>Ga0180221_1002439_pt1 | contig 10820 bp, 12 predicted proteins | sample eDN5th37CKraftMG_FD_151339 | JGI IMG/M metagenome (GOLD analysis project Ga0180221, IMG submission 151339) | Enriched Miracle-Growth compost microbial communities from Emeryville, California, USA - eDNA 5th pass 37_C Kraft MG (version 2) (version 2) ...
GCTGACCGGCCGTTCGCGCTCCGGTGCGCGGGTGACGTGGTGGGACGTCGCGGCGGCGCTTGCCTTTCTCGGCTGCGCGGCGGCGATCCTCGGCGAGATCGAGCATGTCGTCGAGCATTTCTGGCTGAACGGCACAACGACGAGCCCATAACATGGAAACTATCTTCGCAGACATCGTCACGACGTTGACGACACCCGCCGGCCTCACCGCGCTGGGCCAGGTCATCATGATCGACCTGGTGCTGGCCGGCGACAATGCCATCGTCATCGGCCTTGCCGCGGCCGGGCTGGCGCCGAGCCAGCGCAACAAGGCGATCATGCTCGGCATTCTCGCGGCCACCGTGCTGCGCATTCTCTTTGCCAGCGTCACCGTGCAATTGCTGGCCATTGTCGGCCTGCTGCTCGCCGGCGGCCTGCTGCTGTTGTGGGTGTGCTGGAAGATGTGGCGTGAATTGCGCGGCGGTCACCAGGACGACCACCACGCCAACGAAGTGATGGAGGGCAAGGATCTCGACGGCGATGGCGTCGTCGGCGCCGCCGCGCCGCGCAAGACGCTCCGCCAGGCGGCGATGCAGATCATCATCGCCGACGTCTCGATGTCGCTCGACAATGTCCTCGCCGTGGCCGGCGCGGCGCGCGAGCATCCGACCGCACTGGTGTTCGGACTGACCCTGTCGATCGTGCTGATGGGCGTCGCCGCGAACTTCATCGCGCGCATCCTCAACAAGCAGCGCTGGATCGCCTATGTCGGCCTCGCCATCATCCTCTACGTCGCGCTCGACATGATCTATCGCGGCACGCTCGAGGTTCACCCCTATGTGGTCTCGTTGCTGACGTGAAGGCCGAAGCCGGCCAGTGCTTCGCTCAGGCGCTGGCCGGGCGGTCTGCCTGAGGTGAACCGCATCAGCGCCGGCCCGTTTGCCTGGCCAGCCTCCTGGCTTGCGGGCAGGCCGATCAGGTCGACCACGCGGCGGGCGATGGCCGGCGCCGGGTCGATCCAGTCGACCGGCCACGGGGCGAGAGCGGTGAGCCGCGCCGTCAGCAGCGGATAGTGCGTGCAGGCGAGCGTCACCGTGTCGGTGCGCTTGCCGTCATGCTCGACGAAGCAGGGCGCGATCTCCGCCGCGATCTCCGCGTCGCTTGCCGGCGCGCCGCCAAGTTCGGCTTCGGCGAAGCCGGCGAGCCGCGCCGAGCCGACCAGATTGACCGTGCAGTCGCGCGCGAAGTCGTGGATCAGCCGCCGGGTATATTCGCGCGCCACCGTCGCCTGCGTGCCGAGCACCGAGACGAGCTTGCTGCGCGAGCCGGCGCAGGCGGGCTTGATCGCCGGTACGGTGCCGACGAAGGGCACGCGAAACGACGCGCGCAGGTCGCTCAGCGCCAGCGTCGAGGCGGTGTTGCAGGCGATGACGACGAGGTCCGGCGCGTATTCGGCGATCGCCGTGCCGATCACCTCGCGCACCCGCGGGATCAGTTCGTTCTCCGGAATCCGCCCATAGGGAAACCGCGCGTCGTCGGCGAGATAGATGTAGCGCGCGTCGGGGCGCGCGGCCACGACCTCCCGGAACACGGTCAAGCCGCCGAGGCCGGAATCGAAGACGAGGATGCGGGGAGGCTGCGGCGACATCGGCGGGATTTGGTTATCGAGAGCCTTGAGATAAGCCCGCTCACGCGACCGTGACAAGCCGTCGCAGCCGGAAATACCGCTCCCTTTCGTTGAATGTGACGAAGGGCGGCAATCTATCCGAGGATTTTCGATGATGACGTTCAAATCTGCCGTATTGGCCGGGGGCCTGCTCGTGGCGGGCGCCGGCGTCGCCAACGCCGCGATCGTCCAGTCCGACCTCAATCTGCGCAGCGGTCCCGGCACCGCCTATCGCGTCGTCAGCGTCATGCCGGCGGGGGCCGAGGTCGATGTGCTTGGCTGCTCGGGAAACTGGTGCCGCGTCGCCTGGGGCAACGCGGAAGGCTATGCCAGCGCCAGCTATCTTGCCGGCGAGCCGCGTTATGCCGTGGCACCGCCGCCGGTCGTCGTCGCGCCGCCGCCGCTCGTCAGTTTCGGCTTCGGCACCTGGGATTACGGCTGGCGCGGCAACCGCGGCTGGTACAATCACCGTGGCTGGAACACGCATCGCGGCTGGCACGGCGGTCACCGCGCTTGGCACCGCGGCGGCGGTCCTCGCCATCGCTGAGCGCGGATAGGGAAGAGAAGAAGGGAAGGGCCGTGGCGCTGCCGCGGCCCTATGCCTTTATGAGTCGACGCGGGCGAGCAACTGGCCGAGCAGCAGCAGACCCTGCGGCCACAGACCGAGGCGGGTCGCGGTGTTGATGTGACCAAGCTCGGGTAGCTCGCAGTAATCGGCGCCCCATGCTTGCGCGAAGAACCGTGCGCGCCCGGTGTTGACGTAAGGGTCGTCGGTCGAGGCGACGACCAGTGCCGGCACCGGAAACGGCTTGAGCGGCATCGGCGCGAACGGGCGCACGCTGTCCGGCGTGTTCTCCGGGCGATCCACATCGGAAGGGGCGCACAGGAACGCAGCCTTGATCCGGCCCGGTGTGTTGCGCGCCGCCCAGTGCGCGGCGAGAGACACCGACAAGCTGTGACAGATCAGGATTGCCGGGCGCGTGCCGCCGGCGATCGCCGCATCGAGCCGCTGCATCCACACTGACGGGTTCGGCTGATCCCAGTCGTCCTGAATGACACGCGCGGCATTGCGCAGCGCCATGCACCAGTAAGACTGCCAGTGTCCGACGCCGGAGTTGCCGAGGCCGGGCAGGACGAGGAAATCGTAGTCGGCGGTGGCGTCGCGCATCGTCGCTCTTGTCAGCCGCCGAATACGCGCTCGAAGATCGTGTCGACGTGCTTGGTGTGGTAGTCGAGGTTGAAATTGGCTTCGAGTTCGGCGTCGCTGAGCTTGGCGCTGACCTCCGGGTCGGCCTTCAGGAAGGCGAGGAAGTCGCCTTCGCCCTTCCACACCCGCATCGCATTGCGCTGCACGAGGCGATAGGCGTCCTCGCGCGACACGCCCTTCTGCGTCAGCGCGATCAGGATGCGCTGCGAATGGACGAGGCCGCCGAGCCGGTCGAGATTCTTCTGCATATTTTCCGGATAGACGACGAGCTTGTCGATGACGCCGGCGAGCCGGTTGAGCGCGAAATCGAGCGTCACCGTCGCGTCGGGGCCGATCATCCGCTCGACCGAGGAATGCGAGATATCGCGCTCGTGCCACAGCGCGACGTTCTCCATCGCCGGCAGCGCATAGGCGCGCACCATGCGGGCAAGGCCGGTGAGGTTCTCGGTGAGCACCGGGTTGCGCTTGTGCGGCATCGCCGAGGAGCCCTTCTGGCCGGGCGAGAAATATTCCTCCGCCTCCAGCACCTCGGTGCGTTGCAGGTGGCGGACCTCGATCGCCAGCCGCTCCATCGACGAGGCGATGACGCCGAGCGTGGCGAAGAACATCGCGTGGCGGTCGCGCGGGATCACCTGCGTCGAGATCGGCTCCGGCGTCAGGCCGAGCGCCTTGGCGACATGCGCTTCGACCCGCGGATCGATCTGCGCGAAGGTGCCGACCGCGCCGGAAATGGCGCAGGTGCCGACATCCTTGCGGGCGGCGAGAAGGCGCTCGCGGCCGCGCGAGAACTCCGCATAGGCATAGGCCATCTTCAGCCCGAAGGTGACGGGCTCGGCGTGGATGCCGTGCGAGCGGCCGACCGTCGGCGTCAGCTTGTATTCGTAGGCGCGGCGCTTGAGCGCGGCGAGCAGTTTGTCGAGATCGGCGAGCAGCAGATCGGCGGCGCGCACGAGCTGCACGTTGAGGCAGGTATCGAGCACGTCGGAGGAGGTCATGCCCTGATGCACGAAGCGCGCGTCGGGGCCGACATGTTCGGCCAGATGCGTCAGAAAGGCGATGACGTCGTGCTTGACCTCGGCTTCGATCGCGTCGATGCGCGCGGTGTCGAATTTTGCCGCCTTGCCCTTTTCCCAGATGGTTCTGGCCGCTTCCTTCGGGATGATGCCGAGTTCGGCCATCGCGTCGGCGGCGTGCGCCTCGATCTCGAACCAGATGCGAAAGCGCGTCTCCGGCGACCAGATCGCCGTCATCTCGGGGCGGGAATAGCGAGGGATCATCGTGCTCGGCTCATGTCAGAGGTTGGCCCTCATCCTGAGGAGCCGGCGAAGCCGGCGTCTCGAAGGATGAGCACATGTCACGCCTCATGGTTCGAGACGCCACGCTATGCGCGGCTCCTCACCATGAGGCCAATTCACGCCGCTTCTCCGCGCACGGCAGCGGCGGCGTTGCGGATGGCGGCGATATTGTCCTTGTAGTGGCCGCCCTTGAACACGGCGGAGCCGGCGACCAGCACATTGGCGCCGGCGGCGACCACCTTCGGTGCGGTCTGCGGCGTGATACCGCCGTCGACCTCGATGTCGATCGGCCGGCCGCCGGCGATAGCGCGCAGGTCGCGGACTTTCTGGATCGCGGCCGGGATGAACGCCTGGCCGCCGAAGCCGGGATTGACCGACATGACGAGGATCAAATCGACGAGATCGATGACGTTCTCGATCGTGCTCACCGGCGTGCCGGGATTGAGCGTGACGCCGGCCTTCTTGCCGAGCGCGCGGATCGCTTGCAGCGAGCGGTGAATATGCGGGCCCGATTCCACATGCACGGTGATGATGTCGGCGCCGGCTTTGGCGAAGGCTTCGAGATAGGGATCGCAGGGCGCGATCATCAGATGCACGTCGAAGGTCTTGCTGCTGAGCGGGCGCAGCGCCTTGACCACGTCGGGACCGATGGTGATGTTGGGAACGAAATGCCCGTCCATCACATCCACATGAATCCAGTCGGCGCCGGCGGCTTCCACCGCGCGGACTTCCTCGCCGAGCCGCGCGAAATCGGCGGCGAGGATCGACGGGGCGATGATAAGCGGGCGCGGCGCGCCGGGCGGGGATGAGGACATGGCGGCGGGGCCTCCGGACGCCGTCCGGGTAACATGCCGCGCGCGCAGGGGCAATGTCGGCGCCGCGTCGCGCCCGCCGGAAAGGCTCGTGCGGCGAAATCGCTCTCGCGCCGCGCCCTCCGACGCACTACCTGAGAGGGTGATTGTCCACGCCTCGCATCGAAGGGTTCGGGTTCATGGCGCGCACCGATGTCATCGTTCTGGGAGCCGGCATCGTCGGCACCTCGATCGCCCTGCAACTCGTCCGTCGCGGCCTGGCGGTGGCGCTGATCGACCATGGCGAGCCGGGTGCCGAAACCTCCTACGGCAACGCCGGGGTGATCGAAGGGCACACGATTTTCCCGCCGGGCTTTCCCTCCGGTCTCGGCGCGCTTTTGCGCGTGGCGCTCAAGCGCGCGCCGGAGGCCAATTATCATCTGCGGTTTCTGCCGCGGGTGCTGCCGTGGCTGTGGCGGTTTCGCGCCAATTCGTCGGTCGCGAAAATGACCGAGACGGCGCGGGCGATGCGGCCCTTGTTCGCGCAGGCCGTCGCCGGACACGAGGAGCTGATGCAGGAGGCGAACGCGCTGCCCTATCTGCGCAAGAACGGCTGGCTCAAGCTCTATCGCGACGCCGGCTCGTTCTCGGCGCTGGCGCCGGAGATCGACCTTGCGGCGCGGCTCGGCGTGCCGGTCGAGGTGCTCGATACCGACGGCGCGCGGGCGATGGAGCCGTCGCTGCGGCCGGTTTTCCACAAGGCGCTGTTCTGGCGCGACGCGGCGAGCATCAGCAACCCGCTTGCCGTCACGCGCGCCTATGCGGCGCGCTTTGCCGCGCTCGGCGGCGTGTTCCTGTCCGGCGACGCCCGCACCTTGTCGCGCAGCGGCGGCCACTGGCGCGTCGCCACCGATGCCGGCTCGCTCGACGCCGAGCATGCCGTCGTCGCGCTCGGGCCGTGGGCCGACGAGCTGCTGCGGCCGCTCGGCATTGCTTTACCGTTCGGCTACAAGCGCGGCTATCACCGGCATTTCCACCCGCAGGGCAATGCCTCGCTGGCGCGGCCGGTGCTCGACATCGACCGCGGCTACCTGATCACGCCGATGGAGCAGGGCATCCGGCTGACCACCGGCGCCGAGTTCGCGGCGCGCGAGGCGCCGCCGACGCCGGTGCAATTCGACCGGGTGATGCCGGCGGCGCAGGAATTGTTTCCGCTGGGGCCGCGAGCCGACGAGCGCACCTGGCTCGGTGCGCGGCCGTGCCTGCCGGATTCGCGGCCGGTGATCGGCCCGGCGCCGGGACACAACAGCTTGTGGCTCGCCGTCGGACACGCGCATTGGGGGCTGACGCTCGGGCCGGTGACGGGGCGTCTCATCGGCGAGATGATGGAGGGCGCGACGCCGTTCTGCGATCCGGCGCCTTATCGCGCCGAGCGCTTCATGCCACGCTGAAGCGACGCCGCCCGGTGATTTCATGGAAATCGTAGTGATCGCGGATGTGACGGTTGAAAAATCTGCCGAGTGAGGCGGCGCGCCGGAAGCTTGCGGCAATGCCTGCCGGCACGTCGAGATATTCGTAGATGCGGCCGGTGACGAAGGTCACGGTCAAACGATGATCGGTATCATCGTAAGCGATCGCGGTAATGGCGGTTGACGGCGTGGCTGGCGGCATGGTGACAACCCCGGCAGAACGATACGACCACAACCCCCTCTGTCGATCAACACCATACCGCCGGTTTGGTTCATGCAAGCTGCGGTTCACGCAAGCCGGCTCTGCGCGAAACGAAGTCAGCCCTGCGCGAAACGGTCACGCCAGCTCGGCAGCGCGCCTTCGACATCGAGCGCCGTTGCCTCGTAGACGCCGCGCGCGATCGCCCGCGCCAGCACGTTGGCGGCAAGCATGCCAAGCTCGGTGAAGCCGTAGATCGGATCGACAAGCGGCTTGCGGCCGGTCGCCGCCGCGAACACCGTGTCGCCGTCGAGCGGCGTATGCACCGGATAGATGGCGCGCGACATCCCGCTCTGCGCCATCACCGCCAGACGCCGCGCCTGCATCTTGTTGAGGATCGCATCGGTGGCAACGAGCGCGATGGTGGTGTTCTGCATCGTGCCATCCGCCGGTTGTCCTTTGGCGCGCAGCGCGAGCGCCTCCGGCGGCAGCGGCGCCGGCAGGCCGAGGCCGCCGAACTCCGCGCCGACCTCGAAGGGCGCCGCCCAGAAATGCGGTCCGTCGCCGACATTGACGGTGCCGACGGCGTTGACGGCGACGATGGCGCCGACGGTGACGCCGTCGCTTGTCACCGCCGAGGCTGAACCGAGCCCGCCCTTGAGCGATACCGTGGTGGCGCCGGCGCCGGCGCCGACGCTGCCCAGCGCGAACGCCGTTGCGGCGTTGCGCGCCGCCTCGTAGCCGAGTTCGCGATAGGGCGAATAGCGGCCCCAGTTCTTGTTGCCGCCGGAGAGCAGGTCGAACAGCACGGCGGAGGGAACGATCGGCACGGTGGCATCGCCGACCCGAAAGCCGCGTCCCTGTTCGCGCAGATAAGCCTGCACGCCGGAGGGCGCATCGAGGCCGAAGGCCGAGCCGCCGGACAGCACGATCGCATCGACCCCCTCGACGGTACGCTCGGGCTCCAGCAGCGTCGTGTCGCGGGTGCCGGGGCCGCCGCCGCGGATATCGGCGCCGGCGACGGCCGGTGCGTCGAAGACGACGGCGGTGACGCCGGAACCGAGCGCCGCGTCATCGGCATTGCCGACGCGAAGCCCGGCGACATCGGTGATGAGGTTGTGGCGGGTCAAAGGGGACGCTCTCGCTGTTGGAGGCAGGACGGCATCTCGAACGTCCCCGATTCAGACGCCGGAGTCTGCCGCGCGGCGGCGATTTTCCCCTTGAAAATCGGCCGCTCCACCGATCAACCGCGGATCACATCTTGGCGAGATCGGCCGGCCGGCGGGTGGGCGGCCTATATCCGGCGTCTACCCGGCTTGCGTCGGCCAAAGGTGCATGCCACTAGGCCCCATGGCCGATATTTCCTTCCTCGCCGCGCTTCTTGCCGGCGTCGTCAGCTTCCTGTCGCCCTGCGTGCTGCCGCTGGTGCCGCCGTATCTGGTCTATCTCGCCGGGGCGTCGCTGGAGCGGATGGCCGGCGGCGAGGCGGTGGTGCGCGCACGCGGCGATACCGTCATCGCGGCGGTGTGCTTCGTGCTCGGCTTCACCACCGTGTTCGTCGCGCTCGGTGCCAGCGCTACCGCAATCGGCGGCTTGATCCGCGCCTGGTCGGGCACGCTGGCGATGGTCGCCGGCGTCGTCATCATCCTGATGGGGCTGCACTTCCTCGGCGTCTTCCGCTTCGCCTTCCTGATGCAGGAGAAGCGCGTGGCGGTGTCGAAGCCGGTCAGCCTGTGGGGCGCCTATGTGATGGGGCTCGCCTTTGCGTTCGGCTGGACGCCGTGCATCGGACCGATCCTGGCGGCGATCCTGGCGGTGGCGGCCTCGGAATCGACGGTGACGCGCGGCGCGAGCCTCCTCGCCGTCTATTCGCTGGGGCTCGGCATTCCGTTCATCATCGCCGCCTTGGCGATCGAGCCGTTCGCTGCGTTCCTGGCGCGCTTCAAGCGTCACCTGCGTCGCGTCGAGCAGGCGATGGGCGTGCTGCTGATCCTCACCGGCATCGCCTTCCTCACCGGCACGATCACGATGATGAGCTATTGGCTGCTGGAAGCGTTCCCGGCGCTCGGCCGCATCGGATGAAGTCGCTGGATGTCAGCGGCTGGTCACTTATACGGGTAGGCTATTTGCAGGGATAGGCGTCGCGCATCGCCGCGTAGACGAGTTCGTAGCCCGGCTTGCCGCGTTCGTCCTTGTGGCTTTCGATATAGTGCCTGACGATGCTGACGAGTTCTTCCGGCGTCTTGCCGGCCGGCGGGCAGACGGCAAACGGGCCGTCCTTCCTGCCTTGCAGCAACTCGCCGTTCACCAGCATGTCGATCGCGCCCATGACGTAATAGCCGCAGGAGAAGCGCCGATGCTGCTCGCGCGCATTGCAGTAGTCGAGGAGCTTCTGGCCGTGGATCATCGCCGGGGAGGGCTCGCGTGCCGCCGCCGGCGGCGCCGTTGCGAGCATCGAGAAGACGATCAGGAAAGGCGCGAGAAAATATGTCATGCGGCGGATGTGTCGCGAACAAAGCGTCGGTTTTATGATGCGGTGCCGATAGCAAAAGCCCGCCCCGAAGGGCGGGCCTGCGCTCCGTCGTTTCAGCGCATCAGTTGGCGGCGGCCATCTGCGAATAGGTGCCGTCCGCCTTCCAGGCGTAGAACACGTAGTCGATGGCGGTGATGTCGCCCTTGGCGTCGAAACCGAGGGGGCCGAGCACGGTGTCCCACTTGCCGGCGCGTATGGCGTCCGCCACCTTCTTGGCGTCGATGGTGCCGGCCTTCTTGGCGGCTTCCGCCCAGATTTGCAGCGCCGCGTAGGTGTAGAGCGTATAGCCTTCCGGATCGATGCCCTTGTCCTTGAAGCGCTTGACGACCGCGGCGGCGCTCGAGCGCGTGCGCGGATCGGCGCCGAAGGTGAACATCATGCCCTTGCCGGCGTCGCCGGTGATCGACCAGAACTCGTTGGTGGCAATCGCATCGCCGGCAATCATCTGCGCGTTGAGACCCTGCGAGCGCATCTGCCGCAGGATCAGCCCGGCCTCGGTGTGGTAGCCGCCGACATAGACGACGTCGATGGCGTTCGCCTTCATCTTGGAGACGAGCGCGTTGAAGTCCTTGTCGCCCTGCGTATAGGCTTCGTAGAGCTTCTCCTTCACGCCGGCCTTGTTCAACGCCTTGCGCGTTTCATCGGCGAGGCCCTTGCCGTAGGTTGACTTGTCCTGAAGGATGGCGATGTTCTTGCCCTTGAAGTGCTGGGCGATATAGGCGCCCGCCACCGAGCCCTGCTGGTCGTCGCGGCCGCAGACGCGGAACACGTTCCACATCTTGCGCTCGGTCAGCGTCGGATTGGTCGAGGCCGGCGTGATCTGCAGGACGCCGCCCTCGTTATAGACCTCGGAGGCGGGGATCGACGACGACGAGCAGTAATGCCCGGCGACGACGGCCACCTTCATCCCGACCATTTTCTCGGCGACGGCGCGCGCCTGCTTCGGGTCGCAGGCATCGTCGCCGACTTCGAGCTTGATCTTCTTGCCGTTGATGCCGCCGGCGGCGTTGATGTCGGCGACCGCGAGTTCGGCGCCGTTCCTGAGTTGCTGGCCGAACGTCGCGTACTGGCCGGTCATCGGGCCGACGACGCCGATCGCGATTTCCTGCGCCGCGGCGGCGCCGCTCAAGGCGAGGCTCGCGCCGACCGCCAGCGCGGCCCATCGGAGGGTTTTCATCTGCTGTGCTCCCATTCCCTGTCTGGAGTGTTCCTGTCTGGACTGATTCCGGTGCGTGTGGCGAGCCGCATACGGATGCCGCGGGCCCGTTCCAAATCACCCCCATTGTCTCAGAATTGGCGGTGAAGTCACGACCCGGCGCGCGGTTCCTCGTCGGCAATATCCGCGCGGTTGCGCCAGCCGAACGGGCCGGCGCGCTCGTAGAGCCAGCCATATTGCCGCACCATCTTGCCGGCCAGTGTCATGCGCCAGGCGGCTGACGCGCTAACGAGCAGGAAGGCGGTGTCGGCGAGGTAGGAGAAGGGCGACAGCAAGGTCGCCTCGAACAGGGCGAAATGCACGAAGCGCACCGCCGCGCCGAGCATCAGCATATAGAGCACCACCTGCCAATACGGCCGCCAGGTTTCGGCGATGGCGCGCCCGGCGAGCACCGCGGCGCCACCGCCGAGGATGCCGGTGATGAACAGGATCTGCAGCCAGGTCTCGTTGTCGTAAAGCTCGCCC
>Ga0180221_1002440_pt1 | contig 10818 bp, 10 predicted proteins | sample eDN5th37CKraftMG_FD_151339 | JGI IMG/M metagenome (GOLD analysis project Ga0180221, IMG submission 151339) | Enriched Miracle-Growth compost microbial communities from Emeryville, California, USA - eDNA 5th pass 37_C Kraft MG (version 2) (version 2) ...
CGATTACATCGAGCGGTTCTACAATCCCCGACGCCAACACTCAACGTTGGGCTACGTCAGCCCCATGCAATTCGAGGCAGCGGCTTGAGAAGTTAAACCAACTGTCCGGAGGAACGGGGCAAGGCCACTTCTTGCCTTCCTTGTGATACTCGAACAACCCAGGGAACAGTCGCTCGGGCAGGCGGTCCGGTGGCACCATGTTGAAGATCAGCCGAATCTTCTTTGCGGGCACACCCATGCCGGACAGTGCTTCGATGGTAGAGATCGTGTCCCGTTGCTGCTTGCTGTCGGATGTCGTGGGCACCACAAAGAAATCGTAGTCCTCATGCGCTCCTTGGTATTGCTTCATCAAAGTCACGAAGTCTTCGACGTTCGACTGACCGACATCAACGATTGCGCTATCAAGCAGCAGCAATGCGTTCTGCACTTCCTTGAAATCCTCTCCCCGCATAGGTTCTTGACCCGAAGCATCCGAGTTGATCGACTCGACGGGAATCAGCTCGGCGTCCGTCATGCGCGGAAGCAAAAGATGCTGAGCTATGGTTGACTTGCCGACGTTGCCGGAAAAATTCATGACGGCGATTTTCATTTTTGCTTCTCCTGGATGCGTTTAAGAATCGAGTTTTGTGTTTGTAATGAGATGAACCGATGAGCAAGAGCTTCGCGTTGCTCGCGTGCATCCATCGGCGTGGTGTTTTCCTGCGCGATGACCTCGGATGGCTCCGGTGCTACCGGAGGTGCCGCCGGCACAGGCGAGGCGGAATACCCCTGAACGCCATGCCTACTCAGGTAGGCCGATAAGCCGCCGACGGACACCTTGACCCCGTTCGTGGATAGGAACTCTCGAATCTGTTCGAGAGAGAAACCACGCTCCCGAAGCATCTGGATTTCGGAAAGAAATGGAGTAATGCGGGATCGCTTTCCGGCGGGTCTGACCTGCTGCATAAACTCGTTCACGTCCATCACAGCTCATACCCATGCGAGACCAGCACCTGGGCCATGTTGTAGCCCTCCCATGAGCCGGGGCGGGTGACTACCATGCCGGCATCCTCGGCCAGCATTTCCAGCAACGTGACCGGCGTCAGGGGGCCGTGACTGGTGAAGCCATCGCGCGCTGCATGCACGCCGCTGCAACGCCTTGCCAGTTCGGCAAGTGCCTGAGCTGTGCGACTGTCGATGGTCAAGACAAGTTGGGTTCCACCGGATGCGACATCTTCCCCGGTGACTGGCCCAGCATCGGAGCCGGGCTGATTGACGATATTGCTCATGCGCGTATCTCCCGAAACGCACGCGAGAAAGCCTCGACGAGCGAACGGTTCAAGGGAGATCGGATGAAAGTCGCCGACGCTGCTGCGCCGTTGCTTCCTATCAAGCGGGAAGGCCGCTCTTCCCAATGAGTGGGGAAGTCACCCGGCGGCGAAGCCGTTCATCGTGAAGCAAGCCCTGACGGGTTGCGCTGCCGCCTCTGACAAGCGAGGCCGTATCCGACGATGACATGCTGCTGTCACACAGCACGCCGAAGTTATTCAAGGAACTTCGGAACCTGTTCGTATTTTATCAGTGTGCATCGCGTCGTCAACGTAATTTCACGCACATGAACTGAACTGCTTCTATCTTCTGCACATAGAAGCATGAAAGCTTCGTTTCCATTCAAATCACTGCTCAGTTATTCACGCGGGCACCAAGCTGAAGCGTTTGATTTTTCGTCATGACGAAAAAAGTGTGGGGGTGTGGGCTAATGCAGGATAGGCTAACGCCGGTATTTTGTGCCACACTACATCTACACTTTGCCCACACACCTCGACTAGGAGACCCTATGCCGCGCAAAGCCGAGATTGGGGCGACACGAGATAGCTACGTATATCGTCTTCGCGTCCCCGCTCCATTGAAGGCGCAATGGGACGAGCATTGCGCCAAGCAAGACAAGAATCCGTCCGTGGTGATGCGGGCGCTGATGCGCTACATCATCCAAAACGACATGCCGCCCGACGTTCGCCACTGGATTGCCGAGCAAACCGAGGGCGAGCCGGACGGAGGGCCGAAAGAACGCCTCGAAGTCCGCTTCACGCCCACCGAGTTCCAGGGCATCACGGCCCGTTCCCGGGCCGAGGGCTGTTCGCCGCAGCGTTGGGTTATCAACTGCGTGCGTGCGAGCTTGACGCACGAACCGCAGTTCACGATGGAGACGACGAAAGCCCTATGGGAATCGTCCTATCAGCTCCGAGCTATTGGCCGGAACCTGAACCAGATCGCCAAGCGGCTGCATGAGGGCAAGCCCGCGAACATCAAGACCGAGCAGATGGAGAAGCTGGCGACCTACATCTACCGGCACACGGACAAGGTGGCGGCCGTTCAGGACGCCAGCCTTAGCCGCTGGGGTATTACCGGGGGTTTCCAATCGCTTACGGCAATGAAAAATAGCGAAAAGCAAAGGAGAGAATATGAAGATCAGTAGGATTCAGAAGGCCAACAACTACCGAATATTTCGCAACTTCAATTGGCCCACCAACCTTTCTGATTTCTCTCGTTTCAATGTAATTTATGGCTGGAACGGCTCAGGGAAAACCTCGCTCTCCAACTTGTTCCGACATATTCAGCGACGGCAAGCGTTGACAGATGGGCAAGTTGAAATCCTAGTAGACCAGACACGAGTAGCAGGCGCGGATTTCGGCACAGCCGCCTTACCCGCGTTGCGCGTATTCAACCGGGATGCGATTGATCGAAACATCTTTGAGTTGGCAAACCAGCAGTTTCCCCCTGTGTTCTTCCTGGGGGAAGACAGCGTGGAAAAGCAGAAAAAAATTGAAGACTTGAAGAAGCAATTTGACATCAAGACCCAGGACGAGTCTGGCTGGAATCGAAGACAGTCTGATGCGAGCAGTGCGCTTGAAAGTTTCTGTGCCGAAGAAGCCAAAGGCGTCAAGAACCTTTTGACCGTGGCTGGTGGCGGTCCGTACAACAACTACAACGCCGCGAATTTCAAAGCCGATGTGCAGCGATTAGCAGCCATCACGCCAACGCCAGTTCTTTTGTCTGAGGAATCACGCCAACATTATCTTGCGACGAAGGATGGAAACGCAATGGCAAAGGCTTCAGAGCCTTCCATTAGATTTCCGGACTTTGCCGGCTTGACGGCTCGCACCCAGGAGTTGCTAAATCACTCCGTCATTTCATCAGTTATTGCTGAACTAGCCGAGAATCCTGTTCTCGCCGGATGGGTTCATACCGGCCTTTCACTACACTCTGGCGAACATGCATCGAGCAACTGCAAGTTCTGCGATCAGCCGTTACCAGAACAGCGTATCCAGCGACTTGAAGCGCATTTCAACGATGAATTTGAAAGATTTCAATCGAGTGTCGATGCACTTGTTGCCGACATTCACTTAGCACAAGGGTTCGAGCAGGCACTCCGTGTTCCGCCTAAAGAAGCTCTGTATGACCATCTACGCCCAGAGTATGAAAATGCCCTGAAGACTTTAAAACAGCAGACGGCAACCGTCCAAATGTCCTTGCAGGTCTTATTGCACGCGCTCGAAGCGAAGAGAAGTGAGCCATTCAAGAACTTTGAGCTGCGCTCATTCATCACGGGTTATAGCGCCTCGAATGAGCCGGTCAGCCGAATCGAAACCTTCTTTCAAGTTGCGATGGCCGGCTTGGCCGCATTGAGTGCGGCTATGGGGCAGACAGCATTCGACAAAATAAAATCAATCATTACTCAACATAACGACCGAACCGACACCTATGATGCATCTGTTAAAGAGGCGCGCGCAGCGCTGGCTAAAAATGAAGTACTCAAGGCACTGCCTGAATGGACCAAGAAGTCGAAGGCAGTAACAGAGGCACGAGATAAAGCATCTGCTGCACGAGAAGAAGCCGAAAATCTCCGAAAGGAGATTGCGGAGCTTGAAGTTCAAGTTCGGCAACACCGTCGCCCCGCAGAGGAACTCAATCAGGAAGTCGCATCTTATCTGGGACGCGATGAGCTTCGGTTCGAGGTTGAGCAGAATGGCTATCGAATTACACGAGGGGGGTATCCCGCCAATCATTTGAGTGACGGCGAGCGCACCGCAATCGCGTTTTTGTACTTTCTGAAATCTCTCCAGGGAACAGATTTTGATCTGAGAACTGGTGTCGTGGTGATAGACGACCCTGTATCAAGTTTGGATGCCAATTCTCTATTCAGTGCGTTTGGCTTCATGAAACAAAGGACGGCAGAAGCTGGGCAACTATTCGTTCTGACTCACAATTTCTCATTTTTCCGACAGGTAAGAAACTGGTATTACAACCTACCAGGCCAAAGAAAAAAGGATCCGAATCAACAGCCGGCTCGCTTCTACATGCTGACGACAGAATTCACGGATGGACAACGGGGATCTTCGCTACGAGCTCTTGACCCCTTTTTGCATCAGTATGAATCTGAGTACCACTATTTGTTTAAGAGACTTCACGAAGAGGCGCATAAGGCGGTCGCTCAAGGCATCGAGAACTACTATGCCATACCGAATATTGCACGGCGACTATTGGAGTCGTTTTTGGCATTTCGCGTGCCAGACAAGCCAGGTGAATTATTTCAGAAGCTAGAATCTGTTCAATACGATACAGTCAAAAAAACAAGAATTCTTCGCTTCCTTCACACCTATTCGCACTTCGATCAGGTCGCGGAGCCGGGTCACGATCCTTCCCTGTTATCGGAAACTCCAATCATTCTTCAGGATGTTCTCGCCCTGATCCGCGAATGCGATCCCGAACATTTCAGATGCATGACCGACTTAGTGGCCCCGCCTATGCCGCAAGTTGCTCCTGCCGAGGCCCCATAAATGCATCAGAAAAAGTCAGCTTCTTATTCAATGATCAAAATTTTCGTTCCGAGGAATTATCAAATCGGTTGACCGATCTATCAAATTCCTTCATCGAAGAAGGCAGTCATTGCCGTTGCAAACCAAAATAGCTGGCTTTCCGTAAAGTCTTCCCGTATCCACTCCGGCAAGCTGTTGCGCGGGAACTGTAGCTGCCCAAGCGCCGTAGCAAGTTGCTGCAATTTCAGATTAATGCGTGTTTCAAGATCGGCCGTTTCAATACCGACTGCAAGAGCCTTGGCCAAGGCAAGCAACACTTCCAAGAATACAAAATCAGCAGAGATCGGGTTGTCGGGCTGGCCAATAAACGCCCAAAAATCCTTTCCTATACGCCGATAAACACGAACTGAGCGCGTGGCACTGTCAATGAGAATGCCGGGCTTCGTTGCTCGATCCTCTTCTTCAAAACCACTTTCCAGCAACTTCACCAGAATTTGGTTTTCTTTGTTATTTGTAGTGCAATCAGTGCCATAGGTTAGTCCCAGCACTACGTCAATTTCCCGGACACCCGGATAGGTTTGGCGCGTTTGCTCAAGCCAAGTGCGATAATTATCTATGATGGCTCGGGTCATGCCCTGAACCTGTGTGTCATTGATAGTATTGGGGCCGCTCTTAATGGAGGTGAGGTATCGTCTAGCACCGATTACTACTGACTTGTCGATCTCCCTCCAGACCGAATTAATGCGACGCTGCGCCTTCTGCTCATTACTCAATCCAATAAGAGCATCAAACTCTGCGCGCTTCTCAGGAGCTTCAATCCATTTATTTTCCGATATAACTGGATATTGACCAACAAATGCCGCTTCAATTGACTTCCCGAAGGAAGTTTCCAGGCCCATATAGAGCTTGCTATTAAACAAGAATGTGCCAAAAGCCCTCGGATCATCAAGGTTCATCACGCTGGCCGAGGTCATCAGAACATATGGATTCGTTCGATAGTCGGCCAAATGTGAGCGTCGCTCAAGGGCAGCAGGCAAGTTAACACTAATATAACCAGCGAGGGCATGCGCCAGGGTTTCAACCCGCTCCTCAGTTACCTTCGTAAAGAGTGCGACTATCTCCTGAGTGTTAAATCTGTGCGTTCTTGATTTAAGAGCTGCCGTAAAAGGATTAGCTGCTGCACGAGTGGCCATTTTATTATCCGATCGCACTAATTTTTCTTAGGGTTTGTGGAGGCTCATAGGAGGCGAGAGAGTTATCTTCACCATCCTCCCATACTAGGGTTTTCCCGCCCTTGAACCATTGTCGTGTACGGACATGCGACTGGACGTACACCACGCGATATTCAGCAGGCTTCTCAGCTTGAGAAAGCCAGTTCTGCTGGCGCAACTTATCTAATTCTTCGGCAATCACCTGGCCTGCCACCTCACCCAATCGAACAGGCACGGCATTTCCAACTTGGGCATACTGCTGACTCGCTGTTCCTTCAAAGCACCAATTCGATGGAAATTCTTGTATGGCGGCATATTCTTTCAGTGAAAGTGCCCGGACTTCAGCCGGATGGCACAGTGCAGTACTAGCATGATTGGGCATGGTTACCAAGGTCGGACATGGTAAATCGTAGCTTAGACGTCGCCACCAGCCTGATCGCCCCCCCTTGGCAAACCATGCACTTCCCATTGACTCCTGCTGCTTATCAACAGGCAGACTGCGCCAGTTTGAACCAGGCGGCACAAGGCTAAGGAAAGATTTTTTTCGAGGGCTGAAGTCCATGATGACGTCCGTCGGCGAATGCTTTAGATGCCCTATGGCATCGCGTAGCGTTCGCCATGGTTCAAGCTGAGACGTACCAAAAAGGCTCCCTTGTGACTCTTTCGGAGCGTGAGCAACACCGTGTGTCGGGTCGGGAAAATTCACAACCGCGTTGTAACGATTGCCAATGAATAGGGCGCGCTCTCTCAGTTGGGGGGCACCATAGTTCACCGCATTCACTTCAAAACAATCTACATGGTAGCCATTCCCGTTTATTCCTTGGAGCGCCTGCAAGTCCTCTGCAAATAGGCGAACGACTGAGCCAGGCAGCTCATCTGGCTCAAGTGGTGGCCCTCCCTTCTCCGGCCGCTCAGCAATAGGGCGATGTTTTAGTGCGGCAGACAGCAACCCTCTTACGTTCTCCATTAGAAAGAAGCGAGGCTGCATGTACTCAACAAATCGAAGATACTGCCAAAGTAATGTGCCGCGTGGGTCTTGGGTTGCCATGCGACGCCCCGCCGTACTGAAAGACTGGCATGGGGGCCCGCCCACTAAAACGTCAAGCTCACCCGGCCTGAGGCCGCAAGCGGCCAATACTACTGCTGGGTCGAGATTTGAAATATCTCCTTCGAATATCTTCAAACTCTTAGGCAAATTACCCTTCGCGTGATTTGCTCGAATCGTGGCGCAGAAGCTCGGCTCCTTTTCGACGCAGGCTAGCAGCTCAAATCGGCCGGTCTTTTCGACACCGAGATCCAGTCCCATTGCCCCTGAAAATAGGGAAATTACGGTGTATTTTTCAGCCATGATGGCGCGACCTAATATTAATTCTGTTCATTTACTGAATTCCTTGGACCAACGAACAAGTCCGCTTGGCCGAGCTGCTGCTTACTTGTAAAAGTGCGCATGAAATCGCGCAGCACGTCAGCAGCGGCTCTATCTTGGGCACGGCAAGCTTGCACGAAGGCTTCGCGCAACTCTTTCTCCACCCGAATGCGCATCCCGGAGTCTTTGGTCGCCATCCTCACACCATACCATAATGGATACACAATTGTGTATCCATTCCCTTGGTAATCCAGTCTAGTCATGCCAGTCGCTTTGCCAAGTCCTTCGCCCTCGGGTGGTAGTACCGCATCAGCATGCGCGGATCCTTGTGACCAGTGATCTTGGTCAGCTCGTGCATCGGGAAGATGGTGGCCAGGCGCGACGTGGCTTCATGCCGAAGATCATGGAACCGCAGATCGACCAGGTACTTCGAGTCTGGCCGAACCTTGGCCGCCTTGCATTCATCCTCATATGCCTTCCTGGCACGCTCCACGGCGCGCTCGAATGCGCGCGTCACCGCATCACCGCGAATCTTGAACACGCGGCTATCGTTTTCTTCGGCTTCGTCACCTTCTTTCTCATCCTCCTTCTCTTCCGGCATCAGGGCTTCAAGCACAGCCACCGCCTTTGAAGAAAGCGGTACGTCGCGCGACTCTCCGTTCTTCGTCTTGGGGAGGTGAGCCACGCGATCGTCGAGGTCGATATGCTCCCAGCGGAGGCCAACGATTTCGCCGCGGCGCATCGCGGTCTCCACGGCCAACCGAATGATGGCCGGGAGAAAGCCGGAGCCAGTGGCAGCGATCACACGCGCCAATTCGTCGTCAGGCGTATCCCGACTGGACTCCTGATCCGCCGCCTCTTCGCCGGCCTCCCGCGTGTCAGCCTGCTTGGCCGCCACGATCCGCCGGGTGCGTGCATTGTTGGGTTGCGGCTTGCGCACCAGTTCCAGAGGGTTCGACAGGCTCTCCATGCCCCATTCCTTGCGAGCAATGTTGAAGACGTGGGATAGCAGTTGCAGCCGCCGCAGCACGGTGGCCGGCTTCAAGGTCTTCAACCATTCATCGCGCAGCTTGGCGATATCAGCGCTGCGAATCGCCGGCATGGTTCGCAAGGCAAGCTCAGTACCTTTCCAGATCCGCAGGACGGATTTCTCGGCTTCCTCGCCGTTCTTGTGAACCGTCACCTCACGCTCGTACCGGCACAGTGCCTCGTAGAGGGTCGTTGCCTCGGCCTCTGCCCGGCTGACGAACGCGCCTCGGTCAATCTGATGCTCGATGGCTCTGGCCCATTCCTCAGCCTCGGCGCGGGTGTTGAAGGTCTTGACCTGATCGGGGTAGCCCTTGCGGCGAATCCGTGCCTGCCATTGCAGTTCGCCACGCTTGCGGAAGTTGGCCATTTTTCGTGTTCTTCACCTGTCAGCACCGGCAGCCGGTGGGACAGGATTGGGACAAAAAAGCCAATCACCGTACCGATGGAATACTGCCTGTGTCTATAAGTTGTTGATACGCATAGACTACAGCATTCCTAGTAGAAGTCGAGTTCAGGCGTTCGCAATGCGAAGGTCGGGAGTTCGATCCTCCTCCGCTCCACCAAAAACAGGCAACGCAAGAGGCCCGCTAAGTCGTCGACGTAGCGGTTTTTTTTTGTTGGCGGACGGTTTTCCGGCCCTTTGAATCCGGGCCTCTGCCGCAAGTCCCATATCCCGCCCAGGGCAACGTCCTAGCGGTAATCGCCCAGGGCAACGTCCTAGCGGTAATACACGCAGATGCGCTGCCCGTCGATCTCGTGCACGGCGATCGGCAGCGCGTAAAGATCCGTCAGCGCCTCGCTGGTAAGAATGGCGGGCGGGCCCTGCAGCGCCACCCTGCCCTGGCACATGGCAATGATGCGGTCGGCATAGGCCAGCGCGAAATTGATGTCGTGCAGCACGACCACCACGGTCTTGCCCAGTTCGTCGGCGGCACGGCGCAGGATGCGCATCATGGCCACGGCGTGCTTCATGTCCAGGCTGTTCAGCGGCTCGTCCAGCAGCACATAGCGCGTGTCCTGGCACAGCACCATGGCGACGAAGGCGCGCTGGCGCTGGCCGCCGGACATCTCGTCGAGGTAGCGGCCGGCCAGCGGCTCCAGCTCCAGGTAGGCGATGGCGCGCTCGATGTGGGCGCGGTCCTGCACGGTCAAGCGCCCGCCGCTGTGCGGGAACCGGCCGAAGGCGACCAGGTCGCGCACCGTCAGGCGCAGCGGCAGGTGGTTGTCCTGGCGCAGGATGGCCAGCCGCCGCGCCAGTTCCTTGCTGTCGACATGGGCCACGTTCAGGCCGTCGACCAGCACGCGGCCGGCGGACAGCGGCAACAGCCGGCTGATCATGGACAACAGGGTGGACTTGCCGGCGCCGTTGGGCCCGATGATCGCGGTGACGCCGCCTTCGGGCAGCGCCAGGCTGACGCCGTCGACCACGGCGGTCTCGCCGTAGCGCTTGCTGACGGATTGCACTTCGATCATGGGCGCCCTCCCTTGCGCAGGATCAGGATGAGAAACAGCAGGCCGCCGACGAACTCGATGATGACACTCACGGTCGTGTTCAGGCCCAGCACGCGCTCCAGCAGCGTCTGGCCGCCCACCACGAAGATGATGCTCCACAGGACCGCCGCGGGCACCGTCTGGGCGTGGCGGTCGCTGGCCATGGTGCGGTAGGCCAGGTTGGCGACCAGCAGCCCCAGGAACGTCACCGGCCCGACCAGTGCGGTCGAGACGGCCACCAGCACGGCGATGCCGGCCAGCGTGCCCAGCAGGGTGCGCCGGTAGTCGACGCCCAGGTTGACGGCCATGTCGCGCCCCAGCGCCACCACGTCGTAGCGGCGCCGCATGCGCCAGAACGCCAGCGACACCGCCAGGGCGGCGGCCGCCGCGTAGGGCAGCAGGCCGGTGCGCACGCTGTTGAAGCTGGCGAACATGCGGTCCTGCAGCACCAGGAACTCGTTGGGGTCGATGAGCCGCACGGCGAAGCTCGACAGGCTGCGGAACAGCAGGCCGAACACGATGCCCACCAGCATCATCAGGTGCAAGCTGCGCGCCGCGCCGGTGAACAGCCAGCGGAACAGCAGGCAGGCAAAGGCGGTCATGGCGCCGACTTCCAGCAGGAACTGCCAGAGCGGTTCCTGCGTGTTCATGGCCGACAGCCCGAAGCCGAACACGATGCACGCCTGGATCAGCAGGTACAGCGCATCGAAGCCCATGATGGCCGGGGTGAGGATGCGGTTGTGGGTGATGGTCTGGAACAGCACCGACGAGACCGCCACGCAATAGGACACCAGCGCCATGGCCAGCAGCTTGCCGCCGCGGAACGGGATGACGAAATCCCACTGGCCGCGCGCGCCGATGCTCAGGTAGGCGGCGCAGCAGGCGGCCGCCAGCACGGCCAGCAAGCCCAGGCGGACGCGTCCCG
>Ga0180221_1002443_pt1 | contig 10816 bp, 6 predicted proteins | sample eDN5th37CKraftMG_FD_151339 | JGI IMG/M metagenome (GOLD analysis project Ga0180221, IMG submission 151339) | Enriched Miracle-Growth compost microbial communities from Emeryville, California, USA - eDNA 5th pass 37_C Kraft MG (version 2) (version 2) ...
CGGCCGATCTTGCCTCGCGCGCTCTCGGCTGATGGCCCCGAGGTGCTCATCACCTTTCCGTAGAATGACCGCTTTTTCTGAAAACAGGCGTTCGGCCTGACGCGTCCGAACGGCAGCTAAGTCCCACTTCAACCCGTTCAAGCAATCGGTGGCAGTCGATCCACCTTTGCCGCTCAGCGACGAGTTTTCGTTGTCCAGGTGCGGATGGTCAGCTTTCCGACCTCAACCTCAAAGTACGCCATGAGTACGTCCGCCTGCAGGCGCCAACTCACCAGAGAAATTTAGCAACCGAGCCGTATGCAGCCGATCAATGTCACGGCGCGGCTCTCATGATGATGTTCTGTTGGCAGGTTGCGCATTCGACTTCTCCGCTTCACGATCCCCGCAATCTGAGGCGTAAAATACTCGAAAGAGGCAATTATGATCGCGCAAGAAGGAATGACATCGCCGCTCCTTGAATATTGTCTAGGCGCTGTCAATGCGCTTACGGCCCAATATGAGATGACGAAAGTTCTGGGCCATGCGGCGACCGCGGGCGCAGCCCGCGAGGGGTTGATCCAGCACTTCCTGACCGACCACCTGCCCGAAATGGCGACGGTGGTCAGCGGCGTGATCGTGGATGCCCAAGGTAATCGTTCGAAACAGCAGGACATTGTCCTCATGCTCAAATCGATGCCGCGATTGCGCTTCGCAAGCGGCCACGATCTGATTTTTCAGGAAGGCGCGATCGCGACATTCGAGATAAAGACTGCGATCAACACACGAAAAGTCATTACCGAAATCGGCGGGAATATCCGCAGTGTGAGGAATTTATCGGCTACCTCGCTGGCAGGAACAAGGATGGGCGATCTGTCATGGGCTCACGCTCGCATCCTTACGGCCGTGCTCACATATGGCGGCACGCGTCTCTCAACGGTTGCCCAGTGGCTGGAAAACATTCCCGAAACTGACCGCCCCGATCTCTATCTGGATCTCTCGAAGGGAATGTTGATCAAGAATGATGGAAGCTTCGAGGTGGCCAAGGAGAATACCTCCCAATATCTCATCGTCGACAAGGCAGCGCTCGGTCTTGCCCGCTTCCTGACGATCCTTGCGGTGATAACGGGAGCGGTTCAGACTCGCGAGGTGAAGTGGAGCTCCTATATTGGCTGACTGCGCATGCAACATGCAAGGTGGCCGGAACGCAGCCAGACAATCGCGACCAAATCACGGCGTTCAACAATGCGAGGTTGTGCGTCTGGATCTGACATGAGCCGACGTTCGAATGCCGTGAAGCCTGCCGTTCCGCAGTTGCGCCCGCTACGCATCGCATTATGATGGAAGTATGAAATTCATCACTCTCAATCGCGCGTTGGCCTTCCCGCTGATCTGAGCGGGCCGGTTTCGGCTCCATTGGCGGCATTGCCGCCCGATGACCCACGCCTTTTTGAGAGACTTTATGCGAAACCAATCAGATCCTGCGCTGAGCGCAGATGACATTGCCGCGTTCGTGCGCGACGGCTTCATCCGTATCGACGAGGCCTTCAGCGAAGACACAGCAGCACAAGCGCGCGCAATCTTGTGGGAAGCCACCGGCTGCGATCCCGACGATCGTTCAACATGGACCCAGCCGGTCGTGCGACTGGACCAATTCAGCCAAGCCCCGTTTCGGAAGGCCGCAAATACGCCGAAGCTGTGTGCGGCATTCGATCAGCTTGTCGGTGCTGGCCGCTGGTGTCCTCGTGGAACCCTTGGCACTTTTCCAGTTCGCTTTCCCTCTCAAGAGTCGACCGGCGACGATGGTTGGCACATTGATGTTAGCTTTGGATACGAACACCCGGACTTCATGGAGTGGCGCGCCAATGTCAGCAGCAAGGGGCGAGCCTTGCTCATGCTGTTCCTTTTTTCAGATGTTGATGTCGATGATGCGCCGACCCGCATCCGCGTGGGCTCTCATGCCGATATCGCAAGGCAACTCGCACCCGCAGGCGAAGCTGGCCTGACCCTTCGCGAGCTTGCCGCAGATGGTTTCGCCAGCTCGGCGGAGAGGCGAGAGGAATTGGCGCTGGGCAATGCGGGCACGGTTTATTTGTGCCATCCGTTTCTCGTGCATGCTGCGCAGCGGCATCGGGGCACCGCGCCACGGTTCATGGCGCAACCGCCTTTGATGCCGCGCGAGCCACTCTCTTTGCATCGGCAGGATGGAGGCTACTCGCCGGTAGAGCAGGCGATAGTGGATGCGATTTCCGCCGAGTAAGAAATTTGGTCGGCCCGTCTGCTTTGAACTGGCAGGGCAAGAGACGGACGGGCCGTCGATCTACCAAGGCCAGCACATGTAAGACGCGCTTGGCATCGATCTCGAACGACGGCTGTGAGGCGCAGCCGTCGTTCCCGGTGGCTCGCCGGAAGGACTGCGATGTCCCAGCGCCCGTGTCTGGTTTCTCACCGGAAACGGGCGCTGATGGGTTCAAATCTCGGTATTCTCGGCCAGGGCAAGCGCGTCTTCCACGTCAATCCCGAGATAGCGCACCGTGTTCTCGATCTTGCTATGACCGAGAAGGAGCTGGACGGCACGAAGGTTGCCGGTCGCCCTGTAGATGATCGACGCCTTCGTCCGGCGAAGTGAATGGGTGCCATATTCACTTCGCATCAAGCCGACCCCAGTCACCCATTCATCAACAAGGCGGGCATACTGCCGGGTGCTGAGATAGCCATTGTGATCAACCCGGCTAGGAAAGACGTAATCGTCCACCGTTCCGCCTCGCCGTTCGAGCCACGCCAGCAGGCTCGCCCGAGCGTCCGGCAGCAGCTCGAACTGAACGGGCCGACCCGTTTTCTGCTGCATCACGATTGCCCGCGTCCGGATCTGTCCGCCGCTGACAATGTCACCAATCTTCATCTGCACCAGGTCGCAGCCCCGAAGCTTGCTATCGATCGCCAGATCGAACAGCGCCCGATCCCGTAGGCGGCGGCGCTGATTTAGGTAGAACCGGATTTCCCAGATCTGCTTTGGTTTCAGAGCCCGCTTTGCACCCACGGTTCTTCCGGCATTCCAGACCGGGCGGGTGGTGGCGGTGAGTTCGGTTTCAGGCATATCCATGGTCGTTCTCCTATGGCCAATTTGGCCATCTGCAGAACGCTAGCCGCCGAGGATGCGGACGAATGAGGCTTGTGCCGACCAGACCCGGTCGTTCCGGTGTGGTTCTGAAAGCGTCAGCTTACGCCGATACCGGTCAATGCTAGGTCTTTGAGCCCTTCGGGCAACATCGCCGACATAGCCGTCATTCCCAGCCTTTGGCACGGTCATTCCCAGCCTTTGGCACGGTCATTCGTAGCTGACATTCGTTCAGTCGCTTCCCCGCGACGGCAACGGGGTCGGGTTGCGGACTGGCGGCTCTTATCCGCATTCCCTCAAGAAGCTGACCGAAATTTGCCGCCTTGCTGTACCTAGCGCATCCTGATCGGGATCTTTGCGGCCTGACGTTGCGGCGGCAATCGACGCGCTCGCCACATGGGTCCAAATTTCAGCGGGTGGACGGGAAGCGCTTCTAGTCCGTAATAGTCTGATGCAGTTCATTCCGAACGGTCCATCAATTCCCGACGAGTTGCTCGTGGCGCGCGATGCCGGCGACGTCATCTTCTTCTGCGGCGCGGGCGTTTCTCAGCATGAGGCCGGCCTCCCCAATTTCGAGCGCCTTGGCCGCAACGTCATCGATATTCTCGGCGCCGCTCAGGACAGCCCGGCGCGGTCGCTCCTGACCAAGGCGCTGGAGATGGGCCGCATGGCCGGCGTCGGTGGCCTGCTCGCGACCGATCGGGTTTTCGGCCTGCTTGAGCGCGAATTCGAGGTTGCCGATGTCCGCGCCGCCGTGGCCGAAGCCATCAAGCCCGCGCCCGGCGCGGGCCTCGGGGCACACCGCACCCTGTTGACCCTCGCGACGTCCCGGTCCGGTGTGACGCGACTCGTCACCACCAATTTCGATCTGCTGTTTGAAGCCTGCAAACCGGACCTGCCTCACTCCGGGCCGCCAAGATTGCCCGATCCCCGTAGCGACCTCGAGTTTAGGGGCATCGTGCATCTCCATGGCCGCGTTGACCCTGGCTACCGGCAACCGGCCGATGAGGAGTTCGTCGTCTCCAGCGCCGATTTCGGGCGTGCTTATCTGTCGGACGGCTGGGCAACCCGCTTCATACAGTCGCTTCTATCCCGGTTCCAAATCGTCTTTGTCGGCTACACCGCCGAAGATCCGCCGGTCCAATATCTGCTGGAGGCACTCAACCTGCAGGCAGGCACCCGCAAGCGCCTCTACGCCTTCCAGGATGGCGAGAGCGAAGCCGCCAAGGCCTTGTGGGAACACAAGGGCGTCCAGGCGATCCCGTTCGACAGCAGCAAGGGCTTCGGTGCACTCTGGGATACACTTGCCGCGTGGGCGGATCGGGCCAGCAATATCGACGCTTGGTATGACGGCCTCCTCGCTAAGGCGCAGGACGGCCCTATGGGGCTCGATCCGCATGTCCGCGCGCAGATCGCCGAGGTCATGTCGACCAGCGAAGGCGCGCGACGGTTCGCGACCGCCGATACGCCGCTCGACGCACGCTGGCTGCTCGCCTTCGACCCGGCCCACCGTTTCGCCACGCCCGACAAGATCGAGCCCCATGTCGATGAGTCGCCGGAATTCGATCCGCTCAGTGCACTCGGCTTGGCGTCCGATCCACCGCTCGATCCTGACGCGGGCGAAGATTTCCAGCGCAATCGCAAGGTGCCGCCCGAGGCCTTCGATGTCTTCGCGTTCAATCGCGCCGATACCGATGACACGCCGGAGGGGACGCTTGCTGGCTTGCGGGGCGGCTCGGCTCGCGAACTGGCCCCGCTGCCGCCCCGTCTCAACAGCCTGGGCATTTGGCTCCAACGGATTGCGCATCAGCCCATCGCCTTGTGGTGGGCCGGTCACCAGTCGGCTCTCCATCCCGACGTCACGCGCAGTATCGAATCCTGGCTGCGGCAGGACCCGGACCGGTTCCCCGAGGCAATCCGCCGCCAGTGGCGCTGGTACTTCGCGGCCCGGGCAGGCACGCGGCCCGACCCGGACATGGTGCGCTACGACATCGAGGCGCGAAGCCGGCATGAGGGATGGTCACCTTCCCTGGTCCGGAACTATGTCGGCCTCTTCAAGCCGCAGATCACCGCGACCAAGGCGTATGGCGTGCGACACCCCCTTTTCTGGGAAGAGCCGCCCGAGAAGCTCGTGCATCTCGATGTCGAATATCCCCGCCCGCACGACGCGTTGGAGGTGCCCGACGCCCAGCTTGCCGAGGCGATTGCGCAGTTGCGCGGGCATCTCGAACTGGGGGTTTCGCTCGAACGGGAGCTTAGCGGGGACGATTATGTTCATTTTGAACATACGCGCCCCGATGATGGCAGACCGCCACTCGGCATGGGAGAGTTCGGCATTCGCGGGCCGATCGCGCTGTTCATGGAATGGGTGGCCCGCCTCCACGTACTGGACCCGGCGGCGGCACGCGCCGAGTTCCAGCGATGGTCGACCGATGATCCCTATGTCTTCGCGCGCCTGCGCATCTGGGCCGCGGCCACCGGGATCGTCGACCCGGACGATGGCGCGTCGGTCCTGCTCGCTCTGTCGGACGAGCTCTTCTGGTCGACGCATCACCAGCGCGATCTGCTGTTTGCTATCCGGGACCTCTGGCCGAACCTGTCGGCAGAGTCGCGTGCCGCCATCGAGCAGCGGCTCCTCACCACGACCTATCCGTGGAGCGACGAGGTCCGGGGCGGGTCGAGCCGGGCGGAAGCCCGCTACCGGCTGAGCCGCCTGCACTGGCTTTTCTCGCAGGGCGTGACGTTCGGGTTCGACGTCGAGGCCGAAATGGCAAAGCTGCGCCCGCTCGATCCAGAGTGGACCTCGGCCATCGGTGATCACACCGCGGACTCGCACGCGCCCGAAGTCTATACGATCGAGACTGACACCACACCGGACGCCATCCTCGAGACGCCGATCCCCGAAATCCTTGCCGCCGCCCGGGAAGCGGGTGGTCGGGAAGACTTCTTCTCCCATGTCGAGCGGGCGCCGTTTCGCGGTCTGGCGGAAGCCCGGCCGCTGCGGGCGCTGGCGGCGCTTGTGCATGTCGCAAAGTCTGGAGAAGCACCGCTCTCCGCCTGGTCGGGCTTTCTCTATGCCGAAGCGCGGCTCAAGGACTCGGTGCGCATGATCGCGCTGATCGCCGGCCGCTTACGGCAACTCCCGCTGCCGCTGCTCAACACCATCGTCTACCCCGTCTCGGACTGGATGCAGCGGATTGGCCACCGGCTCTATGGCGATGCCGCAGCCGTGCTGCCTGCGCTGTGGGAGCGCGTCGTCGAAGCACTCGCGATTGTCGGTGACCATCGCCCACATCGCCCCGATCAAAGCTGGGCCGACGATGCGCTGAACGCACCCACCGGCCGGCTCGCGCGTCTCCTCCTCGATGATCCGATGACGCAGGATCGCGTCGTCGGCGGGGGCTTCCCCGAGGCCTGGACCAATCGCGCCGACCAGCTCCTGGCGTTGCCCGGCGATCGTCGCCGGCACGCCCTGGTAATGCTCGGCGCACACTATAACTGGTTGTTCAACGTCGATCCTGCGTGGACCGAACGCGCGATCCTACCCGCGATTGGCGACGAGGGCGCAGACGGCGTCGCGGTCTGGGACGGTATCTTCTGGACCGCGCGGCTCCCGTCACGCGACCTTTTCGCTCGCATCAAGCCCGGCCTGATTGCGCGCGCCCGGCAGCCTTCCGCCCCCCGCAAGAACAATGAGGTCATCGCCGGCATGTTGCTAGCTGGCTGGGGCGGCGAAGCGGACGCCGCCGAACCCGAGCGGCTATTGAGCGATGTCGAACTGCGCGAGGTGCTGATCCACGCCGACGACGAACTGCGCGGCCAGTTCCTCTGGCATCTCGGCCACTGGTCGAACAATGTTCAGACCCGCTGGCCCGAGCGACTGATTCCGTTTCTGCGCACCGTCTGGCCCAAGCAGCGGGCGCTGCGAAATCCTGCCGTCTCCGCGCGGCTGGTCGACCTTGCGCTGGGAAGCGGGGATCAGATGCCCGCAGTGGTCGAAGCCATCTTGCCGCGGTTGGTGCCGGCCCGGTCGACCTCGATGCACATGATGCTCTTCACCAGCGATGGCAGCCCGCACCCGGCCTATCGCTACCCGGCGGCACTTCTCGATCTCCTCTGGGCGGTGCTCGGCGACGACGCGCAGCAATGGCCCTACAGGATCGAGGACGTTCTCGCCCGCCTCGGCGAAGAGCCAGTAGTTGGATCGGACCCGCGCCTCGCTGAATTAAGGCGGCGGCGTCAGCGCTGATCTGCTGCTGCGCACAAGGTGGCCGAGAGGGGAGAGCCTTCCCCTGAGGTCGAGCCTTAAGGTCTCGGCCTACCCCTTCTCCGGGAGACTGGCGCCCCCGCAACGCCCCCGGTCAGCGGCGCCCGATGACGATTGTGGTCGGGGTTGCGAGCGCGGGGGACGGCGATGTGAGGGCGAGATAAGGCACGCCGTCATCGTCGTCGTCATCCACACCGCCACCGAGTTCCAGCTCCAAACTCAATTCGACCGCATCAAGCGCCGCCGGCGCATCATATTTTGCGTTCGTTCGCGTCAGCGGATGATTGAAATAATGCTCGTCGAGCGTCTTCACGAGCCCAGGGGCATTTACCGCCGCAACGAATTTGCGAACGTCGGCACCGCCCCGGTAATGGATGCCGTAACGCTTCGTCTTCGCCTTGGCTGCGTTTAGGAAGGCGATGGCTTCGGCCGTAAACCCACCGCTCGTCCAGAACTCGAAGTGGACCGCCGTGGGTGCCGCGAACCGCTCCTGCGCCCGCAAGACCTGATAGGTGCCAGGCACCTTCTCTTCGACCCACCGCTTGACCTCATCCAAACCGACAAGATGGTCGGGTTGATAGCCCTTGCACTCGTAGCAACGGACCTCGGCCGCCTTGGCGCGGAGCACATCGATCTCGGCCCGGAAACCGAGGTTAGACTTTACCCGCAATCCGATGTCGATCGATCCGCCGCTCTCGCGCTGCACCGCATGCGCCACGATCATCTCGAACAGCGCGCCCCGCAGATTGCCGGCCGCGCCCTCGATCTGGCCCAACCGATCGAACAATTCGGTGATGACCTCGGGCTTGGACACAGCGATCGCTGCTGCTTTGCCGAGCGTCGTCAGCAAGGTCGCCAGGCCGATCGCTACCTCTCGGCCGAACAAGGAATAGGGCGTCGCCATCACGATGCCGTACGATTTGCCGAGACGAAAGGCCTCCCGCGTGAAGCGGTCGGCGATCAGGATCGGCATCACCGGCGGGAGGTTGCGCAGCGATGCCGAGAGTTTGCACTTCCGGATGAATGCCGCGATCGCACGCTCGTCGATCGTTTTCCCCGATACGGTGTCGCATACCAGAAACCCTGGCTTCGGCTTGCCCGTCTTGTCGTACCGGACCATCGGCGCGAGATAGGAAGGACCACACAGGTCCCAGTTGAACGTGCCGTACCGCGGTAGCGCGGCATCAATACCGCGGACCTCGATCCGGTCATAGCTCGCCATGCCGAGCTTGCGCGCCCAATCGCGAACCGCGAGCAGCAGGATGTTCTCGGTGATTAGCCGCGCCCGCAGGCCATCCACATCGACGCCTCCGATGAACCCATTGCCGCCCAGCATGATGCACGTGCCGAGCCCATCTAGGTCCGCACGGCGCACCAGCTTGACCGCCTCGAGCCGCTTGAGAACATTCTCGCTCGAGATCTGCCCCGCCTGGCGGACCGGAGACCCGCAGATGATCGAGAACTGATCGATCGGGATGATGCCGCCCCGCGCCTCGAGCGCCGCCAGCGCCGCGCCATAGGCCGGGCTTGCCTTACCGGCCGCCTCGGCAAGAGCGCGCCAATAACGCTCCCCGTTATAATCGCTCTCGAGATAGAAGAACCGGACCCCTTTCGGAAAGACCAGCCCAGCAAGGCGGTTGACCCCGGCGACCCCACGCGAGATCCGCTTGCGCGCGGCCTCGGGGCTGAGCCCGGTCGCCTCCAACTCGCGCGCGAGATCGCTCGACAGGGATGGCCCATTCCGCTTCAACAGACCCAGAATCAGGTTGTCGGTCACACGCAAACTCCGGCTGTCACACAGCGCTATTTATAACAATACTTCTACCGGTATCGAGGCTGTTTTTTTGATACTTTTTCATAATGATTTTTCAGGGCGTTACGGGAGAGGCTGCCGACGATTGGTCACGGAGGCTTTTTTCACGAGGTCCGCAGGCGACCACTGTTACTCAACAACGCTTATTCGTGCGCAGGTAGTATGGCGGCCACCGGACCTGATTTCAGTCGATCCGGCGACTTTCCGACACTACGTGTATCGAATGATCCAAGCGACGTTCCAACGACAACCCTTAGCTTACTGCCGCAGCAGGACTTCCTTGAGAGGGAGGCCAGCGGCCGTGATCGCAAGAGGGAACGGCTGTGACGATAAGCAATCTGGTTTTCAGGATCCCAACTTTCACAACGCGTCCGGATCGATCGCCTTACTATCGAAGGTTTCATAGGGCATCAGTGGTCTACCGAGCACGGTTAGGCCACCGCTAGCGTCCGGCCAATGCACGGGAAACGGATGCGCGTTCATATGTTCGTAGATCTTCACGACCTGTGGCGCGCCGCCAATCTCAGGATAATCCTGCGACCGCAGTAGATCGCGAAGAACCTCAAGCGGTTCCATGTCCAGGCCGCCGTCGGTGAGCTTGCCCTTGGCTCGTAGCCGATCGACGAGCGCAATTTTCGCCGCTTTTACGACCCGTTCATCCCCGACGAACGCGATCTCCTTGGTGTGACCGGCTTGGCCACGCCATGGCTGTGTGGGCCTGAACGTGAATTCTTCGGCACCCTTGTGATAGTGCAACGTCCAGACCCGAAATCGCTTCTGAAGCCAAGAATAGCCTGACAGCATAAAAGTCGCGTCAGCAATCACCGGCCCCCGCTCGCCGCGAGGCAAATTGGTAACGGAGGATCGCGCCTTGTTAATAACGCGGACTAGATGTCCTTTCAGGTGGGCAAGATCCATCGATCGATCCAACGCCGGACCATGCATCAGGATCGCATTGTAAACTTGGAGCATGAGGGGATAGGCGTCATGTGTGTCCCCTGCAAACGACAGCACCGCATCAGATCTGGGCAGAAGCATTATCTTGGGATTTGAATCCCAAAATTTACCACCGGAGAGCCGGCTATCTGACGCGACGACAAGTTCGCGAATGCTCCCCAGGTTCCTAACCCAGGCCATGCCAAGAGTCATTCTGGCCGCCACTGCACTCGTTCGAAATTTGATTTTTTGCGCATCACCGCTGCCCCCCATCAACTCGAGGCTATAGAGCGCGGTCTGCGCAACAGCTAGACCACGCTCCCAGTGGACTGCATCAGATTGAGGTATGTCAGCCACCGCCAGCATGTTGCCTGAACGAACGGCGGAAGCGCCCTTCCGGCGTATTAATGCCGCAAGCCGCTTGCCATTAACCTGTCCTATGCCAGCGTGAACGGGCGTCTGCTTTCGCCAGCGGGCATGCCCGAAACGGACTTTCGGGAGTGTCCGACATCGTGGCCATTCTGAGCCGCGCGAGTTGACGACCGCTATTGGCCGAACCGGCCATTCGACTGCCGACCCGTGAATGGCGGGTAAGTCCCACATGCCGACGTCTGGGGTTGGTCCGCCTGCGCGGCGCGACACCGCTTGACGATGACCAAGCCGCTTTTGCTGTCGTCGATGTCTGCGGTGCCTCCCTAGTGGGGCG
>Ga0180221_1002444_pt1 | contig 10798 bp, 7 predicted proteins | sample eDN5th37CKraftMG_FD_151339 | JGI IMG/M metagenome (GOLD analysis project Ga0180221, IMG submission 151339) | Enriched Miracle-Growth compost microbial communities from Emeryville, California, USA - eDNA 5th pass 37_C Kraft MG (version 2) (version 2) ...
GCCCCGGCAACGCCTTCGTCGCCGAAGCCAAGCGCCAGCTTTTCGGCCGCGTCGGCATCGACCTGTTCGCCGGCCCCACCGAGACGCTGGTGATCGCCGACGAGATCGGCTGCGACGGCGAACTGGCCGCAACCGACCTGCTCGGCCAGGCCGAGCACGGCCCCGACAGCCCCGCCGTGCTGCTCACCACCTCGCGCAAGCTCGCCGGGGAGACGATGCGCGAGGTCGAGCGGCTGCTCGCCATCCTCCCCACCGCCGACCATGCGCGTCGCGCCTGGGAGACCTATGGCGAGGTGATCGTCGCCGAGGACGATGCCGAGATGGTGCGCATCGCCGACGAGATCGCCTCCGAGCATGTCCAGGTGATGACGCGCGATCCCGAATATTTCCTGGCCCACATGACCAATTACGGCGCGCTGTTCCTGGGCGCGCGCACCAATGTCAGCTACGGCGACAAGGTGATCGGCACCAACCACACGCTGCCGACGAGGAAGGCGGCGCGCTACACCGGCGGGCTGTGGGTCGGCAAGTTCCTCAAGACCTGCACCTACCAGCGCGTGCTGACCGACGAGGCTTCCGCGATGATCGGCGAATATTGCTCGCGGCTGTGCGCGCTGGAGGGCTTTGCCGGGCATGGCGAGCAGGCGAACATCCGCGTGCGCCGCTACGGGCACCGCGACGTGCCCTATGCCGGCAAGGCCGAGCCGTTGGCCGCGGCCGGGTGAGGCGGTGATGCTGCCGCAGACGCCGTCGTTCCGGCTAGATGGCCGCCGCGCGCTGGTGACGGGGGCGGGGCGCGGCATCGGCCTCGCGCTCGCCGCCGCCCTTGCCGGGGCGGGGGCGGCGGTGACGCTCGCCGCGCGCACGTCGGACGAGATCGAGGAAGGCGCGCGGGCGATCCGCGCCGCGGGGGGCAGCGCGGACGCGGCGGTGCTCGACGTCGCCGATCTGGCGGCGGTCGAGCGCTTCTTCGCGACACGACCCGCCTTCCACATCCTCGTCAACAATGCCGGCACCAACCGGCCCAAGCCGATGACCGAGGTGAGCGAGGCCGATTATGACGCCGTGCTCGGCCTCAACCTCAAATCGGCCTTCTTCGTCGCGCAGCACTGCGTCAGGCGCATGCTGGTCGAGGGCGCCGGGGGCAGCCTGATCCATATCGGCAGCCAGATGGGCCATGTCGGCGGCCCCAACCGCTCGCTCTACTGCGCGTCCAAATGGGGGCTGGAGGGGATGAGCAAGGCCTTCGCGCTCGACCTCGCCGCGCACGCCATCCGCTCGAACACCATCGCCCCCACCTTCATCGAGACGCCGATGACCCGCCCCTTCTTCGCGGACGAAGCCTTCAAGGCCAGCGTTCTCCAGAAAATCAAGCTCGGACGGCTCGGCACCGTCGAGGACCTCATGGGCGCCGCCCTCTTCCTCGCCAGCGACGCAGCAGCCCTCGTCACCGGCACCGCCCTCATCGTCGACGGCGGATGGACCGCGGAATGAACCCCGCCCCTGACAGAGAGACGGGGTTGCGGGCATGACGCGGCCGCTCAAGCAGCGTCTGGCCGACGGCGAGCGGATCGTCGGCACCTTCGTCAAGACGCCCTCCCCTATCGTCGTCGAGGTGCTGGGGCTGACCGATCTCGACTGCCTGTGCCTCGATGCCGAGCATGCCCCATTCGATCGCGCCGCGATCGACGGCTGCGTCCTGGCGGCGCGCGCCATGGGCAAGGATCTGCTGGTGCGCGTTCCCGTCGCCACGCCCGAGCATATCCTGAACGCGCTCGATTGCGGGGCGACCGGCATCGTCGCGCCGCACATCCGCTTCGCCGACGAGGCCCGCGCGCTCGTCCGCGCGTGCCGCTACGGCCATGGCGGGCGCGGCTATGCGGGCTCCTCCCGCGCGGCGGGCTACACGACGCGCGCGATGGCCGATCATCTGGCGGCAAGCGCCGCGCGCACGGTGATTGTCGCGCAGATCGAGGATCCCGAGGCGATCGACGCGATCGAGGAAATCGCCGCCGTCGACGGCGTCGACGCGCTGTTCGTCGGGCGGGTCGATCTCACCATCGCCTATGGCGCCGCCAGCCAGGACGATCCGCGCGTGATCGCGGCGATCGAGCGGGTGTGCGCCGCCGGCCGCCGCCATGGCCGCACCATCGGCATGTTCCTCGCGCGGATCGAGGATGTGCCGCACTGGGCGGGGCTCGGCGCCAGCCTGTTCCTGCTCGGCTCGGATCATGGCTTCCTGCTTTCGGGCGCGGCGCGCCTCGTCGAGCAGGCCCGGCGCTAGATCGGGCCGCCGGATGATTCCGCCGGGCTTGAGATCGCTCTAGGCGCGCCGCCTTCCCCCGCCGAGCAGCGGGCGGGGGTGGGTTTCCGGCAGCATGAGCCAAAGCACGCCCGCCACCGCGAAGGTAACGCTCGCCACGCCCATCGTCGCGCCCAGGCCGAAGGCCCCGGCGAGCTGGCCGGTGATCAGCGGCGCGAAGAAGCTCACCAGCCGGCCCCAGTTGAAGATCGAGGCCGCCGTGGATTTCAGGTGCGCGGGATAAAGCTCGGTCAGCCAGGGGCCCCAGATCACGCTCGCCGACAGCATGAAGCCATAGACGAGCCCGATGCCGGCGAGCAGCCTCGCATCGGTCGGCACCGCGAGATAGGCCGCGATCGCGAGCGCGGCGGCGAGGAAGCCCAGCGCGTTGAAGCGGCGGCCGAAACGGTCCCCCGCCCAGCCCCAGAAGAAGCCGCCGAGGATGTTGGCGGCGAATTGCCACGCCACCAGATCGCCCATGGTTTCCGGCGGCAGGTGGCGCACGTCGCGCAGATAGGTGGTGAGCCATCCGCTATAGGCCTGATAGGCGAAGAAATTGAGGCCGGTCAGCGCGGCGAGCATCAGCGTCTGGCGGCGCACGCCGGGCGCGAAGAGATCGAGCACGGGCAAGGCGCGCGCGGCCGCCCCCGTCTTGCGCGCCACCCGCGCGTCCGCGCTCGCCGGGATCAGGACGAAGGCCAGCACCGACAGCAGGATCGGCGGCACGCCGCCGAGCCACAGCAGCATCTTCCAGCCATGTCCCGCGAACACGCCGCTCGCCACGCCCATCACCACGATCGAGCAGCTGAACACGGCGTTGATGAGACTCGCCAGCCGCCCGCGCACATCGCCGGAGAACAGGCCGACATAGATGCCGACCACGATCGGGAAGATGCCGCCCATGAACAGGCCGAGCACGAAGCGCTGGGCGAGATATTCGGGATAGCTGGCGACGGCGGTGCCCGCCAGCAGGGTGACGCCGTAGCCGATCATCACCGTCATCAGCATCACGCGCCGGCCGAGGCGATCGGCGAGCTGGCCCATCACCACCGCGCCGATCAGCGCGCCGGAGCCTTGCGCCGAATAGCCCGATCCCGCCTGCGTCAGCGTGAGGCCAAGGCTGTCGCGGATATAGGGACGCAGGACGTCGACGCTGTTCCAGGCCCAGCTGTAGAAGAACTCCGCGACCAGCAGGAAACCGAAGGCGATCACCGCGCGGGCGAGCGGCGGATAGCTCGCCTCCGGTTCGGCCGGCCTGGCCGTGGTCAGCGCTCGCGAGCGGGTTTCATTGAACTTGTTGTCGTCCATGCCACCCGCGAGACCGGCCACTTTCAGAACTTCGCGCCGACGCGAACACCATAGAGGCGCGGCGGCCCATAGGACACCTGCATGCGGGCCGAGTTGCCGACGGTGGCGCTGTAGAGCACGGGGATGTTGCCGATATTGTTGGCGAAGCCCTCGACATAATATTTGCTGGAGGCATCCGTCCACCGCAGGCTCAGGTCGACGACGTTGTAGGCGTGCTGGCGATCGAGCGCGGTGTTGTAGTCGGCGGCGTAATAATGGCTCGAATGCAGCCAGTCGACATAGGGCGTGATCGTCCCCGCCGGGCCCAGATCGATATCGTAATAGACCGCCAGCGTCGTCTTGATCCTGGGCGACATCGGCACGTCCTTGCCCGCCAGATCGACCGTGACGGGATCGCCGTTGGTCGCCGAATAGAACGGATTGGGGCGGACATATTGCGTGAACCGGGCGTTGAGCCACGCCGCCGTCAGGTCGACATGCAGGTTGCGCACCGGGATCGTCTTGATATCCGCTTCCGCGCCATAGCTGCGCGCGGCGCCCGCGCTCGCATAATAAGACAGGTTGGTCTTCGGATCGAGGATCGTGATCTGAAGGTTGCGATACTTGTTGTAGAAGCCGCTGAGATCGATGGCGAGGCGGCCGTTCAGGAAACGGTTCTTGGTGCCGATCTCATAGGCGGTCACGGTCTGCGGCGCATAGGAGCCGGGGATCAGCGGATTGGTGGAATTGTTGTTGATGCCGCCCGACGAGAAGCCCGTCGAGACCGTGGCGTAGACCATCGTGCGCCGGGTGGGCGTGAACTCGACGCCCGCCTTCCACGTCACCTTGTCGAAATCCGCGCTGCCCTGGCCGATCTGCGGCGTCTGGGTCGCGAAATCCCAGCTTCCCGGCGCGGCGGTGAAGTTGGTGATGTCGTAATCCTTGGTCTCGGTCGAATAGCGGATGCCGCCGATCAGCTTCAGCTTGTCGGGCACCAGCGCGAAGCTCGCCTGGCCATAGCCGGCATAGGCCCTGGTGTTGATATGGGTATCGGACCGGGTGCCGAGCGCGGTCGCCGTCGGCGCGGTGTAGATCTGGGTATAAAGCTCGTCGATCTTGTCCTGGAAGAAATAGCCGCCGACGATCCATTCCAGCCGGCCGTGGCCGCTCGACGCGATCTGGAATTCCTGGCTGAACGAGCGGTCCTTCGTGTCCGCCGCCTGGAGGCCCGAGCCGGAGAAGCCGCCGGTCACGCCCGCGGCCGGGAACACGACGCCGCTCTGATCGAGATCGGCGCTGCGATTGGAATGGAAGCTGGTGTAGCCGGTGATCGAGCGGAGCATGACCGGGCCGAGATCCCAGCTCACCTGGCCCGACACGTAGCGCTCGTGAACGCGCTCGAACGGCTGGTAATCCCACTGGTTGGTCCAGGCATCGCCGGTCACGGGCACGCCGATGTCGACGCCGTTGACGAATGCCGTGCCGTTGTGGACGGTCGGATTCACCGCCACGGGGGCGCCGTTGATCGAGCGCTGGCCGGTGACGGGATCGATCAGCGTGCCGATCACCTTGTAGCCGTAGGCGCCCCCGCCATTGTCCTTGCGCTCCCAGTAGCCGCCGTGGAGCACGATCTCGACATTGCTGGCCGGCTTCGCCTTCAGGCTGGCGCGGAAGGCGTTCTGATCCTCGTCGAGAAGGTCGAGGCCCGGCGTCGTGTTCGAATGCACATAGCCGTCGTGCCCGCTATGATAGCCCGCGACGCGTAACTGCACATCGTCGTTGACGGGCACGTTCAGATAGCCGTCGACCTGGCGCTGCGCGAAATTGCCGAACGAGGCGTTGATCCCGCCCTCCAGCCGGTCGACCGGATCGCTGGTGATGACGCTGATATTGCCGCCGAACGTGTTGCGGCCATAGAGCGTGCCCTGCGGGCCGCGCTGCACCTCGACGCGGCTGATGTCGAACAGCGGGATGCTCTGCTGCTGGGTGCGGCTCTGGTAGATGCCGTCGAGATAGAAGCCGATGACCGGGTCCGACTGGGCGCTGACGAGCTGGGTGCGCACGCCGCGGATCGCCGGGAAGGAATCGGAGCCCTGCTGGCCCCAGGTGAGGCCCGGGGAGAGTATCTGGAGCCGGCTTGCGTCGGTCACGCGGGCCCGGCTCAGGTCCTGGGCGCTCGCCGCGGTGACGGAAAGCGGCACGTCCTGGAGGCGTTCCGCGCGGCGCTGCGCGGTGACGATGATCTCGCCGCCCGAATTGTCGCCGGAAGCGGAATCGGCGGCGGCCACGGCGGCAGGCGCTTCCTGCGCGTCCGCCGCGAATGCGTGCGCCGGGATCGATCCGATCGCCAACGCCGCCGATGAGATGCCGATGAGCTTCATCCGATCCAGCATATTTGCCCCTTACGTCTACACCGCATCTGTGGTGCGGAATAAGGGAACGCTATCGGCCCGGTCGGGGCCTGTCCATCATTTTTTGCATTCGGATGCATGCGCAGTTTCAATTTCAATACAGCCAAAAATCCGCCTAATAAGCTGTTTTTCCTCTCGTTCCCACAGCGCCTGAATTTAACGTCGCCCTCCGCAGCCGGATATTTTTAATCCTCCCGGCGGAAGCGGATCGGTATTTTTGCCTCCGAATGCGCAGGTCTCGCTCAACCGAGTCGCGCGGACCGTCCGGGCAGGAGCTCGCCGGCGAACAGACGCCGCTCCGCCGGGGTGGAGGCATCCTCGATCCGCTCGGCCAGCATATCCACGGCCGCCTCCGTCATACGGCCCACCGGCTGGCGGATGGATGTGAGCTGATAGCTCGTCCAGCCGGCGGGGCCCGATCCGTCGAACCCGACGATCGACATCGCGTCCGGGATGTCGATCCCCAGATCGCTGCGCGCCGCGTCGATCGCGCCGATCGCCATGAGATCGCTCACGCAGATCAGCGCATCCGGCCGGTCGTTCTTCCCGATCAGCGCGTGCAGCGCCTCCCGGCCGCTGTCATAGCTGAAATCGCCGCGCATCATCGGGACGTCGGTGATCGCGGCCTCGGCCAGCCGATCGAGCGCGGCGATGCGGCGTTCCTCGCCCACCGCGCTGTCCTCGGGGCCGGCGATGATCGCGAAACGCGCATGGCCGGCGGCGAGAAGCCTCTCGACCAGATCCCGCTCACCCCCCGTCGAATCGCAGGAGACCGACCCCGCATGGGACGATTTCGACGTCCGGTTGTAGAGGACCAGCGGGATATCGTGATCGGCGAACTGCCGGACCTGTGCATCCGAAAGCCGCGCCGCCGAGATCGCGCCGTCCACGCTATGCCGCCACACCTGATCGAGCACCGCGTCGACCTCGCTCTCGGCATTGAGGGAGAAGAGCAGCACGCGCAGGTCGCGCTCGGTCAGGCGGCGGCTCAGTTCGGCCAGCACCTCGGGATAATAGAGATTGGTGAGGGTCGAGATGATCACCGCGACGAGATTGGTGCGCCCGGAAATCAGCCCCTGCGCCAGGGCGTTGGGCCGATAGCCCAGTTCCTTCGCCACCTTCACGATCCGGTCGCGCGTGGCGGGCGCTATGCTGGCGCCCGGCGCGAAGCAGCGCGAAACCGCCGATTGCGAGACCCCCGCCGCCCGCGCGACATCGTAGGATGTCGACCGCTTCGCCGCGCGCGCCGCCGGAACCTCCTTCACCGCCTTGTTTTTCCTTTGCGTCATAACCGGCGTCTGCCCCCAATCTTCACGATCGCAACGGTCTAGCGTCTCGGGTCGCGCCTTGAAACCTCGACCGGACTTATTGTTCAACAGGTATTGCATTCGGATGCAACATCGGGGATTTTGACCCCGCGTCGGCACCAGGTGCCGCGACCGACCCCGCTCGCATTGGAGGATCATCGATATGGCAGGCGCCACCGCCCCGCACGGCTTCGAAGGCCGCACCGCTTACGTCAAGGCCCCGTCCCGCAACCAGATTGCCGATTCCGGAGACGTCGTCGGGCTCGTCGCCAGGATACTCGACGATGTGCGCCGTCGCGGCGACGCGGCGGTGCGCGATTATTCGAAGCAGTTCGACAAGGCGGATCTCGATCGTTTCGAGGTGACGCCGGCGGAGCGGAAGGCCGCTGTCGACGCGCTCGAGAAGCAGACCCGCGCCGATACCGAATTCGCGATCGAGAATGTGCGCCGCTTCGCCGAGGCGCAGCTCGCGACGATCCTGCCCCTGGAGGTGGAGCCTCTGCCCGGCCTGCACCTGGGCCATCGCGTGATCCCGATCGAGCGCGTCGGCGCCTATGTGCCCGGCGGCCGCTTCCCGCTTCTTTCCGCGCCGATCATGACCATCGTTCCCGGCAAGGTGGCGGGTTGTGACGAGGTCGTCGCCTGCCTGCCGCCCAACGCGCATCAGGCGATGATCGCCGGCTGCCACCTGTCCGGCGCCGATCGCATCTTCCGCATCGGCGGCGCGCAGGCGATCGCGGCGATGGCGTTCGGCACCGAGAGCGTGCCGCAGGTCAACAAGATCATGGGCCCCGGCAATGCCTTCGTGAACGAGGCCAAGCGCCAGGTGTTCGGCCCGGTGGGCATCGATCAGCTCGCCGGCCCGTCGGAGATCTTCATCGTCGCCGATTCGACCGGCGACGCCGAGCTGATCGCGACCGACCTGCTCGGCCAGGCGGAGCATGACGTGCGCACGCGCGTCGGCCTGATCACCACCGATCGCGCGCTGGCCGAGGCGACGGTGAAGGAGGTCGCGCGCCAGCTCGAGACGCTCGCCACCGCCAGGGTCGCCGGCGAAAGCTGGGAGAATTATGGCGAGGTGGTGGTCTGCGAGGACGAGGCGGCGATGATCGCCTATTCCGACTTCGTGGCGGCCGAGCATCTTCAGGTGCATACCGCCGATCCGCACGCCTTCGCCGCGAAGCTGCGCAACTACGGCTCGCTTTTCATCGGGGTGAATGCGAGCGTCGTCTATTCGGACAAGAATGTCGGCACCAACCACACCTTGCCCACCATGGGCGCGGGCCGCTACACCGGCGGCCTCTGGGTCGGCTCCTATGTGAAGATCGCGACCCACCAGTGGCTGGAGGACAAGGCGGTCGCGGCGGTCGCGCCGCCGGCGATCCGCCAGAGCGGCTCCGAAGGGCTGGAAGGCCACCAGAAGGCCGCCGCCATCCGCTACGATCGCCAGCGCGCGCTCGCCTGACGCATTGCCCGAAGGGACGGGCGGTTCTATCGGACTGCCCGTCCCGACCTTCTATCATGAGCAAGACCGATCACCATGGACGCCACGACGGGCAGGCCGCCTGCGACGTGCCGGCTCGCATCCGCGCTGCCGGTCATCGCGGTGCTGGGCAGCATGGTATCGCTGGGCATCGGCACCTCCTTCGCCAAGACGCTCTTTCCGCTGGCCGGCCCTGAAGGCACGACGTTCATCCGGGTCGGCCTCGCCGCGCTGATCCTGTCCGCCATCCATCGCCCCTGGCGCGGCCGCGCGACGCGCGCAGGGGCGGGCCCGATCCTGCTCTACGGCGCGGCGATCGCGGGGATGAACCTGCTCTTCTACAAGGCGCTGGAGACGCTGCCCTTCGGCCTGGCCCTCGCCATCGAGTTCGTCGGCCCGCTCTCCATCGCCATCTTCGCCTCGCGGCGCTGGATCGATCTTTTCTGGGCGATGCTGGCCTTGGCGGCCCTCGCGCTGCTGCTGCCGATCGGGAGCCATGTCTCGATCGATCACCGGGGCGCGGGCTTCGCACTGGCGGCGGCGGTGTGCTGGGCCGTCTATATCCTCGTCGGGCGCCATGCCGGCCGGGCCGGCAACCGGGCCGTGGCCTCGGGCATGACGGTGGCGGCCCTGCTGGTCGCCCCGTTCGGGGCCGGCCACCTCAATGCCGGGCTGCTCGCGCCCGCCATCCTCGCGACCGCGATCGGCATCGCCATCCTGTCGAGCGTCATCCCCTATTCGCTCGAAATGGTCGCCCTCACCCGGCTGCCGCGCCGCGTGTTCGGCATCCTGGTCAGCCTGGAGCCGGCGATCGGCGCGGTGGCGGCGCTCGCCGTGCTGGGCGAGCATCTGAGCGGCCGCCAGTGGATCGCCATCGCCGCCGTGGTGATCGCTTCGGCGGGCAGCACGGCGATGGCCGCCGATCGCGGGGAAGCGGCGGAAGGATCGGCGGCCGACCTCCCGCCGCCGTGAGACACCCGGTCAGGCGGAGAGGAAGGTCGGCGGCGCCGGATCGTCGGTGCCGCGCACGACGAAAACCTTGCATGGCACCGACGCGGTGTTGCGGAAGGCATGCGCGAGGCCGATCGGCACGGTCAGCGTATCGCCGGCGCCCATGATGATCGCGCCGTCCGCCCAACTCACCTCCAGCGTTCCTTCCTGCACGAACAGCACCTCGGCCTCGTGGCGGGCGTGCATCGGCACATAGGCGCCGGTCCTGAGCGTCAGCAGGCGCAGGTTGAAGCCCTGCGGCCACCAGCCGACGATCGGCCCCGGCGCGAAGCCGTCGCGCGTGGCGCGAGGCACGATCAATCCCGCCTCCTCCACGCCTTCGCCCGCCAGCGGCGATGCCGGGTTGGCGATCCCGGCCCCCGCCGCGACCACGCATTCGGCGAGCTTTTCCAGCGGCGGCGTCCTGAGTTCGGCCACCGCCTCCTCGCCAAGGGCATCTTCCAGCTCGACGTCCCGGAGCTGATAATCGCCGGCGGAGGTATCGATCAGCCGCCCGCCCTTGGCGAGTTTCAGGCCGTGATCGGCCGCTGCCTCGAACACCGCCGGCGCCCAGGTCACATGGCCCGGATCATCCTCGCCGAGCACGGTGAAGAGGAAGCCGGTGCCCTCGTCCACCTTCTCGAACCCGCGGAACATGCGGATCGGCACCGACGCCACGTCGCCCGGCCCGATCTCCAGCGATCCGTCCTCGCAATTGGGCCCGAAAAGCAGCCGCCAGCGCCCCGAATGGACGACGAACACCTCGGCCGTGTCGTGGCTGTGCTGGGAATTGACGCAGCCGAAGGGCTGACGCGCCGCGCCGATGTTGAAGCCATGCTTCTCGGTGATGTGGACATGCTGGTCGGCGCTCTCGGAGACGCCGGGGCCGATGATCGTGAAATTCTCCTTCTCGGTCGAACCCGGCGTGCGGGTGTCGATGAAGGCGGTGCGGCAGGGAATGAGATCGGCATGGCGAACGAGCCGGGCGTTCATTGCATCCTGGGTCCATTCGTTCACA
>Ga0180221_1002447_pt1 | contig 10774 bp, 13 predicted proteins | sample eDN5th37CKraftMG_FD_151339 | JGI IMG/M metagenome (GOLD analysis project Ga0180221, IMG submission 151339) | Enriched Miracle-Growth compost microbial communities from Emeryville, California, USA - eDNA 5th pass 37_C Kraft MG (version 2) (version 2) ...
TTCCCGCGCGCTGCGCGTTCAGGCTCGGATTGTTCTGGTAGGCGAGGGTCAGCGCGCCGTCGAGCGTATCCGCGCGCGCGACGGCTGGCGCGCCGACAACCATGGCAAGAACCGCCGCCGAGATGCACCCCCACGAGCGCGCGACATTTGCCGGGTACGTATCCACCATACCAACGCCTTCGCGCCTACGGATCGACATGCCCTCGCTCAGGTCATTAAATCGTACCGATTCGGCATTCGTCCGCAAAGCGGTCATACGTGATTTGGGGCGCTTTTCAGAGCCGTTTCCGCCGTACAGCGCCGAATTTCACGGCGATGTTGCCAAATCCCCACAAGGTTCGACTGCGAACGCGGCAGGAGCGTCCGGCATCACTCTACCTGGGTCTCGAGTGCTGTCCCGAGCTAACTCCAATCGACTACCGATCTGCCAAATTTAGTTCTTATTCTAAGCGCCCACTGATCATAGCGCGCAGGCGACCATGTGCGCGCTCATCACAAATCGCCCGACTCGGCAGAAAGTAATGACTCCGGCAGCCCTTGCCTCGGAAGACATCCTGTTCGATATCAAAGGCGCTGCGAGATCGTTCGCTGCGGGAGAATGTTTCGCGCTATCGACTGTGCCATCCGAACGGGTCTTCGCGCTGCGAACGGGATGCGTTTCGGCCATCGTCGATCTGCCCAAAGGGCGACAAACGGAAATCGGCATGATCGGGCCCGGCGGCCTGATTTGCGCCAATGCCGCCTTTGGCATGAGCCAGCCGTTCAGCACCTTTATCGCCACCGTGCGCGGCGTGGCCTGGTGTATGGAGGTGCAGGACTTTGCCAAGATCGCCGCGCGCGACCGGCGCCTTCAGGACGCCGTCTTCAAGCATCAGCAATGGCTGCTGTTCCAGGCGCAGCAACGCGCCGGCTGCAGCATTGCCCACACGATCGGCCAGCGCGTTGCCGGCTGGCTTCTCGCGCTGCAGGACACGACGGGGTTGCCGGAGATCCCCGTGACCCAGGAGGTCATCGCGCAGCGATTGGGCGGCACGCGAACGACCGTGTCCGCCGCCCTGGCTCAGCTCAAGCGGGAAGGGCTGATACGATGTCAGCGGGGGCGCATCGGGATCGATGACCGCTCAAGGCTCCAGAGCTCGGCCTGCGAGTGCTACGCGACCCTGAAGCGGTCGAAGAGCGAGATCTATGGGTGAGAACGCAAAAGGGGGACGGCCGGAAGGCCGCCCCCGAGATGCACGCGGGACACAGCATCTCACGTTCATCGGTCCTTGCTACGTCAGCGTCGCAGAAACTCTTGCAGCCACGGCGGCAGGTCTTCCGGCTTAACGTTCCCGCCGGTGCTTTGCGTCACCACTGTCGTGTTCCCGCCGCTTTGACGGAAGATCCGGGTGTAGCCGGGTCTCTTCTCGACGTGCACCTCGGCCTGAGCGGGATCACCGCTCTGGGTGACGATCGCCACACTGTCACCGTTCCGCACGATGGTGGTGTTTCCGTGTGTTTCGTCGCCGGCGCCGCCGGCATTCGCGGATGTGCTCATGATGACCGCCGAGACGATTGCGAAGGCACCGATTCTCGTCATGGCTGCATCTCCTCTGCGCGCGACGCGATCAGTGGTCGTATTGCCAGGTGGACGAAGAATTCCTCGGCCCGTACTGACCGGTGAACGCTCCGTTCATGCTGCCCGCCTGCCCGACCATGGAGTTGTTCGCTTCGCGACCGTACTGCCGAACATAGGCGGAATTGGTGTGTCCGAACTGGCTGATGAGTAGATCGTTGATGTTCCCGTACTGGAAGACGGATGCCAGGTTCGTTGCGCCGGACTGCTCGATCGCGACACCGTCGACATTGCCGAACTGGATCACCGTGGTGATATTGTATTGGCCGTTCTGGTTGATCGATAGCGGCTGCCCGCCGTACACGACAAACGTTTGCGCGCCGGCGCCGTGACCATGGCCATGACCGCCGCCCTGAATTGGAGCAGCGCCGATGATGCCGCCGGCGACCGCAGCGCCGGCGGTGGCGCCCCACAAGGCCAGAGCGAGAGTAGCTCCGATGACGAGATGCCGTTTCATGTGATACCCCCCTTCCACTGGGTCCTGTTAAAGACGGCCCCTGACGTTCGCTTGAGGCTCAAGGGCTCGTCTGCACGATGTTGGCGGAGTTGCTGAAGCCGAACTGGCTGAAGAATCCGGTATTCGACTGACCGGATTGCGTGACGGTGGCGTTCGTGGACCGACCCGACTGCCCGACAAAGGCGAAGTTCGTCTGGCCGGTCTGCGTCGCGGTCGTGGTGTTCGAACCGCCGAACTGCAAAACGCCCGTGTAATTGTTGGTGCCGTTCTGCACCACCGTTGTCTGGGTAGTGTTCCCGACCGAAAATACCCCGGCGAGATTGAGGTTGCTGTTCTGGACGACCGTCACCGGCGCGCCGTTCAGGGAAACGATCGTCTGAACATTGGTCGATTGTGCCGATGCCTGGCCGAGGCTCAGAGCGCTCAGGGCGGCAAACGCGGCGGCCGTGATCAGAAGCTTTCTCATGTGGTTCCTCATCGTCTTATCCGAGCCGATCGCCTATGGCGACGACTGCAGGATCGTCGACCCATTCAGGAATCCGAACTGGGCAACGCCCGCGGTATTGGTGGTGCCGATCTGACCCAGCAGGGAGGTGTTCGACCCGCCGACCTGTCCGGTCATCGCTGTGTTGGTCGACGGACTTGTGGTCCCTCCCTGGCCGGTCACGGACGAGTTGACCGTTGCGGGAGAGACAGCGCCCCACTGGAAGGTGCTGGCCTGGTTCACGCTGCCGAACTGGAGGGTCACGGAGGTGTTCGACGTCGTCCCAAACTGCGTATTGGATGCCAGGTTGGTCCCGCCGAATTGCAGAACGCTGATGGTGTTGCCAGCATGCGCGCTCTGGTAGGTCGACAACACGGCAAGCAGGGCAGCGGCGCAGAGCTTGAACCGACGCATGCGATCCTCCACCACAATACGGCCCCGGCCCATACAAACGTCTACGCTGGCGGGGTTCATTTCTGATCGATGGGGGCCCCGGACGGGATCGGGGATGGGGGACCCGTCCGGGGGGAGGGCGCAGAAACAGCTTAGTGCTGCGTCTGCGTAATGGTGCTGCCGTTCAGGACGCCGAGTTGACCGACGCCGGCATTGTTCTGCTGCAGGAAGAGCGGCCCGAACGAGTCCTGCGTGATAGAGCTGCCATTGACGAAGCCGGCCTGCTGCGTGGTCGCGTTATTCTGCACGCCGGCCTGGTTCACCCAGCTGCCGTTCGCGAAGCCGCTCTGGCTGGTGCTCGCCGAGTTGAACAGGCCGAGCTGGCTCGTGGACGAGGTGTTGCTCGTGAAGCCGCTCTGCGTCACAGACGAACCGTTGACGACGCCGACCTGAATGGTGGTCGCGCTGTTGCCCGCGTACGCGGCACCGGTCGACAATGCGAGCGTGGCGACACCGGCCAGAAGGATCTTGCGGATCATGTGAAGCCCTTTCGTTGGTGTGTTGCAGATATCTGCCGATCGGCCGATATCGCTTAATTTCTACACCCGCGAATCCAGGGCCTATAGACAGCAATTCTTGCTAACCAACTTTGACTAATCCGCGCGCGGCCGCGTCCGGCAGCGACGTGCCCCGAAGATCGAGGCCCGCACCGCAAGCAAGATCGACGGCCCGGACCAGATCGACCACCGAATGTAGCTGAAGTTTCTGCATGATTCGCGCGCGGTGCACCTTCACGGTCACCTCGCTGACACCCAGTTCAGCCGCAATCTGTTTTCCCAAAAGCCCGCGCGCGATCAAGCGGGTCAGATCGCGTTCACGCGGCGTAAGCGTTTCAAAACGCGCAATCAAATCGGACAGCCCGGCTTTCCGCTCGCGCCTGAACCGGTCCTGACTGAGGCCGAGGCGGACGGCGTCCAGCAACTCCTGCTCGCGAAACGGCTTCAAGAGAAAATCCACCGCACCGTTCTTCATCGCCTCGACGGAGGCACGGACGTCCATATGGCCGCTGAGAAAGACGATCGGAATGCGGATATTCCGGGCGACCAGGTCACGCTGGAATTCCAGGCCGCTCGCCGCCGTTCCGACAAAGCGGACATCGAGCACCAGGCAGCTCGGCCTCTCCTCGAGGTCTATCGCCGCAAACTCTTCGGTCGAGGAGAAGGCCCTCACCTCGAGCTTGATGGAGCGCAAGAGATTGCCCACCGCATCGCGGACCAGCGGGTCGTCGTCGACGACGTAAACGATCGCGCCTATGTCATTCATGGCCGCCCCCAACAGGCAAACGCACTTCGAACGACGCCCCTCGAATTCTTCCATTCTGCGCGTGCAGTGTCCCTGAATGCGCCTCGACGATCCGCCTGCAGAGCGAAAGGCCGATGCCCAGGCCGTCCTTCTTGTTGGTGAAGAACGCATCGAAGACCGCGTCGGCGTCTTGCGCCGGGATGCCCGGGCCGCTGTCCTTGACAAGGGCGCCGATGTGCTTGCGACCGATCCTGAAGGTCTGGATCTTGAGCAACTGCGGGCCGCTGCGCCCCTCCATCGCTTCTATGGCGTTGCGGAGAAGATTGACGAACAACAACTCGAGTTCGACCGGCCGGCCGCTGATGAGGGGCAGATCCTGGTCAAGTTCCAGCCGAAGATTACGCTCGCCGATCTTCTCCCGGATGCAAAGCGGTTCCAGAGAGCGCCTGATCGTCTCATTGAGATCGACCTTCTTCGACTTCATGCTCGCGGAGCGGCTCAAGCGCCGTAGGCTTCGCAGTATCTCCATGCACCGCTGGGACGAGGCATCGGCCGCCTGCAGCGCAGATTGCACCTCACTCAAAGACGGCGGATCGCGCGAGAGCCAATTCCTTGCAGCCCCAAGTTGAGCGATGACTGCGGAAAGGGGCTGACCGATCTCGTGCGCGATGGCAGCCGCGAACTCGTCGCTGCCCAATCCGCGCCTTTGTCCCGTCGGGCTCGTCGGCGGACTGACCACTCTTCGCGGCAGCATCGGCACGACATGAGCAACGAGCAACCACTCGGGATGCCAATTCGACGCAAACGGCGGGAGCGGCGCCGCGCCGCCCATATACAACACGTAAATATCGGAAGCCCATGCAAAGGCGAATGCGACCGCAACCAAAATGAAAGTTGCGGATATGAGAATGGCTTGCGGCTTGTTCGAGCTGCAAAAGTCCTGCGCATTGGCGCGCACGGACTTGATAAAAGCTGCGAGCGGGCGCTTCCCGCCGAGGGTCAGGGGCTCGATACGCATCCCAGCACCACTACGCAAACAGAACTTACCCAACGGTTTAAACAAATAGCACATCGGTACCACCGCTACTGTAGTATAGTTTACGTTTGTCGGATTATTTTTTGCCCTTCGAAACCTCCAGTTCGTCAATTGAGCGACCTCTCGGTCGCGTGCCAATTTGAACCATCGGATTGATTTCGCACGCGCGCAGAGAACTCCCCGCCAAGAGAGCCTGCTCATTGCCACGATTTGCATCTCCTGAGGGCTGGAAATGCGACACAGAAACCCGGTTTCGCTCTTCGCTGCAGCGTTCGTGATTGCCGCCATCCTCACTCTGGCGAGCGACGCGAGTTCAAGGAAGGAGGCGGCGGTTTCCCTTGAGCGGTTAAGCTCCTCGACCGCCACCGTCGGCCGCACTCTCATGCGCCCCTTTGCGCTTCGCGCTCCCTCCGAAACGCTGGAAATGCCGTCGTTCCGCTTCGCATCGATCGAGCGCGGAAGATTGGATCAGACGATCACGGTGACGGGCGCACTTCAGCCGGTCGAAACGGTCGACGTCGGTTCCCAGGTATCCGGTCAAGTTGCCGACGTGTTCGTCGACTTCAACGACAAGGTCCACAAGGGTGATGCCCTCGGGCAGATCGACCCCCGCAGCTTCAAGGCCAAGGTCGACGAGGCCAAAGCCACGCTGGACATGGCGCTGGCAGACGTTCGCGTCGAGCAGGCGAAGCTGGACCGGGCGCGCATCGATTTGCAGAACGCGCAGGCCAACAAGACGATCCTGTCGGCGAAACTCGACAGCGCACAAGCGCTCAGAGCTTCGGCGGAACGGAACGTCGAGCGCAAGCTCACTCTTCGTGCCCGCGAGGCGGCCGCAGCCACTGCTGTCGACGATGCCCAGACTGATCTCGTCTCCAAGACCGCGCTCGAGCGCGAAGCGATGACAATGTTTTCGCTCAACGCCTACGCCGTGGAAGGCGCCACCGCCGATGTGCGCCGGCTCGAGGCAGAGCTCGATCAGGCCAAGGCGGCGGTGCCCCAGAAGCAAGCGATGCTGCGGGCAGCCGAGGCGGACCTCGATCGCACAATCATCCGCTCACCGATGGATGGCGTGGTGGTCGGTCGGTTCGTCAACAAGGGTCAGACGCTCGCCGTCGGGCTGGAATCCCGAACGACATTCACGCTGGCCCAGAACCTGGATGACATGGAAATCCATGCGCGGGTCGACGAGGCCGACATCGGCCAAATTGCCGCGGGGCAGAAGGCGGTCTTCACGGTCGATGCCTATCCCGATCGGCACTTCGCCGCCGTGGTGCGCCAGGTTCGCAAAGCGCCGCAGGTGAATCAGAATGTCGTCACCTACACGGTAGTCCTGACGACGACGAACCCGAACGGCGAGTTGCTTCCGGGAATGACGGCCGTGGTGAAGATCGTCGTCCAGCGCAAGGACGACGTCCTGAAGTTGCCGCTCGCCGCGCTTCGCTTCCAGCCGGCCGGATTGGCTCGACCGACCGATTTCGATGCGGCCAACCAATTCGTCTGGAAGCTGAGCAAGGACGGCCAATTGAGCCGGGTCGCCGTCGTCATCGGAGCGACGAACGCCGACCAGGCCGCGTTGAAGTCCGGAAGCCTGACGGAGGGCGACCAGGTCGCGGTCGGCCAGGCCGTCCGCTCGTCGGCGCGACGCATGTTCGGCATTCGCTTCGGATCATGACCATGTCGCCAATCGTCAGCCTCAAAGCGGTTTCGCGCGCCTACAAGAGCGGCTCGGTCGTCGTAACCGCCGTTCGCAGCGTGACCTTCGATGTCCGCCCCGGAGAACGCGTGGCCATCGTCGGCCCGTCCGGGTCCGGAAAGTCGACGCTCATGAACATGATCGGCCTGCTCGACCGGCCGAGCGACGGCGCAATCTATCTCGAAGGGGCGAATGTCGCCGACCTCGCCGACGACGAGCGGTCGCGGGTGCGCGCAAGGAAGGTCGGGTTCGTGTTCCAGTCCTACAATCTCCTGGCGCGGCACAACGCTATCGAGAACGTCGCGCTGCCCCTCGTGTATTCGCATATGGGCCACATGAACAACGAGCAACGGGTGGCCAAAGCCAAGGAAGCCCTGCACCGCGTCGGCATGCTTCACAAGGCGCACAATTTCCCGCCGCAATTGTCGGGCGGCGAGCAGCAGAGGATCGCGATCGCCAGAGCGCTGGTCGCCTCCCCGGCGATCGTCCTTGCCGACGAACCGACCGGCGCCCTCGACAGCCGAACGGGCAGCGAGATTCTGGCGCTGTTTCGCGCGCTCAACAATGGGGGCCAGACGATCGTGCTGATCACACACGATCCCGTGGTCGCCGCTCAATGCAAGCGCACCATACGCCTGCACGACGGGTCCGTCGTCGCAGACGAGACACACCTGCCCCTTCTGCCGAGGAAGGAGGCCGCGAAATGACGTTCGTCTACGCCCTCCAAATCGCGCTCAGGTCCCTGAAGGTCAATCCGTTGCGCAGCCTGCTGACGATGCTGGGCATCGTCATCGGCGTCAGTTCGATCGTCACCGTGTTCGCAATCGGTCGGGGAGCCCAGGTTCGCCTCGCCGAACAGATCCGGTCGATCGGCGCGAACGTGCTCATGGTCAACCCGGGCACAGCGCGCGAAGGCGCAGTGCGCCTCAAGGCCGGGACGCGGATGACTCTGACCGAGAGCGACGTGCACGCCATAACAGAGGACATTCCGGAAGTCCGGACCGCAGCCGGCTCGATCGCCGGGCGGGCGCAGATCCTCCATGGCAGCAAGAATTGGAACACGACGGTCAACGGCACGACGTCCAATCATTTCCTCGTCCGCGATTGGGACCTGGTGTCCGGCCGATTTTTCTCGAGCGCGGAAGAGACCGGAGCGGCAAAGGTCGCGATCCTGGGCGCCACCGTCGCGCATGAACTGTTTGACAAGCAGGACCCGATCGGCACGCAGATCCGCATCATGAATGTGCCCCTCGAAGTGATCGGCGTGCTCGATCCGAAGAGCCCCGACCAGGACGACGTCGCCTTCGTTCCGCTGTCCACCGCCAAGCTGCGCTTCCTCGGCAGCGCAAGCGGGATCAACCGGAACGCCGTCGCCTACATTCTTGCCAAGGTCTCCTCCGACGAGCAGATGCAGCAGGCCAAGAGCGACATCGAAGCCCTGTTGCGGCAGCGGCACCGGATCGCCTCGGAGCAGGAGGACGACTTCAAGGTCCTCGACCCGGCGGCCGCGCTGCAGGCGCAACAAGGGGCGATCCACACCGTCGCTTTGCTTCTCGTCGCTATTGCTTCCGTATCCCTGCTGGTCGGCGGCATCAGCATCATGAACATCATGATCGTTTCCGTCACGGAGCGGACACGCGAGATCGGGATACGCCGGGCGCTCGGCGGCCGCATGCGTGACATTCGCCTGCAGTTCCTGTGCGAGGCGCTTGTCCTGTGCCTCATCGGTGGGGCATTCGGCATCATCTGCGGCATCGTCTTGTCGATGACGGTCGCCCGGATGGCCGGCTGGGTGACGGCCCTCGATCCGCAGGCGATTGCCCTTGCCGTGGGCTTTGCCGCCATGACCGGCATCGTCTTCGGTTTCTACCCCGCTTACCGTGCGTCCAAATTAACTCCCATCGAGGCGCTCAAGACTGAATGACGGGCTGTGTTCAAGCCACAACGCGAGAGGGCTCCAATGGTACAAAGATCAGAACCGCGGACGGCAACCCCGACGCATCGCGAGCAGGAGCTCATCAATCTGGTTTCTCGCGGCCTCCAGAACAAGGAGATCGCGTACGCAATGAAGATCTCGGAGAACACGGTCAAAGCCCATATCGCCAATATCCTGCGCAAATACAGCCTGCATAACAGGACGCAGATCGCGATCGCGTTCGCCGTGCGGACGCAGCCGGCGATATCGGCGGCGCTTCACCCCGGGACGACCGAGGCGCTGCACCCGGGCGCGACGGAAATGCCGCACGAACATGGCGGCGCAACAACAATTCCTGTAACGGGCGGCTGAGGAGGGGCTACCAGCGGAAAATTTCGTGGTGCGCGGCCTTGGTGGCGAGATAACACTCACAGGCCTCGCCCTCCAGCCCCGATCGGTCCTGGACGGAGACATTCCCGCGCCGATATTCTATCAGCCCCTTCTGCCTCATCTCGATCGCCGCATTGGAAATGCTGACACGCTGGGCACCGAGCATCTCGGAGATATACTCATGCGTGAAGTGAAATTCCTTCCAGCCGGTCAGGTCCTGCGCCGTCAGCAGCCATGTGGACATGCGAGCGGGCAGAGGATGGACGGCATTGCAGGCGGCCGCCTGTTGCGCCTGTAGCGAGATCCACATCTCGTGCTGGAAGGCGGTCTTCTGGAGCGACGCATCGTCGCGAACCGCGGCGGTGAAGTCGGAGCGATTGACGACCCATACCGAACCAGCGGTTTGAGCCAACACCGTGTTGAACCAATAGGGACAGCCGAAGGCGGACATCGCGCCGGCAACGCCCCCGGGCCCTATCATCGCCGTCGCCACCTCGCCGCCGGAGGAGAGCGGGACAGTCACCGAGAGCAGCCCATCCTTGACGATGTAGATCGACTCGATCTTGCCGTTCGACCGTCCGAGCACACGACCGGCCGCAATCGACTGCTCGGAGTGGCACAACTTCTGGAACGCGTGAGTCTCTTTGTTCAATGGTCGAACTCACCGATCAACGCGGTCGGAGTCCTGTCGGTCCACGATTGACATTCATCAAGCTAGAAACGTGTCCCCCGCCGAGACGCTCGTCGTCACGGATGAGAAAGCCCCAAACCTTGATTCAGCGGGTCCTTCGATGCTGGCTTGCAGCAACACTGACGGTTCCGTTCTCGGCATTTAGACACCCCTCCACCACTATCCGCCCAAAGTGTGGCACTGCACAACCGCGATCGTTCTTGTTATTGGAAAATTTATACGGAGGTCAGTATTTACCGTGATCGATGCGCCCACAATTGATAATTGCGAACGCATCGCTGTCGACGAGGCACTGTTTCATCGACCATTTCAGCGGAGCTGCTGCGGCTTTTCTTGCACGCCGCGGATTTTGACGTCACGTCGCTGTCGTGCTTCTGCAGGCACAATCTGCTGAATGGAACTTGCAGAGCGCGACATTGGGTCTGCGCAGATCGTGCCGATGCAATCCGCCGCCTGCCCTCACGCACAAGTTGCGCCAACGCGGGATAGGATGCCGCCCTGCAAACACACGCGTCCGGAATGAAACCGGACGCCGCGGAGACTTAGGCCACGGCCTCGCGGCGGCGTGTTGCCCAAAACGTCATGCGTCGCTCGATCAGCGCAAAGGCCTCGTACATCGCAACGCCCATGATGCCGACGACCACCAGAGCGGCAAAAACGAGCGGCACATCGAAGCGACCACTCGCCGTCATCATCAGATAACCGATCCCCGAATTGGCGGCGACGGTTTCGGCGACAACCGAACCAATGAAAGCCAGCGTGATCGCCACTTTGAGCGAGGCGAAGAAATACGGC
>Ga0180221_1002448_pt1 | contig 10772 bp, 10 predicted proteins | sample eDN5th37CKraftMG_FD_151339 | JGI IMG/M metagenome (GOLD analysis project Ga0180221, IMG submission 151339) | Enriched Miracle-Growth compost microbial communities from Emeryville, California, USA - eDNA 5th pass 37_C Kraft MG (version 2) (version 2) ...
CGACTTGTTCTGATACTGACGCGGCGCGTCCGGCACGTAGTTCTTGCCGTACTGCTTGCCGATCATGCCGCGCACCGCGGCGATCGCCTCCGGCGCCATGTCGATGCCGTCGGTTCGCATATAGGTAATGAGGCCGACGGTCTCGCCGCCGATATCGATGCCTTCGTAGAGACGCTGCGCGAGGCGCATCGTGTGCGCCGGCGAGAAGCCGAGCTTGCGGCTCGCTTCCTGCTGCATGGTCGAGGTGGTGAAGGGCGGCGGCGGATTGCGCCGCGCGGGCTTCGCCTCGACCGAGACGACCCGGAAGGCGGCGGTCTCGAGGTCGCGGGTGAAGGCTTCCGCCTCGGCGCCCGAGCCGATGTCGAGGCGCTGGATCTTCTGGCCGTCGGCGCCGACGAGACGGGCTTCGAACACTTCGTTGCGCGGCGTCGCGAGCCTCGCGACGATCGACCAATATTCCTTGGAGACGAACTTCTCGATCTCGAGCTCGCGATCGCAGACGAGCCGCAGCGCCACCGACTGCACGCGCCCGGCCGAGCGCGCGCCCGGCAGTTTGCGCCACAGCACCGGCGAGAGCGTGAAGCCGACGAGATAATCGAGCGCGCGGCGGGCGAGATAGGCATCGACCAGCGCCGTATCGATCGCGCGCGGATTCTTCATCGCGTCGAGGATCGACTGCTTGGTGATGGCGTTGAAGACGACGCGCTCGACCGGCTGCTTGGTCAGCGCCTTCTTCTGCCGCAGCACCTCCAGCACGTGCCAGGAAATGGCCTCGCCCTCGCGGTCGGGGTCGGTGGCGAGGATCAGCTTGTCGGCACTCTTGAGCGCGCGGGCGATGTCGTTGATGCGCTGGTTCGACTTGGCGTCGACTTCCCAGATCATGCGGAAATCGTGTTCCGGATCGACCGACCCGTCCTTGGCCGGCAGGTCGCGGATATGACCGAAGGAAGCCAGGACCTCGTAGTCCGGCCCTAGATATTTGTTGATCGTCTTCGCCTTTGCCGGCGACTCAACAACGACGATATTCATGCAAATCCAATGGGTTGCTGGCGAAAGTCGGCCCGTTCACGAGCGGAATCGACGCTCCTTGCCGCCGGGAACATGGGGAAGGGGGCTGTCCAAGTCAAATGACGGTGCCGGTACGACAAGGCTCAGAGCAGTCAATCGGGGCACAAAAGCGGCCGGGCGTTGAGTGCGCGCGAATACAACCATTAGATGTATTTTATGTATGCGCTACTTATTGGCTTACCATTTCGCGGTTTCCGTGTATTTTGGTGCAAGCGCGCGATTGCCGGTTATCCGGCAGATGGGCCAGAACCAATGCCTGAACGCAGTCAAAGCACCAGCACCACAACAGAACCGAATGGCCGCTCTGCGGTCGCCAGTTATGTCGCGACGATTTCCGCCGATCTAGCCTCTCTCGCACGGCGAACCGGCCTCGACACACTCGGATACCTCTTGGAGATGGTCAGGCTCGAAGCGGAGAGCTCGTCCCGTCACAACGGTCAGAACGGACGGCGGTGACTATTTCAAGTCGATGTCGAGCCGCTGCAGCAGCGCCGGCGTCGGATTGCCATCCGGGACCATGCCGAAGCGTGCCTGTTCCTGACGGATGTTGTCGCGCAGATCGAAATCGACGTGGCCCTGGAAATCGTTGACCTTGTAGCCGAGCGCGGCAAGCTTCTTTTGCAACGCGATGCGGGCCTCGCGCGACAGCGGATGGTCATCGGCCGGCCAGCGGGTCTTGAACGGTCCGCCGCCGGCGAGGCGATCGGCCAGATGGCCGACGGCGATCGCATAGGCATCGGAGTTGTTGTACTCCTTCAGCACATCGTAGTTCGGCGTGACGATGAAGCCCGGCCCCTTGGCGCCGCTGGGAAAGAACAGGATGCCGCCGCCCTGCGCGGGAAAGGGCTTGCCGTCGGCGCGGCGCAGGCCGAGCCTGCGCCACTCCTCGAACGAGCCGCGGCTCCTCATGTAATCGAAGCGCGCCGGCACGATGACCTCGAAGCCCCAGGCGAGGCCGTGCCGCCAGCCGCCTTTGTGCAGATAATTGGCGGTCGAGCCCAGCACGTCGGGCACGTTGTTCCAGATGTCGGCGCGGCCGTCGCCTGAGAAGTCGATGGCGTAGTCGACGTAGTTGGAGGGCATGAACTGCGTCTGGCCCATGGCGCCCGCCCATGACGACAGCATCTGCGCGCGCGGGATCCGCCCGTCCTGCATGATACGCATCGCGACCAGCAGTTCGGTGCGGAAATAAGGGCGGCGGTAGCCGACATAGTCGAGCGTGGCGAGCGAGCGGAAAACGTCCCAGCGGTCCTTCGCGGCGCCGTAGTCGGTCTCCATGCCCCACAGCGCGAGCAGCACCCAGCGCTCGACGGCGAACTGCTTCTCGACGGCGTCGAAGGTCTTCGCCCATTCGCGCGCCTTCGTCTCGCCGCGGGCAAGGCGGTTTGTCGAGACGAGGGCGCCGATGTAATCGCCGACCGGCTTGCCGTATTCGGGCTGCTTCCTGGTCGCGGCGATGACGCGTTCGTCGGGCGTCAGCCCGCGCATGGCCAGATCGAAGGTGGCGCGCGTCACGCCCTTGGCCTGGGCCTCGGGCCAGAGATCGCGCACGAAATTCGCGAACGGCTCCTGCGCCCGCGCCGGCAGGGCGCAGACGAGCACGATGAGCACCACGGCCCAGCGGATCGGCGGCACGAGCGGCCCCCTGCGATTCGTGGCGGACAGTCTACACCAGAGACACGAGGCCTCCGCCGTGCCGTTCGATGCGGCCGGCGAGCTCCAATTCCAAAAGCACCATGCGCACGATCGCCGGCGAGGTCTGCGACAGCCGCACCAGATCGTCGATCGAGCACGGGGAGGGGCCGAGCAGGCCGAGGATGCGCTGGCGCTCGTCGTCGCTCGGATCGCCGCCGGCGGCGATCGGATCCTCGCGCTCGGGCTCCGCGATCGGCAGGTCGAAGCCGCGGCCGAGGATCGGCGCCAGCGCCTCGATCACGTCGGCCGGCTCTGTGACGATCGTGGCGCCCTGCTTGATGAGGCGGTTGGTGCCCTCCGCGCGCGGATCGAGCGGCGAGCCCGGTACGGCGAAGACCTCCCGGCCCTGCTCGCCGGCGAGCCGCGCCGTGATCAGCGAACCGGAACGCCGTGCCGCTTCGACGATGACGACGCCGACCGAGAGGCCGGAGACGAGACGGTTGCGGCGCGGGAAGTCATGCGCGCGCGGCTCCCAGGTGAGCGGCATCTCCGAGATCGCCGCGCCCTGTGGCAGGATCGCATCGACGAGGCCGGCGTGCTCGGCCGGATAGATGCGCTCGTGCCCGCCGGCGAGGACGGCGACGGTGCCCGTCTCGAGCGCGGCGCGATGCGCGGCGGCATCGATCCCGCGCGCAAGGCCCGAGACGACGACGAACCCGGCGGTGCCGAGCGCGCGCGCGAGCGTCGCGGCGAACTTCATGCCCGCGGCGGAGGCGTTGCGCGAGCCGACGATGGCGACGAGGGGCCGGGCGAAGATGTCATGTCGTCCGCGCACGGCGAGCAGCGGCGGCGCGTCGTCGATCATCGTCAGCCGCGGCGGATAATCGGGCTCGCCGAGCGCGACGAAGTCGATGCCGCGCGCGCGGGCGGCCTGCAATTCCGCCTCGGCCTCGGCCTGCGTGCAGACGCGGGAGGCGGCCGCGCCGCCGCGGCGGGCGAGCTTGGGCAGCGCCGCGAGCGCGGCCCGCGCGCCGCCGAAATGATTGATCAGGTCGCGAAAGGTGCGCGGCCCGACATTGTCGCTGCGGATGAGCCGCAGCCAGTCGAGCCGTTGTTCGTCGGTGAGTGTCCCGTGCCCGGCCACGCTGCCCCCTGTGGCGGCAGCATCGCAGAAGGCACAACCCGGTGACAACCCGCGGTTTAGGAGGATTTGGCGCTCGCGCCGATCCGGCCTTCAGTGCCGTTCATCAGCCGGGCGATGTTGCCGCGATGCATGACCCACAGGAGCACGCTGAGCAGCAGGAACAGGAGCGCCGGCCCGTGCTCGCCGAGCAGGTAGAGCGCGCCCGGCGTCAGCGCGCTGGCGACGAGGGCCGAGAGCGAGGAGTAGCGGCTGGCGAAGGCGACGATCAGCCAGAGGCCGCAGAAGATCAGCGCCGACGGCCAGTAGACGCCGATCAGCAGGCCGATATAGGTGGCGACGCCCTTGCCGCCCTTGAACTTGAGCCAGACCGGGAAGAGATGGCCGAGGAAGGCGCCGAAACCCCCGACGAGCGCCGCCTCGTTCCCGGCGAAATGGCGCAGCAGCAGCACCGCCGCCGTGCCCTTGAGCGCGTCGCAGACGAGGGTCGCGGCGGCGAGCCCCTTGCGCCCGGTGCGCAGCACGTTGGTGGCCCCGATATTGCCGGAGCCGATCGTGCGCACATCCGGCCCGCCGGCGGCGAGCGTGAGGATGAGCCCGAACGGGATCGAGCCGAGAAGATAGCCGACGGCGAAGGCGATCGCTTCGTTCATTGCCCTGACCCTGTCATTCCGGGGCGTCGCGCCGAAGCCCTCGGGGTGAAGGCGGGGCGAACCCGGACTCCGGCGCCAAAGTCCGTGTGTGCCTCCGGACTCCGGGGGCGCTTACGTCGTTCGCGTCCCGGAAAGACGAAAAATATCACACGATCTCGTAAACGGTACGGCCGGCCACAATGGTGCGCAGGACGCGGCCCTGCATGCGCGCTTCGTCGTAGGGCGTGTTCTTGCACTTCGACTTGAGCTCGTTCGGATCGACGATCCAGGGTACGTCGAGGTCGACCACGACGATGTCGGCCGGCGCGCCGGCGCGCAGTGTGCCGCCGGGCAGGCCGAGCAGTTCGGCCGGGCGGGTCGACATCGCGCGGATCAGCGCCGTCAGATCGAGCTCGCCGCTGTGCACGAGCCGCAGGCCGGCAATCAGCATCGTCTCCAATCCGATCGCGCCGGGCTCGGCCTCGGCGAAGGGCAGGCGCTTGGTCTCGACGTCCTGCGGATTGTGATCGGACATGACGACGTCGACGAGTCCCGTCCGCAACGCCTCGACGAGGGCCTTGCGGTCGTTCTCGGCGCGCAGCGGCGGCGCCACCTTCAGGAACGTGCGGTAGGGGCCGATGTCGTTCTCGTTCAAGGTGACGTGATTGATCGAGGCGGCGGCGGAGACGCCGAGGCCGGCGTCCTTTGCCCGCTGCAGCACCTCGAGCGACTCCGCGCAGGTCACCGAAGCGGCGTGATAGCGCCCGCCGGTCAGCGCCACGAGGCGCAGGTCGCGCTCGAGCATGATCGTCTCGGCCGCGGTCGGCACGCCGAGCAGGCCGAGCCGCGAGGCGAACTCGCCGTCGTTCATGACGCCGTCGCCGACGAGGTCGGGATCCTCGGTGTGGTGCGCAATCAGGGCATCGAAGTCGCGCGCATAGCTCAGCGCCCGCCGCATGATCTGGGCGTTGGTGATGCTCTTGTCGGCGTCGGTGAAGGCGACGGCGCCGGCGGCCTTCAGCAGGCCGATCTCGGTCATCTCCTTGCCTTCGAGACCCTTGGTGATCGATGCCATCGGATGCACGTGCACGATGGCTGTGTCGCGCGCGCGCCGCAGCACGAAGTCGACCGTCGCCGGGTCGTCGATCGCCGGCGACGTATTGGGCTGGCAGACGATGGTGGTGACGCCGCCGGCGGCGGCGGCCTGGCTCGCCGAGGCGAGCGTCTCGCGGCTGGCCGCGCCCGGCTCGCCGACGAAGGCGCGCATGTCCACGAGCCCCGGCGCCACCAATTTGCCGCGGCAGTCGATGACGTCGGTGCCCTCGGGCACGCCGGCGGCGCCGATGCCGCGCCGGGCGTCGCGCACGACACCGTCGGCAATCAGCACGTCGCCGACAATGTCGAGGTCGCGTGACGGATCGACGACCCGTGCGTTGGCGAGCAGGATGGGGCGGCTGTCGGAGAGCATCGTCAACTGATCCTGTCATTCCGGATCGCCCGCGCGGCGAGCGAGACCGGAACGTCGGAGAGAGGCTTACGCATTCGGCAAATTCCTCGACAGGGCTTCCAGCACCGCCATGCGCACGGCGACGCCCATTTCGACCTGCTCGCGGATCAGGGACTGCGCGCCGTCGGCGACGATCGAGTCGATCTCGACGCCGCGGTTCATCGGCCCCGGATGCATCACCAGCGCGTCGGGCCGAGCGTAGGCGAGCTTCCGCTCGTCGAGGCCCCAGTACTGAAAGTACTCCGAGCTCGACGGCACGTAGGACCCGTTCATGCGCTCGCGCTGCAGGCGGAGCATCATGACGATGTCGGCGTCGGCGAGGCCGGCGCGCATGTCGCGCGCCACCTCGACGCCCATCCGCTCGATGCCGCTCGGCAAGAGCGTCGACGGCGCGACCACGCGCACGCGCGCGCCCATCGTATTCAGCAGGATGATGTTGGACCGCGCGACCCGCGAGTGCAGGATATCGCCGCAGATCGCGACGGTCAGTCCGTCGATGCGGCCCTTGTTGCGGCGGATGGTCAGCGCGTCGAGCAAGGCCTGGGTCGGGTGCTCGTGCGCGCCGTCGCCGGCGTTGACGACCGAGCAGTCGACCTTGCGCGCCAGAAGCTCGACCGCGCCGGAGGCGTGATGGCGCACGACGATGAGATCGGGGTGCATCGCGTTGAGCGTGACCGCGGTATCCATCAACGTCTCGCCCTTGCGCATCGACGAGGACGAGGCCGACATGTTCATGACGTCGGCGCCGAGGCGCTTGCCGGCGAGTTCGAACGAGGCCTGCGTGCGGGTCGAGACCTCGAAGAACAGGTTGATCTGCGTGCGCCCGCGCAGCGAGGCTCGCTTCTTCTCGACCTGACGGTTGAGTTCGACGAATTCCTCGGCGAGGTCGAGCAGGCCGGAAATCTCGTCGCGCGAAAGGCCCTCGATCCCCAGCAAATGACGTCGGCTGAGGACGAAGGATGATTTTTGTGCGGTGGTCATTAAAGCGATTTCTATAGGCGCAGTTCCGCGGTGCGGCAAGTGCGCGCATCGCCCATCCACAGCGCATCCGGCGCATTATCGCGCGGAAATCCGGCCCTGTTCTCGCCCTTCGGGCGGTTTCATCGAGTTTTCGTGACCGGACGCATATTGCATTGCGGGAACGGTGGACATTGTTCCGGGGTTGACCAGCGGGTGTGTGGTTATGGCCCGCGCCCGAACCGAAACGTCTGACCGAAAAGACCGTGCGGAACTCAACAGGGTCCGACGGCGGGAAAAGGAGTCTCTCATGAAGACCTTCGCGAAACTCGCGGCGGCGGCGGCGCTGACCGGCGCTCTGGCCGTTTCGATGGCATCACCCAGCCAGGCTGCGTGGCGCCACCACAGCAACTGGTCGCATGGCGACCGTGGCGCGGCGGCGGCGATCGGCTTCGGTGCCGGTGCGCTGGTCGGGGCCGCAGCGGCGAACGCCGCCTATGGTCCTGGCTATTACGACTATGGTTATGCGGGGCCGGGCTATGACTCGTACGCTGACGCCGGTCCGGGTTACGGTTCGTACGCTTATGCGGCGCCGGTTTACGGTCCCGACGCGACCTATCCGTATGGACGGGTGAACAACTCGAACGTCAACGAGCAGCAGTGCATGCTGTCGCCGGGCTCGACGAATTACGTGCCGTGTCTCAGCAATCCGTGATCCGTATTGCCACGGCATAACTATTACCGCGGCATAAAATGGAAAAAGGCGGACACATCGTCCGCCTTTTTTTCATGCAGGCGCGGATACGTTCGACGCTCAAATGCGACTGCACTCGGGCCGGCATGATCTTCGTCAGGTTTCTGTCGCTCTCATCGAGACTTCGTGAAGTCGCTTTTGCTGTATCGCAAAATTTGGATCGAGGCTCCGGTGTTCATCGACATGTGCGCAGCGAATGACTCGCGGCGCGCGTGATCGCCGACGCCGACAGACGTCGGATGAAAAAGGGCCGCGCGCGACGCCTCTGGCGGATCGGCGGCGCAGAAGGAGCCTCCCATGAAGATGTTCGTGAAGTTCGCAACTGCCGCCGCGGTCGTCGGGATCGTGGCCGTGTCCATGACCGCGCAGAGCGACGCCGCCACGCGGCAGACATCCCGCAGCCAGGCGACGCCCTACGACAGCGCCGTTCAGGCCCCGGATTATTACAGCTACGGTCCGGGCTATCGCGCCTATGGTTATGAGCCGACCTGGAATGGTCTGAGCGAGCAGGGCTGCCTGCTCTCGCCGGCCTCGCAGAATTACGTCCCCTGCTTCGATCACTGAAGCGGCGGCATCTCACGCAACGACAGAGGCGGGCCGCAACGGCCCGCCTTTTTCATGTGCTGCGCCGTCACGGCGCCAGCCGCTGCAGCCGGTCGAGCGCGCCCTGCAGGATGAACATCGCCGCATGCTGATCGATGACGGCGGCGCGGCGCGCGCGGCTCACGTCGGCGGCGATCAGTTCGCGTTCGACGGCGGCGGTCGACAGGCGTTCGTCCCACAGCGCGATCGGCAGTTCGGTGAGCCGGGCGAGGTTGCGGGCGAAGGCGCGCGTCGACTGCGCGCGCGGTCCCTCCGAGCCGTCCATGTTGATCGGCAGGCCGAGCACGATACCGACCGCGGCGCGCTCGGCGGCCAGTGCGAGGAGGCGCCGCGCGTCGGTGGTGAAGGTCTTGCGCGCGATGGTCTCGACGGTGGTCGCGAGCCGGCGGTCGGGGTCGCTTGCGGCGACGCCGATAGTCTTTGTTCCGAGGTCGAGCCCGAGCAGCGCCCCGCGCGCGGGCCAATGGGCGGCGGCTTCGGTCAGCGGCAATATGACGGCCATGCTGCGAGCGGTAGCATGCGTCAAAGGCATCGCCAACCGCAGCCCGGCGCGATAAGGAAGTCGCGATTTCGGAGGGTGCAGGCAAGGAGAAGCGTCCGATGCAGATAACCTGGTATGGTCATTCCGCGTTCCGGCTCGATTTCGGCGGCAAGGCGGTGCTGATCGACCCGTTCTTCACCGGCAACCCGGCCTTCGTGTCCGACAAGGCCGCGGCCATCGAGGGTGTGACCCACATCGTCCTCACGCACGGTCATGGCGACCACGTCGGCGACACGCTCGACATCGCCAAGGCGACCGGCGCGCCGGTCGTGACCAATTACGACCTCTGCATGTGGCTGGCCGCGCAGGGACTCGAGAAGTTCGACCCGATGAACACCGGCGGCACCACCGATCAGGACGGCTTCACCGTGACCATGGTGCGCGCCGATCACTCCTCCGGCGACATCAAGGACGGCATGCCGATCTATCTCGGCAATCCATGCGGCGTCGTCATCAAGGCCGCGGGCGAGCCGACCGTCTATCACATGGGCGATACCGACCTGTTCGGCGACATGGCGCTGATCAACGAGCTCTACCGGCCGAACATCGCCTTCGCGCCGATCGGCGACCGCTTCACGATGAATGCCGCCAACGCCGCTTTCGCGGTCAAGCGTTTCTTCACGCTCGAGGCCGTCGTACCATGCCACTACGGCAGCTTCCCGATCATCGAGAAGACGGCCGACACGTTCGTCGCGGCGATGGCGGGGCACAAGACCAGGGTGATCGTGCCGGAGAAGGGCAAGCCCTTCACGGTCTGACCGGGAGCAAGGGAAGGAGCAGGGGCCGATGAGCGGCGGCGGCGGCGGCAGACGGGGGCGCGACGAGATCGACATGCGCACCTTCGCCAAGGGCGCGGGCGCGACCGTCCATGTGCCGGCCGGCGGCATCGTCTTCAGCAAGGGCGAGCCGGGCGACTGCATGTACATCGTGCAGTCCGGCACGATCGACATGGTGATCGGCGACACCGTCATCGAGACGATCGGCCCCAACGAGGCGCTCGGTTTCATGTCGATGATCGACGACCTGCCGCGCTCGTCGACCGCGCGTGCGCGCGAGGCCTGCGAATTGTCGCTGATCGACGCGCGCACGTTCCGCTTCATGGTCGACGAGGTGCCGAATTTCTCCACCTACATCATGCGCGTTCTGGCGCGCCGCATCCGCGGCATGAGCAGGGCGCTCTGAGCACGCGGCCGCTGTCAGTGGGCGGCCCAATGGCCGTGCGGGCCGCAGACCCGTGGGCCGAATGGGCCTGAGCCGCTCCGCCGCCGGCGAACCCTCGCTTCATCCCTGGCGAATTGGTGTCGCGGTTCCGTCGCGCTAGTCTCGCCCGGCTTCAGCGAAAGGATGACGTCATGTGGCACGACCGGCGATTGATCGATCTCTTCGGCATCGAGCATCCGATCCTGCTTGCGCCGATGGCCGGGGCCATGGACGTCGAGCTCGCCGCTGCCGTCGCCAATGGCGGCGGCCTCGGCTCGCTGCCGGCGGCCATGCTCGATGCGACGAAGCTGCGCGACCAGGTCGTCGCCTTCCGCGCCGCGGCGCCGGGCAAGCCGATCAACCTGAACTTCTTCGCCCACACGGCGCCGGTGCCGAACAATGCGCGCGAGCACGCCTGGCGCGAGGCGCTGAAGCCCTATTACATCGAGCTCGGCATCGACCCCAGCGCGCCGGTGCCGGCGTCGAACCGGGCGCCGTTCGACGCGGCGTTCTGCGCCGTCGTCGAGGAGCTGAAGCCCGAGGTCGTCAGCTTCCATTTCGGGCTGCCGGAGCCGGCGCTGGTCGCGCGCGTCAAGGCAGCGGGCGCGAAGGTCCTCTCGTCGGCCACCACGCTTGCCGAAGCGGCCTGGCTCGACGCGCGCGGCTGCGATGCCATCATCGCGCAAGGCTACGAGGCCGGCGGTCACCGCGGCATGTTCCTCAGCGAGGATCTC
>Ga0180221_1002449_pt1 | contig 10768 bp, 8 predicted proteins | sample eDN5th37CKraftMG_FD_151339 | JGI IMG/M metagenome (GOLD analysis project Ga0180221, IMG submission 151339) | Enriched Miracle-Growth compost microbial communities from Emeryville, California, USA - eDNA 5th pass 37_C Kraft MG (version 2) (version 2) ...
CTCGGCCTCCTTGCCGGGGTCGAACCACGACGACACCCAGATGATCTTGACCTTGATGTTGGGGTTGACCGACTGCGCGCCGAGCATGGTGGCGTTGATGCCGGAGACCACTTCGGGAATCGGGAACGACACCACGTAGCCGAGGATGCCGGTCTTCGACATTTTCGCTGCGATCTGGCCCTGGATGTAGCGGCCCTCGTAGAAGCGGCCCGAGTAGGTGGCGAGGTTCTTGTCGCGCTTGTAGCCGGTCGCGTGCTCGAAATGGATGTCGGGAAAGCGCTTGGCGACCTTCACCGTCGGGTCCATGAATCCGAACGAGGTGGTGAAGATCAGCTTGTTGCCGGCGCGGGCGAGCTGCTCGATGGAGCGCTCCGAATCCGGGCCTTCGTTGACGTTCTCGAGATAGGTGGTCTCGATCTTGTCGCCCAGCGCCTCGACGAGCTTGCGGCGCGCCGCCTCGTGCTGGAACGTCCAGCCGAAATCGCCCACCGGCCCGACGTAGATGAACCCGACCTTCAGCTTCTGCTGCGCCATCGCCGGGGCGGCAACGGCGAATGCCGCCACGGCGGCGGCCGCGGCAAACAACGTTTTCTTCATGGACGATACTCCGGTTGATCCCCTCGCCGGCGGCCTGGCCCCGGCAACCTGAACGACTGTAGCGGCAAGAGCCTGGGCATTAGAAGTTGAGAAATGCAGCAGCGACCGCCCAAAGCTCCGGCACGGGCGCGAATCCGGCCGACGCCGGGCGGCGCCGCTGCGCGGCCCGGCGAAGCGCCCGGGACGCGAAGCGTCGCCGGGATGTGGACGGCGGCGCGCATGGTGCGTGACACTTTTGCAACATGTCCCCGGCAAATGTATTCAGTTGCTGGCGCGGCTGCGTGGTTTGAAGGCAATGCGGCCCCGCCGCGGGCCCGCGCCGCGCCCCCGCGCGGCGGGCTTCCGAAACTGCGGAAAGGCCCGAAAATCGCGCATTTCTCCCGGCCCTTCCGGCACGGGCCGTCCGCCCGGCTGGCGCGGCACGGCGCATCTCCTATCAAAACTTCGGCAGCTTTTGCCAAAACTACGTGCTTTCAGCCGCAACGCTGCTTTGCAATCGATGGAGCGAGCGCAGGCACAAAGCCATGTCGCGCAACGTATTAGGGGACTGGGTTATGACCACCAAACGTATTGTAGCCGCCGCGGCGGTGCTGGCGTCGGTCGCCGGCGGACACGCGCTCGCCGCCGACATGACGATGCCGAAGAAGGCCGTCGTGGCGCCCGCGCCGTTCTTCGCCGTGTCCGACACCAGCGTGAGCTATCACTACGAGTTCACCGCGACCGACCCGGGCGTCAACAAGACCGCCAAGAACGTCTTCACGCTGACGCATTTCGACATCTGGCAGTACGGCACCAACTTCTTCAACATCGACTTTCTGAAGTCCGATTCCCAGGATCCGTCCAACGGCTGCGCCGCGCCGGGGCCGGACTTCCCGGGCTGCGACGGCGCGGTCGAGGTTTACGGCTTCTACCGCGGCACGCTCGGCTTCAACGAGCTGTCCCACAGCAAGACGTTCTCCTACGGCTGGCTGCAGGACGTTTCGTTCGAGTTCGGCGTCGACGCCAACACCGAGAACACCACCTTCGCCCCGCAGAAGCGCGACGTCGTCGCCGGCCTACAGTTCGCGTTCGGCCTGCCGGGCGGCATCTCGCTCAATGTCGCGCCGTTGTTCTACAAGGAATGGAACCACAACGGCTTCGGCCCCACCGGCATCGCCGGCGTCACCACCGACTTCGACCCGACCTGGGCCGTGGAAGTCGGCTACTCGATCCCGATCGCCTCGTATCTCGGCGGTGTTCCGCTCACCATCAGCGGCTATGCCAACACCTACGGCCCGAAGGGCCCCGGCTTCACGGGTCTCGCTCCGACCAAGACCGAGCTCCACGAAGAGACCCGTCTGACCCTCGACCTCGGCCAGGTGCTGGCGCAGAAGCCGCACTGGATCGACCTGTGGGGCGGCTACCGCTACTGGTACAACAAGTTCGGCAACGACCACACCTTGGTGCCGTACTCGGTGGAAAGCACCTGGCTGATCGGCCTCACCTGGCACGCCTTCTGAGCCAAGACCTCCCAGGCGGATCGTGTGCGCGGACGCCCGGGGCTTCGGCCCCGGGCGTTCTGCTTTGAGAGAAGCGCGAAGCCAGGCGTTTGAGAGAAGCGTGAAGCAAGCAAGGCATCGCATCCGGCGGGATCGGCGCCGTTGCCCTGGCCGTTCCGTTGCCCCTGGATGCGCTTCGCTTCGCCCCAGCCGTGAAAGCTCTGCGAAGGATCAGCGGTCCGGCACGAACGCCAGCCCGAGGGACGCCGGCGCCGCCGCGCCGGCGATGCCGCGGCGGCTGGAGATCAACACCAGCACGATCACCGTCGCGAGGTAAGGCAGCGACGCCATGAGCTGCGGCGGGATCGGGAGCCCGGCCCCCTGGGCGTGGAACTGCAGGATCGTCACCGCGCCGAACAGGTAGGCGCCGGCGACGAGCCGCCACGGCCGCCACGACGCGAACACCACCAGCGCCAGCGCGATCCAGCCGCGGCCCGCCGTCATGCCGGCGATGAAGAACGGCGTGTAGGCGAGCGAGAGATAGGCGCCGGCGAGCCCGGCGCAGGCGCCGCCGAACAGCACCGCCAGGAAGCGGATGCGCAGCACCGGATAGCCGAGCGCATGGGCCGAGGCGTGGTTGTCGCCGACGGCCCGGACCACGAGGCCGGCCCGCGTGGAATAGAGGAAGCGCCAGACCCCGACCACCAGCAGGATCGACAGATAGACATAGGCGTCCTGCCCGAACAGGATGCGGCCGACAACCGGCAGGCTCGTGAGATACGGGATGTCGAGATGCGGCGCGGGCACGATGCGCTGGCCGACGAAGCCGGCGCCGATCAGCCCCGACAGGCCGACGCCGAGGATGGTGAGCGCGAGGCCGGTGGCGACCTGGTTGACCGCGAGCCCGAGGGTGAGCGCCGCGAACACCGCGGCAAGCGCCATGCCGGCGACGATGCCGCAGACGGTGCCGATCAGCGTCGAGCCGGTGGCGTAGGCGCCGGCGAAGCCGCACGCCGCGCCCATGATCATCATGCCCTCGACGCCGAGGTTGAGCACGCCCGAGCGCTCGGCCACGAGCTCGCCCGTGGCCGCGATCAGAAGCGGCGTGGAGGCGGCGAGGACGGACAGGATGATCGCTTCAACGAGCCCCATCGGCGGCGACCTTCCGGCTGGAGACGAAACGGATGCGGTAGAGGATGAGCGAATCGCAGGCGAGCACGTAGAACAGGAGGATGCCCTGGAACACGCGCGTCAGGTCGAGCGGCAGCTTCATGGAAATCTGCGCCCCCTCGCCGCCGATGAAGGTCAGCGCCAGGAACAGCGCGGCGATCAGGATGCCGACCGGGTTGAGCCGGCCGAGGAACGCCACGATGATGGCGGTGAAGCCGTAGCCCGGCGAGAAGTTCGGCTGCAGGTGCCCGACCGGCCCCGCCACCTCGATGATGCCGGCGAGGCCCGCGAGCGCGCCGGACACAAGAAAGGTCAGCACCGCGAGCCGCTGCGCATCGAAGCCGGCGAAGCGCGCGGCGCGCGGCGCGGCGCCGACCACGCGGATCTCGAAGCCCTTGATGGTGCGGCCGAGCACCAGCCAGGCCGCGGCGACCACCACAAGCGCGATGAGCGCGCCGGCATGAAGGCGGCTGCCCTCGATCAGCGTCGGCACGGTGGCGACGGGATCGAAATCCACCGAGGTCGGGAAGTTGAAGCCGTTGGGGTCGCGCCACGGCCCGCGGGCGAGATAGTCGAGCAGGAGGTCGGCGACATAGACCAGCATCAGGCTGGTGAGGATTTCGCTCGCTCCGAACCGTACCTTGGCGACGGCCGGAATGAGCGCCCACAGCGCCCCGCCCAGCGCGCCGAGAACGAGCATCGCCGGCAGCACCCAGGCGCCGACGTCGGTGCCCTGGGTCTTGATGGCGAGCCAGCTCCCGCACACCGCGCCGATGAGGAACTGGCCCTCGGCGCCGATGTTCCACACGTTGGCGAGGTAGCACAGCGACAGGCCGACCGCGATCATGGTGAGCGGCGTCGCCTTCACCGCGATCTCCTGGAGCGAATAGGCGTCGGTCAGCGGGTCGAGGAAATAGACCTTGAGCGCCGCCAGCGGACTGTGGCCGAGGATCGCGAACAGCGCCGCCATGGTGACGAGCGTGAGCACGACCGCGATCAGCGGCGACAGGATCGCCGCGGCGACCGACCGCTCGGCCCGCCGCTCAAGCGCCAGCATGGCTCGCCTCCTTCGCCCGGCTGCCGCCCATCAGCAGCCCGAGCGTCTCGCGCGTGGCCTGCGGGGCCTCCACAGGCTCCGACAGCCGGCCGGAGAACATCACCGCGATCCGATCGGCGATCTCCTTCAATTCGTCGAGGTCCTGGCTGATGACGAGCACCGCCGCGCCGCGCCCGGCGAGGTCGATCAGCGCCTGGCGGATCGTCGCCGCCGCGCCGGCGTCGACGCCCCAGGTCGGCTGGCTCACCACCAGCACGCCGGGCTCGCGCAGGATCTCGCGCCCGACCACGAATTTCTGCAGGTTGCCGCCGGACAGGCTCACCGCCTCGGGATCGCGCTTCGCCTTGCGCACGTCGAACGCCTTGGTGGCGCGGTCCACGGTGGCGAGCGCGAGCAGCCGGCGCACGAAGCCGTGCTGCACCATGCCGTTGGCGTGGCCGGTGAGCAGCGCATTCTCCGACAGCGTCATGCGCGGCGCGGTGCCGTGGCCGAGCCGCTCCTCCGGGACGAAGGCGGCGCCGAGCTTGCGCCGCTGGGTGATGCCGAGATCGCCCGCGGCGTGGCCGTCGATCACCACGTCGCCGGCGCCGGGCGCGAGCCGCTCGCCCGACAGCGCGCCGAACAGCTCGTCCTGGCCGTTGCCGGCGACGCCGGCGATGCCGACGATCTCGCCGCCGCGGACTTCGAGCGAGATGCCCGCGAGCCGCGTGCCGTGGGGATCGTCCGGCTCGAGCGTCAGGTCCCGGACCACGAGCCGCGGATTGCCGGTCTTGCGCTGCGCGCCCGCGCGCACCTCGCCCACGTCCGCGCCGACCATCATGCGGGCGAGCGAGGCCGCGGTCTCCTGCTTCGGGTTGCAGGTCGCGATCTTCTTTCCGCCGCGCAGGATGGTGGCGGTGTCGCACAGCCGCTTCACCTCGTCGAGCTTGTGGCTGATGTAGAGGATGGCCCGGCCCTCCGAGCGCAGCCGGCCGAGCACGACGAAGAGCTGGTCCGCCTCCTGCGGCGTCAGCACGGCGGTGGGCTCGTCGAGGATCAGGAGCTTGGGATCCTGCATCAGCGCGCGCACGATCTCGATGCGCTGGCGCTCGCCGACCGAGAGCCGCCACACCTCGCGGCGCGGGTCGAGCGGCAGGCCGTATTGCCGCGACACGTCCGCCAGCCGCGCCGACATCGCCGCGAACGGCTCCTCGCCCGACAGGCCGAGCGCCACGTTCTCCGCCACGGTGAGGTTCTCGAACAGCGAGAAATGCTGGAACACCATGCCGACGCCGAGCGCGCGGGCCGCGGCCGGGCCGTTGAGCGTCACCGGCCGGCCGAGCCGGCGCAGTTCGCCCTCGTTGGGCTGCATCAGGCCGTAGATGATCTTGACCAGCGTCGATTTGCCGGCGCCGTTCTCGCCGAGCAACGCATGAATCTCCCGCGGCCACAGGTCGAGGTCGATGTGGTCGTTGGCGACGAAGGTGCCGAACCGCTTGGTGATGCCGACGGCCTGGAGCAGCGGCGTGCCGGACGGCGGGGACCCTGTATCGGACATGGCGGTCGCCATGCACATATCGTGCCCGGGGCTCAGTCGGCGATGGCCTGATAGACCAGCGCGTTGACGAGCCGGCGGTAGTGCCAGCGGACGGGCCCCGGCGTCACCGCCATGAAGGTCACCGCCAGGTCCTCGCGCGGGTCGGCCCACCAGTTGGTGCCGCCGGCGCCGGGCCAGTTGAACTCGCCGACCGACCCGGCCATGGGCACGACGCCGGCCTTGGTGCGCACCGCGACACCGAGGCCGAAGCCGTAGTCGGCCCGCGTCGGGTCGGCGGCGGCGATGCGGTTGTCCACCTCCTCGTCGATGTGGTTGGCGGTCATGTATTCCACCATCTTGCGCGACAGGATGCGCTCGCCGTTGAACTGGCCCCGGTTGAGCAGCGCCAGCGCGAAGCGCAGGTAGTCGAGCGCGGTCGAGGCGAGGCACGCGCCGCCGCACTCGAACTTCAGCGGCTGGCGCGGGTCGTGCAAGTAGACCGACGCGCCCGGCGTCTCCGCCGGCCCCTGGGCCAGGCGGTGGGCCTTGTCCGCCGGCACCAGGTAGGCGGTGTCGTTCATGCCGAGCGGCTCGAAGATGGCCTCGCGGACATAGGTGCCGAGCGACCGGCCGGTGACCTTCTCGACGACGAGGCCGAGCAGGTCGAGGCCGAAGCCGTAGTCCCAGGCCACGCCGGGCTGGTGATAGAGCGGCAGCGCGGCGAGCTTGCGGACGAACTCGGCGCCGGTCATGGTCGCGCCCGCGGCGCCGCTGCCGGAGGGATAGAGCTTGTGGACCGCGGTGTCGCCGCGGCCGCCGTAGATCAGGCCGGAGGTGTGGCGCATCAGGTCGATGAGCAGGATCGGCCGGTCCGCCGGCACGGTCTCGATGATCGACTGGCGCGAATCGTCGAGCACCGCGACGCTCATGTCGGAGAACTCGGGAAAATAGGCTGCGAGCGGATCATCGGGCAACAGCCGGCCCTGCTCGCAGAGCTGGAGCGCGGCGACCGCCGTCACCGGCTTGGTCATGGAGGCGATGCTGAACAGGGCGTCGCCGGTCATGGGCCGGTCGGCGGCGCGGTCGAGATAGCCGTAGGTCTCGAAGAACGCGAGCCGGCCGCGGCGCGCGATGGCGATGACGGCGCCGGGCATCTTCCCGGCCTCGATGTCGGCCTCGAGCACGCGGCCGATGCGCGAGAGCCGCTCCGGCGACAGCCCCACGTCCTCGGGCCTGACCCGCGGCAACGGGTCGCCGGGACGGCCGAGGAATCCGAAGGTCGCATGCTGGCTCATGGGAGGTCACCGCGGTTGAAGTGGCGGCCCCAGCGTAGCATCAAACGCGGGTCCCGCCATGCCGGCCGTGTCGCTTCAACTCGCCGCGCCGCCGCCCTATAAGATGCGGGTCCCAGGGAAGGAAAACGGATCGTGTCCGAAGAATTCGACATCATCGTCGCCGGCGCCGGCATCGCCGGCCTTTCGGCCGCCCTCACCGCGGCGCGGCTCGGCCGCAGGACCATGGTGCTGAGCGGCGACGTGCCCGGCGGGCAGCTGCTCAACATCGAGAAGATCGACGGCTACCCCGGCTTTCCCGACGGCGTGCCGGGCTACGACCTGTGCCCGATCGCCCAGGAGCAGGCCCAGAACGCCGGGGCGGAGTTCTCCGCCACCACCATCACCGGCCTCACCGCCGACGGCGACGGCTGGAGCGTCGCGACCGGCGACGGCGTGCTCACGGCGCGCGGCGTGGTGCTCGCCACGGGCGCGCAGTTCAAGCCGCTCGGCGTGCCGGGCGAGGAGCGGCTCAAGGGCAAGGGCGTGAGCGAGTGCGCCACCTGCGACGGCCCGCTGCTCAAGAGCAAGGTGGTGGCCGTGGTGGGCGGCGGCGATTCGGCGATGCAGGAGGCGCTGACGCTCGCCAATTTCGCATCGAAGGTCGTGATGCTGCACCTCGGCGACGCGCTCGCAGGCCAGGGCGTCTATCGCGACGCGGTGACCGGCAACGGCAAGATCGAGCTACGGCCCAACAGCACGGTCGCGGAAATCCTCGGCGACGAGGTGGTCACCGGCGTGCGGGTGAAGTCCGGCGACGGCGGCACCGCCGAGCTCGCGGTGAGCGCGGTATTTCCCTTCATCGGCCTCCATCCGAGCACGGCCTTCCTCGACGGCGGCTTGGCGCTCGACAACGCCGGCGCGATCCTGACCGACGCCGCGATGCGCACGCGCCTGAAGGGCGTGTGCGCGGCGGGCGCGGTGCGCGCCGGCACGCCGGGCCGCGCCGCCGGCGCCGCCGGCGAGGGCGCGAGCGCCGCCATCGCGCTCGACCGCTATTTGACCGACGGCGCGTGGCCGACCTAAACTGGTGACTCGACGGCCACCCGGCCCGGAGGAACGCCATGACCAGGATTGTGGTTCACGACCCGCGCGGCTATCCGCCGAAGGTCACCGGCAAGCGCCTCGCTTCGCGGCCGGACACGCTCAACGGCAAGACGCTCTACCTGGTCGACTGCCTGTTCGACAACTCCGAGGTGTTCATGGACCAGCTCCGCCGCTGGTTCGCCGAGCACCTGCCCGCCGTGAAAACCAAGATCATCAAGCCGCGCGAAAGCTGGGTCGACGACCCGGAGATGCGGGCTAAGATCAAGGAGGATGGCGACGCCGCCATCCTGGGTGTCGGGCTTTGAAGCACCTGTAGCCCCACGGTCGTGGGGTTGACAATGGAGCTGGAGAAGGCGGGCATTCCGTCCGTCGCCGTGCACACCAACGTGTTCGCGCGGCTCGCCCAGTCCACCGCCCGCGCCGCGGGCATGCCGCGCACGCGCCAGTGCTACGTGCCGCAGCCGGTGGTGGACATCCCGCCCGAGCAGTTGCGCGCCTACATCGACGGCACCGATCCGGTCTCGAAGAAGCCGTTCATGCAGGGCATCATCGAGGCGCTGACGAAGCCGCTCGACGACGAAGACCTCAAGGGCATGTCGTTCGACCGCTCGACGCCGCGGCTGCTCGAGCCCGACACCGAGGACAACCTCCGGCAACTGTTCCTCCAGAACAACTGGACCGACTTCCTGCCGGTGATCCTGCCGACCGAGGAACGGGTCGCCGCCATGCTGAAGGGCACCAGCCATCCGCCGGACAAGGTGGTGGGCCGGATGCGGCCGACGAACTTCCGCGAGGCGTGGGAGCTCACCGTCGAGAAGGTCGCGGTCAACGCGGTCATGGCCGGCGCGCGGCCGGAATACATGCCGGTGATCCTGGCCCATGCGGCGAGCGGCATCAGCGCGCGGTCGAGCAGCACCACCTCGCTCGCCATGACCTCCGTGGTCAACGGCCCGATCCGCAACGAGATCGGCATGAGCTCGGGCATCGGCGCCATGGGTCCCTACAACCACGCCAACGTCGCCATCGGCCGCGCCTATAACCTGCTGTCGATCAACGGCCAGGGCGGCTCGGTGCCGGGCGACACCTACATGGGCACGCTCGGCAACGCCTATAACTACGGCCACACCTTCCCCGAGGCCGAGGAGAGGAGCCCGTGGACGCCGTTCCACGTCCAGCAGGGCTGGAAGCCGACCGACTCCACGGTGAGCATCTTCTTCGGCGGCCGCTACACCACCTCGGGCTTCGGCCCGCGCGCCACGTGGAAGGAGAAGTTCGTCCGCTGCCTCACCGCCATCGACCACAACCAGGCCCCGCTGATCGTGATGGACCCGATCGTGGCGCGGCTGTTCGTCGAGTTAGGCTTCGACAGCAAGGAGAAGCTCTCGGCCTGGTGCGCGGAGAACGCCCGGATGCCGGCGCGCGAATACTGGGACGACCAGTGGGTGCAGACGCTGACGCATCCGCTCGCGGTCGCCGGCGTCGAGCCCTTCGCCTCCAAGCTCAAGGCCCCGCCGGATGAGATGGTCACGCTCTACGAGCCCGAGGACATCAACATCGTCGTGGTCGGCGGCGAGACCCAGGGCGCGTTCCGCATGATCGGCGGCCGCTACGTCAAGAGCGCCACCATCTCCGTGGACGCCTGGCGGTAGCTCACACGTCGGCCGGCGGCAGCGGCGGCCGGCCGCGGATCATGTCGGCGGCCTTTTCCGCGATCATGATGACCGGCGCGTTGGTGTTGCCGCCGATCAGCGTCGGCATGATGGAAGCGTCGGCGACGCGCAGGCCCTCGATCCCGCGCACGCGCAGCTCCGCGTCCACCACGGCGTCGGCGTCGTTGCCCATCTTGCAGGTGCCGACCGGGTGGAACACCGTGGCGGCGACGCGGCGGATGTAGTCCTTCAGCGCCTCATCGGTCGCGGCCTTCGGCCCCGGCTCGGCCTCCGGCCCGCGCACTGGGTCCCAGGCCCGCGATTCCAGCATGCGGCGGGCGAGCTTCACGCCCCGCAGCAGCAGGTCGAGGTCTTCCTCCGCCGAGAGGAAGCGCGGGTCGATGCGCGGCGGCGCCAGCGGATCGGCGCTGGCGAGGCCGACCTCGCCGCGGCTCCGCGGCCGCAGCAGCACGGCGACCAGGCCGTAGGCGTGGCCGAAGCCGGTCGGCGTGTTGTGGGTGCGGTTGAGCGGCATCAGGATGATCTGCAGGTCGGGCCGGTCGAGCGACGGCGTCGAGCGCACGTAGCCGCAGGCCTGCAGCAGGTTGTTGGCCATGAGGCCGCGGCGGTTGAAGGCATAGCGCGCCACCTGCCAGGCCCAGAACGGCAGCGTGCGCCACGAGATGCCGTAGGGAATGGTCGATGTCGTGGTGTGCCGCACCGGCACCGAGAGGTGATCCTGCAAATTCTTTCCGACGCCGGCGAGCGCGTGGGCGACGGCGATGCCGTGCGCGGCAAGCTCCTCCGGCGGACCGATCCCCGAGCGCAGCAAAATCTGCGGCGAGGCGAAGGCGCCGCCGGCGAGGATCACCTCGCGCCGCGCGGTGAGCGTGCGCCGCCGGCCGCGCTCGACGATCTCCACG
>Ga0180221_1002458_pt1 | contig 10743 bp, 10 predicted proteins | sample eDN5th37CKraftMG_FD_151339 | JGI IMG/M metagenome (GOLD analysis project Ga0180221, IMG submission 151339) | Enriched Miracle-Growth compost microbial communities from Emeryville, California, USA - eDNA 5th pass 37_C Kraft MG (version 2) (version 2) ...
GGAGGGCTGCACGGTCCAGCCGGGCAGGGCGGCGGCGATGTGCAGGGCGTGCTCGCCGGTGCCGCTGGCCACCTCCAGCAGCAGCCCGGAGGGGCCGAGCTGTTCGCGCAGCACCGCCAGGATGGGCTCGCGGTTGCGTAGCGCGGCGGGCGCCGAGCGGCGGGCGTTGCTCCCGCTCACGAGCGGCCGACCAGTGCCAGGCCCAGTTGCCGCAATCCCGCCCATTGCTGGCGCAGCCAGCCGCCGCTGGCCAGTTCCTCCGGCAGCCGCTTGTCGCCGGTGGCGGGGAAGAGATCGCGGCGGAAATCGGCGGTGCCGAAGATCCAGTCCCAGATCGGCAGCAGCACGGCGTAGTTCTTGCCGAGACGCCCGGCGCCGAGGCGGCTGTGGTGCAGCCGGTGGAAGCGCGGCGAAACCAGCAGCCGCTCGCCGAGACGCCCGAAGGAAAGGCGGACATTGGCGTGGCTGAACGCCTCGGCCACGCGCAGCACGACGACGACGATGGGGAACTGCCCCGGCGGCACACCGATCAGCAGCGCCAGCCCGCCGAACCAGACGGCGGTCAGCAGGTCATCCACGATGTGGTTACGGTCATCCGTCCAGAAGGTCATCTGCCGCTGGGCGTGGTGGAGGGAGTGCAGGGCCCACCACCAGTCGAAGCGGTGCTGGAAGCGGTGGCGCCAGTACTCGCCGAAATCCAGCACCACGATATAGACGGCGAGCGCCAGCAGCGGCGCGTCACGCAGGGCGGGGAAGAGCGTCTCCAGCGTCGGCGGCACCCAGCCGCTGCTGGCGACGAGGCCGGAGAGGCGCGATTCCAGCGAGGCGAAGAGGATGAAGGCCAGCAGCGGCAGCAGGCCGAGCCGCGTGAGAAGCGTGTAGAGGATGTCGGTGCGGATGCTGCGCCCGTCGGTGCGCGGCTCCACCGGGCGCCAGGCCTCCAGCGGCCGGCAGACAAGGTAGACGACAAGGACCTGCACCAGCCCGAAGAGGGCGAAGTCGATCCACTCGAAGGCATCCTCCGCCCAGGCCATCAGGCCGAAGGCATAGAGCGCCGGCTGCACCAGCGTCTCGAAGATCCAGCCGTTCAGACTGTCCCAGCCATCCTGCAGCGCCCCGATCATGCCCTGCTCCTTTCCGCTCTCAGGCACCTTGCGCGGGCAGCAGGGCGAAGCAGAAGCCCTTCGCCTGCAACCCGGTGAGAAGATCCTCGAAGACCAGCCCGAAAGGCTCGCGCCGGCTGCGCACGCCCCAGTGCATGATCAGCACCTCGCCGTCGCGCACGCGGGCGAGCGCCTGGGCGAGCAGCCTGTCGTTCGGGTAGGCGGTGCTGTTCAGCTCGTCGCCCAGGAAGCCGTTGGCGGTCCAGCCCCGGTGGCGGAAGCCGGCGGCAGCGGCGAGGCGCAGCGCATTGGGCGTGGTGTGGCCGCCCGGAGCGCGCCAGAGCGGCAGCACCTGGGCCTCGGGCGCGACGCTGCGCAGCGCCTCGATCGGGTGCGCCAGCTCGGCCTTGAGCGCCGCACCGTCCAGCACCTCCGCGCCCTTGCCGCGCCGGTTGACGTAGCGGACCCGGCCGGGGCCGGGATCTCCCGCGAAATACCAATGGCGCCAGGTATGGCTGGCGAAGGCATGGCCCTCGGCGGCGCGGGCGCGCCAGAACTCCGCCCAGGCCGGGCCGAGGCTGGTGTCGCCCCGGGCGGTCGGCTCATTGGCCAGGAACAGTGTGGCGCGCACCTCGCGCCGCTGCAGGGCGGCGGCGATCATCTCCGCCTCGCGGCCCCAGCCGGTGTCGATGGTGAGATAGAGCGTGCCGGCGCGGCATTGTTGCAGGGCCGGGCGGGCGAGCCCCCCCTGCGCCCGGCTGCCGCGCGCGGCGAGGGCCAGCGGCGCCAGCCCGGCGAGTCGCAGCAGGGATCGCCGGCCGGGCCGGGGCGAGGTCGTCATGCCAGCGCGCCTAGTTGGTGACCGGCTCGGCGGGAGCGGTGGCCGAATAGAGGATGCCGTGCGGCGAGCGGCCGACGCGCTGCGTCTCCAGCACGCCCTTCTGCGGGTCCACGATGGCGATGCGCGCCTTCCAGCGCAGCGTCACCCAGAGGCGGCCCTGCGGGTCGAAGCTGACGCAGTCGGGGCCGCCCGGCACATCGAGGCTGCGGATCACGCCGAGGCTGTCGGGATCGAGCAGGGTGATGCGGCTGTCCACCCGGCTGGTGACATAGATGACGTCACCCTTGGGGCCGGGAAACAGGGCATGGGCGCCACGCCCGACCGCGATCTTGCGTTCCACCGCCTGGGTCTCGGGGTTCAGCACCGCCACGTGGTCGCTGCCCATGACACCGACCAGCAGCCTGCCCTGGTGCCAGATGATGCCGGCCGGTTCGGGGCCGATCTCGGCTTTCCAGAGCGGCTGCAGCGTCTCCAGGCTGATCGCGACGACAAGCCCGTTGCCCTGCAGCGTCACGTAGACGACCTTGCCATCGGGGCTGTAGGCGAGATGGCTCGGCATGTCCGGCATGTCGAGCCGGGCGGCGAGGGAAAGGTCGCGGCCGTCCCAGCGGTAGATGTCCACCTGGTCCCGCCGCAGGCTGGTGATGACCAGGAAGCGCCCGTCGGGGCTGAAGCCCATATGATAGGGGTTCGACAGCGGCTCGCGCTTCAGCAGCTCGCCCGTGCCCGGATTGATGAACAGCATCTCGTTGGCACCCGAGTCGCCCACCAGCAGGGTGCCGCCGTCGGGGGTCAGCGTCAGGTGGTGCACCTCGCGCAGCACGCGGATGCGCGACTTCTCGGCCCGGGTATCGGCATCCAGGATCTGGATGGTGGCCTCGGCGGAATTCAGCACATAGACCAGCCCCGCTGCCCGGGCGACAGGGCTGCCGGCCAGCAGCGCGGCGAAAAGGGCAAGGCCCGCGGTGAGGAGGGGGGCGTAGAGCGCGGGCAGCCGCATGGTCCCTGCCTTTGGAAGGGTCAGGCCGGCCGGGGGGGTTGGCGCGGCGGGGGATGGCCCTTGTAGCAGTTCTGCTTTCGCGCCGGCCAGCGCGGCGCCTGTGGTACCGGGTGAAAGCTGCTTCATTCCGGTTAACCCTCCGTTATCGGCGGGACGGGCGTGGCTGCAGGCCCGCTCGTGAACGGACAGAAGAGGGGAGCGGAACCGGGGGAGAAGGAATTCTCCCCCGGACCCCCTCTTCTTTTTTCTGTCAGTTTGGTCGTGCGGGCGGGGAGCGCTTGCGCCGGGGCTGCAGCAGCCCCGGCGACTGCGGCGACCGGAAACTGGCAGAAAAAGGAGGGGCTTTGGGGGAGTTCACTCCCCCAACCTATTCGAGGGCAGGCCTTCCCTCGGCCGCCGGCGCTCAGAGCGCCAACTTTTTCTCCTGGTGAACCGCGAGGCTGCCGATCGAATTGCCCCCATCCACCGTCAGTGTCGCGCCGGTGATGTAGGCGGCGGCGCTGCTGGCCAGGAACAGCGCAGCATTGCCGACATCCTCCGGCGAGGAGCCACGGCCGAGCGGGATGGCGGCCAGGGTGGCCTGGACATGCGCCTCGTTCAGCGGGCTGGCGGTGCTGCCGGGGGCGAAACCGGGCTCCAGCGCGTTCACGCGGATGCCGTATTCCGCCAACTCGATGGCGAAGCCCTTGGTCAGCCGGTCCAGCGCGGTCTTGGAGGTGCAATAGGGCACCACGGAGCGGCGCATCTTGCGTGCCGCGCCGGAGGAGATGTTGAGAATATTGCCCTTCACCCCGGCGGCGATCATCTGCCGCGCGGCGGCGCGGGTCAGCAGGAAGGGCGCGCGCAGGTTGATGCCGAAGATGCGGTCCCACTCCTCGGCGTCGATGTCCAGCAGGAAGCCGCTGGGATAGACGCCGGCATTGTTCACCACGACATCCGCGGCGCCCCAGCGCGCGCCAATGGCGGCGACCAGCGCCTCGATGGCGGCGGCGTCGCGCAGGTCGGCGGGGTGGGCGAAGCTGCCTTCGGGCAGGGTTCCCGCCAGTTCGGCCAGCGCAGCCTCGTTGGCGTCCGTGACGCAGAGCCGGGCGCCGGCCCCGGCGAAGGCCTGCACGATCCAGCGGCCGATGACGCCGCAGGCGCCCGTCACCACCACGCCCTTGCCGGCCAGTTCCTGAGCGAAGTCCATCGCGGTTTGCCTTTCCGGGAGTTGGTCTGGTGCAGCTATCCGAACCGGCGGCCGCTGCAAAGCCCGCGGCCGGCCGGGCCCCGGCGCCACATGCGGCAGCGAATGCGCAGCCTTGCGGTTTTCCCCTGTGACCAAAGGCGTGCTGCGCCGTTAGAATGCTGCACCGCAGCAAGGCAGGAGCGACACTGTCACGCCGGGCGAAACAGGCGAAAGGACTTTCCTGATGGCAGAGACGCTTTCCGGCCTGGACGAGTTGATCCGTCTGCGCCAGCGCTGGACGCGGCTGCTGACCGGCGGCTTCCCGGGCGAGGCGGTGGAGGATGAGACCATCGAGGCGGCTGCGCGCCTGACCGAGGTCCGGGATTTCGGCAGCAACCCTGGGCGGCTGCGCATGCTGGCCTATGTCCCGCCTGGCCTGCCTCCCGGCGCGCCGCTGGTGGTGGCGCTGCATGGCTGCACCCAGACCGCCGCCGGCTATGATCGCGGCTGCGGCTGGTCGGAGATGGCCGACCGCCTGGGCTTCGCGCTGCTGCTGCCGGAGCAGACCCGCGCCAACAACGCCTATCGCTGCTTCAACTGGTTCAACCCGGCCGACACGCGCCGCGATGCGGGCGAGGCGCTGTCGATCCGGCAGATGGTGGCCTGGATGCTGGAGCGGCACAAGCTGGACCGCAGCCGCGTCTTCATCAGCGGCCTTTCGGCGGGGGGCGCGATGACCTCGGTCATGCTGGCCACCTATCCGGAGGTCTTCGCCGCCGGGGCTATCCTCGCCGGCCTGCCCTATGGCGCCGCCGCCGATGCCTCGGAGGCGCTGGAGGTGATGCGCCATGCGCCGCCGCGCAGTGCCCGCGAGCGCGGTGACGCGGTGCGGGCGGCCTCGCCGCATGCCGGCCCCTGGCCGCGCGTCTCCGTCTGGCAGGGCGAGGCCGATGGCACGGTGCAGCCCGGCAATGCCGAGGAGGTGCTGAAGCAGTGGCTCGACCTGCACGGCCTGGCGCTGGAGGCGCCGACCGCGGTCGAGCGGACCGGGGCGGTGGTGCATCGCCGCTGGTGCGGCCCGGACGGGCGCGTGCTGGTCGAGGCGCACCGCATCGCCGGGCTGGAGCATGGCGTGCCGCTGCATCCCGGCAGCGGGGCGGGGCGGATTGGCGCGGCGGGGCCGCACCTGCTGGATGTGGGGATCTCCTCCACCCATGGCATCCTGCGCTTCTGGGGCCTGGGCACCGATCAGGCGGACGTGCCGCGGCAGTTCCGCGTCAACAGCCATGGCGAGGCGCAGGAGGTGACGCCGCGTCGCTTCGACCCGGCGCGCCTGCTCGACAAGGCGCTGCGCTTCGCCCGGCTGCGCTGAGGCGGGTACGCCTCAGGGCGGGCTTTTTACCGGCTCCCGGCCACCCGGCGCGGCGGGTTTCCCCTGGCGTTCCGTCTGTCGGGCCGGGCTGCTCTCCGGCGGCATCGGGGTATCGAGGGTTGCCAGGAACAGCGCCCGGGCGGCGCAGGGGGTGCGGTCGTCCCAGGCGACGCCAAGCCCCCATTCCGGCAGGCTGACGCCTTCCGGCAGCCCGACCGGACGGAATACCACCCCGGGCACGCGCATCCGCGCCGCCCATTCCGGCAGCACCGCGATACCGATGCCGGCGGCCACCAGGTTGACGATGGTCTGTTTCTCCTCGGCCTCCTGCGCCACGCGCGGCGAGAGGCCCAGGCCGGCGAAAAGCCGCATCACCCCGTCATGGCTGTGCGGGCGGGTGCGGCGCGGCGGCAGGATCAGCGGCAGCTCAGCCAGTTCGGCCAGGCGCAGGTGGCGGCGGCTGGCCAGCGGGTGGCGGCGGGGCAGCGCGGCCACGGGATGCTCCTGCAGCAGCCAGCGGAAGGCGAGGCCCGGCTCGGCCGCCGGCGGCGGGCGGATGAAGCCGAGATCGAGCCGGCCGCTGCGCAACTGCGGCAGGATCTCCACCGACTTGGCCTCGACGAGGCGGATGTCGATCTCCGGATGCGCGGCGCGGAAGCGCGCCAGCAGGTCCGGCAGCAGCCCGGCGGCGGCGCTGTCGATGGCGCCGATGCGCAGCGGGCCGCCCGGTGCCTGCGCCAGGCCCCGCACCATCCGCGCCGCCATCGCGGCGTGCTCCAGGATGGCGCGGGCCTCGCCTGCCAGGGCGGCGCCGGCCGGGGTGGTGGCCACCTGCCGGGTGGTGCGGCGCAGCAGCGGCGTGCCCAGCTCCTCCTCCAGCAGCCGCACCTGCCGGCCCAGTGCGGTGGGCAGCATGTTGAGCCGGGCGGCGGCGCGGCCGAAATGCAGCTCCTCCGCCACCGCCAGGAAACATCTGAGCTGCTTCAGCTCCACCCCCTGTCCTCCTGCCTCGGCGCCCGGCCGGCATTATGGCGCTTTTTTGCACAATCTTTCAGCTGCGGACTGCGCCGCCGCGCCGCCCTAGCCTGTCCGGCAAATTGCTGGAGAGGACCGCCCATGCGCGAGTACAGCATTGCCGCCATCCCCGCCGACGGCATCGGGCCCGAGGTCATCGCCGCCGGATTGCAGGCGCTCGCCGCGCTGGAGCGGCGCATGGGCAGCTTCCGGCTGCATGTCGAGACCTTCCCCTGGGGGTCGGACTACTACCGCCAGCACGGCGTGATGATGCCGGCGGACGGGCTGCAGACGCTCAGGAAGTTCGACGCCATCTATTTCGGCGCGGTGGGCGCCCCCGACGTGCCGGACCATGTGACGCTCTGGGGCCTGCGCCTGCCGATCTGCCAGGGCTTCGACCAGTACGCCAATGTGCGCCCGACCAAGATCCTGCCCGGCGTCACTCCGCCGCTGCGCGACTGCGGCCCGGGCGACCTGGACTGGGTGATCGTCCGCGAGAATTCCGAGGGCGAATATGCCGGGCATGGCGGCCGCGCGCACAGGGGCCTGCCGGAAGAGGTGGCGACCGAGGTGGCCATCTTCACCCGCGTCGGCGTCACGCGGATCATGCGCTACGCCTTCCGCCTCGCCCAGGCGCGGCCGCGCAAGTTCCTCACCGTCGTCACCAAGTCCAACGCGCAGCGGCATGGCATGGTGATGTGGGACGAGATCGCCGAGGAGGTCTCGAAGGAATTCCCCGACGTCACCTGGGACAAGATGCTGGTGGACGCCATGACCATGCGCATGGTGCTGAAGCCGCAGAGCCTCGACACCATCGTCGCCACCAACCTGCATGCCGACATCCTCTCCGATCTCGCCGCCGCGCTGGCCGGCTCGCTCGGCGTGGCGCCCACCGGCAATGTGGACCCGGAGCGGCGCTTCCCCTCGATGTTCGAGCCGATCCATGGCTCCGCCTTCGACATCACGGGGAAGGGCATCGCCAACCCGGTCGCCACCTTCTGGACCGGCGCGCAGATGCTGGAGCACCTGGGCGAGGCGGAGGCCGCTGCGCGGCTGATGCGCGCGGTGGAGCGCGTCACCGGCGCCGGCATCCTGACGCCCGATCTTGGCGGCAAGGCCACCACGAAGGAGGTCACGGAAGCGGTCTGCGACGCCATCCACAGCGCCAATATCTGAGGCGCCTCGGGTGTCCGGGTGACGAAGTCCGCAGGACTTCGGAATCAGGGCACTCGTCCTTGTTTTCAGTGGCCTGCTGAAGCCAACTTCGCGGGCAGGACACCAGCAAGAACCAACCCAACGAGGAAACGTCCATGCTGCAACGCCGCACCCTGCTGGCGGCAGGCACCGCCCTGCTCGCCACGCCCGCCCTGCGCTCCGCCCGCGCGGCGGATTTCCCCGACCATGCCATCACCATCACCGTCCCCTTCGCGGCGGGCGGGCCGACCGATGTGGTCAGCCGCCTGGTGGCCGAGGGCATGTCGAAGAATCTCGGCCAGCCCGTGGTGGTGGAGAACGTCACCGGCGCCGGCGGCACCATCGCCGCCGCGCGCGTCGCCCAGGCGCGGCCGGATGGCCACACGCTGCTGATGCACCATATCGGCCATGCCAGCACGGCAACGCTCTATCGCAAGCTGCCCTATGACGTGCAGGAGAGCTTCGCGCCGCTCGGCCTGGTCTCGGACGCGGCGATGACCATCGTCGCCCGGCCCGACTTCCCGGCCACCGATCTCCAGAGCGTGCTGGCGGCGATCAAGGAGCAGGGTGACAAGCTGACGCTGGCGCATTCCGGCCTCGGCGGCGCCAACCAGCTCTGCGGCATGCTGCTGCAGCGCGCCGCCGGGCGGGCGCTGACCACCGTGGTGTTCCGCGGCAGCGCGCCGGCCATCACCGACCTGATGGCCGGCCGCATCGACCTGTTCTGCGACCAGGCCACCAATACCGTGGGCTTCATCCGCGAGGGCCGCATCAAGGCCTATGCCGTGACCCTGCCGCAGCGGGTGCCCGGGCTCGACCTGCCCACCACGGCGGAGGCCGGGGCACCGGAGCTGGCGATGAGCACCTGGCACGGCCTCTATGCGCCGCGCGGCACGCCGCAGGAAGTGCAGGAGCGGCTTTCCGTCGCCATCCGCGCCGCGCTGCGCGAGGAGCGGCTGCTGACCCGCTTCAGCGAGCTGGTGACCGCTCCGGCCAGCCAGGAGCGCGCCACCCCCGCCTATCATGCGCGCTATCTGGCCGAGGAGGTGGCGCGCTGGCGGCCGATTATCCAGGACGCCGGGCAATACGCCGACTGAAGTCGGAGCCGGGGACCGGCGGCGCCTCCGGTGCTGCCGGTCCCGGAAGGGGCGGCCCCAGGAAGCGGGCCTGCCCCCCATCACGGGCCCGGCATCCCCTGCGGTGTGGCGCGGTGCGGCACTGGCGGCGGCGCTTCAGGAGGAGCGGGTTGTGTGCACCGCATCAATCATCACCTCTAGTTGAGATTCTGTTTTGCCTTGCAGCTTCCAAAGGGCGCTCCGGCTTCGTTAACCTCGTTACGTTACCGATGAGAGGGGACGCTGCATCGCAATGGCAAGCTCTGTCCGACCCGATCTGCCGGAGAACACCCGCGTCGCCGTCGAGGGCCAACGGCTCGAGGTAGGTGACGCCCTGAAGGCCAGCGCGGCGGCGCGCGCGAGGGCCATTGCCGCCAAGTATTTCGGCCGCGCCGCCGATGTCACCGTGATCTTCTCGCGGCAGGCCAAGGGCTTCGGCTTCTGCTGCAACATCCGCTTCCGGGTTGCCGGCGCGATCGATTTCGACGGCCGCGCCATGCACCGGGACGCGCATGGCGCCCTGACCATGGCCCTGGAGCACGTGGCCAAGCAGCTCCGCCGCCGCAAGCGCGCCATGCGCGAGGACAAGCCGGCGAATCCGGCCAAGGACAACCTCTTCCGCCTGCACGGCGAGCCGGTGGCCGAGCGCGACGAGGCGCTGGGCCTGCTCGAGGATGGGCTGGATGGCGAGGAGGCGGGCTTCGGCTGGATGCCGGCCCCGGGACAGAAACCCCGCAGCGGGCGGCCGCCCGCCGCGGCCGAGTAGCGGCCGGGCCGCCGGGAAGGGGGCACCGCCCCCTGGCCCCGGCCGGAGCCGGCCCCCTGCTGTGGAGAAGGCCATGGAAGCGGAGGGCGAGACGGGACGGCAGGCGGGGCAACCCGCCACGGTCTGGGGCGAGTTCCTGCGGAGCCATTTGCGGCAGGAGGATGCAACGCTGCCGCGGCACGGGCATCCCGCCGCGGATGACCCGGAGCGGCTGGCATCACCCCGGAAGTTGGCCGCCCGGTCTCACCTCTACTCGCCCGAAGCCTCCGTCCCCAGCCAGGACCAGGCCGGCTGACTCTCTCAAGAAGGCCCTGAGCGGCAGGAGGGCCTTGGCCACCTGCCTGACCCCCTGCGCCGCTGCCGCCGTATCGGGATGATCCTGCCGCTCTGAGACGCCCGGGCGCGCCAGCCTGCTCTGACCCCTTCCGCCGGCTGCGCCATGGGGCGATTGTCCCGGGACGCTGTCGCCTGGCCTGCCGCCGCAGGCGGGAGGGGCCTTGCCGGGCGGCGGCAACTGTGGCGGGCTGTCCCGGCGACCGGGAAGGCGCGAGATCCTGCGGGAGGGCTGGGCATGAGCGGCGATACAGTGCTGGTCTGGGGCGCCGGCGCGATTGGCGGCACCATCGGCGCCTATCTGGCGCGTGCCGGCGAGCCGGTGCTGCTGGTGGACAAGGTCGCCGAGCATGTCGCGGCGATCAACGCCGATGGGCTCGCCATCGAGGGGCCGGTGGAGAGCTTCACCCAGCCTGTCCCCGCCGCCACGCCGGAAAGCCTGGAAGGCAGGTTCCGCCGCGTCATCCTGGCCGTGAAGGCGCAGGACACCGAGGCGGCGGCGAGGGCGCTGCGGCCCTTCCTGGCCGAGGATGGCTTCGTGCTCTCCGCGCAGAACGGGCTGAACGAACTGACCATCGCCGAGGTGGTGGGGGCGGAGCGCACGCTTGGCTGCTTCGTCAACTTCAGCGCCGACTGGCTGGCGCCCGGGCGGATCCTGTTCGGCAGCCGCGGCGCCGTGGTGGTCGGCGAGATCGACGGGCGCATCACCGACCGCGCCCGCGCGACGCATCGCCTGCTGCAGCACTTCGAGCCCGATGCGGTGCTGACCGACAATATCTGGGGCTATCTCTGGGGCAAGCTGGCCTATGGCGCCATGCTCTTCGCCACGGCGCTGGA
>Ga0180221_1002459_pt1 | contig 10740 bp, 7 predicted proteins | sample eDN5th37CKraftMG_FD_151339 | JGI IMG/M metagenome (GOLD analysis project Ga0180221, IMG submission 151339) | Enriched Miracle-Growth compost microbial communities from Emeryville, California, USA - eDNA 5th pass 37_C Kraft MG (version 2) (version 2) ...
GGCGCGGAACAGCACCCAGCCGACGATGACGAACAGCATGGTCAGCGCCCACCCCGCCACGGCCGGAAGCGGCCGCTTCAACGATTGCCAGGCGTGGCAGGCGATCAGGCCGCAGCCGTGCCACAGGCCCCAGGCGACATAGGTCCAGCCCGCGCCGTGCCACAGGCCGCACAGGCCCATGGCGACCAGCGTCGCCATCACGTAGCGCGCCGCGCCGTGGCGGCTGCCGCCGAGCGGGATGTAGAGATAGTCGCGGATGAAATTGGACAGCGAAATGTGCCAGCGCCGCCAGAACTCGCGCAGGCTCGTCGAGAGATAAGGCCGGCGGAAGTTCTCCGGCAGCAGCAGACCGAACACCAGCGCGATGCCGATGGCCATTTCCGTGTAGGCGGAGAAATCGAGGAAAAGCTGGAACGTGAAGCCGAGCGCCGCGGTCCATGCGCCGGCGAAGCCCAGTGGAGCCCCGCGCGCGGCGTCGAACAGCGGGTCGGCAAGGCCCGCGAGCTTGTCGGCGAGCAGCACCTTCTTGGCAAACCCGATGGTGAACAGCACGAGGCCGACGCCGATGCGCTCCCACAGCCCCTCGCGGCGCGGATCGAGGTCGAACTGCGGCACGAGCTCGTTGTGGCGCACGATCGGGCCGGCGATCAGGTGCGGAAACAACATCACGAACAACGCGAACTGCCGGAACGGATAGATCGGCGCATCGTTGCGCAGCCGATCCACCAGGTAGGAGATGAGCTGGAACGAGAAGAAGCTGATGCCGATGGGCAGCAGCACGTGGGCGCGCGGCAGCGCGACGCCGATGGCGCCTTCGAGCGAGGCGAGCAGGAAATCGAGGTACTTGAAGGTCGCGAGCGAGGCGAGGTTGAGCGCGATCCCGGCGTAGAGCGGCGCAGCGCTCCTGGTGCGCGCATGGACCAGCGCCATGATCCAGGACATCGCGATCTGGCCGACCAGCAGCGCGATGAAGCGCGCGTCCCACCAGCCGTAGAAGATCAGCGACACCGCGATCAGCACGTATTGCCGCGCCGGGGCCGAGCGCGCGGCCGCGTAATAGGCGAGCGTTGCCGCCGGCCAGAAGATCAGCACGAATTCCTGCGACTGGAACAGCATCCCGGCTGCGGCCCGTTGAGCGCCCTCTGGTTAGAGAACGCGGCAAACGCTGGCAAGCGGCTACAGGAACTCGTGCGAAAATTGGCGCCGCAGCACCCGATAGTACGGCACCGGCCGGTCGTGGCCAAGGGCGCCCCGCGCGTCGATCCCCTCCAGCGCCACCCGGGTGATGGCCGGCATGTCGAGGCGCGCGGCCTCCGTGATCGGCAGCCACACCAGCTCGACCAGCTCGGTGTCGGGGCGGACCACGCCGTCGAGGCGAAACGTGATCGCCGCGGCGTCGGCGGTGAAGAACCGCGTATCGAAGCGGCGCGACCGGCCCGGCGGCGTGATGGCGCGGGCGACGAAATAGAGCCCGCTGAGGTCCGGTACGCAGCCTCTTTCCGCGAGCGCAGCCCAGCCCTCGTGGTCGTTCGACGCCGGCGCATGCTCGCGCGGCACGCCGATGAGAATGCCCGTCTCCTCGAAGGTTTCGCGGATCGCGGCGAGCGCCAGCGCGCGGGCCAGTATGCGGCTCGGGCGCCTCGCCTTGCGCATGAGGCGGGCCTCGACCCGCGGGTCGAGTTGCGCCCGCGCCGCCAGCACGCGGTCGATGGGGTCGACGCTGCCGCCGGGGAACACGAATTTGCCGGGCATGAACTTTTGGCTGTCGTGGCGGCGGCCGAGCAGCACCTTCGGCGTCGGGCCGGTGCGGTCCACCAGGACCAGCGTTGCGGCGTCGCGCGGCACGGCCGCCGGCCCGTCGGACCGGCTTTCGGCCTCCATCAGCTGCTGGAGAGAGAGAAAAGCTCCGGCCATGGCGCCGTCAGGGCAGGTGCGGTTGCGCGGGATCGGGCGCGTCGTGGCGGGCGTCGAAGCCGTGCATGTGCTGCGCCCATTGCCAGCCGACGATGGCGCCCTTGACCGGCTGCAGCAGGCCGATGGCCAGCCCGACGATGAGCGGCAGCCACAGCACGAGGTGGACCCAGTAGGGCGGGGCGAACGCGATCTCCACCGCCAGCACCAGCGGCACGACGATGTGCCCGGTGATGAGGATGACGAAATAGGCCGGCGCGTCGTCGGCGCGGTGATGATGCAGCGCCTCGCCGCACACCGGGCAACGATCCGCGACCTTGAGGAAGGCGCGGAACATGCGGCCCTGGCCGCAGTTCGGGCAGTGCCCGAGGAAGCCGCGGCGGACGGCGAGCGCCAGGTCGCGTCGGGCGTGGTCCGGTGCGGTTGCTCGATAGGTCACGGGCATGGGGTCACCGACTGCGCCGGCGCGGCCGGCGCTGCATGGTTTCGCGCGACGGCCGCGCCGCGCGCTCGCGCTTGATCTTGCGGCCTTCGGAGAGGATTTCAAAGCGCAGCGCGCCGGCGACCGGCGCGGCCTCGACGAGCTTCACGGTCGCGCGGTCGCCGAGCCGGTAGCTCTCGCCGGTGCGCTCGCCGATCAAGGCCTGGTGCGCCTCGTCGTACCGGTAGTAGTCGTCGCCGATGGTGCGCGCCGGCACGAAGCCGTCGGCGCCGGTGCCGTCGAGCTTGACGAACAGGCCGGCGCGGGTCGCGCCTGAGATGTGGCCCTCGAAGGTGGCGCCGACGCGGTCGGCGAGGAAATGCGCGATCAGCCGGTCCGCGGTCTCGCGCTCGGCCACCATGGCGCGGCGCTCGGTGGCGGAGATTTCGGCGGCGATCTCGGCCAGCGCCTCGGCGTCGGTCGAGGGCGGCAGGCCGTCGTCGCCGAGCCCGAGCGCGCGGATCAGCGCGCGGTGCACGATGAGGTCGGCGTAGCGACGGATCGGCGAGGTGAAATGCGCGTAGCGCCGCAGGTGGAGGCCGAAATGGCCGTAGTTCACCGCGGCATATTCCGCCTGCGACTGCGAGCGCAACACCACCTGGTTGACGAGCTGCTCGATGTCGCGGCCCTTCACCCGCGCCAGGATGTGGTTGAACTGCGCGGTGTGCAGCACGTTGCCCTTGGACCAGGACAGGCCGATGGTGCCGAGGAACTGCCGCAGCGCCTCGACCTTTTCCGGCGACGGCTCGTCGTGGACGCGGTAGATCAGCGGCGTACGCATGCGCTCCAGCGTCTCCGCCGCGGCGACGTTGGCGAGGATCATGAACTCCTCGATCAGCCGATGGGCGTCGAGCCGCTCCGGGGTGACCACGCGGTCCACCATGCCGTCGGGCCTGAGCAGGATTTTCCGTTCGGGCAGATCGAGGTCGAGCGGATCGCGCTCGGCGCGCGCTTTCTTCAGCGCATGATAGGCGTCGTAGAGCGGCTTGATGACGCCGTCGAGCAGCGGCCCCGTGGTGTCGTCCGGCCGGCCGTCGATGGCGGCCTGCGCCTGCGCGTAATGGAGCTTCGCCGCCGAGCGCATCAGCACGCGGTGGAAGCGGTGCGTGCGTTTCCGTCCGTTGGCGTCGATCACCATGCGCACGGCCATGGCCGCGCGGTCCTCGCCGGGGCGCAGCGAGCACAAATCGTTGGAGATGCGCTCCGGCAGCATCGGTACCACGCGGTCGGGGAAGTAGACCGAGTTGCCGCGCGCCAGCGCCTCGCGGTCGAGCGCCGAGCCGGGCCGCACGTAACAGGCCACGTCGGCGATGGCGACGTCGATGACGAAGCCGCCGCGGTTGGCGGGGTCCGGGTCGGGCCGCGCGAACACCGCGTCGTCGTGGTCCTTGGCGTCCACCGGATCGATGGTGACGAGCGGCACGTCGCGCCAGTCCTCGCGCTTGCCGGCGAGCGATGCCGGCCGCGCGGCCTCCGCTTCAGCCAGCACCTCGCGGCTGAACACGGCGGGGATGCCGTGGGCGTTGATGGCGATGAGGCTCACCGCGCGCTCGCTCTTGATGGAGCCGAGCCGCTCCTTGACCCGCGCGCTCGGCAGGCCGTAGCGGCCGGAGCGCGACACCTCGCAGGAGATGAGGTCGCCGTCCTGGGCGTCGAGCGTCGCGCCGGGCGGGATGTTGAGTTCGCGGCCCTGGCTCTTCTTGTCGATGGGCACCAGGCGGCCGCCGCCGGAGGGCAGCGCGCGGAAGATGCCGAGCGCGCGTTGCCGCGCCCGGTCGAGGATCTTGATGACGCGCCCGCGGTAGGGGACCGCGTCGTCGCGCGCCTGCTCGACGCGGATCAGCGCATGGTCGCCGACGCCGGGGATTTCGGCGGGCTTCGCCTTGCGCGGCACGTGAACGCGGATTTTCGGCGCCGCGCCGTGGGTCTCCTCGTCCCATTCTGTCGGCGTCGCCAGGAGTTCGCCGTCCGGGTCGCGGCCGGTGACGTCGGCGAGCACCACCGGCGGCAGGATGCCCGGATGGGTGAGCTTCTTGTGGCGGCTTTCGATGCGGCCTTCGTCGGCCAGCTCGCGGAGCAACGTCTTCAGGGCGGCGCGGTCGGCGTTCTTCAGTCCGAAGGCGCGGGCGATCTCCCGGGTACCGACCTTGCCGGGCTGCCGGCCGATGAATGCGACGAGGTCATCCTTGCTGGGAATGACGGGTGCTGTGCGAAGCCGTGAGCCCAATGACCCCTGTCCGATTGAATGCCATCTACATAGGCGGAGCGGCGGGATTCCGCCAGCCGCCGCCCATGCTCACCGCGCGGCCTTGGCCTTCCGCGCCGGCTTGGCCTTGGTCGCGGCCGCCGCCGGCGGCGGCTTGGCGGCCTTGGCCGGCGCCTTCTTCGCCTTCGGCGCGGCGGCCTTCTCAGTCTTGCGGCCGGCGGCGCGGCGCGCCTTGGGCGCTTCGCCCGACGTGCCGGCGCGGGCGTCGAGCAGGGCGACGGCCTGCTCCAGCGTCACCGTGTCGGGGGTCACGTCGGGCGGCAGCGTGGCGTTGACGCCGTTGTGGCTCACGTAAGGGCCGTAGCGGCCGTTCTTGACCACGATCGGACCGCCCTTGGCGGGATGGTCGCCGAGCGGCTTGCCGGCGTTGGCGCCGAACCGGCCCTTGCCCGGCCCCTTGGCGGCCTTCTCGGCAATCAGCGTCACGGCGCGGTTGAGGCCGACCGTGAACACCTCGTCGACGGTGTCGAGGTTGGCGTAGATCTTTCCGTGCTGCACGTAGGGGCCGAAGCGGCCGATGCCGGCCAGGATCGGCTCGCCGTCTTCCGGGTGCTTGCCCACCTCGCGCGGCAGCGACAGGAGCTTGAGCGCGAAGCCGAGATCGACCGCCGTCGGGTCCGTACCCTTGGGCAGGCCGGCGCGCTTGGGCTTCTCGCCGTCCTTACCCTCGCCGAGCTGGATGTACGGGCCGAAGCGGCCCGAGCGCAGCGTCACGTCGAGCCCGGTCTCCGGGTCCTGGCCGAGCACGCGGGTCGCGGCGGCCTCGCCGCCGTTGCCGCTGGCGGTGAGCGGCCGCGTATTCTTGCATTCGGGATAGTTCGAGCAGCCGATGAAGGCGCCGAACCGGCCGAGCCGCAGCGACAGCCGCCCGGTGCCGCACACCGGGCACTGGCGCGGATCGCCGCCGTCGGCGCGCGGCGGATAGATGTGCGGCGCCAGCACGTCGTCGAGCACGGTCAGCACCTCGCCGATGCGCAGGTCCTTGATGTCCTCGACCGCGTGGGCGAAGTCGCGCCAGAAGTCGCGCAGCAGCTCGCGCCACGGCAATTCGTTGTTGGAGACGCGGTCGAGCTGGTCCTCCAGGTCGGCGGTGAATTCGTACTCGACGTACTTGTTGAAGAAGTTTTCGAGGAACGTGATGACCACGCGGCCCTTGTCCTCGGGGTAGAGCCGGCGCTTGTCGAGCCGCACGTAGCCGCGGTCCTTGAGCACCTGGAGGATCGAGGCATAGGTCGAGGGCCGCCCGATGCCGAGCTCCTCCATGCGCTTGACCAGCGAGGCTTCCGAATAGCGCGGCGGCGGCTCGGTGAAGTGCTGCTCGGCCGAGATCGACTGCTTCTTCAGCGCCTCGCCCCGGCTCATGGCAGGCAAGCGGCGCGACTCGTCGTCCTCCTCCGGGTCGTCGCGGTCCTCCTGGTAGACCTTCAGGAAGCCTTCGAACTTGACCACCGATCCGGTGGCGCGCAGCTCGAGCAGGCGCGCGGCCACCTTGGCCTGAATATCGACGGTGGTGCGCTCGATCTCGGCGGATTCCATCTGGCTCGCCACGGCGCGCATCCAGATCAGCTCGTAGAGTCTGGCCTGCTCCGGCTCGAGGTGCTTCGACACGTCGCGCGGCCGGCGCGCCACGTCGGTCGGGCGGATGGCCTCGTGGGCCTCCTGTGCGTTCTTCGCCTTGGTCAGGTACCGGCGCGGCGCCTCGGGCAGATAGCGGTCGCCGTAGTCGGCGCCGATCACGCTGCGGATCTGCGGCAGGGCCTCTTCGGCGATCTGCACGCCGTCGGTTCGCATATAGGTGATGAGGCCCACAGTCTCGCCGCCGATGTCCACCCCCTCGTAGAGCCGCTGGGCGATGCGCATGGTATGCGCCGGCGCGAAGCCGAGCTTGCGGCTCGCCTCCTGCTGCAAGGTCGAGGTGGTGAAGGGCGGGTAGGGGTTGCGCTTGCCGGGCTTCGACTCGACTGAGGCCACGGAGAACGCCGCCGTCTCCAGCGCGCGCTTGAAGTCCTCGGCTTCCGCGCCGGTGCCGATGTCGAGACGCTGGATCTTCCTGCCGTCGGCGCCGACGAGGCGCGCCTCGAAACTCTCGTTGCGCGGGGTGAGCAGCGTCGCGGTCAGCGACCAGAACTCGCGGGGGACGAATTTCTCGATCTCGATCTCGCGGTCCACCACGAGCCGCAGGGCGACCGACTGCACCCGGCCGGCCGAGCGCGCGCCGGGAAGCTTGCGCCACAGCACCGGGGACAGCGTGAAGCCGACGAGATAGTCGAGCGCGCGGCGGGCGAGGTAGGCGTCCACCAGCGCGGCGTCGATCTTGCGCGGGTGCTTCATCGCCTCCGTCACCGCCTGCTTGGTGATGGCGTTGAAGACGACGCGCTCCACGTCCTGGCCCTTGAGCGCCTTCTTCTGCTTGAGCACCTCCAGGACGTGCCAGGAGATGGCCTCGCCCTCGCGGTCGGGGTCGGTGGCGAGGATCAGCTTGTCGGCGTCCTTCACCGCCTTGGCGATGTCGTTGAGCCGCTTCTGGGCCTTGGCGTCCACCTCCCAGACCATGCGGAAATCGTGGTCGGGATCGACCGAGCCATTCTTCGGCGGCAGGTCGCGGACATGGCCGAACGACGCCAGCACCTCATAGTCCCGGCCGAGGTATTTATTGATGGTTTTCGCCTTGGCGGGGGACTCGACGACCACGACGTTCATGAAAGACCTTGAATTGTGAAGGGCTTAGGCCAGCACCCCGCGTTTGAGTCGGCGCCTTGGCCGCCGGGAAAATGGGTGCGTCGGGCAGCCGTGTCAAATGAACAAGCCGGGCTGCAAGCCCGGTCGTCTGCCAAGTCGTTGGCATGACTGCCATTTATGGCTCAATGGCGGCATACAACCGTAAATAGAATTATTGAATAAATGCAATTTTGATTTTATCCATACGATCTTGATCCCGGCCACTCCCATGAAATTGTGCCTGTCATGTCATTACCATCGAAGGGCCCCGACCGACCCGGCGAACCGGGCCGGAGCGCAGCCGCCGCCTATATCGCCGACATGTCGCTGGAGCTCGCAGGCGTCGCCCGCCGCCATGGACTGGAGACCTTGAGCTACATGCTCGAAATCGCTCGGCTCGAAGCGGAAGCCCACGCGCGGCGGAACAGGGAATGACCTCCGTGGGCTCAGAATTTCGCTTCATTGTTTCCGCCCAGTCGGAACCCTAGCCGACGAGAGCGACCGTTCCGCCGGTGTGCCACGCCAGCCGGCCGGCGATCTCCAGCTCCAGCAGGGTCATCCGCACCGCCCCGGGCGTGGCGCCGGACAGGCGGATGAGGTCGTCGATCGTCACCGGCGTCGGGCCGAGCAGGGCGACGATCCTCTCCCGCACCGACGGCGCGTCGTAGTCCTCGTCCGGCCGCCCGGGCAGGTCCGGCTCTCCCGCGCCGGGGTCCGGCGGCGGCCGGCCGAGGATCGGCTCCAGCACGGATAGAATGTCGGCGACGCCGGTCACGAGCGTCGCGCCCTGCTTGAGCAGGGTGTTGCTGCCTTCGGCGCGCGGGTCGATGGGCGAGCCGGGCGCCGCGAACACCTCGCGGCCCTGCTCGGCGGCGAGCCGCGCGGTGATGAGCGAGCCCGACCGCTGCGCCGCCTCGATCACGACCACGCCGAGCGACAGGCCCGAGATCAAGCGGTTGCGCCGGGGGAAGTCGCGCGCCCGCGGCTCCCAGCCGAGCGGCATTTCCGAGATGGCCGCCCCGTGCTCCAGGATCGCCTTGAGCAGCGGCTCGTGCTCGGCCGGGTAGATGCGGTCGTGTCCGCCGGCGAGCACGGCGACGGTGCCGCTCGCAAGGCTCGCGCGGTGGGCGGCGGCGTCGATGCCGCGGGCGAGGCCGGAGACCACGGCGAAGCCGGCCTCGCCGAGCCCGTGGGCGATCCGCTCCGCGAACTTCATGCCGGCCGCCGAGGCGTTGCGCGCGCCGACGATGGCGACCATGGGCAGGGCGAGCGCCGCGCGCTTGCCGCGCAGCGCGACCAGCGGCGGCGCATCGTCGATGGCGCGCAGCCGCGCCGGATAGTCGGGCTCGCCGAGCGCGACGAAGCCGATGCCGAGGCGCGCGGCGGCCGCGATCTCGCGCTCCGCCTCCTCGCGCGGGCAGATCTTGATGGCGCGCGCCGCGCCGCCGCGGCGGGCGAGGTCGGGCAGCGCCTCGAGCGCGGCCCGCGCGCTGCCGTAGCGGTTGAGGAGCTGGCGGAAGGTGCGGGGGCCGACGTTCTCGGAACGGGACAGCCGAAGCCAGTCGAGGCGCTGTTCGTCGGTGAGCGTGGCGCGCCCGTTCACGGCGCCGACGCCTTGGCGCCGCCGATCCGCCCCTCGGTGCCGGCCATGAGGCGGCCGATGTTGCCGCGATGCATGATCCACAGCAGAACCGTGAGCAGCAGGAACAGCACCGCTTCGTCGGGACGGGCGCAGTACCACAGAAACGCCGGCGCGGTGGCGCTGGCGACGAGCGCCGAGAGCGACGAGTAGCGCGAGACCGCGGCGGTTGCGAGCCATGCCGCGCAGAACCACACCGCCGCCGGCCAGTAGAGCCCGATCAGCAGACCGATGTAAGTGGCGACTCCCTTGCCACCCCTGAATCCGAGCCACACCGGAAAGAGGTGGCCGAGGAATGCGCCGAGCGCCGCCGCGATCGCCACGGGCAGGCCGCCAAGCGCGCCGCCGGCCAGCACCGCCACGGTGCCTTTCAACGCGTCGCCGACAAGCGTCGCCGCCGCGAGGCCCTTGCGGCCGGTGCGCAGCACGTTGGTCGCGCCGATATTGCCGGAGCCGATGGAGCGGATGTCCTGGGTGCCGGCAAGCCGGGTCAGGATCAGCCCGAACGGGATCGAGCCGAGCAGGTAGCCGACCACGAGGCCGATGGCGATGAGCGGGAGGGACAGGTCCATGAAGTCAGTATAGCAGACCGCGGGCTAGACGAACTCGTAGACCGTGCGCCCGGCGACGATGGTGCGCACTACGCGGCCCTGCAACCGCGCCTCGTCGAACGGCGTGTTCTTGCATTTCGACTTGAGGTCTTCCGGGTCGAGCACCCAGGGCATGTCGAGGTCGACGACGACGACGTCGGCGACGCTGCCGGGCCGCAGCGTGCCGCCCGGCAGGCCGAGCAGCTCCGCCGGCCGCGTCGAGAGCGCGCGCAGCAGCGCGAGCAGGCCGACCTCACGGTTGTGGACGAGCCTCAGTCCCGCGACCAGCATGGTCTCGATGCCGATGGCGCCCGGCGCGGCCTCCTCGAACGGCAGGCGCTTCGTCTCCACGTCCTGCGGGTCGTGGTCGGAGACCACCACGTCGACGAGCCCCGACGCCACCGCCTGCACCATGGCGGCGCGGTCTTCCTCCGCGCGCAGCGGCGGCACCACCTTGCAGAAGGTGCGGTAGGAGCCGACGTCGATCTCGTTGAGCGCGAGATGATTGATCGAGCACGAGGCGGTGACCGGCGCGCCCATGTCCTTGGCGCGGCGCAGCACGTCGAGCGATTCCGCACAGGTGAGGGAGGCGGCGTGATAGCGCGCGCCGGCCAGCGCCACGAGTCGCATGTCGCGCTCCAGCATCACCGTTTCCGCCGCCTTGGGCGCGCCGATGAGGCCGAGGCGGGCGGAGAACTCGCCCTCGTTCATGACGCCGTCGCCGACGAGGTCGGGATCCTCGGTGTGGTGCACGATCAGCGCGTCGAAGTCGCGCGCATAGGTCAGCGCGCGGCGCATCACCTGGGCGTTGGTCACGCTGCGGTCCGCGTCGCTGAAGGCGACCGCGCCGGCGGCGCGCAAGAGGCCGAACTCGGTCATCTCCTGGCCCTTGAGGCCCTTGGTGATGGCCGCCATGGGATGGACGTGGACGATGGCGGTGTCGCGGGCGCGGCGCAGCACGAAATCGACCATGGCCGGCTCGTCGATCGCCGGCACCGTATCCGGGCGCATGACGATGGTGGTGACGCCGCCGGCCGCCGCCGCCTGGCTCGCGGTCGCCAGCGTCTCGCGGTACTCCGCCCCCGGCTCGCCGACGAAGGCGCGCATGTCGATCAGCCCCGGCGCCACCACCTTG
>Ga0180221_1002463_pt1 | contig 10723 bp, 9 predicted proteins | sample eDN5th37CKraftMG_FD_151339 | JGI IMG/M metagenome (GOLD analysis project Ga0180221, IMG submission 151339) | Enriched Miracle-Growth compost microbial communities from Emeryville, California, USA - eDNA 5th pass 37_C Kraft MG (version 2) (version 2) ...
CTATGGATACGGCGGCTACGACGATTGCGGCTGGCTGCGCCGGCGCGCCCTCGCCACCGGCAGCCCCTATTGGTGGGACCGTTATTACGCGTGCATCGGAGATTAAGCACTCCGATAGAGGATGCGCAGGGCCGGACCTATGTCCGGCCCTTTTGCATTCCGGTCGAGATGGGCAGGATCGATTCATGATGTCCGAAGCGAGCGCTCCCGACACGTGCGCCATCACGATCCGCCGCTGGAGCGAGATCGCGCACCGGGAACGCCTCGATGACGAGCTCGACGCCATTTTCTTCGAGGCGAGCGGCACAAAATCGTTCCCCGACGAGACCGCGCGCGCCATGTTTCGCGATCGCTGGCTCGGCCGCTATCTGAAGCTGCATCCCCAGTGGGCCTATCTGGCCGTTGCGGAGGGCGGCGCTCTCGCCGGGTATCTCGTCGGCGCGCTCGACGAAGCGAACGGCTTTGAGGATTTCGCGGCGGCAGCCCGGCAGTTTCCCGCGCATCTGCACATCAACCTCGCGCCGCGGTTTCGCAGCCGCGGCATAGGTGCTGCGCTGATCGAGAGATTTGCCGCCGACGCGACCGCTGCGGGTGCGCGCGGCGTGCATGTCGTCACGTCGGCCGACGCGCGCAACGTGCATTTCTATGAGCGCGCCGGCTTCAGGCCGCGGGCGCGCACCGCCGTAAATGGCCGCGACCTGGTATTCCTCGGCCGTGAGCTTCGCCGCGACGACGGCAAGCGCCACTAGAGTGCTTCCGGAAAAGTGGGCACCGGTTTTCCGATGAGAAGCACGGGTGAGATAGAGAGTGCTTCCGGAAAAGTGGGCACCGGTTTTCCGCTGAGAAGCACGGGTGAGATAGCGAGTGCTTCCGGAAAAGTGGGCACCGGTTTTCCGATGAGAAGCACGGATGCTTAAGGCATGCTTCCGGAAAAGTGGAAGCGGTTCGGGCGCAGGTCGACGCGATCGCGTATTGCGCGGTGTCCAAATGAAAAGCCGACGGAGTGATCCCCGTGGGCTTTCTGTTGGCATCAGACGCAGCGGCGTGGATCACTCATCGCGCTTGCAGGGAAATTGGATCTCGCCCGCGTAGGGAACATCCAGCCGGCAGGTTCTGCCGGAGCGGCGCAGCTTGACCGGCCCGTCGCCGCTTTCGAGGCTTTCCATGATGCGTGCCATGATCCGCCCGCGCCTGCGCGGCACGCCCTCGTCATCCTCGTCATCCGCCCGTGCGGTAGCATCCGGCCTGGCAGGCTCGCCCTTCGCGGACTTCGAGCCATCCGGCGCGGTGCCGTTGCCCTTTAGAGCATCGGGTTTGGGCGCGTCCGGTTTCGAAGCCTCCGCTGCGCCCGTCCCGGGCGCCCCAGTGTTCGGCTTCGTATCGGTGCTCCGGTCCGCCTGCGGGCCATTGAGCCGGACCGGATTCTGCGCGTCGTGCTGTTCCGGCTTCGCCCCGCTCGCTCCGGGCACCTTATTATCCGGCTCCGAGGCGATGCTCGCCTGCTTCTCGCTTTCAGCGGGCGCGGCGGGTTTCGCGCTCGCCGCCGTCTCGCCGTTCGCGCTGCACTTCTGAATGTCCGCCGGCGCACGCTTCCACGTATGCGTCTCGCTCAGCCATTTGGTGCCCGCGTAGCCCTTGACCCGCAGCTTGTCCGCGGGCAGCAGCGTGAGTTCGACGTCGAATTTGGAACCGCGATCGGGATCGTAGATCCAGCCGTTGTCCCACTTGTTCTTCGCCACTGACGCGACGTTGCCGATGATCTGCTTGCCGCACTGATCCGCATTGCCGGCATCTTTCAGCCACGCGACGTGGCCGCACAGTTTGCCGTTGCAGTCACTGATCTCGATGCCGCCGCGTCCCGTGTGATCGATCCACAGTCCGAGCGGCGACTCGTCGGCATGCGCTGCCACGGTCGACGCCATGGCGAAGGCGACGATGGCGCCGCGCAGTGCGATTGCGTCCTTGTACATAGACACCTCCCAAGGGCTGTAGCTCTGAAGTATGGGAACGCACAAAGGCGCGCAACCCACGCATCGAGATGTAGAATTTGTCACGCTGGCGCCGCCGCGCGCCGTTCCCTTTGGAACACGCGCAAGGCAGAGTTGCGGCGGCTCATTTTTTGACGAATACGCTCGCGTTGAGCATCGCCTTCGCGCCCGCATTTTCAGGCATGTAGTAGCGCACGTAGCTGAGCGCATCGGCGCGGCGGTGTGTCCAGGCATAGACGTGCATGGAACCTTCCTGCAACGTCTGGTCGGGTTTGCGGCCCATGACCCGCGTCAATTCGCCGAGCAGCGTGTCGTGCTTCGCCGCGAGCACGTGCAACGTGCACGAGGTTTCCATCGCTGCTGCGAACGCGGGCTCGCGCTTGGCGAAATCCGCATCCGGCCGCGCGCGCCTCGCGATGAGAACGAATTCCTCGCCGTGATCGTGATAGCGCCACCCGAACAGCTTCTCCGATGGTGTAGCGGGAGCATAGGGCGCAAGATCGCCGCCCGTGAGCTGATCGTATTCGCCGAAACCCGCGGCGCGTTCGATGCCGTTGAGATCGGGGAGCTGCTTCAGGCACAGGAAGTCGAACAGCCCCATCACACGCGTGGCCCCCTTCTGCTTGGGGATCATCTGCGCGTTGGCCGCACCGGCTACTATCGCGAAACCGGCGAGCGCAAGCAGTAAAACGGAAGGGCGCAGTGTATGCGCGCCGCGCGCTATCGTGCGCGCGAACCTCAACGGGAGGCGACCGGCGGCGGCGCTGGCGGCCACGCGGAAGTGTCGGTGGACCAGCGGCCTTCGGCGATCATCTTCGCTTGCTCTTCGCAGGTCGGCGGCTTGCGCGGCATGCGCGTCCAGACTTCAGAGGAGCCCAGCATCGGCAGCAGCACGTAGCCCGTCACCTTGACCTTCGTCGGGCTCAGCACCTCCGCATACCCGGAGAAGTTCATGCCGTGGTCCGGCACGTAGACGTTGCCATCGGACCAGGTGCCATCGGGCTGCTTCTTGAAACCCGTCACCACCGTGAGCCCGCACACGAAGCGCTTCTGCAGCCGCTGATCGGGATTGCGGAAATCGCGCAGCGGGCCGAGATCGGGGCCGCGCGGCTTCTGCAGCCATGCAACCCGGCCGCAAAGCTCCCGTCCGCAGGCGCGGAATTCGAGGATGACCTCGCCGTGGGAGTCGATCCAGTAGCCCTGAAGCCTGTCGATGCCCTGCGCCGACGCCGGCGTGGCGGCAGCGGCAGCAAATAGCGCCAGCCAAAGTGCGATGGCCCGCATCCGCGTCGTTTCCCTCTCGCAAATCATCCGCGATCCGTTCGTCACTTTTAGCCATGAACGGGGCGCGGCGACAATCTATCCGCGCCTGTGGGGCAGCATTGGGGCTCCCGCTGTGGCCGATGCGACTCCCATGCCTGCCCGCGCCGCCTCCGATGGTGCAAACGCGCTCGAACGCGTACCGCCGCGGCAGGAAGGTCATCCGCCGAGCGTGAAATTATCCGTTCCCGCCAGCAGGACGACGATATTCACGGCGATGAGCACTACCGATAGCAGCGCCTGCCAGAAATAGGGCCTGGCGCGCAGCACGCCAGCGGTGGAGGAAAGCTCGCGCATGATCACATAGCCGCCCATGCCGCGCCGGAACCATCCGGTGAGCTGGCCGTCCTGGCCGATGTGCTTGGGTACGCGCTTCCACCCGGCGAACAGATCGCCGATGAAACCCAGCATGGAGCGGAAGTCGGCGGTGAGCAGCCCGGTGCGGTCCTGGTAGATGACGTCTTCCCCGGCGATGAAGCCCGGATTTGCGCGGCCGATGGCGCGGCCGGTGAGCTGCGCGGGTCGGCCGATCACCGGCGAGGCGGCAGGATTGGTCATCAGCTCGGCCACGGTGAGAGCGGGCGCGTTACCCCGCGGATAGCGCAGCCGCAGCGTGAGGAGCACGCCAACGCCGAAGGCGGCCGGCGCGAGCTGCCAGGCGCCCAGCAGCACTGCGGCGATCGCCAGCAGGGCCGGGAATGCCAGCACGCCGACCTCGTAGAAGAACTGGCGCCGCAGCGCGCCGGTGTCGAGGCGGACGCGCTGCGCAGCGGCCTTGAGATCGTACTCGGGAAACGGCTGCGCCTTCGCCCGTGCGATTTCGCCGAGATGCGCAATCCTCATGCCCGTGAGCGGATGCGTCGAGTTGAGCTCGATGAGGCGCGCCCAAGGGTTGTGCGCATCGAACAGCATCGCCTCCGATGCGCGCGCGGGATCCTGCAGGTCGCTCTCCGCTTCGAGACCGGAATAGCGGGCGTTCTTCACGTCGATGACGCCCATGTGGCGCGTGCTCTGCAATAGGCTCTGCGCGGCGTCCGAATCTTCCGCCTTGACGATACCGTAGGCGATCTTCACCAGCGCCGACGCGAGATGGCGCCCTTCGACACGCTCCGCGGAAAAAGCATCCGCGAGGTACTCGCGTGTGCGGCTGAGATAATAGAGAAGATAGATGCCGACATAGTAGAGAACGATCGCCGCGATACCGACGAGCGCTTGTCCGCCCTTGTTCTTATCGCCGCCACCGCTGCGGCTGGAGCGCATCGCGGCGGCATAGACCTGATAGAGAATCTGCACCAGCGTGCCGGCCGCCGTCATCACGATGAAATCGCGGTTGACGATGTGACCCAGCTCATGCGCCACGACGGCGCGCTGCTCATCCTCGTTCAGGAACTCGAAGATGCCGTCGGTGACGACGATGCGCGCGTTCGAGCGCAGGATGCCATAGGTGAAAGCCGTCGGGTTGCGGTCCGGTATGAGGCCGAGGCTCGGCGCGGTGAAACCGTATTGCGCCGCGACGTCGTGCATCAGCTGGTGCAGGCCCGGATAGCGCGCCTTCACCTCCGCATCGTCGAGAAACGTCATCTTGTTGAACCAGCGCAACGACAGGTCGCTGATCCACGGGCTCACGAGCCAGATCACCAGATTGATGATGACCGTGAGGGTGATGGCGAAGCCGAGATTGACGTTATCGGTCACGACGAGCAGCGCGAGGATCACGCCGCACACCATGCCGAACAGAAGTCCGACGGTGACGAACGAGGCAAAGAACAAGCGGGCCATAAATTCCCCCAAGGCAATGTGAAGAGCAGCGCCAGGCGCGTAAAAAGGCGGTCCAAACTAGGGCCGTTCGCGTTTCCCGCAAAGCAGATCCGCAACGTATGCGCCGATGGCGAGCGAGGAGGTGAGGCCCGGGCTTTCCATGCCGTAGAGCGCCACGAGCCGGTCGATGCCATGCTCGCGCGGACCGTGGATGGCGAAGTCCGCGGCGGGCTCCCCCTCCCGGTAGATTTTTGGACGCACGCCGACCATATCCGGTGCCAGCGAGCCGGCTGGAAGCCCCGGCCAGTAGCGCCGGATCTCGTTCTCGAACCGGGCAAGACGCGCCCCGCCTTGGTCGTCGAACGCGTAGTCCGCGGTCTCGCACCATTCGATGTCGGGTCCGAAGCGTGCGCGTCCCGCGATGTCGAGGGTGAGGTGCACGCCCAGCCACGCGCCCGTCGGCATCGGATAGACGAGGTGATCGAACGGCGCCCGTCCCCTGAAGGCGAAGTAATGCCCGCGGGCGGGAAACGTTTGCGGCACGCTGTAGCCGGCCGGCCATGTCATCGTACTGGCGAGCGCACTGCCGCCCAGTCCGGCCGCCAGAACGAGATTGCGCGACGTGAGGGTGCCGGGCTCCGTTCCGCTGCGGGTCTCGAGGACGAAGGTTTCACCGTTTGCCTGGACGCTCGCCACGGCCGTGTTGAGCACCACCGCGCCCCCGGCCGCTTCTATGGCTCCTTCCAGCGCCTGCATCAGTCCGTGACTGTCGATGATGCCGGTGGACGAGGAGAGATAGGCCGCGACGCATGCGACCTCCGGCTCGAGCACTTTGACGTCCGCCGCAGTGAGGCGGCGCATTTCGGTTACGCCGTTCCGCGCGGCATAGTCGGCAATGCCTTCGAGCTTGGCCATCTCGTCGGCATGCGTCGCGACGAGCAGCTTTCCGCAGCGCCTGTGCGCAACGCCGTTCTCCATACAGAAGCGGTAGAGCATCTCCTTGCCCGCAACGCACAAGCGCGCCCGCATGCTTCCCGGTGGATAGTAGATGCCCGCGTGGATGACTTCCGAGTTGCGCGAGCTCGTCTCGCTGCCGAGCCGCCGGTGCCGCTCCAGCAGCATCACGTCCTGCCCGGCATCGGCCAGCGCCCGAGCAACGGCGAGGCCGATCACGCCGCCGCCAACCACTGCCGTTTCGATGTCCGCGGCCACGCCCATTCCTCTGCGCCGATATTGTGTTCAGGAGCGGTTTTCCACAGGGGAATCGCCCGCCGACCACCGCTCGAAATAATTCGAATCCTAATTAGGGTTCCGCCGTCGCGCACGGATGAAGTCCGTGTCCGGCGCAACGCATGGAGGGTCTCATGGCATTTGTCACTGGCGATGTCGTTCCCGTCACGGGGGATGAGATGCCGTTCAAGGTCGTCTTCAAGCAGGGAGACACGATTCTGACCGAGTGGCTGGTCGAATCGAAAGAGGACGGCGAGATGCAGATCATCGAAACGCTGAAGAGCCTGGTCGACGACGAAGAAGATGATCCCGACGAAGACGATAGCGACGACCACGATGACCGCGATGACGAAGACTGACGGCGCGAACGGCACAGGCAGGCGGCAGGCTGGCGGGGCGGTAAATGCAACCGCCAGCGGCGCCTTTGGCGCCTGTGGATAACTTTGCGGCAGCGAACGATTGCCGCTTGTAACGAGAACATAAATGGAACAAACTCGGCCGCATGGTGTTCTCATTCTTCCATACCGCCGATTGGCAGATCGGTAAGCGGTTCGGCTCGTTCCCGGGCCAGGACAAGCCCGCGGTGCTGCGCGATACGCGCTTTCGTGCGGTCGGCCGGTTAGCAGAGATGGCCATCACGCGAGGGTGCTCCGCCGTGCTCGTAGCGGGCGACATCTTCGACGCGGAGACGGTGCCTGAGGCGCTGGCGGGCCAGTTGATGGCGCAGCTCCGGGTCTACTCGCCGCTAACCTGGCACCTGCTGCCCGGCAATCACGATCCGGCGCGGCCCGGGGGCATCTGGGCTGCCGTCATCGCGGGCGGATTGCCGGCGAACGTCCATGTGCACGTCGAGCCGCGGCCGTTCGAGATCGATCCGGGTGTCATGTTGCTTCCCGCTCCCCTCGTGGCAAAGCGCGTGAGCACCGACCCCACCGCCTGGATGGACGAGGCACCATCGCCGCCGGGTGCAGTGCGCATCGGATTGGCCCACGGTTCGGTGCAGGGGTTCGGCAGCGCAGGCGAGGCGAGCGTGCCGATCGACCCCGCGCGGGTGAAGACGGCGGGGCTCGCGTATCTGGCGCTGGGCGATTGGCATGGCACGATGCGTATCTCCGACCGCGCCTGGTATTCCGGCACGCCGGAGCCCGACAGCTTCCGTGACAACGATCCGGGCAACGCGCTGATGGTGCGCGTCGACGGCTCGGCAGTACCCCAGGTCGAGCGCGTGCCGACGGCCTTCTTCACCTGGCTGCACCGCGTGCAGCGCCTCGATTCCGCCGACGGACTTGCGCCGATAGAGGCAGAGGTCGCCGCGCTGGGCATCTCGGCACAGAGATGTCTCATGGCGCTGGAGCTATCCGGCGTCGTCACACTGGCCGAATTTGCGCAGATCGAGGCCCGGCTCGGCGAGTTCGCCCTCGACATCTTCCACCTCGCCAGCGATACCGCGGCGCTCGATGCCGTCGCGGCCACCTCCGATCTGGAGGCGCTGTCCGCGCCCGTGCTGGGAGAGATCGCCACACGTCTCAAGGGTATGGCGGAGGGAAGCGGCGACGATGCAGCGGTGGCGCGCAGGGCATTGCGCCGCCTGTTCGCGTTGGCCCGCCAGGCGGAGGCGATCCAGTCATGAAAATCAATGCGATCCGCCTCAAGGAAGTGGGGCGCTTCTCCGCGCCCGTAGCCCTCGAAGGGTTGAGCGGCGGGCTCGATGTGCTCGCCGGGCCGAACGAGTTCGGCAAATCAACCATCGTTCGCGCGTTGCGCATGGCGCTGTTCGAGCAGCACCGCTCCAAGCACCGCAAGCTGGAAGCGTTCCGTCCCTATGCCGGCGGCGCGCCGCTCATCGAGGTCGATTTCGAGGCCGGCGGCAGCCGCTGGCGCATCCGCAAGCAGTTTTTGTCGTCGCCCTCAGCAGAGCTGCGCGACCTGCAATCGGGCAGCGTCACGCGCGGCCCCGATGCCGAGGCCCGTCTCGCCGAGTTGCTCGGCGGCCCGGAGCATTTCGCGCTCCTTTATGCGGAGCAAGGGGTGCCGTTTGTCGCGTCGAGACCGCTGGAGACCGGCGGGACGAGGCTTTTGGCCGCCATCGAGAGCGAGATCGAGAATGTCGCTGATGGCGGCGTGATCCGCGCGCTGGCCGAGCGCGTGCAGGGTGAGCTGGCAACGCTCTTCACCGCGCACGCCACGCCGCGCCCGGGGGGGTTTTACAAGGAAGCGCTCGAAGAGCGCGATGGCCTCGCACGCGAGCTCGAAGGTGCACGCCAGCGTCTCGCCGTGGTGCAGGAACGGCTCGATGCGCTGGAGCAGGCACGCGCCGAGCTTGCAACGTTGAGCGCGCCGGAATTGGCGCATGCGCGTGAGCGTCTCGCGAAAGAGACGCTTGAACAACTGAATGAAGCGCGCGCGGCACACGATCGCCTGCGCGCCGCCCTTGAAGCCGCCGCGACCCACGAAAAGAGCCATGCGGCGCAAAAGGCGCTTCTCTCCGCTCTCGAAATCCGCATCGCAGAGCTTGAGGCCTGCGAGGGTGTGGTGAGCGAGGTGACCGAGGCAATGGGCGAAGCGGAGGCCGATGCACGTGCCAGCGCCGAGCACCTTGCCGCCTGCCGCCAGGAACGCGACGGTCTGCGCCGCGAGGTGGCGGCACGTGAGGCGGTCCACAAGGCCCGTGAGGCCGCAGAGCGGCTCCGCCATCTGGCCGAGCGCCTCCAGTCCGCACGCGCAGCACAAACCGTCTGCGCCGGCGCGCAGGCGCGCATCGATGAGAACCGGGCCGATCCCGCCGCCGTGGAAATGGCCGAGCGCACGGCCGCTGGTATCGAACGCCTCGAGGCGCGGTTGTCGATGGCAGCGCCGAAGGTATCCATCGCTCTCCTCGCTTCTGGCATCGGCAAAGTTACTGCGGGTGGCCAAGTGCTTGCAGATGGAGCGACGCTCAGCCCGACACAGCCGCTGACGATCGATATCGAGGGCATCGGCGCCATCACGGTGGCGCCCGGTCATTCCCAGGACGTGGCGCGCGATGAAGCGGTGGTCACCGATGAGCGCCGTAAGCTCGCCCGCCTCCTGGACGATATGCGCGTTGCATCCCTCGACGATGCCAGATCGCTGTTGGCGGCGCGACGCGACGCCGAACGTGAGCTGCAGGCCGCGCGTGCCGAGCTCAAGGCCATAGCGCCGGAGGGTGTCGACCGTCTCGAGCGCACCCATGACGACTGGGCTGCGGAAGCATCCCGGCTTGCGGAAAAGGCGGGCATCGGCACCGATGGCATGCGCGAATGCCCGGAGGAGGGCGCCGAAGAGCTGATGCATGCGCTCGATGCCGCGGAAGACCGGCTGGCCGCCGCGGAGAAAGCGGAAAAGCAGGCGGGCAGCCACCTTTCCGTCCTGCGCGAGCGCCTGGCCGGCGCGTCGGATCGTGCCTTGAAACTTACCGAGGCGCTCGGCACCCCGGCCGCCAGGCAAATCGCCCTAAACGAATATCGGACGTCGCTCGAAGCGGCCCAGACAGCCCTCAACGCGGCCGTCCGTGAGGCGACGGCCTGGCGCGAAAAGGCCCCCGACGAAGCGCGCCTCGCCGACCTTCGGCGCGCCGCAGACGTCGCCGCCAAGGCATGCGGGGACGCAAACCGCCGGATCGGCAGGCTGCGGGAAGACGTCGCCGGGCTCGAAAGCGCTCTGCGCGTTGATCGCACCGACGACGTGGCAACCCGCGTCGCCGAGCTGCGTGACCGGCACGAAGCCGCAGAAGCCCGCTGCCGTGACCTTGCGGAAGAAGCCGCCGCGCTTCAGCTCCTTGCGCGGGAGCTGCGCGGCGCCGCACGGCAAACGCGCGACCGATTTACGCGTCCGGTAATCGCGCGGCTCGACCCCTATCTGCAACGTGTGCTGCCCGAGGCGCAGGTCATCCTCGGGGAAGATCTGGCACCCCAAGCCCTGCAGCGCGGATCAGCGAGCGAGGACCTCGTCCGTCTCAGCGACGGCACCCAGGAGCAGCTCAGTTTGCTGGTGCGCCTTGCGTTCGCGCGCCTGTTCGCCGATGCGGGCACGCCTGCCCCGGTCATGCTCGATGATCCGCTCGTTTATGCGAGCGATGAGCGCATCGGCTGCGTTTTCGATGCCCTGCGCGCCGCGGCGCAGCATCACCAAGTGCTGGTGCTGACCTGCCGCGAGCGCGCCTTCGCGGACCTCGGCGGCAAGCGGGTGACGCTGTCGACGTGGGAGGATGCCCGCGCCGCCGCCTAGAGTGCTTCCGGAAAAGTGGGCACCGGTTTTCCGATGAGAAGCACGAGGGGATAGCGAGTGCTTCCGGAAAAGTGGGCACCGGTTTTCCGATGAGAAGCACGAGGGGATAGCGAGTGCTTCCGGAAAAGTGGGCACCGGTTTTCCGATGAGAAGCACGAGGGGATAGCGAGTGCTTCCGGAAA
>Ga0180221_1002467_pt1 | contig 10712 bp, 8 predicted proteins | sample eDN5th37CKraftMG_FD_151339 | JGI IMG/M metagenome (GOLD analysis project Ga0180221, IMG submission 151339) | Enriched Miracle-Growth compost microbial communities from Emeryville, California, USA - eDNA 5th pass 37_C Kraft MG (version 2) (version 2) ...
GGTAGTCGGCCAGGTTGGCGATCTGCGAGCCCATGTGGAAATGCAGCAGGCGCACGCCCTGGTCCAGCCCGGCCTTGCGGAAGCGCTCGACCACCGACAGCAGCTGCGCGGCGGAAAGGCCGAACTTGGCCTTCTCGCCGCCGGTGTCGGCCCACTTCGAGGAGGCCAGCGAGGACAGCCGCACGCGCAGGCCGACCTGCGGCAGCACGCCGACGTGCTCGGCCTCCTCGATCACCAGTTGCACCTCGGACTCTTTCTCGATGACGATGAAGACGTTGTGCCCGAGCTTCTGCCCCATCAGCGCCAGCTTGATGAACTCGCGGTCCTTGTAGCCGTTGCAGACGATGGTCCCCCCTTTGGGCGCTAATGCCAGCACCGCCATCAGCTCCGGCTTGGAGCCGGCTTCCAGGCCGATGGAGACGTTCTGGGTGGCGATGATGCTTTCTACCACCGCTTCCTGCTGGTTGACCTTGATCGGGTAGAGCGCGGTGTAGCGGCTGCCGTACTCCAGGCGCGCGATGTTGGCGTCGAAGGCGCCGGTCAGCTTGCGCACGCGGTCCTGCAGGATGTCCGGGAAGCGCACCAGCAGCGGCAGCGACAGGCCCGCCTCGCGCAACTGGCCGACCAGCGCATGCAGATCGATCGGCTGGGCGTCGGCGCCCTGCGGGCGCACCTCGACGTTGCCGGCGTCGTTGATCGCGAAATAGCCGGCGCCCCAATGGCGGATACCGTAGATGCTGCGGCTGTCCGCCACCGTCCAGTTGCTGCCGTCGTCTTTGCGGGTCCGTCTTGCGGCCATGCGCGGGTGTCTCCTGAAAAGAAAGTCGAGCGCCCGGCGCGGGTAGCGCGCGGACGCAACAAGCCTAAACGTCGGGTATGACGTTGCCGTGTTGACCGCCATCTCTGGCGGTAGTTTAGGAAAGCGTGGCGAACTCGCGAGCGCGGCGCATCTCCCATCTAGGGAACGGGCTGGCCGGCATGCCGGCGCCGTGCGCCGCTGCCTAACCCGTTCCCTGCAGGGGAGAGACGAATCAGCCGCCGGATTTCTTAGCCTTGAAGCCGCGCTTGGCCAACTCTTCGAGGAGCAGCTCGACGTGGTCGCCCTGGATCTCGATGACGCCGTCCTTCAACGCGCCGCCGGTGCCGCAGCGTTTTTTCAGCGCCGTGGTCAGTTCCTTGAGGGCGTCTTCGGCCAGGGGCACGCCGCTGACCGTGGTCACGGTCTTGCCGCCGCGGCCCTTGGTCTCGCGGCGCACGCGGGCGATGCCGTCGCCGGCCGGGACCACGGACTGCTTGCAGATGCAGGCGCCCACGGGCTGGTTGCAGTCCGGGCAATGCCGGCCCGCATCGGTGGAGTAGACGAGCCCGCCAAGGGCGGACAGGGAGGATGCTTTCTTGACCACCGGGCGTTTTCCCCAGGATTGGCCTCTAAGGGCCAGGTCAACGAATGATCGGCTGGCGCCGACCGCGACGCCCCACTCAGGCAGGGGCTGCGCATTCCCGCCGGAGGACCCGAGCGGAAAGGTCGCGCAATTTACCAGCATTGGAGGCAAATGCTAAGGGTGGAAATGCGTCATTGATCGGCGGATTGGCGACATGCCCGTGGAGCGCCCTCACCCCGGCCCTCTCCCGCAAGCGGGAGAGGGAGTCCGCGCCGGAGACTACGCACTTCGCCGAACCTTCGGAGTGGATGCATAAACCTCGGCACGCCCATGGCACAGTTTCGCCGCCCACTCAGGACAGTCCCCTCTCCCGCAAGCGGGAGAGGGAGTCCGCGCCGGACGCACCGAGCACTGCTGCTGTTATGGAGTGGATGCATGGGCAGTGGCATGCAAGAGGCACAGACCGCACGCCCACTCAGGACAGTCCCCTCTCCCGCTTGCGGGAGAGGGTTAGGGTGAGGGGCTCTTGCTCTTAAAGCTGCCCCAGATACAACCGCAAAGCCTGCAACGAGTCCGGACAGTACAAAGCCCCAGAGGTAGCCTCCTCCAACGCCACGGCCGGCTCGACGAACCGCGCCTCCAGCACCTCCTCCGGCTGCAACTTCAGCGCCCCGTCCCAGGTCGCCGAGAACACCGCGCACCACAACCGATTACCCGGCTCGTCGAAAAAGAAGGTGCCATGCTCGCGCAACTCCACGCCGGCCACGCCCAGCTCTTCTTCCAACTCCCGGCCGGCCGACAGCGCATAGCTCTCGCTGGCCTGCACCATCCCACCGGCGGCGGCGTCCCAGTAGCCCGGGTACACCGCCTTGCTCAGGCTGCGGCGGTGCACGCAGAGCTGCCCGGCGCCGTTGAACAGCAGGATGAAGGTGCCGCGGCCGATCAGCCCGCGCTCGCGCAGCTGGGCACGCGGCAGCTCGCCCAGCAGTTGGTCGCGCTCGTCGACCCAGGCGATCAGTTCCCGGTCCGAGGCCAGCCGGTGGGCGGCCTCGGCGGCGCTGACGAGGTCCATCAGCCCTGCGCCAGCAGTTGCCGCAGATCGATGATTGCGGCGTTGGCCCGGGAAATGTAGTTGGCCATCACCAGCGAATGGTTGGCCAGCACGCCGAAGCCGCTGCCGTTGAGCACCATCGGGCTCCACAGCGCTTCCTGGGTGGCTTCCAGCTCACGGATGATCTGCCGCACGCTGACGGTGGCGTTCTTCTTCGCCAGCACGTCGGCGAAGTCGACCTCGATGGCGCGCAGGATGTGCGACAGCGCCCAGGCCTGGCCGCGGGCCTCGTAGAACACGTTGTCGATCTGCAGCCAGGGGGTTTCCTGCACCTCTTCGTCGACCTGCGGCGCCTCCCCCGGCGCCAGCGCCGAGGCGGTCTTGATGTTGGTGTTCAGCTTGACCCGCCCGACGCTGGCGGACAGGCGCTGGGACAGCGAGCCCAGGCGGGTGGAAACGTCGCCCAGCCAGTTGTTCAGGCTGTCGGCGCGGGCGTAGAACTGCGCGTTGGGCTGCTCGGCGGAGAGGCGCGCCAGGTAGCGGTCCAGGGACTTGATGCCCTCGGCGTACTCCGACTCGGAAGACGGCAGCGCCCAGCTCTTGTTGTCGAAGTTGAAGCGCGGCTCGGCGCGGGCCAGGTCGGCGTCCTCGGTGGACTGCGACTGCGAGCGGGCGAAGTCCTTGCGCAGCGCGCGGGACAGGTCGCGGGTCTGCACCAGCACGCCGTATTCCCAGCTGGGCATGTTGTCCAGCCACAGGCCCGGCGGGAAGATGTCGTTGGACAGGTAGCCGCCCGGCTTGTTCAGCAGGGTGCCGACCACTTCCTTGAGGGTTTCCACGGTGGTGTAGCCCACCACCATCTGCCGCCCGGCGCGCTCGGCGGCCTGCTGCGCATGCTGCTGCACGGGGAACAGGTCCGGCTCGCGGCTCCAGTACCAGCCGACCAGGGCGGCGACCACCAGGTAGGCGCCCAGCAGCCCGCCGACCACGCGCACCAGCCAGGGCCCGCCGAAGTAGGCGCGCACATCGTCAACCCTGTCGTCGACGCGCTCGCGCACCGAGCCGCCGCGATTCTTCCAGTTCCACATGGCAAAGTCCTTGGTTCGACCTAACGGAAAAAGGTTGGACCGCAGGCCCCGCCACAGGTGCCGGGCGATGCCGCGATCCAGGCGCACTAGCATGCCGCAGTCGGCGCCCGAAGGGCAGCCTACCCTCTGCATGGCACGCCTGGCGATCCTTGACCGACATCACTGGAATTGCCAGCGGCAAATGGTAGCATGGTGCCATCATCGCTCTGGCGACCCCGCCACCGCGTCAGCCCTCACAAGAAGTGCGCCATGACCGAGCACGACGATCCCACCCGCGATCGCTTGAAACACCATTTTGCCCAGCGGGTGATCCACCAGGCCCGGCACGTGCTGGAGATCTGGCAGCAGCTCAGCCGCTCGGAATGGACCGCCAGCGGCATGGCCGACCTGCGCGAGGCCGTCCTGCGCCTGCAGCGCTACGCCGAGCGCTTCGAGCAGGCCGAGCACGCCCAGCTGGCCGCCGCCATCGGCGCCGGGCTGGACGCCGTGGCGGGCAATCGCGGGCGCCTGTCCAGCGAGCGGATCAACGAGTTCGCCCAATTGATGCTGCGCCTGTCGCGCACCGGCCTGCGCCATGGCGACCAGCTCGAACACACCCAGCTGCCGCCGCTGCGCAAGCCGGTCTACCTGGCCCTGCAGGACGCCGAGCGCGCCGAGCGCCTGGCCCAGCAGCTGGAGTTCTTCGGCGTCCACGCGCAGCTGTGCGAGCACGCCGCGGCCTTCCGCGCGGCCATGGCCGAACGCCACCCGGCGGCGCTGCTGATGGACGTCGACTTCGCCGGCGCGGGCCTCGGCCTGGCCCTGGCCGAGGAAGTGCAGGCGGGCCTGGCGCACAAGCTGCCGGTGCTGTTCTTCAGCCACGAGGAGACCGACACCCCCACCCGCCTGGCCGCGGCCCGCGCCGGCGGCCAGGAGTTCTTCAGCGGCACCCTGGACGCCTCCGGGGTGCTGGAAAAGATCGAGATGCTCACCCGCGTCGCCCACTACGACCCCTTCCGCGTGCTCATCGTCGACGACTCGCGGGCCCAGGCGGCGCACACCGAGATGGTCCTCAACGGCGCCGGCATCGTCACCCGCGCGCTCACCGCGCCGCTGTCGGTGATGGCCGAGCTGGCCGAGTTCCAGCCGGACCTGATCATCCTCGACATGTACATGCCCGAATGCCTGGGCACCGAGCTGGCCAAGGTGATCCGCCAGCACGAGCGCCACGTCAGCGTGCCGATCATCTACCTGTCGGCCGAGGACGACCTGGACAAGCAGCTCGACGCCATGAGCGAGGGCGGCGACGACTTCCTCACCAAGCCGATCAAGCCGCGCCACCTGATCGCCACCGTGCGCAACCGCGCAGCCCGGGCGCGCAGCCTCAAGGCGCGCATGGTGCGCGACAGCCTGACCGGGCTGTACAACCACACCCACACCCTGCAACTGCTGGAGGACGCCAGCTACCGCGCGCGCCGCGAAGGCCGCCCGCTGGCCTTCGCCATGCTCGACATCGACCACTTCAAGAAGGTCAACGACAGCTACGGCCACCCCATGGGCGACCGGGTGATCAAGAGCCTGGCGCTGTTCCTCAAGCAGCGCCTGCGCAAGACCGACCACATCGGCCGCTACGGCGGCGAGGAGTTCGCCGTGGTGCTGCCGGACACCGACAGCGCGGCGGCGCACAAGGTGCTGGAGGAAATCCGCCAGCGCTTCGCCGAGATCCGTTACCCGGCCAAGCCCGCCGACCTGGCCTGCACCTTCAGCTGCGGCATCGCCCAGCTGGGCGCGGACGAAGACGCCACCGTCCTGGCCCGCCGCGCCGACGAGGCGCTGTACCGCGCCAAGCACGGCGGGCGCAATCGCGTCGAGGTGTTCGCCTGATCCCGCGGATCGGCGGATAACGCCGGGGGTGGGCTCGGCGTAGGGCGGATAACCGTTCGCGGTTATCCGCCGCTTGACCTTGGCCATGCCCCGCGAAGCGCCGTTGAAGAGCGCGCCAGCCCCGTAGGATGGGTTGAGCGAAGCGATACCCATCGCCGCAACTCCGCCCTCACCGGCTCGCACGCACGGCTTTTCGGCGCAGCCGGCAAGCACTTGCGCGCCCGATTGACGCAGGACGGAACCCCCGCCACGACCGCCTGTCGCAGTGCGACCGATCACGTCTTGTCACCTTCGCGCCGCCGCGAGGGTGGCCAGGGGCCGGGCGCATTCGGCTATCATGCCGCCACCCAGAAAGTCCGCGAGAGTTCCATGCGCCGTCTGCTGACCCTGCTCCTGTTCCTGGTCGCCCTGCCCGCCACCGCCGGCCTGTTCGACAAGCCGGCCCCCGCCGCCCCCGGTTTCAGTACCGCGGCGCCGGCCGAGGGCAAGTTCCTCCCGGTGGCCGAGGCCTTCCGCCTGAGCGTCGAGGACAGCGACAGCCAGCAGGTGCTGCTGCGCTTCGTCAACGCCGAGGGCTACTACCTCTACCGGCACCGCATGAAGTTCCAGGTCGAGCCGGCCGAGGTCAGCCTCGGCGACGTGCAGCTGCCGCCGGGCAAGCCCCACCACGACGACTACTTCGGCGACTCCCAGGTCTACTACGCCATCACCGACGTCAAGGTGCCGCTGAACAACCCGCAGAAGCTGCCCTACCGCCTCACCGTCACCTACCAGGGCTGCGCCGACAAGGGCCTGTGCTACGCCCCGGAAACCGTCCAGGTGCAGGTTTCCGCCGCGGGCGTCGCCAGCCTCGGCGCCAAGCCCGCCGCCGCCGGCAAGGCGGCCGTGGCCTCCGGCGAGCCGGCGGTGGTCGACGACCTGCTGGCGCTGCTCAAGGGCGAAGGCAGCGGCAAGATCAAGAAGCTCGACCGCGGCCTGCTGATCGCCTTCCTCGCCGGCCTGACGCTGACCTTCACCCCCTGCGTGCTGCCGATGCTGCCGATCCTCTCCGGCGTGGTCCTGCGCGGGCGCCCGGGCGGCATGCGCGGCTTCACCCTGTCGCTGGCCTACGTGCTGCCGATGGCGGTGTGCTACGCCGTGCTCGGCGCGCTGATGGGCCTGTTCGGCGCCAAGCTCAACCTGCAGGCGATGTTGCAGTCGCCCTGGGTGCTGGTGCCCTTCGCGGCCTTCTTCGTGGCCTTCGCCATCGCCATGTTCGGCATCTTCGAGCTGCGCCTGCCGGGCTTTCTGCGCGAGCGCCTGGACCGCATGGCGGCCGACACCCGTGGCGGCTCCATCGCCGGCGCGGCCACCCTGGGCGTGCTTTCCAGCCTGCTGGTCTCGCCCTGCGTCTCGGCGCCCCTGGCCGGCCTGCTGCTGTATATCGGCAGCACCGGCGACGCCCTCGGCGGCGGCCTGCTGCTGTTCGCCCTGGGCCTGGGCATGGGCACCCCGCTGGTGATCTTCGGCGCTGGCGGCGGCGCCGTGCTGCCGAAATCCGGGGCCTGGATGACCGGCGTGCGCAACTTCTTCGGCGTGCTGCTGCTGGCGGTGGCCATCTGGCTGCTGGAGCGGGTGCTCTCCGGCCCGGTGAGCCTGGCCCTGTGGGGCGCCCTGGCCGGCGGCGTGGCCATCGCCCTGGGCACCCTGGAACTGGTGAACAAGACGCCGCTGCAACGCGGCGCCCAGCTGCTCGGCCTGATGTTCCTGGTCTACGCCCTGGCGGCCTGGGCCGGCGCCCTGCGCGGCGAATCCGACCCGCTGCACCCGCTGGGCCGCTCCGAACCCTCCAGCCATGCCGGCCCGCCCAGCTCGACGCCCGGCCAGTGGCAGAACCTGACCACCCCGGCGCAGCTCGACGCCGCCCTGGCCCAGGCCAGCGCCGCCGGCCGGCCGGTGCTGCTGGACTGGTACGCCGACTGGTGCATCAGCTGCAAGATCATCGAGCGCCAGGTGCTGCCCGATGCCGCGGTCCAGTCGCAACTGGCCGGCTACCAGTTGCTGCGCTTCGACATGACCGACAGCACCGCCGAGCAGCGCGCCCTGCTCGACCGCTACAACCTCTTCGGCCCGCCGGCGCTGCTGCTGTTCGACGCGGGCGGCCAGGAGCACAGCGACCTGCGCATCGTCGGCGAGACCAACGCGGCCACCCTGGCCGCGCATCTGCAACAGGCCGGCGCGCGCTAGAGCGCGCCTCATATTTCTGCAGCAATCATCAGGCAACATGCCGACATCTACCGCAAAACCGGCATGACTGGACAGTCACGCCCGGTTTCCGGCATAGTCCCGGCCAATTTCCAATCCGCGCGACGAGAGAACAACAAGCCGATGGCCACCCTACTGGTCCTGCACGGGCCCAACCTGAACCTGCTCGGCACCCGCGAACCCGGCGTCTACGGCTCGGTCACCCTCGAGCAGATCAACCAGGACCTGGAGCGCCGCGCCCGCGAGGCCGGCCATCACCTGATGTACCTGCAAAGCAACGCCGAGTACGAACTGATCGAGCGCATCCATGCCGCGCGCAGCGAAGGCGTGGACTTCATCCTCATCAATCCGGCGGCTTTCACGCATACGAGTGTCGCGCTACGTGACGCGTTGCTCGCGGTGAGCATCCCATTCATCGAAGTGCACCTGTCCAACGTGCACAAACGTGAACCTTTCCGGCATCACTCCTACTTCTCCGACGTGGCGGTAGGGGTGATCTGCGGCCTGGGGGCCACAGGCTACCGCCTGGCCCTGGAGTCCGCCCTCGAACAACTTGAACGCCCGTGACCATCACCTGGGAGTGCGAACGCTAATGGACATCCGTAAAGTCAAGAAACTGATCGAACTGCTCGAAGAATCCGGCATCGACGAGCTGGAAATCCGCGAAGGCGAAGAATCGGTGCGCATCAGCCGCCACAGCAAGACCGCCGCCCAGCCGATCTACGCTGCCGCCCCGGCCTACGCGCCCGCCCCCGCTGCCGCCCCGGCCCCGGTGGCCGCTGCCGCCGCACCGGCCGCCGAAGCCGCGCCGGCCGCCGCCAAGCTCAACGGCAACGTGGTCCGCTCGCCGATGGTCGGTACCTTCTACCGCTCGCCCTCGCCGACCGCCGCGCCCTTCGTCGAAGTCGGCCAGAGCGTGAAGAAAGGCGACATCCTGTGCATCGTCGAAGCCATGAAGATGATGAACCACATCGAGGCTGAAACCAGCGGCGTCATCGAGCAGGTCCTGGTCGAAAGCGGCCAGCCGGTCGAGTACGACCAGCCGCTGTTCACCATCGTCTAAGCCGCGGGGAACCTGCGATGTTGGATAAAGTACTGATCGCCAACCGCGGCGAGATCGCCCTGCGCATCCTGCGCGCCTGCAAGGAGCTGGGCATCAAGACGGTCGCGGTGCACTCCACCGCCGACCGCGAGCTGATGCACCTGTCGCTGGCCGACGAGGCCGTGTGCATCGGCCCGGCCCCGGCCGGCCAGTCCTACCTGCACATCCCGGCGATCATCGCCGCCGCCGAAGTCACCGGCGCCAACGGTATCCACCCGGGCTACGGCTTCCTCGCCGAGAACGCCGACTTCGCCGAGCAGGTCGAACGCTCCGGCTTCACCTTCATCGGCCCCAGCGCCGACGTGATCCGCCTGATGGGCGACAAGGTCTCGGCCAAGGACGCCATGAAGAAAGCCGGCGTGCCCACCGTGCCGGGCTCCGACGGCCCGCTGCCGGAAGACGAGGAAACCGCCCTGGCCATCGCCCGCGAAGTGGGCTACCCGGTCATCATCAAGGCCGCCGGCGGCGGCGGTGGCCGCGGCATGCGCGTGGTGCACAGCGAGGAAGAGCTGATCAAGTCGGCCAAGCTGACCCGCACTGAGGCCGGCGCCGCCTTCGGCAACTCCATGGTCTACCTGGAGAAGTTCCTGACCAACCCGCGCCACGTGGAAGTCCAGGTGCTCTCCGACGGCCAGGGCAACGCCATCCACCTGGGCGACCGCGACTGCTCGCTGCAGCGCCGCCACCAGAAGGTGCTGGAAGAAGCCCCTGCGCCGGGCATCGACGAGAAGGCCCGTGCGGAAGTCCTCGAACGCTGCGTTCGCGCCTGCGTCGAGATCGGCTATCGTGGCGCCGGCACCTTCGAGTTCCTCTACGAGAACGGCCGCTTCTACTTCATCGAGATGAACACCCGCGTGCAGGTGGAGCATCCGGTGTCGGAGATGGTTACCGGCATCGACATCGTCAAGGAAATGCTGCGCATCGCCTCCGGCCAGAAGCTGTCGGTCCGCCAGGAGGACGTGGTGATCCGCGGCCACGCCCTGGAATGCCGGATCAACGCCGAGGACCCGAAGAACTTCATGCCCAGCCCGGGCACCGTGAAGCACTTCCACGCCCCCGGCGGCAACGGCGTGCGCGTCGACTCGCACCTGTACAGCGGCTACACCGTACCGCCGAACTACGACTCGCTGGTCGGCAAGCTGATCACCTACGGCAAGGACCGCGACGAGGCCCTGGCGCGCATGCGCAATGCCCTGGACGAGCTGATCGTCGACGGCATCAAGACCAACATCGACCTGCACAAGGACCTGGTCCGCGACAAGGAATTCTGCAAGGGCGGTGTGAACATCCATTACCTGGAAAAGAAACTCGGCATGAGTCACTGAGCCCACGCCGATAAAAGCGCTGGAGGCTGGAAGGCTGGACGAAAAAGCGGATAATCCCGCCCTTCGTCCGGCCTTCCAGCCTTCAGCCGTTTTCTCACGAGGTTTTTTATGCCCTGGGTTCAAGTCCGCCTCGCCATCACCCCGGAACAGGCACCCACCTACGAAGACGCCCTGCTGGAAGTCGGCGCCGTCTCGGTGACCTTCATGGACGCCGAGGACCAGCCGATCTTCGAGCCGGACCTGGGCACCACCCCGCTGTGGACCCACACCCACCTGCTGGCGCTGTTCGAGGACGGCACCGACGAGGCCGCGCTGCTGGCGCACCTGCAGCTGCTGACCGGCGGCGAACTGCCCCAGCACCAGGTCGAAATCGTCGAAGACCAGGACTGGGAACGCAGCTGGATGGACAACTTCAAGCCGATGCGCTTCGGCCGCCGCCTGTGGATCGTCCCCAGCTGGCACGAGGCGCCGGAGCCGGAGGCGGTGAACCTGCTGCTCGACCCGGGCCTGGCCTTCGGCACCGGCACCCACCCGACCACCGCGCTGTGCCTGGAATGGCTGGACGGCCAGGAACTGGCCGGCGACACCGTGCTGGACTTCGGCTGCGGCTCGGGCATCCTCGCCATCGCCGCGCTGCTGCTGGGCGCGAAGCGGGCG
>Ga0180221_1002468_pt1 | contig 10708 bp, 11 predicted proteins | sample eDN5th37CKraftMG_FD_151339 | JGI IMG/M metagenome (GOLD analysis project Ga0180221, IMG submission 151339) | Enriched Miracle-Growth compost microbial communities from Emeryville, California, USA - eDNA 5th pass 37_C Kraft MG (version 2) (version 2) ...
GCCGCTGGCCCACATCTCGGCGCCGGGCTGCTGGTGAAGGCCCGGATCGACCTGCCCCCACGCAGCTTCAAGGCGCTGCGGCACAAAGAACGCTATGCCAGCCGCGCCTCGCGCGCGCTGCTGGACCTGGCCCTTTGCTGAGGCTTCAGAAGAGGCGGTGGCCGCTGCCGTAGGGGACGACCAGCTCGTCCTTGCCCACCATGTTCAGCAGCGAGCGGGCGCGCTCGTCGAGCTGGTCGCGGTCGATGCGGTCGCCCCGCAGGCCGGCGACCTTGCGCTCCATGGTGTCGCGCTCCGCCTCGACCTCGGCCAGCGTGACTTTGGCGGTGGCGATCTCGGCCGCCTTCGCCTCCCGCGCCAGTGAGCCGACGCGGGGGCCATGCACGGCATACCAGGCGAAATGCCAGATCAGCCCCGCAAAGACCAGCGGTAGCCAGAGCACCTGGATCATTCGCTTGATGGTGCGCATCGAATCATCCTGATCGGTAAGCAGTGCAATACCTTAACGGCAGGAGGGCGCCGCACGGCAAGGGGGTGCTTCACGGAGGCCGGCGCTTTGCCACCAAAACGTGGCGCGCCGGACACGCAGACCGTCCGGAGGGGAGGGCCGTGGCGCTCCCCTCCTTCGGCTGCTCAGCGCTTCAGGATGGTGCGGCCAGCGTAGCGGGCGGCCGGGCCGAGACCCTGCTCGATGCGGATGAGCTGGTTGTACTTGGAGAGCCGGTCCGAGCGGGAGAGCGAGCCGGTCTTGATCTGCCCGCAATTGGTGGCCACGGCGAGGTCGGCGATGGTGGCATCCTCGGTCTCGCCCGAGCGGTGCGACATGACGGCCGTGTAGCCGGCGCGGTGGGCGATCTCCACCGCCTCCAGCGTCTCGGTCAGGGTGCCGATCTGGTTGACCTTCACCAGGATCGAGTTGGCGGTCTTCCTCTCGATGCCCTGGCGCAGCCGCTCGGGGTTGGTGACGAAGAGATCGTCGCCCACGAGCTGCACCTTGCTGCCGAGCTTCTCGGTCAGCAGCTTCCAGCCGGCCCAGTCATCCTCGGCGCAGCCGTCCTCGATGGAGATGATCGGGTACTTGCCGCAGAGGCCGGCCAGGTAGTCCACCATGCCGGCAGCATCGAAGGTCTTGCCCTCGCCCTCCATGACGTACTTGCCGTCCTTGAAGAACTCGGTGGAGGCGCAGTCGAGCGCGAACATGATGTCCTCGCCGACGCGGTGGCCGGCCGCCTCGCAGGCCTTGGCGATGAAGCCCAGCGCCTCCTCGGCGGACTTCAGGTTCGGCGCGAAGCCGCCCTCGTCGCCGACATTGGTGTTGTGGCCGGCATCATGCAGCGCCTTCTTCAGGCTGGCGAAGACCTCGGCGCCGATGCGGGCGGCATCCGCCGCGCTGCCGGCGGCCACCGGCATGATCATGAATTCCTGGATGTCGATCGGATTGTCCGCATGCTGGCCGCCGTTGATGATGTTCATCATCGGCACCGGCAGGGTGCGCGCGAAGACGCCGCCGACATAGCGGTAGAGCGGCACGCCGTAATGCTCGGCGGCCGCCTTGGCGGTGGCGAGGCTGACCGCGAGGATCGCATTGGCGCCGAGCCGGCCCTTGTTGGGCGTACCGTCGAGCGCCAGCATCGTCTCGTCGATCTTCACCTGCTCGGTAGCATCCATGCCGGAGAGGGCATCGAAGATCTCACCCTCGACATTGGCGACGGCCTTCTGCACGCCCTTGCCGTGATAGCGGCTCTTGTCGCCGTCGCGCAGCTCGACGGCCTCATGCGCGCCGGTGGAGGCGCCGGAGGGGACGGCGGCGCGGCCGGTCGCCCCGCTGTCCAGGATGACATCGACCTCGACCGTCGGGTTGCCGCGCGAGTCGAGGATCTCTCGGGCGATGATGTCGGCAATGGCGGTCATTCCGGGCCCCCTTGGGTGTGTCGGATGAATCTTTGGACTGAGCGCGGATAAGGCGCCCGCCGTCGCAGGGCAAGGTCTGACCGCTGTCCGGCCCTGCGACGATTTCGTGTCCGCTCAGCCGGCCCCCGCGCCGAGCGGCGCCGCGGCGGTGGTGCGCTTCACCGCGTACATGGCCGCATCGGCGTGCCGCAACAGGGCCGCCGCGGTGGTGCCGTGCTGCGGATGGAGGGCCACGCCCAGGCTGGCGCCCACCACGACGGAATGCCCATGCAGCAGGACCGGCCGGCTCAGCGCGACCAGGATGCGGTCGGCCACCGCCTACCAGGCCTCCGGGTCAGGCAGGTCCGGCAGCAGCACGACGAACTCATCCCCGCCGACTCGCGCGACCGTGTCGCAGGGGCGGAGTTCCTTCCTCAGCCGCCGCGCCAGTCGCCGCAGCACCTGGTCGCCCGCCGCGTGCCCCAGCCGGTCATTGACCGGCTTGAAGCGGTCGAGATCGATGAACAGCAGCGCCATCCCCCCCGAGCGGCCAGCCGCCCCGGCCAGTGCCTCTTCCAGCCGCTGGTCCAGCAGGAGGCGATTCGGCAGCTCGGTCAGGGCGTCGTGCTGCGCCGCATGGGCCAGGCGGGCTGCGACCCGGGCCGTACTCTCATGATGGCGTTGCACGGCCTTCAGCAGCCACCACACCATCAGCGTGGCGGAGCAGCCACCGAGCAGCAGGGCCAGCGGCATCGGCGCGAAAGCATGACGGGCGGGAGGGCGCGCCACCGCCACAGCCCAGGCCCGCCCGGCGACCGGCAGAATGGTGACCAGCCGCTCCGCCTCCGGCCTCGCAGCCGGCGGCATAGCGCCAGGCGGATGCGTATCGAACAGGAGCCACGGCGGCTCTTCGGCGTCGGGCCATGCGCTGCGATCCTCGATGCGCAGGCGGTATCCATTCGGTGCGACGGCCAGAAGGGGCCTCATGACGTCGGCGATGCGAAACAGGGCGCCGATCACGCCACGGAAGGCCACGCGCCGCTGCGCCTCGGTCCAGAGCGGTGCATCGCGGTGATAGAGGGCCTGCCGGATGACGAAGCCATTGATGCCCTCCGCCAGCTGGCGTGAGGGCGAGCCAATCGCCCCGCCGCTGTCGCGCGCCCGCTCGATGGCGCGTTGCTGGCCTGGCTCCGCGCTCGGATCATAGCCGAAGGCATGCTCGTTGCTGGCCATCGGCTCGAGATAGAGCAGGGGGAAGGTAATAGGGGCGGGCCCCAGAGGGGCGGATGGCGAAGTCCGGGTAGCCGAGGCTGATATCAGCGCGGACGCGTGCCTCGAAGGCAGCTTTCTCCGGGGCCGCCACCAGCGGCGAGAACTGCACCGCCACCAGACCGGGGAAGCGGTCAGGCAGGCCCAGCGTCTCGGCCTGGCGGCGGAACTGCACGCGGCTCACCGGCTCGCTCACGGCAGGCAGCCCGTGAAAGCTGGCCACCAGATCGAGCGCGCGCAGCATCCGCTCCTGCACCAGCCGGGTCATGTGCTGCGCCGCTTCGTGAAAGCGCGCCTCGGTCTCCTCGGCGTCGCGTTGTGCGACCAGTTGCCAGAGCAGGAGCGATGCGAGCAGGCCGAGGGTGGGCACCATGGCGATGCCGTAGCGCAGGAACTTCGCCCTGCCGGCTGACGGCTTGGTAGCAGCGCCCATCCCTGTGATGGCTCCCGATCGTCAGGCAATGGAAGGGCGTGCCGCGACGCGCCAGCTGGGTGTGCGGCCACCTGCCCTTCTTCTCATGATCGGGTTAGGGAATGGTTAAGCTCCCGCGGTTCCTCGCGCGCGGCAGCGGGGGAGGGCGACCGTGCCGGTCCGCTCCTCCCGAAAGCCGATGCGCGAGGCGCCTGTCAGACCGGGTGGTTCCGGCCTTCGCGGTCCATCACCAGCTCGCCGAGCCCCTGTTGCAGCAAGGGGCTGGCCTCACTCTCCTCGGCCTCGTTCCCGAAGTGGTTGTTGACGGCCCAGATGGCGGCCTGCGTGCGGTTGGCCGTCTGCGTCTTTCGCAGCAAGGCCTTCACATGGACCTTCACCGTCGCCTCGGTGATCTCCAGCTCGCGCGCGATGACCTTGTTGGACAGGCCGTCCACGAGGCATTGCAGAATCTGGCATTCACGCTTCGACAGGCTGATCGTGCGCGAGCGCTCGACGGCAAGGCGGGGCACCGCCTCCATCCCGGGGCGGGGCGGCGCGAGGTCGGAGGAAATACCCTCCTCGGGCCGCAGCCAGAGCGGGTTGAGCAACAGTTGCGCCAGGCTGGTCGGCAACAGGTGCTGTCCGTTCAGCACCAGTTCCAGCGCACGTTGCAGCACCTCGGCGGAAATGTTCCTGGACAGGAAGGCTTCCACACCGCTCCGCACCGCGTGGAGGAGCAGGTTCGGCTTGCTGCAATCGGTCAGGACGACCGCCTTCATGCCGGCGAAACGCTGGCGCGCCCGCTGGATATCAGGCAACGCGGCGCTGATTTCGCCATCCGAATCCAGGGTATGGATGAGGAGATGCGGGGCCGTATCGGAGGGAAGGCCGCGGAGTGCTTCGTGCAGGCTGCTGCCTTCGGCAACAACAGTGATGACGGGCGAAGAAATAAGGCGCCGTAGCGCTTCGCGTGACAACCGTCTGGGGTCGATGATGACAACGTTGAACCGACTTGGGCCTTCGATGTCGGCGGTGAATTCCCTTTGCATAGAGACTGCCCCCCCAAGAAGATTCAAAGGTCCGGTTGAATTCCCCACCAGCGGAATCGCCATGAGGGGAAATAGGCTCAAGCCGGCTCTGCGCAGCTTTTTAGATTTGGGATCGACTTTGAGATATGCCGTTACCAATATTTAAACATATCCCTCATGAGGCGGGGGGCTTCAACCGACCCCTGGTTGTAATCGCAGACTGATCAAACGGTTTGAGGCTGGCGCTCCTCCTGGACGTTGCATTTTCGTTTCGTAATGCAGCCGGAGATATGTAAAAGTGCTGTAAACAGCCCGGAAATTGTGCCAGCCGTGTACTAAATTGATCCTATACCGTTATGAAATCGCCAAGACGTTATTGGAGCACCACCTTACATCCAAAAGTTTCGAACTCGAATTGGTGTGAGGGGAGGATGTCTCGCGCCTTTTTGGCGTGAAGGACGGGCGTTGCGGGCGAGCGAAAACGCGGCTCGCCGGGCCGGCAGCAAGGAAATTCGCGCAATGGGTGATGCTGGGCCTGAAGTCTGCGGCCGCACAGTATTGAACAGGCTACCGTGCGCTTCCAGACCGGGCCGGTTCAGCCCATGGCGGAGGCCTCGAATGCGACGATGATTTCGTGCGGAGGCAAGCAGGCACGCTGCCCCGGCGGGGATGGCTGCCGCCCGACGCGCGTGGCGTGGGGCGGCAGGCCTTCTTCAGACCAGACGCGCCTGCTTGACGGCCGCGCCGATGAAGCCGGCGAAGACCGGGTGCGGCTGGAACGGCTTCGACTTCAGCTCCGGATGGTACTGCACGCCGATGAACCAGGGATGGTCCGGATACTCGATGATTTCCGGCAGCAGCCCATCCGGCGAAAGGCCGGAGAAGCGCAGCCCGGCTTCCTCCAGCCGCTCACGATAGCCGATATTCACCTCGTAGCGGTGGCGGTGGCGCTCCTCGATTTCGCTCCGGCCATAGATCTGGCGGATCAGCGAGCCCTCGGCCAGCACGGCGGGGTAGGCGCCGAGCCGCATGGTGCCGCCGAGATCGCCCTCGGCGGTGCGGCGCTCGCGCTCATTGCCGCGCAGCCATTCGGTCAGCAGACCCACCACCGGCTCATTCGTCGGGCCGAACTCGGTGGAAGAGGCCATCTCCAGCCCCACCAGGTTCCGCGCCGCCTCGATCACCGCCATCTGCATGCCGAAGCAGATGCCGAGGAAGGGGACCTTGCGCTCGCGAGCGAAGCGCACCGCCTCGATCTTTCCCTCCGCGCCACGCTCGCCGAAGCCGCCGGGCACCAGGACGCCATGCACCCCCTCCAGCCGCTCGAGGGCATTGGGCGTTTCGAAAATCTGGCTGTCCACCCAGTCCAGCTTCACCTTCACGCCGTGCTGGATGCCGCCATGGGTGAGCGCCTCGGCCAGCGACTTGTAGGCGTCGAGCAGGGAGATGTACTTGCCGACGACGGCGATCTTGACCTCGCCCTCCGGGTTCTCCAGCCGGTGGACGATGCGCTTCCAGCCCGAAAGATCCGGCTCGCCGTAGATCGACAGGCCGAAATGGCGCAGCACTTCCCGGTCCAGCCCCTCCGCGTGATACTGCAGCGGCACGGCATAGATCGAGCTGGCATCCAGCGCCGGGATCACGCTCTCCGGCCGGACATTGCAGAACAGCGCGATCTTGCGCCGCTCGTTCTCCGGGATCGGCCGGTCGCAGCGGCAGAGCAGGATCTGCGGCTGGATGCCGAGGCCGAGCAGTTCCTTCACCGAATGCTGCGTCGGCTTGGTCTTCAGCTCCCCGGCGGAGGGGATGTAGGGCACCAGCGTCAGGTGCATGAAGAGGCTGCGCTGCGGGCCCAGCTCGTTGTGGAGCTGACGCAGCGCCTCCAGGAAGGGCAGGCTCTCGATGTCGCCCACCGTGCCGCCGACCTCGATCAGCACGAAGTCGAGCCCCTCAGTATCCGCCGTGGCGGCTTCCTTGATGGCATCGGTGATGTGCGGGATGACCTGCACGGTGCCGCCGAGATAGTCGCCGCGCCGCTCCTTGGCGATCACGTCGGCATAGATCCGCCCGGAGGTATAGGCGTCCCCCTTGGAGGCGTGCACGCCGGTGAAGCGCTCGTAGTGGCCGAGGTCGAGGTCGGCCTCGGCCCCGTCATCGGTCACGAAGACCTCGCCATGCTGATACGGGCTCATCGTGCCCGGATCGACATTGAGGTAGGGGTCGAGCTTACGGAGGCGGACCTTGTAGCCCCGCGCCTGCAGCAGCGCGCCGAGGCTGGCCGCCGCGATGCCCTTGCCGAGAGAGGAAACCACGCCGCCGGTGATGAAAACGAACCGCGTCATGGGCGTCCTTTCTAGCGCGCGGCGTCTCCGGCGGGAAGCCGCGCCGCAGCAACGCTGCTGGGTGATGGAAGCGGGGCCGGAATGGCCCGCGCCCGACGGCAGCCGGCGGGCCTGACCGCCCGCGCTCTGCCCTCATGAATCAAGTCGGGCGCCGGGGAAGCTCCCCGGCGCCCGATTCGCCGCGTCAGTTGTTCGGCACGCTGGCCGGTGGCGGTGCCGCCGGCTGGGCGGGGGCCGCCGGCTGCGCCGGCGCGGACGGCCCGGGCTGCAGGGGCTGCTCGCCCGTTGCGGCGGGGGGCGGCGGCGCGTCCAGGATCGAGCCGCGCTGTGACTGGTTGCGGCCGAGCAGCGCCATGGCCAGGGCGAGGGCCATGAACAGCGTGGCCAGCACGGCGGTGGTGCGGGTCAGCAGGTTGGCGGTGCCGCGCCCGCTCATGAAGGACCCCATGCCCTGCGAGGAACCGATGCCGAGCCCACCCCCCTCGCTGCGCTGGAGCAGCACGACGCCGATCAGCGCGAGGGTGACGAAAAGGTGCAGGACAAGCAGGACGGTCATCATGGCGCTGCGCTCTTAGCCGCCTTCCGTCATGGACGCCAGCGGCAAGCTCGCGCGGGCGCGCCGGAAATCCGTTGCCCCCATCTCACTTGTCCCCCCCGGCCTCACTTGCCCTTGGCCTCCACCGCATCGGGCGGCGGCAGGTCCAGCGTGACGAGGAGACCCTGCCCCCCCTCGGGAGTGCCCCAGTTCAGGATGCCCGAGAGCTTCTGGCTCAGCCCGTTGATCAGCATCATGCCGAGGCCGCGGCTTTCCGCGGGGCTGAAGCCGGCCGGCAGGCCGACCCCCTCGTCGCGCACGGTCAGGCGCAGGCCGCCATCCGGCTGCCGCCGGAGCTGCACATCCACCGCACCGCTCCCGTATTTGGCGGTATTGGTCAGCAGTTCGGTGACGATCAGCCCGACCGAGATGGCGTCATCCGCCGTGCATTCGGCCGTTTCCACCGCCACATGCAGCGGCCGCCCGGCATCCACCAGGCCGGAGGAGGAATGCAGTTCCTCGCAAAGGCCCTGGAGGTAGTCGGCGAGATCCACCCGCCCGATGCGGCTGCTGCGGTAGAGGCGGTCATGCACCCGGGCGATGGTGGAAACGCGCTGCGCCGCCTCCTCGAGCAAGGCGCGGGAGGCCGCGTCGGGCGTGATGCGCGCCTGCATGGCCAGCAGGGAGCGGGTCACGGTGAGGCTGTTCTTCACGCGGTGGTCGATCTCCCGCATCAGGAGATCCTTCTCCCGCAGCAGCTCGTCGCGCGCCCGCAGGGCTGCCTCCGCCTCCCGCGCCCGGTCCCCGGCCAGCGCGGCCAGCCGCTGCATTTCCTGCTGCGACCGCTCGCGGTCCAGGGCGACGCCGAGCGTATTCGCCAGCGCCTGGAGGAAATTGATGTCGTCCGTCGTGAAATCCGTCCGGTCGCGGCTGTCCGCCTCCAGCACGCCGAAGGCGCCCGTCTCGCCGCAGATGATCACATTGACGGCGCGGCGGACCCCGTGCACGGCCAGCAGCTCCGGCGTGCGGAACCGGCTCTCGGCAGCCAGGTGGTTGGAGATCACCGGCTTGCCGGTGCGGAAGGCATAGCCGGCCGGACTGTCCATCTCGGCACCGACCCGGGCATGCCCAACCGTACCCGGCTGCCATCCCACCCCGGCCCGCACCAGGAAGCAGTTCTCCTCCGGGAGATACTCCAGCACCTTGATGAAGTCGCTGCCGAGCCCGCGCGCGGCCAGCCGCGCCGCCATGTCGAACAGGGACTGCAGCGTCTCGCGCCGCAGTGCGGCGAGGCCGAATTCCGCGATCACCGCCTGCTGGTGCAGACGAAGAGCAAGCTGCTGTGTGACATCCATGTCCGATGGTCCGGAGCCGGGCATGGGGCCTGCTTTACAATGCTGCCGCCCGGGCTGCGAATCGCATGGCCCGATAAAGCGGCAAGGCCAGGTGTGATCACCTGAGCTTGTTCGGCCGCGGCATATCCCGTCGGCCTTTCACCGTGCGGCGGCAGCGACTCACGCGCCGCCCATGTCCGGCAGCCCGGCGGCCTCGCGCAGCAGGCTCAGCGCCATGGCGGCACTCGCGGCGCGCACGGCGCCCCGATCGCCCGGGAAGATGCAGCGGCGTGCAAGGGTGGCGGCGCCGCGCCGCGCCGCGCCGAAATACACCAGCCCGACCGGCTTGCCCGGCGTGGCGCCTCCGGGTCCGGCGATGCCGGTGATGGAGACCGCGAGCTCCGCGCCGGAATCACGCAGCGCGCCCTCGGCCATGGCCCGCGCCACCGGTTCGCTGACGGCGCCGAACTCGGCCAGCATGGCCTCCGGCACCCCCAGCATCCGCTGCTTCGCATCATTGGAATAGGTGACATAGCCGGCCAGCAGCGTGGCGGAGGAGCCGGGAATGGCGGTGAGCGCAGCGCTGACAAGGCCGCCGGTGCAGCTCTCCGCGGTGGCGATGGTCAGGTCGCGCGCCTGCAGCTCCTTCAGCAGCGCGGCGGCCCGCGCGAGGAGTTCGTCGTCGAGCAACATGGTCACAGCGGCATCCCCCAGAGACGCAGGGCCAGGATCAGCAGGGCGGCGAGCGCGCCGGCGATCAGGTCGTCCAGCATCACACCGGTGCTGCCCTTCCGCCGGTCCGCCCAGCCGACGGGGCCCGGCTTGGTGATGTCGAAGAGGCGGAACAGCAGGAAGGCCAGGATGATTCCGGCCGCCCCGGCGCCGAGCGGCAGGGCGGCGAGGGCGATGCTCTGCCCGGCCCCCTCGTCGATCACCACCCAGCCCGGATCGGCACGGCCCTCGGGCAGGCGCTCCAGTGCCCACCAGCCGAGCAGGGCCAGCAGGGCGGCGAGGACGAGGCAGCCATCCGGCCCCAGCACCACGGCGGGCAGCGCCAGCGCACTTCCCCAGGTGCCCGGGGCAGGGCGGATGAAGCCGACGCCTCCCAGGCTGGCGACGAGGCGCGGCAAGGTCGCCGCCGGAAGTGGCGGCGCCGCGAGCGGAGTGGACATCAGCCGCCCGTCCCGACCGGGAGCCAGGGCTTCAGCGGATGATCCAATGCGCCGGCACCGCCGAGCGCGCGGTAGATGACTGCGTTCTCCACCACCCGCTGCACGTAGTTGCGGGTCTCGCTGAACGGGATCTGCTCGATCCAGTCGATCATGTCGGCCCCGCCGGCGCCCGGCGGCATGCGCGGGTCGCCATAGGTGACGATCCAGTCGTCCACCCGGCGCGGCCCGGCATTGTAGGCGGCGGCGGCCATGGCGAGGTTGCCGAAGCGATCAAGCTGGTCGGCCAGGTAGCGCGCGCCGAGGCGGAGGTTGTGCTCCGGCTGCCCGGTCAGCCAGGAGGCCTGATGCGGGATGCCGAGCTGCCGCGCCACCAGCGTGGCGGTGGAGGGCAGCAGCTGCATCAGCCCGCGGGCATTGGCGGAGGACACGGCGCCAGGGTCGAAATTGCTCTCCTGCCGGCTGATGGCATAGACGAAGGCCGGCTCCACGGGCGCATCCTCCGGCAGCGGATAAGGCATCGGGTAGCCCTCCGCGAGCATCGTCACGCCGTCGATGCCGGCGCGGCGCGCCACCCAGACGGCATTGTCCGGGCGGCCGATGGTATTGGCCAGCCGCGCCGTCAGCACCTGCTCGGCCGGGTCGGCCGCGGTCTCCTCCAAGCGTAGCAGAAAGACGCGGGCACGGTCGGTATCGCCGAGATCGGCGAGGGTCAGCACTGCCTGGGCC
>Ga0180221_1002472_pt1 | contig 10690 bp, 20 predicted proteins | sample eDN5th37CKraftMG_FD_151339 | JGI IMG/M metagenome (GOLD analysis project Ga0180221, IMG submission 151339) | Enriched Miracle-Growth compost microbial communities from Emeryville, California, USA - eDNA 5th pass 37_C Kraft MG (version 2) (version 2) ...
CCCCATCGGCGGTGATGAAGGTCTCGCGCCCGGCGATGGCGTTCGCATCGACCTCGCAGGACGCCTTTGGCTCGAGCTTGATGATCTCCATCGTCATGCGATCCTTCCTCAAACGGCGCGGGCTTCAGCCCGATCTGCAACTTAGCGGTTGACGAACGTTCAACTTCGGACGGACTATTCGCCGATGGGAGCAAGTGGCGGGGAAGCCACGGGACAATGAGTACGTGTCAGTCAACGCGCGTCGGCAGATGGGGCTTCGTAGCCGACGGCTTTCACGCGGATGCGTTTCACGAGGTCAGCCGGACCAATTCTCACCCCCACTTCTCTCCCCAACTCCAACAACACGGCGTGATGCCGCGCGGGTATCAGCCCGCCGGTCCCACCACGGGCCTTCGGCACGCGCCACTGACAGACGGTGCTCTTATCCAGCCCCATCAGTCCGGAGAGACGCCTGGCACCGCCGAACTTCGCGATCACGGACGCCGCGGGCTGCAAGTAAATCTGTGTCTTCTTTGCCTGCATGGTGGAACAATGCGCCCGCATTGTGATTTTGTCAATGCTTGGGGCGTTGCTATTTCCCCAACCACGTTGTTGTTTTGTCGGATAGTGGGAGGCAGGATGGCAAGGTAAGTGGGGGGCCATGGATGATCTCATCACATGGCTGGCCGCCACGCTCAAAGCGGAGCGAAAATCTCAACGTGCGTTGGCACGCCATTTGAAAATCGACCCGAGTTCCGTCACCTTCATGCTGAAGGGCAAAAGACGCATTCAGGTCGAAGAGTGGCAGAAGATCTTCGAGTTCCTCGGAAAAGAGCCGCCATCCCAGTTCCCGCTACCGAAGATCAGCCGTAGGGCTGAGAGTGTGGCCACCGCTCCGGTGAAAGGGATCGCAATGGAGAGGACTTGGCGGGAAGAGGGCGTCTTAACGGTAGGCCGGCGGGTATCGGCCGTCCTAGGAAGTGAATACCCGACCACCATCCAGTATGCTCTCGAGGTCGACGACCCGGAGCGCCCGGATGGCGTGGCCTCCGAATACGTGCTGTGCGTTCCAGTCAGCGAAATGCACCGGCCCATGCGCGTCGGTGATCTGCTGCACTGCGAACGCAAGCGGGGCGATCTGATCCAGATCGTGCTGCGCCGGATCGTTTCGCTGAACGACAAGCGCACCCTCGTAACTGATCGCGGCGAGACAACCCCACCCGAGCCGCTTTCCAACTACACGGTTGTGGGCCTCGTCATCGGCCGCACGGAACGCTACGCCTGAGCAGCTTTCTTTTACGGCCGATCAATGTCTTGGCTGCTGTGTTGTTAAAATCTCAACACTTTGGTGTTGACAAAAGCTCAACACGCGACGAAACTTCCCCCTGTCACCGCCTGCTGAGGCCTTTCGCGCCGACGCAACCCTCCCGTCGCTCTTGGCTCCCTGAGAGCCTCGCAGGCGGTGACGGTTTTGGATCAAAGGGGAACGATCATGACTGAAACAACCATCATCGAAATTGGCGGCGCGAAGCTCGAGGTCGATCTGCGCCATGCCCGCCGCATCGACAACATCCGCATCGGCGACAAGGTCAAAATCCTCACCAAGGACTACAGCGGCCACAAGGTCAGCCCCGGTGTCGTGATCGGCTTCGAGCCATTCCTGGAATTGCCGACCATCGTAGTCGCTTACGTCGAAGACACGTGGCAGTCAGCGAAGATCAAGTTCTGCCACTTCAACAAAGCATCGAAGGATATCGAGCTTGTTGTTGCCGCCGACGAGTTCGACATCGACCGCGAGCGGATTTTCGCTGCCTTCGATCGTGAGGTCGCGCAGAAGCGTCGAGAGATCGAGCAGATCGAAGAGCATCGCGCCTACTTCGAGCAGCATTTCAAGCTGTATTGGTCGCGCGTAGCGCCGCCATCGCCCGTCTCCGCCAACACCTGACCGCCCTTCCCGGCTGTGCGTGGGGTTCCCTCCCTTCTCCCCATAACGCCCAGCCATCTCACGAGCCTGTCCGGCCTTGCTTCAGCGGGGTTGGGCACACGGACGGGCTCGTGAGCAAGCGGAGCCGGCGGTGATTGCAGGAGGCGGATGCCCGCCACGGGCGTCCTAAGTCACCGCCGGCTCATCAAACGCAACCAACGTTGATGGAGTTACGCACAATGACGAATTACACACCAGACCCAATCCACGCCCTCTGCGGGCGCATCAAGTTCAACGCTTCCGATCTCATCTCTTCATCCGCACGCCTTTGCGCCTACGGCATCACCTTCGAGCCAGCAGATCGCATCTGTGCGGAAGAGCGCAAGATGATGCGCCGCTACGCTGTCGAGATCATCGCCGCCATCGACGCCTACGAGGATGTCGTCTGCAAGAAGCCATCTGCCGACGAACACCAGCTCGATATCGAAGACGGCGTCGCGTCCTTCGAAGCCTATCGCACAAAGCGGGAGGCTCAGTGATGGAATTCACATTCTACTACCCCGTGAAGCTCTCCGGTGCCGATGGTCTCAGGTTCATCGCGGCAGAGATCGAGATGAAGGTCGAGATCGAGATCGACCCTCGTGACTGTGACGAGTGGTATGTCACCGCTCTCTACGCCGCCTGCCTCGAAGGCTCACGCGATTGGATCGAGGTTCGCCCCGATACCGTCAGCTACGAAGGCGCTCTCAAATACCTGCGAGAGGACAAGGAAACACAGAGCAATCTCGCATCTGAGATTGACGACTGGCTTGTCGAGAACCGTCCCTCTCGCGGTCTGCGTGTGCATGAGCATTCGACATATCTCGGAAGACCGTGATGGCGGTCAACGAACAGCATCGCCAGAACTCGTGCGAGGGCAAGCGTTCGTTCCACTCGCACGACATCGCGGAACGCGCGCTCAGATTACGGCGCCGCTTTCGCAAGGGGCGCGAGCGCGATCAAGCCGGGCTCCGGGTTTATCGCTGCGCGATCTGCAAGTGCTGGCACATCGGCAATCACAGGTGGCTGCAATGAAAAAGCTCATCGACACCATCGCCACCGTGAAGACCTGGGACGGGAAGAACGGCACGGCAGAAATCTCTCTGCTCGTCCCGCTCGAAGCTCTCGTCATCGAGGCGAGTGGATTGAAATCAGACATCGCAGAAGGCGTGCGCCTCCAATGTGAGGCGGTGGTGGATGCGATGGTGATCCGGGTTTTGGAGATCGGGGAATGACAGACAAGATATTTGTTCACGTCGACGCCTCCGAAAAGCGCTCTGACCTACCGGACTGCGGCGCGACGGATGGGCTGTGCCCCACGTGCGGTCAGCGCTTGGAGACCGGGTTCGGTCTCGCTGGCGGCGGCTACGGCGTCTATGAGTACTGCGCCAACGAGCAGTGCAACGGCCTCGTCACCAAGACCGTAGTGGAGGACTGACATGGGCGACGGATGGGGCTACGGCAATCCAGAAGACAAGAAGCCATTTGCGACCGCGATCATGGGCAGCGCAGATCGACCTCGACCGATCGAACTGCTGCACGGCGAACACCCGCATTCACGCTCCGACAACAGCATCTATGCGCGCGACGAATGGGGCAACGTCCATGACTTCGACGGGCACCGCATCCTCATCGATATCGTCGTCCGCTCCGAAAATTACATGAAAGAAAGCGAACTTTCCGGCGACGAAATCAGGAAGGGCGGCCGCGCTACAATCATCGCCGATGGCGTAGAGGTGTTCGAGTTCTTCTTTCGCGATCCTCAACGGGCGCTGCTGCGTGCTCACCAGATTATCGGCGAGCTACGCGATAACGCTAGCGGTTGGCTGGTAAAGTCAGAGCGCGAGAAGCTCATCGGCCGCAGGATCTGGTATGAGCGCACGCCAGCTATCATCGAGCGCCTCGTTGAGGATCAGGGCTGCATTATCATCAAGCCTGACGTTGCCGACGTTTTTCCGCGACCGGTATGGTCGAGCGATGATGATTGCTATGGCGATGATCGCGACAGCCTGAAAATCGAAGTCACATCACCGGCCATCTGGTGGTGGCGGGACAGCGCGCGCAGCGCAGGCGCCGAACTCGATAGAGAGGCGCCGTCAACCCCATGACCTCTCTCACACCCATAGCCCTTGTAATCGGCCTCATCCTCTTAGCCCTCGCCATCCATTCCTGTTCTGGAGAGGGGCAGGCCGATCAACAAACCCCGCGCGTTTATCGCGTCATGCTGGCAGGAGTTTGAAGTTATGTCCCTTTTCAAACCGGTCGAGAACACCATCGCGTACTTCAAGGCGGGCTTCATGGGCGAAGCCGGATCGGGCAAGACGCACACCTCCGCGCTGTGCGCCATCGGCCTCGTGCAGCACCTGAAAAAGCTCGGCATCGCCGGCGCAGAGAAGCCGGTGTTCATGCTCGACACCGAGACCGGTCGCTCATGGGTGAAGCCCATGTTCGATGAGGCCGGCATCCCCTTCCATGCCTATCCGACACGGGCCTTCAAGGACCTCGTGCCGGCCGTGCGCGAAGCTGAAAAGGAAGCCTCTCTACTCTTCATCGATTCCATCACGCACTTCTGGGAAGAGCTGCAAACGTCATACATGAAGCGGCTGTCAAGCATCCGCAAGCGCGAGGTTACGGCCCTCGAATTCCAGGACTGGAACTACATCAAGACGACGTGGCGCACGTTCTCTGACGCCTATGTGACCAGCCATCTGCACTGCATCCTCTGCGGGCGCCTCGGCCATGAATACGAGCAGGTGCAGGACGAGCGCACCGGCAAGAAGAAGATCGAGCAGTCGGGCGTCAAGATGCAGGCCGAGAAGGGCCTCGGCTACGAACCGAACATCCTCGTGTGGATGGAACGCGACCTCAACCTTGCCACCCGCGAACAGACGCGCACGGCAACGATCCTCAAGGACCGCTCGCGCCGCCTCGACGGCAAGACGTTCAAGCAGCCGACCTTCGCGACCTTCCTTCCGCATATCGAGTTCATGGACCTCGGCGGCAGGCATGAGACGGTCGACACCACCCGCAATTCCGATGACGTGATGCCGGGCGACGAAGGCGCGCCGCTCTCCGATTTGAAGTCTATCCGCCGGCAGATCGTGCTCGATGAAATCCAAGCCCTGCTCGTCGACCGCTACCCGAGCCAGAGCGCCGACGACAAGAAAGCCAAGGCCGCGCTCATCAAGGAGCACTTCCACACAACGTCGTGGACCGAGATAGAGAAGCTGATGCCGCTTGTGCAGTTGCAAGCGGACTTCGACAGCCTGCACCGCGCGCTCACCGGCGAGGCTTCGCGTTATGGCGTTCCCGATGCCGTGCCGGTGGAAGAGCAGAAGCTCGACGATTGCATCCCGGCCCTCGAAGAGAAAGCGCTCGACGAGCCCGAGGACGTCGACGACCGCACCATCATCCTGCACGACTTCGAAGATGCTCTAGCCGCCTTTCCTGGCAACGCAACGCGCATCGCCCAGCTCCGCAAGAATTGGCAGGAGACGTTCGAGAAGAACAAGTTCGATCAGGCGTGGATGGCGAAGGTTGATGTGGCCGTCGCCAAGGCCAAGAAGGCGGCACCTGCCTGCCTCAAGGACCAGCTGAAAACTTCAGTCGAGAACGCACGCGCCGAGGCAGCGGAGTAGCCATGTCCCGCGTGGAAAGCATCTCTCAGCGAGCCATCGGCAACATGCCGGCGCACGAGCAGCCGATCAGCGAGCAATTCCGCTTGGTCGCCCGCCAGTGGAGCGATGAAGACGCGGCGGCATCTCTTCTCGAGGAACTGAAAACCACGACGCTCGAGAAGATCAAGAGCGGTGTCATCGCGAACGAGGCGATGAGCGAGAACAAGGCCGAGCGCTTAGCGAAGTGTACGCCTGAGTGGTCGGAATACGTCGAGAAGATGTGCGCGCATCGAGCGAAGGCGAACCGTCTCCGGCTTCAGATGGAATACCTGCGCATGCGGTTCAGTGAGGCGCAGAGCCATGAAGCTAACGCGCGCCATGAAGCGAGATTGAGCCGGTGATGCACCCATCACCTAAGGGGGAATGAAGATGTCCAAGATTGAAGATGGACCGGCGTTCGGAGTGTGGCAGCCGATAGAGACGGCGCCGAGGGATGGGACAATCATTCTTCTCGCCGATCGGGGCTACGTTCTCGTTGGATACTGGGGTCTGGCCAAAGGTGTCAGTCCAGCGGGCTCCAATAAGCGGTTCCCTTGGGTCACCCTCGACGAAACGAACGGGGTGAATTCGATGATGGACGGAGAATTCGGACCAGACCACTGGATGCCTCGCCCTAAGCCTCCAGCAGACGCGATGCTCTCTGCTCGCAAAGCAACGGGAGGGGATGGCGATGTCTGACCTCACCTCACTCCTAGAGCGGGTGGAGAAGGCTACGGGGCCGGATCGGGAATTGGACGCGCTTGTTGTAGCGACGCTGTTGGCGCCGCCAGGTGCGCACGTCAAGCAGTCTCTAATCAATGGCAATTGGTGCATCTATGACGACACCGATAGGCGAGGCCGGGAACGCCAATGGGAAGGCGGGCCAAAGCACCGGAGGCTTGGATGGTGCGGGCATTGGGAGGTCACCGCATCCATCGACGCAGCCCTAGCGCTGGTGCGGGAGAAGCTGCCGGGGTGCCAGTGGACGCTGGAGACAGACGCCTGCTGGTTGCGCGTACTCAGCGCCGAGGATGTTGACGAGTACCAAGCTGGCTTCAACTGCCGCGGCGGCGAGGCAACAGCTTTGTCCATCTGCGCTGCTCTCATCCGCGCCCTCATCGCACAGTCCAAGGAGCAGGCACATGGGGGGTAAAGCCATCGCCGCCCTGTTCGTGGAGACTGGCGGCTGCTACTTCGGCCTCCTAGACGTGGACCCCTGGGATGCGACGCGCGATGCGCGCAATTACAGGGGTCCGCACCCTGTCGTAGCGCACCCTCCGTGCCAGCGATGGGGCCGGTTCTGGCACGGGAGCACGCGCAAGCCGCATCAGTACCGCATGGGCGAGGACGGCGGCTGCTTCGCTGCGGCACTTGCTGCAGTCAGGAATTACGGCGGCGTGCTTGAGCATCCGGCCGACAGCCGCGCCTGGTCATATTTCGGATTGACGAGTCCAGATCGCGAGGGCGGCTGGGTCCCCGCCGATGCGTTCGGCGGATGGACCTGCTGTGTCGAGCAGGGCTTCTACGGGCACATGGCCCGCAAACCGACATGGCTTTACGCCGCATCCGTAGAGCTTCCTTCCCTGCGATGGGGGCGAGGCGTGCAACGCCTGCATCCCGTTGCCCTCGAACGCTACGGCTACGTGAAGGCTCGTCGCATCGGCATGACGGCAATGGCGGGCGGCAAGGACAAGACGAAAATCAGGAACGCAACACCGGTCGAGTTCCGCGACGTGCTGTTGGATATCGCACGCACCGCCTACGCGCCGGCACGCCAAGTCGCCGAGGAGCCCACCCATGGATAAGCCATCAGCAGAGGCGGCGTTGCCGGCACGGCAGGGGTTCTATTGGGCCAAGTGGCGTCTGAAGTGCGCAGGCACCGTAGATGAGGACGAAAGACCCAGCGACGAGTGGGAAGTGATGCACGTCGTCGTGAACTGCATCGACGAGGACGATCCTGAATATCTGATGGTGATGGTCCCCGGCGTCGCGAAGTGGCAGCCGCTGGACCACTTCCATTGGGGCCATCAGGTTCATCGCGAGGCCACCCCATGAGCACTCAGGGACAGGGCGGGGAGCGCAAGAAGGTTTCGCACATCGGGGCTCCGGCGTGCTTCGCGCTAGAGCAGGCATGCAAGGACCTACGTGATGCATTCTGCGACCCGGAAGACGGCTATTCCGGCATTTATGTCGTTGGCTCCTGCTTGGAGCGTCCGGACTGGCGCGACGTGGACGTTCGCATGATCATGGGGGACGCTGCCTTCGGCCGCCTGTTTCCGCATGCTCACCTCGACAACGGCACATGGGAGTTCGACCCCCGCTGGTGCCTGATGACAATTGCCATCTCGCGGTTGCTCAGCGAGCAAACCGGTCTCCCGATCGACTTTCAGTTTCAACCGCAAACATTCGCGAACGCCAGGCACGACAAGGCCCGTCATCCGGTAGGGCTTCGATACGTCCCGCGAGACAAAGCCGCCCCTCCCACCTCTAACGGAGGCGACAATGGCTGAGCAGAGTATCGCAGAGCGAGAGGCGTTTTACGACGCTGAGATTGCCCCGGTTCTTATGAAGCTGGGCGAGAAATGCACAGAGCGCGGAATGTCTCTGGTGGCCCATGTCGAATGGGCGCCGACTGAGGCGGGTTCGACGTTTTGTCTCGCCGCGGAAAGTAGCTTTGCAATTCGGCTTGTGAAGCTCGCCTGCGAGGTGCGCGGCAACGTCGACAGCATGATCTTCGCGCTCATGAAGCACGGCGTGGGCGGCAGCCTTTGTCTTCGCGTGCTGTCAAAAGACGCCCCACTCAACAAGGACACCACCAATGGCTGAGGACATCGACAAGCTGATCGAGCGGCTGAGGTACATAAGGGCGGACATACTTGCACGTGCTGAGCGTGAGTATGGGCGCGTCCCCACAGAATACCAGGAGGATGCTGCCTGCGTAGACGCTGCTAGTACCGCCATCAAATCCCTCCGCTCCCGCGTCTCAGAACTAGAGGCAGAGCGGGATGCTGCCGCGCTGGCAGAGCGCGAGGCGTGCGCGCAGATTGCTGACAATTATGCTCGCAATGGACGGCTATACAAAGAACTGGCGTGCGAGACGGCGGACGAAGTAGCTGCACGCATCCGCGCCCGCGGCAACACCGACACGGAGCCACAAGCACAGGTAAGAGATGAAGACGTTCATCCAGACGGCCGTCGCCGTGGGCACTCGAAGCTTGTTTACGACAAAGCCACGCGCTCGATCCAGACCGTTCGCGATGCCCCCTCACCCACACCGCCAGCGGCTGAGGCTGTAGGTGGGGCACTCGCTGAGACTACCGCCGAGACGGGCGCTACGGTCGCCCCTGACAGTGTCGATCCCACCGGCCTGAAGGACCATCTGCGGGCACTGCGGAATGCAAATGAGGGCTTTGCGCTCGTGGTGTGGCGGGCATCTGCGGACGGGGAAACCGGTTGGGACATCCTTTCGCCTAAGGCCGCGAAAGAGGCTGAGAGCACCCTAGGGTGGCTCATGTCAATCCCTGGCGACGTGTTGATGCAGTCCATTCCTTCAATCGGCACGAACGGATGGCTACATGCGGGTGAAGAATTGCAGCGAGAGCGTGGGGCCGTCGCCGGTCGAGACGGCAGCAGTATCTCCTGCGCTCTTAAGGGAACCGGCCCCGCTGCATCCACCGCAAGCGATGATCTGGTGAAAGAGATCGGCCAGTCGATGGACGTGCAATACGCCATCGGGTCGATCATTAACAACGAGGGATCGTTTTTCACCGGCCGCGGCGAACGCATGGACCGGCTAGTCCGTGCCGTCCTCTCCAGCCCACCAGTGCTCAGCCTACGATCATCCCTGTTCGACCTCGTAGAGGCCGTAGAGGCGTCTGTCGATCCGAAGGAGACCTGCGCGGCCCTGTGGTCTCGCGTGGATGATTCACGCTCCATCCTCTCCCGCTTCCAGAGCGAAGGGGCAGGCGAAACCGTCAACTCTAATTCGCAGGCTATCGCCTCAGGCGATGAAGGGGGGGAAGTGATGGCGTTTGGACAATGCGACTGCTGCGGGCGCAGCAACGTGTCTCTGGGGCGCACCGAAGCATATGGGATCGAGACATACGCTTGCGCGCACTGCTTCGGATACCCGGCCGACGAGTTTGACGAAGACCCTCCCCGGCGTTGCGACACGAACGTATGTGATCCGGGCGGCGAGTGCATGGCTTGCGGGGCTGCGAACGGCGAGGTGTGCCGGAACCCCAACGCATCGGCGTCTGCCGATAGGCCGTCTTCGGCCGTCAACTCTAATCCTTCAGACGACAAGAGGGAGGGTTAGGGGATGGCGAAGCGCGCTTCCTCAAACGAAACCCGCCGCATCTGCGTCGAGCGCCACAAGGTCCCTCACCCGTTCATCGATGGCCGGGAGATCATGTACTGCGCAGACTGCGACTCTCAGATCGACATCGGGCTCTCGTACTGGGAAGCGGATCATCGGATTCCGGTTGCCCTCGGCGGATCGAACGAGCCCGACAATATCGAACCCAGGTGCCAACATTGTCATAAGCTCAAGACCACAACGAAAGACATCCCCACCATCGCCAAGGTGACCCGCACACGGGAAAAGCACCAGGGAATCCGGCGGCCATCAAAGCCGATGCCGTTCGGGAAGCACTCGGGATTGAAGAAAAAAATGGACGGGAGGATTGTTCCCCGTGAGTGAACCTATTCGCCCTTTGCTCGTGCCCCTCAACGATGCCTGCGCCATGCTCGGCCTCTGCCGGCAGACGCTTTACCGCATGGAGAAAGATAAGGAGATCCGATTCACCCGCATCAGGGGACGCACACTCGTGCCGGTGTCGGAACTGGAAAGGGTTGCTGAACCGGGCCCCATGGCTCAGCCAGTGGGGGAGCCGGTGAGGGAACCAAAAAAACCGAGAGTGAAGAAAAAGCAGTTATTTCCGGTGGTTACTCAATAGCGCTGGCGCCCCGTAGGGGACTCGAACCCCTGTTCCCAACGTGAGAGGCTGGTGTCCTAGGCCACTAGACGAACGGGACAGCGCTGGAGCGAACCTATATGGGACTAAGCGCCCATCAATCAAGCCGTTTCTTT
>Ga0180221_1002474_pt1 | contig 10682 bp, 10 predicted proteins | sample eDN5th37CKraftMG_FD_151339 | JGI IMG/M metagenome (GOLD analysis project Ga0180221, IMG submission 151339) | Enriched Miracle-Growth compost microbial communities from Emeryville, California, USA - eDNA 5th pass 37_C Kraft MG (version 2) (version 2) ...
CCGGCTTCACCATCGGCCATGCCACGTCGTTCTATGACTTCTACTCGATCGGCGGCAACCAGTACGGCTTCGTGACGGCGTCGTCCGACACCGGCGACGGCGGCTGGGACGTGTTCGGCTACACCGCGCAGTTCGGCAACGGCCTGTCGGCCACACTGTCGGCCGAAGTCGGTCGCCGCACCAAGCTGATCCGGGCCAATGCGGGCTCGCTGCTCTCGGGCGGCTCAGTCGGTTCGTTCACCGGCATCAGCCCGGTCACCGGCGCGGCCTCAGCCTCCTCGACAGGCGTGATCCAGGCGGCGGGATCTCACTTCAACACCGGCTACGGCGGGCAGGACATGCCTGACCTGGTCGCCAACCTGCGCGTCGACCAGGCCTGGGGCTCGGCCCAGATCATGGGTGCCCTGCATTACGTCAACGCGGGCTACTATGGTGCTGCCGAGACTGCCGGCGCTCCGGACAGCAAGCTCGGCTTCGCGGTCGGCGCCGGCCTGAAGCTCAACGCGCCGATGATCGGTGCGGGTGACTACCTCCAGCTTGAGCTCGACTACACCAAGGGCGCGTCGCGTTACTCGAACTCGACCGCCACGACCTGGGACTACTCGAAGTACGACGGCGGCAGCTTCGGCTGGGGCTTCGAGACCGACGGTGTCTATGGCGGTGCCGCCGGCACCACCGGCACGCTCGAACTGGTCTCGACCTGGGCGGTCAACGCCGCCTACACCCACTTCTGGACTCCGGCTCTGAAGTCCACGCTGTGGGGCTCGTATCGCGAGGTCAACTTCAATGGCGCCTCGAACGCCATGTTGTGCTCGGGTCTGGGCTTCGGCGGCGGCTCCGGCAATGCTGCGACCGCTGGCGCGGGCTGCGACATGGACTGGAGCGCCTGGGGTCTTGGCCTCCGCACCGAGTGGGCTGCGACCAAGAACCTCACCCTCGGCGTCGAAGTGCTCTACGCCGAGCTGAACACGGCGCAGACCGGCACCGGTGCTATTGCGCTGAATGCCAACGGCAGCAAGGGGGCGGGCACCTACACGCTCGGCGACCAGGACCAGGTTGCGATCCGCTTCCGCGCGACCCGCAACTTCGTTCCCTGATCGTCTGATCGGGTAGAAGTTGATCCTAAGACCCCCGGCGGGAAACCGCCGGGGGTTCTCTTTTTGCGGTCCGCTGGTTCTGTTCGCAGCGTCTCGAAAGGCCGCGCGGCGGCCTTTGCAAGCCCGTGGAGCAGCCGCGGGACGGCGTGCGAGGGTCAGGCGGCGTCGCAGCGCCTGACAAAGGCGCCGATCGCGCCGATGGCGGCTGGATCGGTCAGCAGCGGGGCGTGGCCCTGATCCTCGACGACCCGCAGCTCGAGCGCCGGGTGACGCGCTGTCATCTGCTCGACGGTTGCCGCGGAGAGGATGTCCGACAGCCCGCCGCGGATCACCATCAGCGGACGCCCCGCCAGGGCGGCGAATTGCGGCCACATCGTCGGCAGGGCTGCGTCCGGCGTGACGTTTTTCAGGGTTTCCGACAGGCGCACGTCATAGGCGGGCGCCAGACGGCCGCGCTCCTCCCGGAAGGTGCCGCGCGCATAGGCGAGCCAGTCCTCGTCCGCGAGATGCGGGAACTGGGCGCTCATCAGCCGCCGCAGGATCGCGACCGCGTCGGGGTAATCCTTCGGTTGCGGCAGCTTGCCGGCATAGCCCTTGATGCGGATCAGGCCCTTGAGATCGATCGCCGGGCCGATGTCGTTGAGGACGACGCCGGCGATCGCGGTCGGCCGCACCGCTGCCATCAGCATGGCGATCAGGCCGCCGCGCGAGGTGCCGACGATGACGGCCGGCATCGCATCGAGCGCCGCCATCACGGCAAGCACGTCGGCAAGCTCGGTCTGGATGGTGTAGTTCGCCGGATCGCGATCGTATTCGGACAGGCCGCGGCCGCGCAGGTCGACGGCGACGACGCGGCGGGGCTGCGCGGCATCGGCGGCGAGCGCCGCGGCGAGCGTCTCGAAGTCGGTGCCGTTGCGGGTGAGGCCCGGCAGGCAGACGACCGGCGTCGCGCGGTCCGGTCCGCCGCCATGGACGCGGGCGTGCAGCCGCAGCCCGTCCGGCGCGCTGATAAAATGGCTGACGGGGGGCGTCATCGCGGGCGGCGCGGCGCTCAATTGCCGCCGGTGTCGCGCTTCAGGTCGGCCTCGATGCGCAGCCGGTTGCTGCCGCCGAACCGGTAGCGATAGACCTGCAGGTTCTCCAGGATCCGCTGCACGTAGTTGCGGGTCTCGGCGAGCGGGATGCGTTCCGCCCAGTCGACCGGATCGATCTTCGGGTCGCGCGGGTCGCCATAGGCGGCGAGCCATTGCCGCACGCGGCCGCGGCCGGCGTTGTAGCCGGCGAAGGTCATGATGTAGGAGCCGCGATACTGGGCGAGCAGGGCGGCGAGCTCCGCGGCGCCCATCTGCATGTTGTAGACGGGATCGCTCAGCAGCCGTCCCTTGTCGTACTTCACCTTGTAGCGCCGGGAGGTATCGAGCGCGGCGATCGGCGTCACCTGCATGAAGCCCATCGCATTGGCCGAGGAGACGACCTTCTGGTTGAAGTGGCTCTCCTGCCGCGCGATCGAATAGACCACGGCGTCGTCGACCGGCGGCGCGACCGCCTGGTAGTCCGGCAGCCCGTTGACCGGATAGGCGCAATATTCGAGCGGCAGGCCGCGGCCATAGGCATATTTGCCGATCAGGACCATGGCCCGGCCGTCATGATGCTTGCCGGCCAGTTCGCACAGCATCGCCATGCCGGCGATGTCGGTCGCGCTCTCGCCGAGCTCGGCATACATCGAGGCGATGAAGTCGCGCTCGTCGAGCTTGTAGAGGATCTCGACGGCCCGCACGATCTCGAGATTGCCGAGGACGCCGCGCTCCTGCGCCGTGAACTGCGGCAGGCGGCGCAGGCCGAGATCGGGCAGGTCGAGCTTGGCGCGGGCGAGCTGGCCGTAATAGGTGGCGCCATAGCGCGCCGCGAGCGCGTAGTGCTTGCGCGCCTCCTCGTGGCGGCCGAGCGCGTCGGCGGCGCGGCCCTGCCAATAGCCGGCCCGGCCGAGCGCGTAAGGATTGTCGGTGCCGTCGTCGATCCTGGCGAAATGCTGCGCGGCGGTCGCTGGATCGTGCAGATAGCGCAGCGCGATCCAGCCCGCGGTGAAATGCTGGTCGACGCGGTAGTTGTCCTTCGGCGGCGAGGGCGTGTCGCGCGCGACCTGATAGGCGGCGCGCGGATCGCCGTTGTCGAGCAGCGCGCGCACCAGCACGCGGCGCTCCTTCCACCACTGGTCGACGTCGACCAGCTTGGCGGGATCCATCGGCGCCGTGCGCAGCAGCGCCGCCGCCTCCTTGTCGTGGTCGTGCGTGCGCAGCCACTCGGCGCGACTGAAGATGTAGCCGGGATCATGGCGGCCGGCCGCCGGCACGGCGTCGAGCAGCGCTTTGGCGTTCTTGGCGTGCTGGATCACCGCCGCGCGCGCCTTGGCGATGGCGAGGTCGGTGCCGCCGAGCCGCTCGGCCGCGCGCATCGCCGAGCCGACGTCGTCGACATAGAGGCGCTTGTCCATCCGCCACTTGGTGTCGTCGCGGGTGATGAACGCGCCGAACAGTTGATAGGCGATAGTCTCGACGTCGGCGGAGAAGTCGTCGTTGCGCCAGGCCTCGCGCGCGTAATGCGCGGCGCCGGCCTTGTCGCCCGCGGCGAGCAGGGCGCGGGCATAGACGAAGCGTCCCTTCGCCGTGGTCGGCTTGCGGCGCGCGAAGAAGGCGCGGATGCTGGCGTCGTCGACCTTGTCGTTCCACAGCGCGTTCTCGGCGCGGCGGCCGAACAGCGGCACATGCGGCCAGCTCTCGTTCTCGGCGATGAATTTCGCGTAGCGCGCGAAGCCGGGCTGGGTGTTGTCGACGCGCAGGATCACCCATTCGGCGAGCTTGCGCGCGACCGGATCCCGGATCGACTTCTGCGCGGCATCGGCCTCGGCGTCCTTGCCCTTGCGGGCAAAGGCGATGACCTGCTTGACGGCGTCGATGTCGGCCTGGGAGACCGGGGCGGTTTCCGACAGCGCGAACGGCCCGGAGACCGGCCGCACCAGCGGCTTGAAGGTGCCCTTGGCGAAGGTGAGCTGGCCATGCAGGCCCACGCTCGCCTGCGCATAGGAGGAGGCGGCCTCGCGGCCGATGCCGGGACGCCGCCGCGGCAGCGGCACCCTGGCCGCGAGCGCGCCGGCCTTCGGCTTGCCGGCGGTCTTCTCGATCAGCGTCTCGATCGACGTCCCGGTCGTCCTGGGGGCTCGCGGCTTGGCGGCTTGCGGCTTGGCGGCTTGCGCTTTGGAAGCCTGCGGAGCGGCGGCCGGCCGCGGCTTCGGCGCCGGCGTCGCATGCACGCCCGGCGCGAGCAGGCTCAACGCCAGCCCGATGGCCGTCGCGGTCAGCAGCGCCCCGTCGCGGTATCCTCGTATCACGTCAGATCGACCTTTGATGGCGGTTCTTGTGCCTGATTCGGCCCAGTAAACCGTCCAATTCCGAATATGGCGTTGACGACGATGTGCCCCTCGGGGCGGTGTGCATCATACGTCCGCGGCGGAATGGCGGCAAAACGCCATATTCAGGGGCTTCAAACCGCCGCCCCGACCCTATATTGATGGGATTCCCGCCGCCAAGCCTCTGCCGGCATTGGCGTAATCGGGCGCACCGAGGAGCGTCAAGCCATGGCCGCCAAGACCCAATTCCGGGGCTCGTTCACCGCGCTGGTGACCCCCTTCAAGAACGGCTCGCTCGACGAAGGCGCCTTCCGTGGGCTGGTGAACTGGCAGATCGCGGAGGGCACCAACGGCCTGGTGCCGGTCGGCACCACCGGCGAGAGCCCGACGCTGTCGCATGACGAGCACAAGAAGGTCGTCGAGTGGTGCGTCGCCGAGGCCAAGGGCCGCGTGCCGGTGATCGCCGGCGCGGGCTCCAACTCGACCAGGGAGGCGATCGAGCTTGCCCAGCACGCCGAGAACGCGGGCGCGGACGCCGTGCTGGTGGTGACGCCCTATTACAACAAGCCGACGCAAGAGGGCATGTACCAGCACTTCAAGGCGGTGAACGACGCGATCGGCATTCCGATCATCATCTACAACATCCCGCCGCGCTCGGTGATCGACATGTCGGTCGACACCATGCAGCGGCTGTTCGAACTCAAGAACATCGCGGGCGTGAAGGACGCGACCGCCAATGTCGCACGCGCCTCGCAGCAGCGCGCCGCGCTGGGCGAGGACTTCAACCAGTTGTCGGGCGAGGACATCACCGCGCTCGGCTTCATGGCGCATGGCGGACACGGCTGCATCTCGGTGACGTCCAACGTCGCGCCGCGGCTCTGCGCGGAATTCCAGAGCGCCTGCCTGAAGAACGACTTCGCCGCCGCGGTCAGAATCCAGGACAAGCTGCTGCCGCTGCACCAGCACCTCTTCATCGAGACCAACCCGTCGCCGGCGAAATATGCGCTGTCGCTGCTCGGCAAGTGCGCCGACACGGTGCGGCTGCCGATGGTGCCGCTGTCCGACAAGTCCAAGGCCGTGGTGCGCGACGCCATGGTGCACGCCGGGCTCATCAATTAGCGGGGCATGATCTTGTCCGAACCGAGGGTCCGCGCCGGCGAAAACCGGTATCCACTTTTCGGGATCATGCCGTAATATTCGCGGGCGGCTGCCCGGCTCGGTGGCCGGGCCGGGCGTGGCGTCGCCGCGCGGTCTCTCAGGCTCGTCGTGTTTAAACCGTCATTTTTCAGAACTGGGGTGCGACATGCTCGATGAATTCAAGAAATTCGCGCTGCGCGGCAACGTGGTCGATCTCGCGGTCGGCGTCATCATCGGCGCCGCGTTCGGCGGCATCGTGAACTCGATGGTCAACGACATCATCATGCCGCTGGTCGGCGCGGTCACCGGCGGCCTCGACTTCTCGAACTACTTCATCCCGCTGTCGGACAAGGTGACGGCCGCCTCGCTGGTCGAGGCCAAGAAGCAGGGCGCCGTGCTGGCGTGGGGCAGCTTCCTGACGCTCGTCATCAATTTCGTCATCATCGCCTGGGTGCTGTTCCTCGTCATCCGCGGCATGAACCGCATGATGAAGAAGGAGGCGCAGAAGCCCGAGGCGCCGCCGGCGCCGACCAAGGATCAGGTGTTGCTGGAGGAAATCCGCGATCTCCTGAAGGCCAGGGCTTGAGGATAAAGTGAGCGTCGATGGCCGCAAAACCTGAGCGCAAGCTCAAGATCGTCGCCGACAACCGCCGCGCGCGGTTCAACTACGAGATCGGCGAGGTCTACGAAGCGGGCATCGCGCTGACCGGGACCGAGGTCAAGTCGCTGCGCGCCGGCAAGGCTACCATCGCGGAGGCCTATGCCGACGCGCGCGACGGCGAGATCTGGCTGATCAATTCCAACATCCCGGAATATCTGCAGGGCGGCCGCTTCAACCACGCGCCGAAGCGGGCGCGCAAGCTGCTGCTGCATCACAACCAGATCAACAAGATGGTGGGCGCGGTCGAGCGCGAGGGCATGACCATCGTGCCGCTGAAGATGTATTTCAACGAGCGCGGCCGGGCCAAGGTCGAGATCGCGCTGGCGCGCGGCAAGAAGCTCTACGACAAGCGCCAGACCGAGAAGAAGCGCGACTGGAACCGCGAGCGCGGCCGGCTGCTGCGGCAGAGAGGATAGGGCAAAACGCCCGGCGGGTCAGGCCGGGCGTCTTTTCCGAAACAGGCGGCGATTTATTCGATCACGCCGCAGGCGATGCGGCCGCCGGCGTCGCCGGCCGGATCGGTCTTGTAGTCGTCCTTGCCGGCATGGACCACGACGGCCGAGCCGTCATTGTCGAACACCGAATTCGGCTTGCCTTTCTCGAGCGTGATCGAGGCGTTCAGCACCTCGACATTCAGCGCGCCGCCCGACGGCACGTGCAGGTTCGGCATGTCGCCGGCATGATGGCCGTCCTTCGCCATCAGGCCGTGCTTCTTGCCGTCCGGGTTGAAATGACCGCCGGCCGAGGTGAAGGGCGGCTCGCATTTGCCGACGGCGTGGATGTGGAAGGCGTGCTCGCCGGCCGGAATGTTCTTCAGGGCGAGGGCGATCAGCACGCCGCCCGGCGTTTGCGTCAGCGTGACGCTGCCGGCGTCGCCGCCCTTGGCGTCCTTCAGGGACGCCTTGGCGGTCTGCGCGGCGGCGGGGGACGCGACGGCGAGCGCAAAGGCGATCACGACGGGCAAGGCAAAAGTTGTTTTTACAAGCGTTGTTTTCATCGGTCGTCTCCTTGGCGAATATTACGAGAAATGCCGCGTGGGGCTGCTGCATGGCGCCATGTTTCGAGGCTATATCATCGGGCCGGCGCCGTTGCGTAAAATCGGACGGTTCGGTGCGGCGGCGACGCACATCATCGGTGAAAGGCAATCCTGATGGTTCCGACCAAACTCGATCATTGCGTCATCCACGTGACCGACTGGGAGCGCTCGAACACATTCTATGTCGAGGTCATGGGTGCGGAACTCGTGACGCGGCCGAAAGGTTTCGCCTATCGTTTCGGCGACCGCCAGCTCAACGTCCACGGCCCCGGCGTGACGCCCGCCGAGGTCGCGCGGCTGCCGGTGCAGCCCGGCAACAGCGACCTGTGCTTCGAATGGGACGGGCCGATCGACGACGCCATCGCGCATCTTGCTGCGAAAGGAATTGCCATCGAGGCGGGGCCGATGCAGCGCTTCGGGGCCAAGGGTCCCGGCACCAGCGTCTATTTCCGCGACCCCGACGGCTCGCTGATGGAGTTCATGTCGTATCGCGGCCAATAGCCGGATCACGACAAGGAGAGAAACCTCAGCGGTCGAGGAACTTGCGCACGTCGGCGAACACCGCGCGGAACATCTGCGGCGTCAGCACGCCGGTGTTGGTGTTGTAGCGCGAGCAGTGATAGCTCGAGAACAGCCGGTAGCGGCCGACATCGTGCGCGCCGCCGTGCTTGAACGGCACGGCCGAGCGCCTGGCGCCGAGCGCGACAACGGTGCTCTCATGCGCGATGCGGCCGAGCGCGACGATCGCGGCGAGCTTCGGCATGGCGGCGATGGTGGCGTCGAGGAAGTCGCGGCAGGTCTTGATCTCGATGGTGGTCGGCTTGTTTTCCGGCGGCACGCAGCGCACGGCGTTGGTGATGCGGCAGTCGACCAGCGTCAGACCGTCGTCGGGCCGCGCCTCGTAGCGGCCGCGCGCGAACTTGAAGCGGAGCAGCGTGTCGTAGAGCAGGTCGCCGGCATAATCGCCGGTGAAGGGACGGCCGGTGCGGTTCGCGCCCTGCAGGCCCGGCGCGAGGCCGACGATCAGCAGGCGCGCGGCATCGCCGCCGAATGACGGGACCGGCGCGTTGAACCACTCCGGCTCCCGCTTGCGCGCGGCGGCGCGAAACGCGACGAGGCGCGGACAGCGCGGACAATCGCGCCCCGGCGCTTCCGGTGTTGCCCCCATGATCGCCCCCCGACGGGCCGTGCGTTATTCGTCGTCGTCGTCGAAATGGTCGAGCGGCGGCCCGCCGGCGCCGACATTGGCGCTGGCGCGCGGCGCCGCGCTGCGCTGCAGGAATTGCGGCGTGTGCTGGCCGGGGCGGCCTTCACGCGGCTCGCGCGCCGGGCGCTCGGACGGGTCGCGGCCGATCTTGCCCTGCAGCTCGACGATGTCGATGAAGGCGTCGGACTGGCGGCGCAGCTCGTCGGCGACCATCGGCGGCTGGGTCGACACCGTCGAGACGACGGTGACGCGCACGCCGCGGCGCTGCACGGCCTCGACCAGCGAGCGGAAGTCGCCGTCGCCGGAGAACAGCACCATGTGGTCGATGCGGTCGGCGAGTTCCATCGCGTCGACCGCGAGCTCGATGTCCATGTTGCCTTTCACCTTGCGGCGGCCGGCCTGGTCGACGAACTCCTTGGTCGCCTTGGTGACGACACTGTAGCCGTTGTAGTCGAGCCAGTCGATCAGCGGGCGGATCGAGGAGTATTCCTGATCCTCGATCACCGCGGTGTAATAGAAGGCGCGCAGGAGATTGCCGCGGGACTGGAATTCGCGCAGCAGCCGCTTGTAGTCGATGTCGAAACCGAGCGTCTTGGCCGTCGCGTAAAGATTTGCACCATCAATAAACAACGCGATCTTTTCGTTCTGGGCAGTCATGTCGTCACGCAGTCCTGTTCGTCGTTCAAAAGGCCCGGACGCTCCGGCGTCCGGCGGATGACCACTGGCGGCCGGCCGGGAGGAAGACAGCCTGCCTTGTTTCGGCGTTTGTTGAATCATGCTGGGCGCCGCCGTCTGAAATTCGGTTTTCGCCCCACATGCCCGGCCAGCAACGCCAAAACCCTTCGCGAACCGGCCGAACATGTACCAACGCGGTTGCTAACAGACGGATGTGGCCAAACCAAGCCCAACGGGCGGTCCCCAATCCGGCCAACCCCATAAAAATGCCTTGAATTTTGCCGGATGGCGGGATACCTACCGCACAACTTCACGTCACAATTTCCGGTAGAGGAGCGCAACCGCAATGGCCCGCGTGACCGTCGAGGATTGCATCGACAAGGTTGAGAACCGGTTCGATCTCGTGCTGGTGGCGAGCCACCGCGCGCGGATGATCTCGTCCGGCGCGTCCATCACGGTCGATCGCGACAACGACAAGAACCCCGTGGTTTCGCTGCGCGAGATCGCGGAAACCACCGTGTCGCCCGCCGACCTCAAGGAAGACCTGATCCACAGCCTGCAGAAATATGTCGAGGTCGACGAGCCGGAGCCGGAGGTGCCGCTGGTCGGCGCCGCGGCCGGCGCGGGCGTCGATTCCGACGACACCGAGGTCACCTCCGACCGCATGACCGAGGAAGAACTGCTGAAGGGCCTGGAAGGCCTCGCGCCGCCGGAAGAGCAGCCCGAGGAAGAAGAATAAAATCTGCCGCAATTCCGGCCGTCCGGCCGGTTACTGCCTGAACGGCCCGGCCCTGTGTCGGGCCGTTGCCGTTTGGCAATGATATTGGCCGAAACCTTGTCGTCCCTTGTGTATTGCCGCAGGCGACGTGATATCCTGAGATGAAAGCGAGGGATTCCGCGCCTCCGCGCGCGCCCTGAGGACCGTTATGGCGCAAACGCGCACCGAAACGCCGCGCATGCAGCGGCAGCTTCGCGTCCCGGCACAGCCGCCGGTGGATGCGCGTACGTTGCTGCAACCGCAGGAGAGCGTTCCCGCCGCCCGCCGCCCGATCATGATGCGGCAATACGAGTTGATCGAGCGGGTGCGGGCCTACAACCCGAACACCGACGAGGGCCTGCTCAACCGCGCCTATGTCTATGCCATGAAGGCGCATGGCGAGCAGAAGCGCGCCTCCGGCGATCCTTACTTCTCCCATCCGATCGAGGTCGCCGCGATCCTGACCGACCTCAAGCTCGACGACGCGACCATCGCGGCCGCGCTGCTGCACGACACCATCGAGGACACCGAGACGACCCGCGCGGAAATCGACTCGCTGTTCGGTCCCGACATCGGCACGCTGGTCGACGGCCTCACCAAGCTGAAGAAGCTCGATCTCGTCACCAAGGAAGCCAAGCAGGCGGAGAACCTGCGCAAGCTGCTGCTCGCGATCGTCAACGACGTGCGCGTGCTGCTCATCAAGCTCGCC
>Ga0180221_1002476_pt1 | contig 10678 bp, 7 predicted proteins | sample eDN5th37CKraftMG_FD_151339 | JGI IMG/M metagenome (GOLD analysis project Ga0180221, IMG submission 151339) | Enriched Miracle-Growth compost microbial communities from Emeryville, California, USA - eDNA 5th pass 37_C Kraft MG (version 2) (version 2) ...
CGGGTCCGGCAGCTCGACGCTGCCGTCGCTCACGACCCGCAGCGCGCGACGCAGCCCGGGCAGGTGCTCGGCGAACAGCTCGGGCACGTCCTCGGCGGGGACGTCCACGCGGCCCACGACGACCAGTTCCCGTGCCGCGTCGGACAGGCGGCGTGCGGTCGGCCCCAGCCGCAGGACGGTCCTGCGATCGCGCGGCTCGACCGCGTACAGCCCGGTGTCCCCGACCGTGCCGAGCCCGGCGGCCGGCGCCGCGTCCACGCCGTCGAACGTCAGCACGGGGTCGAGCCGCACGCCGTCCTCACCGGCTCCGACCACCATCCGGGCCTCCGCGGTGTCGGCCAGCATCACCTCGTCGCCCGCGCCGTGCGCGACGAGCGGGATCTCCAGGTCGGCGGCCTCCGCGAGCAGCGCCCACACCCCGCGACCGCCGGCGGCCAGCGGCCGCCAGGCGCGCCGGGTACGACCGAACCCACCCCCGTCGCCGAGGGCGGAGCCGAGGTCCGCGAACCACCGCCGCACCTCGGGCGCGGGGGTCGCGCGGACGTCGGCGAAGGCGTAGAGGCCGGTGGCCAGCGCCTCCCAGCTCGCCTCCGGGGCGACCTTCCACCCCGTGCGCCCCGGGACGACGGGACGCACCGAGAGCTCCGGCGGCTGGTCGTCGAGGGCTCCGTCGAGCCGGAAGCGCAGTGCGACGGGCAGCACGCCGCCCTCGTCCCCGCCGCCCCCCGGCTCCGCGCCGGCGGCCGTCCGGGCCGTCGCCGCGGCGAGCCGGCCGCGCCAGCCCGCCGCCCCGGCGTCGTGGGCCACGGAGGCGTCCGCGCCCGTCTCGGCCGCCCCGGGCTGGGCGGCGACGTGCAGCAACGCGGCCGCGACGTGCTTGCAGTCCGCGCGGACCGGGCAGGTGCACGTCGAGGACTCGTAGGCGTACCGCCCGTCCGGCCCGGTGGTGAACCACACCCGGCACGCGTACGGCTCCACGCCGCTGCCGGTGACGCGTGCCCCCAGCGTCCTGGTGTCGCCGTCCCAGTGCCAGGTGCGGACCATGCCCGCGCGCTGGTAGCCCTGGGCGCGGCGGAACGCGGCGCTCCCCACGACGTCGCCCACCGCGACCGGGTCGAGGCGAGGCGGGGGCGCGGGCATGCGTCCATGCTCGCACGCCCCTCCGACGGCAGGGTGAGGCGTCGTCCGAGGCGCTTGGCACACTATTACCCGCGCACACCCCAGGCGGGCGGCGCGGCCCAGGGCTCCGGGATCACGACGGCGGAGGGCCGTCGACGCGTCGGCCTCTCAGAGAAAACGGCCGCGCACGGCCTCGCCGTGCGCGGGCAGGTCCTCGTCGTCCGCGAGCGCGACGATCCGGTCGGCGAGCTCCCCCAGGGCGTCCCGGTCGTACTCCACGACCTGGACGGACTTGAGGTAGGCGTGCACGCCGAGGCCGCTCGAGAAGTGCGCGGAACCGCCGGTGGGCAGCACGTGGTTGCTGCCGGCCATGTAGTCGCCGAGCGAGACGGGCGACCACGGGCCGACGAAGATCGCCCCCGCCGACCGCACGCGGTCCGCGAGCTCCCGGGCGCCCTCGGTCTGGATCTCCAGGTGCTCCGCGCCGTAGGCGTCGACCACGGCGAGGCCGTGCTCGACGTCGTCGACCAGGACCACGGCCGACTGCGGCCCCCCGAGCGCCTGCATGACGCGCGCGGAGTGCTTGGTGGACCCGACCAGGTCGCTGAGGCGTGCCTCCACCGCGCCGGCCAGCTCGACGGAGGGCGTGACCAGCACGGAGGCGGCCATCGGGTCGTGCTCGGCCTGGCTGATGAGGTCGAGGGCGACGTGCCCCGGGTCGGCCGTGGCGTCGGCCAGCACGGCGATCTCGGTGGGCCCGGCCTCCGCGTCGATCCCCACGGCGCCGCGCACCAGGCGCTTGGCGGCCGCGACGTACACGTTGCCCGGGCCGGTCACCACGTCGACGGGCTCGCACAGCACGGCCCCGTCCTGGGGCTCGCTGCCGGCCGCGCCGTACGCGAACATCGCCACCGCCTGGGCCCCGCCCACGGCGTAGACCTCGTCGACGCCGAGCAGCGCGCAGGCGGCGAGGATCGTCGGGTGCGGCAGGCCACCGGAGTCCCGCTGCGGCGGCGACGCGACGGCGAGCCCCGGCACCCCCGCCTCCTGAGCGGCGACGACGTTCATGACCACGGAGGACGGGTAGACCGCACGGCCGCCGGGCACGTAGAGGCCCACGCGCTGCACCGGCACCCAGCGCTGGCGCACGACCGCGCCCGGCGCCAGCTGCGTCGTGTGCTCCGTCGGCACCTGGGCGGCGTGCACCGTGCGCACGCGGCGGACGGCCTCCTCCAGGCCCGCCCGCACCCGCGGGTCGAGCGCGTCGAGCGCGTCGGTGAGCGCGGACGCCGGCACGCGCAGATGCTCCGGCCGCACCCCGTCGAGTCGCTCCGCCAGGTCACGCAGCGCGGCGGCGCCGCGCGCACGGACGTCGGCGATGATCGGGGCGACGGCCTCCACGGCCTGGTCCACCCCGACCTCGGGGCGCGGGAGCACCCCGAGCAGCTCGGTGCGGGCGAGGTCCTGCCCGCGGAGGTCGATGCGTCGGATCACGCGACCAGTCTAGGCAACGCGGGTCGGCCTCCCGGGCGCCTGTCGGAGAATGGACGCATGAACGCCGCCACCGACGTGCCCATCCGCGACGACATGATCCGCCTCGGCCAGTTCCTCAAGCTCGCGGGCCTGGCCGAGTCCGGCACCCACGCGCGGGACCTGGTCGCCGACGGCGAGGTCCGCGTGAACGACGACGTCGAGACCCGCCGGGGCCGCCAGCTCGTCCGCGGGGACCGCGTCACCGTCTCCCTGCCCGAGGGCGACGAGACCGTGGTGGTCTCCTGACCCACCCGCCAGGCCCCTCGTCAGGCCACCTCGTCAGGCCATCTCGCCAGGCCACCTCGTCAGGCCATGTAGGTCGACGCCATCGCCCGGTCCGGCGTCAGGCGCAGCACGACGCGCTCGGGGTCGGGCTCGAGCGGCCAGTAGCGCTTCGTGTGGCGCGCGACGGCGTCGGCGACCTCGTCCGGGTCCTCGCTGACCTCGATCGTCCCCTCGAGCGTGAGCCACCGGCCCCCGTCCACCTGGCAGAGCGCGGCGCGGGGCGGTCCCCCGTCGGCCGTCCTGCGGCGCGCGTTGGTGACCTTCGTCGACGAGCGTTGCGTCGTGGCCCGCGCGACCCCCGTGTCCGCGTCCCAGGTGAAGGCGACCGGGACCACGTGGGGGCTCCCGTCGGCGCGCAGGGTGGTGAGGGTGGCGAGGTGGCGCTCGGTGACGAAGACGAGCTGCTCGGGGTTGAGGCGGAACACGCCCCGAGCCTACGGCCGCCCGTGCGGTGCCGGTGCGGGACCAGGACCCGGACGCCGGTCAGAACCCGGAGGTGAGGATGGGCGGGACCCGGGTGCCGTGCCGGCCCTCGTCGTGCAGGGCCCGCAGCACGACCAGCTCGTGCGGGACGACGGGCTCCGGCAGGGCGACGAACGGGAACCAGCGCAGGTCGGCGGCCTTCGCCCGCTCCCGGATCTCCGGGGTGCCCGACCACCGGGTGGCGGTGAAGAAGAAGTCGACGCGCTGCTCGAGCGCCGGGCCGCCGGGCTGCCCGCGGTGCATCGTGGTCACCGGCACGAGATCGGCGGGGTCCACCTCGACGCCGAGCTCCTCGCGGGCCTCGCGGACGGCGGCAGCGCACACCGACTCCCCCGCCTCGACGTGCCCCGCCGCGGCCGCCCAGTGCCCGTCGAGGAAGCCGGTCCCCTGCCGCAGCTGCAGCAGGACCTGGCCCTCGCGGCGCAGGTAGAGGTACGCCGCCGGCACGACGCGGAAGCGGTGGTCGGCCGAGCCGTCGTCCGGCACGGCGCGCTGCTCCGTCACGACAGGCAGCTCGGCCCGAGGAGCGCCTTGAGGTCGCCGAACAGCGCGGGCGACTTCTCGACGCGCAGGGTGTCCGCCGCGCGCACCACCGTCCGCTTGCCCGGCTCCGCGACGCTCACGTGCACCTCGGCCGACCCCGGATGGGTGGCGAGCACCTCGCGCAGCCGCACCATGACCGGCTCGACGCACCGGGTGTGCGGCACGGTGACCAGCACGGGGGCGTCCGCGACGGCGGAGGTGTCCGGCAGGGACACCTCCATCGCCTGCAGCTGCATCTGGTCGTCGCGGCGCCGCACCCGGCCGCGCAGCGTGACCACCTGGTCCTCGGCGAGGATCGTCGAGTAGGCCAGGTACGTCTCGCCGAAGAACATCACCTCGACGGCGCCCTCGAGGTCCTCGACCGTCACCGCGGCCCACGGGTTGCCGTTCTTGCTCATCTTGCGCTGGACGCTGGTGAGCAGGCCGGCGACCGTGACCGTCGAACCGTCCGGGCGGCCCTCGTCGGCCATGAGCGACGCGATCGACGTGTCCGCCGCGCGGGCCAGCACGTGCTCCAGCCCGGACAGCGGGTGGTCGGACACGTACAGGCCGAGCATCTCGCGCTCGAACGCGAGCCGCTGCTTCTTGTCCCAGTCGGGGAGGTCCGGGACGTCGACGGCGAACGTCATCGCCGCGTCCTCCTCCTCGCCGCCGAAGCCGGCGAACAGGTCGAACTGCCCTTCGGCCTCCTTGCGCTTGACGGAGATCACCGAGTCCACCGCCTGCTCGTGCACCACCAGCAGCGCGCGACGCGGGTGCCCGAGCGAGTCGAACGCGCCGGCCTTGATCAGCGACTCGATGGTGCGCTTGTTGCAGACCACGGCCGGGACCTTGTCGAGGAAGTCCGTGAAGGAGGTGAACGCGCCCTTCTCCTCGCGCGCGGCGATGATCGCGTCGACGACGTTGGCGCCCACGTTGCGGATCGCCGTCAGCCCGAACCGGATGTCGTCGCCGACTGCCGTGAACTTGGCCGCGGACTCGTTGACGTCCGGCGGCAGGACCGTGATGTGCATCCGACGGCACTCGCCCAGGTAGAGCGCCATCTTGTCCTTGTCGTCCCGGACGCTCTGCAGCAGGCCGGCCATGTACTCGGTCGGGTAGTTGGCCTTGAGGTACGCCGTCCAGTAGGACACGACCCCGTACCCGGCGGAGTGCGCCTTGTTGAACGCGTAGCCCGCGAAGGGGACCAGCGTGTCCCAGACCGCCTGGATCGCGGCCTTGGAGTACCCGCGCTCCTTCATGCCCGCCTCGAACGGGACGAACTCCTTGTCGAGGATCTCCTTCTTCTTCTTGCCCATCGCGCGGCGCAGCAGGTCTGCCTGGCCGAGCGAGTACCCGGCGAGGATCTGGGCGGCGCGCTGCACCTGCTCCTGGTAGACGATGAGGCCGTACGTCTCGTCGAGGACCTCCGCGAGCGGCTCGGCCAGCTCGGGGTGGATCGGCTCGATCTTCTGCATGCCGTTCTTGCGCAGGGCGTAGTTGATGTGCGAGTTCATGCCCATCGGCCCCGGGCGGTACAGCGCGATGACGGCGGAGACGTCCTCGAAGTTGTCGGGGCGCATCTGGCGCAGCAGGGACCGCATCGGGCCGCCGTCGAGCTGGAACACGCCGAGCGTGTCGCCACGCGCCAGCAGCTCGTAGGTCGCCTTGTCGTCGAGCTCGACCTGCTCGATCGCCACCGGTTCCTTGCCGTTCATGACGATGTTCTCGAGCGCGTCGTCGAGGATCGTGAGGTTCCGCAGCCCGAGGAAGTCCATCTTGATCAGGCCGAGGCCCTCGGACGTCGGGTAGTCGAACTGCGTGATGACCGCGCCGTCCTGCGGGCGCCGCATGATCGGGATGATGTCGATCAGCGGGTCGCTCGACATGATGACGCCCGCGGCGTGCACGCCCCACTGACGCTTCAGCCCCTCGATGCCCCGGGCGGTCTCGACCACGCGCTGGGCCTCGGGGTCGGCGTCGTGCACCGCGCGGAACTCCGCGGCCTCGGCGTACCGCTCGTGCTTCGGGTCGAAGATGCCGGACAGCGGGATGTCCTTGCCCATGACGGCGGGCGGCATCGCCTTGGTGAGCTTCTCCCCCATCGCGAAGGGGAAGCCCAGCACGCGCGACCCGTCCTTGAGCGCCTGCTTCGCCTTGATCGAGCCGTAGGTGACGATCATCGCGACGCGGTCGTCGCCGTACTTCTCGGTGACGTACCGGATCACCTCGGAGCGCCGGCGCTCGTCGAAGTCCACGTCGACGTCGGGCATGGAGACGCGCTCGGGATTGAGGAAGCGCTCGAAGATGAGGCCGTGCTTGAGCGGGTCGAGCTCGGTGATGCCCATGACGTAGGAGACCATCGAGCCCGCGGCCGAGCCGCGGCCCGGCCCCACGCGGATGCCCTGCTCCTTGGCCCAGTTGATGAAGTCGGCCACCACGAGGAAGTACCCCGGGAAGCCCATCTGGATGATGACGCCGACCTCGTAGTCGGCCTGCTTGCGCACGTCGTCCGGGATGCCGTCGGGGTAGCGGCGGCGCAGGCCGTGCTCGACCTCCTTGACGAACCAGCTGACCTCGTCCTCGCCCTCGGGCACCGGGAAGCGGGGCATGTAGTTCGCCGACGTGTCGAACGAGACGTCGCAGCGCTCGGCGATGAGCAGCGTGTTCTCGATCGCCTCCGGCACCTCGGAGAACAGCCGCCGCATCTCGGCGCCCGAGCGCACGTAGAACGTGTCGCCGCTGAACGCGAACCGGCTGCCCCCCTGGTCGTACGTCGGCTCGTCGAGCGTCGAGCCGGAGTTCACGGCCAGCAGCACCTCGTGGGAGTGCGCGTCCTCCCGCTTGGTGTAGTGCAGGTCGTTGGTGGCCACCAGGGGCGCGTCGATGTGCTTCGCCAGGCGCAGCAGGTCCTGGTAGGTGCGGGCCTCGATGTCGATCCCGTGGTCCATCAGCTCGACGAAGAAGTTCTCCTTGCCGAGGATGTCCTGCAGCTCGCCGGCCGCGCGCACGGCCTCGTCCCACTGCCCCAGGCGCAGGCGCGTCTGCACCTCGCCCGACGGGCAGCCCGACGTGCCCATGAGGCCCTTGCCGTAGGTCTCGAGCAGCTCGCGGTCCATGCGCGGCCACTTGCCCATCTGACCGTCGAGCGAGGCCAGCGAGGACGCGCGGAACAGGTTGTGCATGCCCTCGTTGTCGCGCGCCCAGAGGGTCATGTGCGTGTACGCGCCGCCCGCGGAGACGTCGTCGCGCCGCTGGTGCTGCTCCCCCCACAGCACCTTGGTGCGGTCGTGCCGGCTCGTGCCCGGGGTCACGTACGCCTCCACGCCGATGATCGGCTTGACGCCGTGCTTCTGCGCCGTGGACCAGAAGTCGAAGGCGCCGAACAGGTAGCCGTGGTCCGTGATCGCGACGGCCTTCTGGCCGAGGCGCGACACCTCGCTGAACAGGTCGTTCATCCGCGCCGCGCCGTCGAGCATCGAGTACTCGGTGTGCACGTGCAGGTGGACGAAGTCGTCCTCAGGGGTGCCGGTCGGCTGGACGGTGGAGGAACCTGCGTCGGGCATGCGACGAGTGTCCCAGGGGCCACCCACACGAGGCCAACCCCCGCGCCGGGCACTTCTCACACCGCGGTGCGTAGAGTGCTGCCAGCCGCCGACCGCCCGAGGAGGAGCCAGTGGCGCGAGTGACCAGCGTCGACATCGCGCGCGCGGCCGGGGTGTCGCGCACGACCGTGAGCTACGTGCTCAACGACACGCCCGGCGCGTCCGTCTCCGAGGCGACGCGCGAGCGCATCCGCGCCGTCGCCGAGCGGCTCGGCTACGCGCCGTCCGCCGCCGCGCGGACGCTGCGGCGGGGGCGCAGCGACCTCGTCGTCGCCGTCCTGCCGGACTGGCCGGTGGGCCCCGTGGTCGAGGGCCTGATCGACCACCTCACGGACGCCCTCGCCGCGCGCGGGCTGTTCGTCCTCGTGCACCACCACCGCGACTCGCGCGCGCTGACCGACCTGTGGCGCGCCGTCACGCCGCTGGCGGTGGTCGGCCTCGCGCCCTTCGCGCCGTCGGACGCCGCCGCGATGGAGCGTGCCGGGATCCTCGTCGTCGGCTCGGTGGAGCCGGCGGAAGGCCCGGGGGCCGGTGGCTTCGACGCGTCGCAGCGCGGGATCGGCACCCTCCAGGCCGAGCACCTGGCCGACGCGGGGCACACGCGGATCGCCTACGCCACGACCGGCGACCCGCGCCTCGCGCGCTTCGCCGACGCGCGACTGGCCGGCGTTCGCGAGGCCTGCGCCGCGCGCGGCCTCCCGGCTCCCGGCGCCGTCCCCGTGCGCGACGGCGCGCCGGCCGAAACCGCCGTGCGGGCCTGGGCCGACGCCGGGGTCACGGCGGTGGCCGCCTACAACGACGACGTCGCGCTCGCCGTGCTGGCGGGCGCGCGCGAGGCGGGGGTGCCCGTACCGGCGGGACTCGCCGTGGTCGGGGTCGACGACTCGGCCGCGGCCCGGGTCGCCGCCCCGCCCCTGACCACCGTCGCCCAGCCCGTCGAGCGCCAGGCGGAGCACCTGGCCGCCCAGGTCCTCGCGGCGCTCGACGGCCGCGACGCGCCCCCGTGGCCCGCCAACGGTGCCCGCGTCGTGGTGCGCGGCTCCGCCTGAGGCCCGGGGGCACGTCGCCGCGTCTCAGGGCGCCGGGTAGTCCACGACGTACTCCGGCGTGCCCGACGTCGACGGTCCGACGGCGTCCCCCACGCCGTTGACGACGTGCTCGATCGTGCCCGCGCTGAGGTTGACCGTCATGACGTGGTGCAGCCGGACCCCGGGGCGGTCGGGCACGGAGAATCCGTTCTCCGTGACGATGCTCGGGTCGTTCTGGTTGAACACGTAGACGCCGCCGCCGAAGAGGCGGTGGCGCTGCACACCGTCCCCGACGACGTACCCCTCCCAGCCGAGCGTGCCGTCCGGCTGCGTCCAGTCGGCCTGCGCGGGCGGGTCGTAGGGCAGCTCGTTCTGGTACAGCACCACGGTGCCGTCCTCGCCGTCCCAGACCGTGTTGTGCTCCTGGAAGTGCTCCACGAACAGGCCGGTGGCCGTGACCCGGTCGCCCTCGACGACGACGCCGTGGCGTCCGGTGTTGGTGGCCCAGCGCGCGGTGTCCCCGTTCACGCCGGCCGACCCGTCGGTGGGGAACCCCTCGACGCCGTGGTCGCCGCGCCACACCCAGGTGTGGTCGACGAGCACGTCGTCCGCGTCGATCCGCAGGGCCACGTCGGCCTTGCCCACGTGGGGCCCGCCGACGCGGAAGTACACGTCGGACAGCGTGACCGGGTCGGCGGGGTCGGACCGGTGGTTGGCGCCGTGCCGCTTGCCCACCTGGAGCAGCACCGGGGACTCCTCGGTCCCGGCGTCGACCGTCACGCCCGCGACGACGACGCCGTCGGTGTCCCCCAGGACGAGCGGCACCGCGCCCCCGGTGGCCGTAAGCGTCGCGTGCCCCAGGCCGAGCACGACGGTGTCCGCCCGCGTCACGCGGATGCTGGAGCCGACGTCGTAGACGCCCGGCGTGAGCAGCAGGTGCTTGCCGCGCGCGAGCTGCGCGTTGATCCGCGTGACCGGGTCCCCCGGGCGCGCGACGTAGAAGTCGGTGATCGGCACGGTGCGCCCCGGCGTCACGCCGTCCGCCCACGACACGCCCCGCGTGCTCGTACGCGCCTCCGGCACGCGCACCGCGTACCGCCCGGCGTCGTCGACGAAGAGGTAGGGCTTCTCCCGGCTGGCGGGGGTCTCGTCGAGCACGGTGTACGGCTCCGCGGGGAACCCCGCCTCCGACGGCGCGCCCACCACCCCGGAGAACACCTGGTTCCAGACGGCGTTGGACCAGCCGCCGCCGAGCTCGCTGTCGCGGGTGAGCCACTGCTGCTGGGAGCCGTTGGTCACGACGGTGTCGAAGCGCGAGTCGGCGATGAACCCGCCGCTCGCGTACTGCGGCCCGGCGGTGCAGTAGTCCATGAGGGACACCGGGCCGCGCACGTCGAGGCGGCGCATCGAGACCGCCTGCGACACCGCCCAGAAGTTCGCGGTGGCCTCGCAGTCGCCCTGGCCGGCCGTGTCCACCTCCAGGCTGAGGTTGGCCACCGTGCGCCAGAAGTTCACCAGCGCGATGCAGTTCGGGTCGGCGTCGTCCCCGAGGCAGCGGTTGCGCACCTCGATCGTGCCCCGGACCGTGACGTCCCCGGGCGACTCCCCCAGGCCCGCCACCTCGGTGTAGTAGCCGACGTCGACCTGCAGCGGGTCGGCCGCGGAGCCGTAGGTGCCCGGCAGGAAGTAGACCGCGTGCCGGTCGGTCCCCATCTCCGCGTCGACCTGCGCCGCGTGCAGGGCGTCCATGGTCGCCTGGATCTCGTCCTGCGGGGTGTCGGGGTCGAAGACCGTGACGTTCGGCCCGAGGTCGGGGGCGGTGGGGTCCACGTGCTGGGGCGGCGCGGCCTGGGCCGGCAGGACCGCGGCCAGGGCGGTCACGACGGCGGCCCCGGCGGCGACGGCGGCCGCTCCGCGGCGCCGGCTGCCGGTGCGGGGCGCCCCGCGCGGGGGCGTCGTGACGGGCGCGGTGGGTGCGGGCATGCGTCCTCCTCGTCGAGGGTGCGAGTGACTCGTGTCACCCGTCCCGACGAACGGTAGGCCGTCCCCTGCCGGCGCACAAGGGGCCCGGACGGCGTCGAGCGGAGACGCGGCCCGAGGGAG
>Ga0180221_1002477_pt1 | contig 10678 bp, 9 predicted proteins | sample eDN5th37CKraftMG_FD_151339 | JGI IMG/M metagenome (GOLD analysis project Ga0180221, IMG submission 151339) | Enriched Miracle-Growth compost microbial communities from Emeryville, California, USA - eDNA 5th pass 37_C Kraft MG (version 2) (version 2) ...
CTCGCCGCGCAGCGCCTCGGTGTCGAGCGGCACGTCGTGGGCCGGCGCATGGCGAAGCGGCGCCTGCGGCGCGATCACCTGATGGACGACGCCCTCGACATAGCGCGCCGCGGCGACCTTGCCTTCGAGGTGCTTCGCCGCGAGGTCGGGCCGCGCCGGCGTCACGCGCGGATCGAGCGCCGCGCTCATCCGTAGCGCGCGGCGAGCCACGCATAGAGCGCGCGCGCCGCCTGGCATTCGCCGCCCTCCGGCCGGCCGGGCTTCGCCGACGGGCTCCACGCATAGATGTCGAGATGCAGCCACGCCCTGGCCGCGGTGACGAACCGTTGCAGGAACAGCGCGCACGTAATCGAGCCGGCGAACGGGCTCGACGGCGCGTTGTTGATGTCCGCGGTCTTGGAGTCGAGCATGGCCTTGTAGGGCTTCCACAGCGGCATGCGCCACAGCGGATCGTTCTCCTGCGCGGCATGGCGCAGCACGTCGGCCGCCAGCGCCTCGTCGTCGGTATAGAGCGGCACGAGGTCGGGGCCGACGGCGACGCGGGCGGCGCCGGTGAGCGTGCCCATGTCGATCAGGAGGTCCGGCGTCTCCTCGTCGGCGACCGCCAGCGCATCGGCGAGGATCAGCCGACCCTCCGCATCCGTGTTGCCGATTTCGACGGTGAGGCCCTTGCGCGACGGGTAAATGTCGAGCGGACGGAAGGCGTCGCCGCCGATGGCGTTCTCCACCGCCGGGATCAGCACGCGCAGGCGCAGCTTCAGCCGGCGGCCCATCACCATGTGCGCCAGCGCCAAAACGGTGGCGGCGCCGCCCATATCTTTTTTCATCATCAGCATGGCGCTCGACGGCTTGATGTCGAGGCCGCCGGAATCGAAGCACACGCCCTTGCCGACCAGCGTCACCCGCGGGTGGGCGGGATCGCCCCAAGTGAGATCGACGAGCCGCGGCGCCTCCCTGGCGGCGCGGCCGACGGCGTGGATGAGGGTCAGCTTCTCCTTGAGCAGGTCGTCGCCGACGACGGACGACACCTGTGCGCCGTGGCGCCGGGCAAGGTCGCGCACAGCCGCCTCGAGCGCCGCGGGTCCCATGTCGTTGGCCGGCGTGTTGATGAGGTCGCGCGCCAGGAACACGCCCTCGACCACGCGCGACAGGTCCTCGCCATCGACACCGGCGGGCACCTCGAGCCGGATCTCCTTGTCCTCGGCCTTGCGGTAGCGCGCGAAACGATAGCTGCCGAGCGCGACGGCCAGCGCCGCGAGCCGCAGGTCCGCGCCGTCTCCGGCGAACCGATAGGTCCCCGCCGGGATCAGACCGGGCAGGCGACCGGCCGCGAACGGATCGCCCTCCTTGTCGCCCGCGATTCCCAGCAGCACGGCGGAAAGGCCATCCGGGCCCGGCAGCAGCGCATGGCGGCCGGCCTTGGGCTCGAAGCCCGCCGCCTCGGCATAGGCTGCCTGGGCCGCGTCGAGCTTGCTGCGAAGGGCGGGCCAGGATTGCGCCGTGACCAGGTGAATGGGGACAGCCGGCGCCCCGCCGGGAGGCACGAATATCGGATGCATGGGAGCAGTTTCCGTCGAACGGCTCCCCGGTTATCACGCGGGCGCGGCCGGGTGAAGCGGACGAGGCGGCCGGTTAACGCGGCATTAAGGTTAACGCTCTATTGCGGGACCAGCAGGCGGTGCACAGCCGCCCCCGGCGGAGCCTCATCATGGCGGCGTTCCCCCCGCGCCTTTCCCACCACATCATTGCTGCCGCAGCCGCCGGCCTCGTGGCGCTGGCGCTCGCAGGCTGCGCCGCGAACAACACTGCCGATGTTACCGGCTCCATCGCCTCGCAGCCGACGCCGCGCACCGAGGACGACTGGCGCCGCCTTGCCGAAACCCTCGGGCCCAAATACCGCGAGAACCCCCAAGACACCGACCTGGCGATCCAGTACGCCCAGGCGCTGCGCGGCAGCGGCCAGCGCCCGCAGGCCGCCGCCGTGCTCGAGCAGGCATCCATGGCCGCGCCCAACAACAAGGCGGTGCTCGGCGCTTACGGCCGCGCCCTGGCCGATGTCGGGCAATACCAGCAGGCGTTCGACGTGCTGCAGCGCGCCCATACGCCGGAAAACCCCGACTGGCGCATCCTGTCGGCGGAAGGCGCGGTGCTCGACCAGCTCGGCCGCCATGCCGAGGCGCAACGCTACTATTCGGCCGCGCTCAAGATCGTGCCGGACGAGCCTTCTGTGCTGTCCAACCTCGGCCTGTCCTATGCGCTGGCCAAGGACCTGCCGCGGGCGGAGACGACGCTGCGGCAGGCTGCCGCGAATCCCAACGCCGACGCGCGCGTGCGGCAGAACCTCGCCCTCGTCGTCGGCCTGCAAGGCCGCTTCGCCGAGGCGGAGAGCATCGCCCGCGCCGACCTGCCGCCCGACGAGGCCGCCTCCAACGTCGCCTATCTGAAGCAGATGCTGTCCGACGCCAAGGCCGGCAGGGGCCTCAAGAGCATCGCGCCCGCCGCGGGCACGTGAACGCCGCGGCTTAGGGCGAAAACATTACGCGCAGCGCCACCGGGCCGAGGATCACAACGAACAGCACCGGCAGGAAGAACAGGATCATCGGCACGGTAAGCTTGGGCGGCAGGCCGGCAGCTTTCTTCTCCGCCTCGGACATGCGCATGTCGCGGTTTTCCTGGCTCAGCACCCGCAGCGCGTGTGCCATCGGCGTGCCGTAGCGTTCAGCCTGCTGCAGGGCGAGACAGACCGACTTGACGCTGTCGAGATCGACGCGCTTGGCGAGGTTTTCGTAGGCCTGCTTGCGGTCCGGCAGGTAGGACAGCTCCGCGGTGAGCAGGGCGAGCTCCTCGGCGAGCTCGATCGACCGGCTGCCGATCTCCTCGCCGACCTTGCGGAACGCCGCCTCGATGGACATGCCGGATTCCACGCAGATCAGCAGCAGGTCGAGCGCGTCGGGAAACGCCCGGTTGATCGACAGCTTGCGCTTGTCGATGCGGTTCTTGAGGAAAATATCGGGCGACTTGATGCCGAGATAGGTTGCGACGAGGCAGATGCCGATCTTGATCGTCGCCGGCTGGTCAAGATCGAGGATCAGGAACACGTAGACCGCCGACGCGACCATCATGGCGATCGGCATGACCATGCGGAAGAACAGATAGGCGACGTAAGGCCCCTGCCCGCGGTAGCCGGCCTGCAGGAGCTTGTCGCGCGCCTCCTCCTGGCCCACCCACTTGTTGAGGTCGAACTGCTCCACCGCGCGCTGCATGTACTGCTTCGGCGAGGAGCGCAGCGCCACCTTCTCGGCGCCGCGGGCGAGCTTCTCGCGCTCGCGCTGGCGGATCTTGTCCCGCTCGGTGCTGACCGAGCGCATCCGCTTCTCCAGCGTGTCTCCCACGAGCAGCGGCATCGCCAGCGTGAACACGGTGGCGCCAACGGCGAGCGCGACCAGCAGCATCGCCACGGTCTGAATGTCGGTGAGTTTTTCCACGAGCAGCGACAGCATCACCGGTCTTCAGAAATCGAAATTGATCATGCGCTTCATCGTGAAGATGCCCAGCAGCATCCAGACGGCGCTGCCCGCCAGCATGATGTGGCCGACCGGGTGCGTGAACAGGATGTTGATGAAGGACGGACTCGAAACCCACACCGCGCCGCCGACCAGGATCGGCAGCGCGCCGATGATGGTGGCGGACGCCTTGGCCTCCATCGACATCGCCTTGATCTTGGCCTGCATCTTCTTGCGGTCGCGCAGCACGCGCGACAGGTTGCTGAGCGCTTCCGACAGATTGCCGCCCGCCTTCTGCTGGATCGTGATCACGATGGCGAAAAAGTTGACCTCGGGCAGCGGGATGCGTTCGTAGAGCTTGGCGCAGGCTTCCCCGATCGGCATGCCGATGGTCTGGGTGTCGAGCAGCGTCTTGAACTCGCTGCGGATCGGCTCCTGCGCGTCGTTGACGATGATCCGCATGGAATCGATCAGCGGCAGCCCGGCCTTGATGCCGCGCACGATGATGTCGATGGAATCGGGAAAATGCTCGAGGAAGTTCTTCTCGCGCCGCTTCTTGAGGTAGGAGAGAAGCCAGCGCGGCGCGCCGAACGCGGCGACGAAGGAGCCGCCGGCGGCGACCAGCATGTTGCCGCTCAGCATCAGCAGCACGACGAAGGCGACGAGGCCGAACAGGCCGGAGACGATGTAGAACGTGCGCGGCGTCCAGGTCAGCCCGGCCTGCGTGATGCGGATGGCAAGGGGGACGGACTTGGGCTTCCTGTGGCGCTCCTCCACGCCCTTCAGCGTCTGCTCGATCTGCTCGCGGCGGGTCTTCTGGGCATTGCGGCCGGCGGCCTTGCGCACCGTGGCCGGCGCCTGCGCGACCGTCATGCGGCGGCGCTCGGCCTGCTTGCCGCCGGACAGGGACGGATAGAGGAACACCCACGCGATGCCGCCGCAGGCGACGCTCACCAGGAAGAAAACCGCAAGCGTGTTCAGCGCCATCGGGGCAATCTCACCCGTTTGCCCCCTGGTTGGCCACTTCGGCGGCGTCGAGCGCGGCGGCGAGCCGTTTCTCCTCGCCGAAATAGCGCGCGCGCTCCCAGAACCGCGGCCGGCCGATGCCGGTGGAGCGGTGGCGGCCGATCAGCCGGCCGTTGGCGTCCTCGCCCAGGACGTCGTAGACGAACAGGTCCTGGGTGATGATGACGTCGCCTTCGAGGCCGACCACCTCGGTGATGTGGGTGATGCGGCGCGAGCCGTCGCGCAGGCGCGCGGCCTGGATCACCACGTCCACCGAGGCGCAGATCATCTCGCGGATGGTGCGCGAGGGCAGCGTGAAGCCGCCCATGGTGATCATCGATTCGAGTCGCGACAGCGCTTCGCGCGGATTGTTGGCGTGCAGCGTGCCCATCGAGCCGTCGTGGCCGGTGTTCATGGCCTGCAGCAGGTCGAACGCCTCGGGGCCGCGCACCTCGCCGACGATGATGCGCTCCGGCCGCATGCGCAGACAGTTGCGGATGAGGTCGCGCATGGTGATCTCGCCCTCGCCTTCGAGGTTGGGCGGGCGCGATTCCAGGCGCACCACGTGCGGCTGCTGCAACTGCAGCTCGGCGGCGTCCTCGCAGGTGATGATGCGCTCGTCGTCGTCGATGTAGCGGGTGAGGCAGTTGAGCAGCGTGGTCTTGCCCGAGCCGGTGCCGCCCGACACCAGCGTGTTGACGCGGCAGCGGCCGATGATCTTGAGGATTTCCGCGCCCTCGGGCGAGATCGAGCCGAACTTGACGAGCTGCTCCAGCGTCAGCTTGTCGCGCTTGAACTTGCGGATGGTGAGCGCGGGTCCGTCGATGGACAGCGGCGGCACGATGACGTTGACGCGGGAGCCATCGGGCAGGCGGGCGTCGCAGATCGGAGAAGCCTCGTCGACGCGGCGCCCGACCTGGCTGACGATGCGCTGGCAGATGTTGAGGAGCTGCTGGTTGTCGCGGAACCGGGTGTTGGTTTTCTGGATCTTGCCGGCGACCTCGATATAGACCGTGCCGGAGCCGTTCACCATCACGTCGGCGATGTCGTCGCGCGCCAGCAGCGGCTCCAGCGGGCCGTAGCCGAGCACGTCGTTGCAGATGTCGTCGAGCAGCTCCTCCTGCTCGGAGATCGACATGACGATGTTCTTGATCGCGACGATCTCGTTGACGATGTCGCGGATTTCCTCGCGCGCCGAGTCCGCGTCGAGCCGCGCGAGCTGCGACAGGTCGATGGCCTCGATCAGCGCGTTGAAGATCGTGGTCTTGGTCTCGTAATACTTGTCGGAGCGGGTGGTATCGACCAGCGGCGGGGCGCGCCCGGATGCGAGATTCGGCATCACGACGCGGCCGCCCTGGGTCTGCGGCCCGGATACGACAGGCGCCGCGAGCCCGCTCGAGGGGAACGGCGCATGCGGCTCGGGAGCGCCGGCCGCGGGCGCCAGCGGCGGCGAGGGATGGGCCGCAGGCTGCGGCGCGGGCACCGTCTCGTGACGATGCTCGACGACTGCCGCCCCACTCCGCTTACCAAACCCCGACATCTGCAACCCTAACGCTTCAACAGCTTCTGCAGCAGCGGGCTCAGCAAGGTCCGCTGCCGTTTGGCCTCGGCGCGGCCGGTGAGGTGCTGCGCGAGCTGGCGGAACAGCTCCGCCGATTTGCTGCTCGACGACACCTCGGCGATCATCTGGCCATTGTTGGCGGCGACGCCGAACACCGCCGGCTCGAATGGAATGATGGCAACCGGGTCGTCCTCAAGCGCGCGCGCGAAGTCCGCCGGCTTGATTTCCGGCCGTTTCGGCACGCCGACCTGGTTGAGGCAGTAGGACGGCGGACGGTCGTTCGGCCGCGCCGTGCGCAGGAGATCGATCAGATTCTTGGCGTTGCGCAGGTTGGCGAGGTCGGGCGACGCGACGATCAGGATGTCGTCGGCGCTGACGAGCACGCGCTTGACCCAGGCCGACCAGACGTGCGGCACGTCGAGCACCACGCAGGGCACCGTGGCGCGCAGCGTGTCGAACACCGGGTCGAACGCCTCGGCGCCGAAGTCGTAGACGCGGTCGAGCGTCGCCGGCGCGGCGAGCAGGCTGAGCTGATCCGCGCATTTCGACAGCAGCCGATCGATGAAGGCGGCGTCGATGCGGTCCGGCGAGAACACCGCATCGGCGATCCCCTGCGGCGGGTCCTGATTGAAGTCGAGGCCGGCGGTGCCGAACGGCAGGTCGAGATCGGCAACGACCGACGCCAACTCGAAATCGCGCGAGATCGACCAGGCGACGTTATGCGCGACCGTGGAGGCGCCGACGCCGCCCTTGGCGCCGACCACGGCGAGGATGCGGCCGACGGGCTTCGCTTCGGGCGCGGAGAACAGCCCGCACACCGAGCGCACCACGTCGAGGGTGGTTGTCGGCGCGATGAGGTAGTCGCTGACGCCGCGCCGGATCAGCTCGCGATAGAGCACGATGTCGTTGAACCGGCCGATGATGATGACGCGGGTATCGCCGTCGCAGACTTCCGCCAGCTCGTCGAGCGCCTTGAGCAGGACGTCGCCCTGCTTGTCCGATTCGATGACGATGACATTGGGCGTCGGCGCGGCGCGGTAGGCCTCGAGCGCGGCCGTGATGCCGCCCATCTGGATGCGCAGCTGCACCCGCGACATGCGGCGGTCCTCGGCGGCGTGCTGGACGATGCCCGCGATCTCGACGGTCTCGCAGAATGCCTGGACGGAGATGCGCGGCGCCGGCGCGATATGCTCGTCGGACGGGGCCAGTGCCTCGGCCGCGAACTCCGCGTCGGTAGCCTGTTGAGTGTATCGTATCATTGCTGCCCGACGTCGCTGATCTTGCCCTGGTTCGGGTTCGGATAGGTCGTCGCCGGACTCTGGCCAGTGCGATATTTCTCCAGCGCCTGCGAGCGGCGCGGCTCGTAGGCCGGCGTCTCGGCGCGCGGCTGCACGAGGTCGGCCGGATTCTCCACCATGGCGGCGAGATTGTGCTGAGAGGCGCAACCGAGATTGTAGTAAGGCCGGTTCTCCTCCCACAGCGGATCGGTGTCGGGCCCGAGGTCCTTGGGCCACAGGCCGCAGGGGCCAGCCTGTGCGCCGATGCGCGGGTAGGCCATCTTGATCGGCGGCAATTGCGCGGCATCGACGGGCCGGAACGAGCGCACCCGCACCGCCGGCTGCGGAACCTCGGCGGCGGCCAGGATCGACTGCATCTCGCGCAGCGAGGCCTCGGCGGCGCGGGCGTTCGGCGTGCCGCTCGGCAGGTCGATGGAGATGCCGCCGGCGGCGTCGCGCTTCCAGGACTGGGCGAAGGCCAGAACGTCGGCGCGCTGCGCCGGAGTCAGGCCCGGCCGGGTGCCGACGAACACCGCGAGCGAATGCTCGGTCTCGCCGATCGTGATCGGATGGCGCTGCCGGTAGTCGTTGGGGATCGTCTCCGCGGTCTCGCGCGGGGTGTAGCAGCCGGCGAGCGCAACGGCGACCATGAGCGCCGCCGCCGCGCGCGCCGCCGCGGCCCTGCGCGCAGCGATGTCCCGAAGTGCCGTTGCCATCGTTGCCCCCGATCAATCCATGATGAAGCCGTAGGTCCCGCGATAGGCGCGTCGCGGGTCGGTGTTGGTGCCGGCGACGCCGTAGATGCGGTTGAGCCGGCCGAGCAGAACGGTGGACGGGTCGGATACGTCGGCGAAGCCGTCGTCCGGTCTCGCCAGGTCCTTGGTCGCCACCGGCTTCACGACGTAGGGCGTGATGATGACCATCAACTCGGTCTGCGAGTTGACGTAATCCCGGCTGCGGAACAGCGCGCCGAGCACCGGCACCTGCATCAGGCCCGGCAGCCCATTGATGTGCTGTTTGGTCTGCTCCTGGATCATGCCCGCAATCGCGAGCGAGCCGCCCGAAGGGATCTCGACCGTGGTCTCCGCCCGGCGCACCCGAATCGACGGAACGATCAGCGTATCGGAGAGGCGAAGCTGGTTATCGGTCGACAGGTCCGACACCTCGGTCATCACCTTCAGGCTGATGCGGCCTTCCGACAGCACCACCGGCGTGAAGGTGAGGCCGACGCCGAACTTCTTGAAGTCGAGCGTCGGCTGGCAGACGGGTGGCGACTTGGTCGTGTCGCATTGCAGGCCGGTGGGGACGGGAAATTCGCCGCCCGCCATGAAGGTCGCGCTCTCGCCGGATATGGCGGAAAGATTCGGCTCCGCCAGCGTGCGCAGCACGCCCGCCCGCTCCATCGCCTGCAGGGTCGCTGTCGTGGACTGATAGGTCAGCGCGCCCTGGGTGGCGCTGAGCGCCTGTCCGAACGCGGAGAAAGGCATGGCGGTTGCAAAATTGAAGACGGTCGCTCCCTGTCCGACGCTGCCGTTGAGATTGATGCCGAGCTGCTTGATGACGTCGCGCTTGACCTCGGCGACCGTCACCTTGAGCAGCACCTGGTCGCGGCCGCGAACCGTGATCGCATTCACCACCTTGGCGTTGTCGCCGACGAGCCGGCTGGCGATGTCGAACGCCTGCTGCGCCTCGGCCGGGCTCGACGCCGAGCCGCTGAGCACTACGCCGTCGCCGACTCCGTCGACGCGCATGTCGCCGTCGGGGAACATCTGGCGCAGCGTCTGGCGCACGCCGTTGAGGTCGCGCGTCACCGCGATGTCGAGCCCGGCGATCTGGCGGCCTTCGGCATCGAAGAAAAACACGTTGGTCTGGCCGACGGCTGCGCCGACGATGTAGGCGCGGCGCGCCGAGCGCACCACCGCGTTGGCGATCTTGGGATCGGCGACCAGGATGTCGCGGATGTCGCGCGGCAGGTCGATGACGATGGACTTGCCGATGCCGAGCGGGACGAAGCGCGAGGTGGCCTCGCTGGCGGCGATCTGGATGCTGGTCGACCCCGGCTCGATCCGCTCGGCGGACTGGCTCCGCCCGACGGCGGCGAGCGAGAGCACGAGCGCGGCGGCGATGAGCGCTGTGTGACGAGCGAGCCTGCGCGCCGTGATGCTGCGAACCATCGTGCGGTACCCCTGCCGGATCATCGTGCCGTCGCCGAGCTGCTGACGCCGAAGCGGACCATGTTCATGCGCGACGTGCCGCCGGTGTTGTCGTCGGGCACGTTGCGCGGTGCGTTGGCGTCGGCGAGGCTGCGCAAGGCGAGCGTCAGCGTGCCGAGCTGGCGCGAAACCGCGAGCAGCTCGGCCTGGCGCTGCGTCAGCTCGAGCGTTGCGGTCTTGCCGACCACGACGCGCTGGCCGTTCTTCTCCTCGACGGTCTGGTCGATGGCGAGCACCCGCACGTCGGTCAGGATCGTCTCGCTGACGTGCGATTCCACGCCGGTCGCTTTCTCGGCCTCGCGGTCGCGCCGCGACAGGATCACATCGACGCGGTCGTTGGGCAGGATGAAGCCGCCGGCCCCGGTCTCCGGCGAGATGTCGGTGGAGATGGCGCGCATGCCCGGCGGCAGGATCGCAGCCATGTAGCCGGAGCCCTTGGCCTTCACCAGCCGGTTGTCGCGCACCGGCTCGCCGGCGGCGATGGGCAGGCGAGCGATCGCGCCGGTGAACTCCGCGATCGCGTCGGGATGTTCGTTCTTTCTCACGAGCGCGCCGGTCGCGGAGGCCGCGGGCCACTGCTGCCACGCCATGTCCGCCGCGGCGATGGCCTGGCCAATGCCGATGTCCTTCCTGACCACCAGGACATCGACCGTATCGAGCTGCGCGGCGGGCTGCGACGGCGGAGGCGGCGGAGGCGACGAGCGGCCCGACATCAGCATGGCGGCGAGGCCGCCGGAGCCGATCGCCAGGGCCAGAACAATGATACGCGCGGATCTCATACGCTCACATCCCACATGACGCTGCCGACGATCTGGGCTCGCCGATGCCGGATTTCAGCAGGCAAACGTCAATTCGTGGTTAACGGGCCGTATCCAAATCGAGTTAATCGATCGTTTATTCGCGCAGCGCGCGCCGCCCGGCGTCGCTCACGAATTGATGAGAGCCATCCACTCGGTGTGCGGATAGATCAGCAGCGCGGCGCCTGCCAGCGCAATGCCGTAGGGCACGCCGGTATTGCGGTCGTGCAGGCGGGCGAGCCACGGCTGCCGCGCCAGGGCCGCCGCCAGCGGCAGCGTGCGGAACCGGATGATGGCGAGCGTCAGCGCGCCGCCGATCAGC
>Ga0180221_1002481_pt1 | contig 10668 bp, 7 predicted proteins | sample eDN5th37CKraftMG_FD_151339 | JGI IMG/M metagenome (GOLD analysis project Ga0180221, IMG submission 151339) | Enriched Miracle-Growth compost microbial communities from Emeryville, California, USA - eDNA 5th pass 37_C Kraft MG (version 2) (version 2) ...
GTAGGACATCGGTTCGTCGCGGTTGCCGTTGGGCGTCAGGTAGCCGGGGTGGACGTTGTCGAACCCGGCGAACGCGTTGGCCACCGCCAGCAGGTTGCCCCAGTACCGCGGCGCGTAGACGATCGGGTCGTACTGGAAGCCGATGGTGGTCATCTGCACCCCGGTGTCGGTCGGGGTGGCGGGCCCGAAGGTGATGTTGAGGAACGGGATGGTCGGCAGGAAGCCGAGCCGGGTGAACAGGCCACCGTCGGGGTTGTAGACGTTGCCGATCGTCACCACGTGCGAGATCTTGGCGAACAGGTCGGGGTTGTCCTTGGCGATGCGGCGCAGCGCGTCGGAGACCACCGCCCCGCCCTGGGAGTAGCCGAACACCACGTACTCGCCGTCGGCGGCGGTCGGGTCGATGTGGTTGTAGAGGTTGTCCACTCCCTCGCCCACCGACACGTTCCACGTCTCGCAGCGGCCCGGCACACACCAGCCGGGGATGATCGACAGCGGGTAAAACGAAGCGGGATAGTCGATTCCGACGAGGTTGCAGTCGGCCGCGGTGGTGCAGTCGGAGAACGGCGCGAGGTAGCGGCTGCGCGCGTTCTCCAGATACTTGTCGACGATGTTGGCGTTGGGGGTGCCGGTGCCCGGCACGATCAGCGCGGTGGCGGCCAGCGCGACCGCCGACAGCAGCGCGGTGAGCGCGCCGAGCGCTGCGGTGCTCAGCAGGCCGAAAATGGACAGCACGATGACGCGGGCCGCTCTAGGCATGGGTTAACTGTCACATACCGACCACGTCGGACCGGGGATTTCTGAGCAAATTCACAAGCGGTGTCAATAAATGGACGGGAGTGACGGATGAGGCGGGCGGCGACGACGCTGGCGGTGCTGGCGTCGGTGCTGGCCGTGGTGGGTCTGGTGGTGCGCTGGGTGCCGATCGTCAACCGTGCGCTGATCGCGACGGCCGCGCTGGCGCCGTATCTGATGCTGGGTGCGCCGGTCGCGGTGCTCGGGTTCGCCCTGGCGCGCCGCTGGCTGCCGGCGCTGCTGGCGGCGGCGCTGACGGCGGCGGTGGTGGCCGGGCAGGTGCCGTTGTTCGTCGCCGACGGCTCACCACCCGGGGTGACGCTGCGGGTGGCGTCGGTGAATCTGCGCTACGGGCAGGCGGAGCCGGCGGCGGTGGCGGAGCTGGCCCGCCGCGACGCCGACGTGCTGGCGGTGCAGGAGCTCACCCCGCAGTTGGCGCAGTGGCTCGATGAGGCTCTGGGTGAGGACTTTCCGTACTGCGAGGTACGGCCGCGGGAGGGTCCGGCCGGTGTCGGCCTGTGGAGCCGCCACCCGCTCACCGATCCGCACGACTACGGCCAGTTCTGGTTGGGCCTGCTGACCGCGCGCCTGCAGGTGCCGGGCACCGGCGCCCCGACGACGGTGGCCACCACCCACATGTCGGCACCGTGGCCGGATCCGTTCGACGGTTGGCGCGCCGACCTGACCGAGATGGCAAACACCTTGCGGGGCATCGCGACTCAGGCGCCGGGACCGGTGATCGTGGCCGGGGACTTCAACGCGACCACCGATATGCGCGAGTTCCGCAGGCTCCTCGACGCGGGCTACCGGGACGCCGCCGAGCAGGCCGGCGCGGGGCTGACGCGCACCCACCCGGCCGATCTCGCGGTGCCACCGGTGTTCGCCGTCGACCACATCCTGGTGCGCGACGCCACCGCGACGACCGTGAGAACGGTTGCGGTGGACGGGTCCGATCATCGCGCCCTGGTGGCCGAAGTGAGAATCGCCGGGAGCAACCGTTCGGCCGCGGATTGACCAGCACGGCAACCCTTCTTCGCAACCCCGGCATGAACCCCGAGCCGACAATGATCGTTTTCAAATATTGACGTACCTGTAAGACGAGGTTACTTTCAAGATCAGGTTGCCGAATCGGGGGTTTGCCGTGTGGAAGATCATCGGGCGTTGGTTCAAAGGCGGTAAACGAACCAAGCCGGCAGATCTGGACGGCGCATGTCCAATCTGCGACCACCCCTTCGGAGATCGGGCGCACGCGTGCCTCGGTGGCGGAGGCATCGCCATCCCGCGCCGCGACACGACGTCGCCCGACAGGCCGCAGTTCGCCGTGCCCGCCGTTGTCAGACACACCCTGGTGTGCTGAGTCATTGATTCGCTCGTTCTTGTCAGCTATCGGTGATGGCCTGGCCGCGTGGCGCTGAGATCGTCTTGACCGATGCTCAACGTTTCGAATCGGAGGGACTGACATTCCCCGGGACCGTGGAGGCATCAGCGATAAGGAGTAGCGATGTCAGAGAAACGGAAAAAGTACGATCGGGAGTTCGGTGGGGGGGCTGTTCGGATCGTCGAGGAGTTGCCGGGTTGCGCGTGATGTCCTCAAGCGATCAGTGCTCCTGTGGGTGAAGGTGTCGACGAAGTGACTGTGGCACGCTTCATCGCCAACCAGAGGACCACATATCGTGTGCCTCAATCGTTTACCTGTGCAGTGTCGGGTGTCAGCGTGTCGTGGTTCTCCAAGTGGATCGCCCGTGCTGCGGACATTGACGGGTTGCCTACCCGATACCGACATAGCCGCCGAGCTGCTGGGTGCGGCGAGGGGCCCATCTTGATCGCCGCGCACGCGAGCGCGGCATCCGGGTGCAGGGAGGCGTTCTTCTCCTATTCAGAGTGGGAAGTACTGTCCCGCAATACTTTCAGTGACACTATTCAGGCCCAGGCTGTGGTCATCGACTGGTGTTACTCCTTCTACAATCACCAACGCCGGCACAGTGCCGCCGACGGGTTATCGCCCGTCAACTACGAGATCAGGCAATCCAAGACCAAGCAGAAAGCGGCATAGCCAACCCTCCACGATCTCGCGGGAACCACACGACCTTGCGCGGGGGCGGCACCCCAAGTGACCACATGCCGAAGTCAGCGTGTCCCGGTGACGTCGTGCAACCGTTCTTCCACCCAATTCCAGTCGATCCGCTCCTGTTCCAGTCGCACACGATCGCCGAGGCGGTCCTCGACGAGATCCTGGTAGAGCTGTTGCTCGTCGGGTGTCAATCGGGTTAGGAGCGACCTCGCCGGGCGATCCTCCATTACCCACCGGTCACGGTGGGCGATCAGGGTGGCCCGGTCCATCAAAACGGATTCTGCTGTCGGCAGCCACGCCCGAAGTCGGTCGAGAATCGCGAATCCATGGGTATCGAGATCGCCCCAGTACACAATGCGTACACTGGCCAACCACGGCAGCCGCCCGACGTTGTCGACATCGAAGCCCCGCCCCCAGATCACCACACCGGATTCAGGGACGTCGACGCTGAGATAGCTGATCTCGTTCTCGACGATCATCGCTGTGCGTGGCCGTACGTCGAGCTGCGCCAGTTCCTCGGTCCGGACGGCGAGCTCCGTGAGAGGCGCCGGCAGCCCCAGCGACGGTGCTGGTCGTAGTCGAACAAGGCTGGACTTGGACCGTAGCCCCAGGTCGGTGAGGAATCCCCGGGCCGAGGATGCCACGCCGAGAATGTCGGCCAAGTCCGAGCGGTGGCGTTCAACGAACTTGGTGTCCACGCCGGGCGCACTGATCTCGCGCAGGTAACGCCGCGAGCGCCGGTTTCGGTCGAGCCACTCGCAAGCCGCGATCAGCTTCGGCATGTCCGCCGCCAGGGCCAGTGCCCGGTGTGGGTTGGCAATCACCCATTGGCGAACTCGGGGATGATCGTGCACCGACGCGAGCAGCTCGTCGAAGCGCTCAACGGCTGCCGTCACCCCCAGCAGTGTCCACGCCTGGCCGTATGAGCGGATAACCGCCCGAGCGGGAAGCATGTTGCGGCCGAACTTCCTGCCGCCCACCGACTTCCACTCCAGCGTGTACCGGGTATCGTCACGCCGTCCGGCGTCGAGAGCCGTCACCCAGTCGCGCACGCGTGTGAGGTCGTCACCGATCTGCGCGGGTGCGGGACCACGAAGCGGCACAACGATTGGCGTAAACGGATCACCGCTCGCGTAGGCGCGCAGTAGGGTACCGTCGTCCCAGCTGCGCCTGACCTTGGCCGCGATGTCACCGGGTGTGGCCCACGGGGTGCTCACGGCCGAGTGCCGTTGCGTCGGGCGCGATACTCCTCGATCGTCATGGTCTGCAGGCGCGAATACGTTCCGGTCGGGTTGTCCACGATGCCGATGGCCTTCACGTATGGTTCGATGACGTGCACTTTTTGCAGCGGTGTGACGATCAACAGTTGGAGCCCGAGGGTCGCGAAAAGGTCCAGCGCGTACCGTGTCGACACGTCCGATCCGCGCCCGAACGCCTCGTCGATGACGGCGAACCGGAAGTCACGCGACTCCTCGGCGCCCCATTCGAGCCCGAACTGGTAGGCCAGCGAGGCCGCCAGGATGGTGTAGGCGAGCTTCTCCTTCTGCCCACCGGACTTGCCGTCGGAGTCACTGTAGTGCTCCCACTCGACACCGGTGTCGACGTCTCGTTCCGAGGCCGAGAACACGAACCAGTTGCGGACATCGGTGACGCGGCGGCTCCAGTTCCGGTCCGATTCGGCGTAGCCCTCGCGACCTCGGAAGCGTTCGATGATCCGCTTCACGTCGAGGAAGCGCTGTTCAGAGTACTGGTCGCCGTCAACCGCCAGCGCGTCGTTGGTCAGGTTGCGCAGATCTGAACGGAACTGTGCGACCTCCTGATTGGTGGTGGGTTCTTTCTCCAGCCGGATGAAGCGGCCTGGATTGTAGGGCACCGCGCCCAACGCCTCGTTGATGCGGTCGATGCGCTCGTCGATGGCCGAGGCCTGCCGGTTGAGCCAGTTGTTGAAGCCGGCCAGCTCCTGGATGGCGTTCTTGTTGAGTTGCTCTTTGAACTCCGACTCGAATCGAGGCAGGTCGTCGGTCGCCACGCGCTGCCGGAAGATCAGGAAGTCGCCGCGTGCGTCGACGGTGGCATCCATGTCCGCACGCAGCTCGGGCCACCGACGGAGCACCTCCAGCATGTACTGCGCCAGATTCTGTCCATATCCGCCGAGCTCACGGGTCAGTCGCTCGATGCGCCGGTGCAAGTCGTCCGACAGCGCCGCCTCGGCGGCGGCGCAGTCGTCGGCTCGAGTGGGCCGGCTCGCGGCAAGCCGGCGCTCAAGAGCGGGGTATGACGCCCGAGCCACCTCGAGTTGCTCGGATGATTGCGCAGCCACGAACTGCTGATCTCGTTTTCGATCCTGCTGTGCGCGCTGCACGGCTGCGGCCGTGGTGGCGAGCTGACCGGTGAGTTGTCTGATCCGCTCGGCGACAACGCTGGCTTCTTCGGCATTGCGTTCCAGCGCCCGCGTGATCTCCTCTAGCCGCGAAGATCCGGACTGCAACCGCACCCGCTCCGCGTCGTGCGCCTCGGCGCGGTCTTCGGCCTCGTCGGCATTGAGCTCAGTCCAGGACCGAAAGCCCTCGACTCGCACCAGGGCGTCCAGCCGATGCTGCAACGCTTCCCTGCGCGCACCCAGGGTGGCCGCAGCGGCGGCGGCCTCCTGCCGATCGGATTCCAGGTCGGCAAGCTCGTCGCGCAGGGCGGTGAGCTTTCGTTCGTTGACCCAGCCCAGAACCCAGCGGCGGGGGTCATCGACGCGGTGCCGATCGTCCTTCTCGTGCCGGTCACCGGACCGAACCTGCCCCTCTCGGGTGACGGCACGTCTCAGGTCGCGGAATTCTTGGAGTGAGGTGGCGCACCGAAAGTCGGCGCGTTTCATCAGTTCGTTGCGGAGGTACTCCTCGAACGGGCCCTCCCGGACCTCGATACAGTCGGCCAGCAAAAGTCCGTCTGATTCCGTCGGCTGCAGCCGCACGCGGCGCGCAGCGACCCGTTCGTAGACCAGTTTGGCGCCCCTGCCGGCGACGGTGAGCCTGCGTCCGTTGACCCATCGGGTCACGGCATCGTAGTACTGCTGCGGCACCAGCAGTGAGAGTGCGAATCCTCGTAGCACACGTTCAGCGGCACCTCGCCACTCGGCGCGTTCGTCGTACACGTCGAGCAGCTCACCGGCGTAGGGCAGCTGCTCCGGTGTCAGTCCAAGTGCAGCACACAACTCTTCGCGTATCACGACCTGATCATGTGGCAGGTTGCTGGTGCGCTGCTCGAGGCTCTCGATCTCCGCGCTGACGGTGGTGCACTTGCGTTGACAGTCGCGCTCACGGCCGATCGCGTCGACGGTGGCGGCATCGACGTCGCGTTTCTCGGCGGTCAGCCTGACGCGTTCGGCGGCGACCACAGTGGGCAGGTTGACAAACGCCTCCTCATCGAGGACGGGCGTCAACCCGGCCTCGCCGATCGCGGCGTCGAACAATGTCCTGGCCCGCCGCCGCGACTCGGCCTGGACACGGGCCTCATGGGCCAGCCGCTCCAACTCGCCGATGCGATCCCCGCCCGCCTTGGCGCGCTCCTCGATCAGGGACTCGCGTTCGTGGTTGAGTCTGCGCTGGTCGGCTTCGGCGGCATCCTGTTGCTGCCACAGGGCGGCGCCTTCGGCTTCCAGCCGACCGATCTCCTCGGAGAGGAGGTCAGCACGCAACTCGGCGATGAAGAGCCGAACTGCCGATCGTTCGTGCTCCAGGCCGTCGCGTTCAGCCAGTGCGGCATCGTATTTGGCCGCAGTGTCGGCAATGGGTTCCAGCGCTTCGAGCTGCTCACGTGCCCGCTTGACGGCGTCGTGGGCCCTGGTCAAGTCGTCGAAGTGGCTGATGATCTCGCGAATGCGTTCGGTCGAGTCGCTCGGCTCGAGCATGTGGTCGCGCACGAAATCGTTGAGGTTTCCCACGGATTTCATCGAGACCGTCTGGTGGAACAACTCGAGTGCCTGTTCCGATCGGATTCCCAACAGCCGTCGCAACGAGGTCGCGTACTTGGGGAACTCGTCGAAGACCTCCGCTCCGGCAGCTCGCAGCCTCTTTCGCAGGTCACGCAGATCGGAGCCGAAGTCGGCGAAGTCGACGGCGATCGACAGTTCCTTGGTCGCGGTGACGTGGAACCGGTAGGGCTGTCCGGTGCTCTCACGCTGCTGGAAAACCTGGGCGAGCGTGACCGTCTCGTCGTGGCCGTGGTTGCGGAAGACACCGAGGATCACCGAGTAGGTCCGCTTGTTCTCCCGCAGCCCCTTCGGCCGAGACTTCCCGGTGGCCTCGTTTCGTTCGGATCGGTAGTGGCCTTCGACGTAGGAACGCAGGGTGCGTTCCTTGGCGTCCGCGCCGGCGGCCTTGTTGTAGGCGGCTTTGTGCGACGGCACCAGCAGCGTGGTGAGCGCATCCACGATGGTGGACTTGCCCGATCCGATGTCACCGGTCAGCAATGCGGTCTCGGCGCCGGGAGTGAACCGCCAGACCCGGCCGTCGAATGTTCCCCAGTTGTAGATCTCGGCGTACTGGAGTCGATATCCCGCCCCGGGACGCACGCTCAGTTCGGCTGTCCGAGAGATCGTTTCACTCATCGCCTGCTCCTGCTCCGGCGTACTGGCGCAGTTTGGCCGCGAAGTCCGACAGGGTCTGGGCATCGACATAGGCCTTGAGGATGCGTCGCACCTCCCAGTGGTCGCGCTGCCCGCGCAGCTGCCGCAGGAAGCCGAGCTCTGCGGTCTTCCTGATGGTGGTCTCCGCCTGGTCCACGACTCGGGCGTCGTTGGTGGAGTCGGCTTGGAACAGCCGCAGCATCTCCACGATCTGTTCGGTGCTCAGGACCAGGCGGCCGTCGCCGCCGCTGGTCTCGAACTCGACGAGCCGCTTACGCAGCAGCACCAGCAGCAGACTGACGTTGTAGGTCAGCGCGCGCCTGCGCACCAGCCGCGGCAACTCCTCCTCACCGTCCTCCGAAGGCCGGGAGCGCAGGTAGGCGTAACCCTCGGCGTCGTCGACCACCACATCGATTCCGATGGTGGCGAAGTGGTCCCGAACGCCGGCCCCCGCACGTTCCAGCGTCAGCCAGGTGTCCTCATCAGCATCGCGGTAGACGACGCCCTGCATCAGACGAATGATGGCGGTTGCCACTGCACGTTCGTTGCTCATCGACGTCGCACCGTCACCTTCGGCAGTCTCGCCCGCTTGGTGATGTCCGGGTCGGCTGGGTCGGGGTAATCCAGGACGGTCTCCTCGGTGTCATCCACGTCGATTGCCAGGTCGTCCTCGTTGAGGGCGAGATAACCGACAATCTGGGCGGCCCCCTGCTCGATCGGGTGCACCGCGACAACATCGGACAGCAGGGCTGACGAGTCCTCGGGCAGCACGGCGCGGATGGTGTCGGCCAGACGTGCCTGGTCGATGTAGGTCTGGGCGAAGAGTAGGTCCGCGTTGACCTCCTCGGTCGCCGCCGAGACGTGACTCTCGACCGCCACCTCCGTCGGCGGTTGATACAGCGGACGCTCAAACGGCAGCGCGATCTCGATGCCCGGTTCGTCGACCTCCAGCCCGAAGGTCGGCGGGGCATCGCGAACTTCCAGCGCTAAGCTCTCCACCGCCCGAACCAGGTCCAGGACCCGCCGGTTCTCCAGCCACACCTGGTCGTCGAGAAAGCGGCGCAGCTGTTCGGAGATCTGCCGCACCGTACGCTGCGCGCGGTCTGCGGCCTCAGACCAGTCGTGATGGATGCGACGTATCCGCGGGTCGGCTTCCAGGACGTCGAGTGCGGACACCTTGGCGATCAGCTCGGCGAGTTCGGCCTGACGCTGCTCGGACAGCAGGAAGTCGTAGAACGCCTGAAAGCTGCGTCCCTGATCTGAGCCGGTGATCTCCGAACGGCTGCCCACCAGTTCCTCAAGCAGGCCGCCCTTGGAGCCCTCCCACGCGGCGATCCGCTCGCGGGCGGCTCGGTCCAGCAGCCGGAAGTTCTCCTCGACCTCGCGGAAGTCTGACAGCAGTTCACGCGCGGTGGTGGACAACTGCTGGTAGCGGTCGCGTACCGCTGTCGGATCCAGCACGGCGATGTCGCCGGCTTCGACAGCCGCGATCTCCGCCTCGAGTTCAGCACGGCGACGACGAAGTTCGGCCAGCCGGACATCAGGTTTAACCTCGGTGCCGTGCACGATCTGGCGCAGCAGCGCGACCACGGTGTGCAGCCGGGATTCGGTTCCCACGAAGGACCTGCTCTGAAGGTTGACGACCCAGGCGTATGCCTTCTCGAAAGCCGGTGTCACCTCGTAGTGCACTTCGTCGTCACCCGGCGGGTAGAACCGACGCAGATAGCCGGCATCGGTGGCCGCCCAGTCCTCCAGATAGGCGCGCGGCTCCTTGGGATAGCGACTCTCCCCGGATCCGGCACTGAGCGCGTAGAGATGGTTGTCCAGCGCCTCCGCGACCTGGCCTGCCGGGCATGCACCGCGGTTGGCCTCCACGAAGAACTCCCCCAGGAACGACAGCACCAACGGGGCATTGCCCGCGCGCAACAGACGCCACGCGGGATGGCGGTCACGCAACGCGGTGATCTCGTCGAACTCCATCACCCTAGGTTAGATAGCGCGACCGACACGTAGGGATCGACTCTTGGGGGACGCTTTCGCTGCCCGGCCTCAGTAGACGTTGACGCAGGTACAGCGACCACGCGTCGTTCATCGTTGACGTGACGCCGGCGACGAACCGGCACCGAGAGGGCGCGGTGTTCACAACCCCTTGACGTCCAGAGCGGCCCAGTACTCCCCGTCGCACAGTGTGCGGATCACCGGCATTCGGCCCGACGCACGGATGAGGCCAGGAATCCTGTCCCGGACGAGTTTGGCCACGCTGTCGGTCCCCTCGTGATTATCGTGTCGAACCGTTGTATCGCCGAGCACCGACATGGAGATGATGTGACAACAGCATCCGATCCGCTGCTGCTCGGACAGCGCGTCGTCGCCATTCTCGAAACCGGCCTGCGCACGGCAACCTACAACTCGACGAGATCTCAGCGAGCGTCCAGTGGCCCACCCGGCACGCGCGGGTGGTCGCCTCAGCCCGTGGCATCTACCGCGGCCAACCCGCCGGGGTGCCGACGTGGGCGGGATACCGACGGCGGGAGCGTTTGGACATCAGCTTCCCGCCGCGGTGGGTATCGGGGTGAGCATCGGATTGTCGGTGCTCTGCACGACCGTGAGCTTCCTCAGCTCGATTCAAGGACTCTCAATGAAGAAGTCAAGCTGCCGGTTCGGTGGTCGGGGGTGAGTCGGGTTGCCAGGTGCGGTTGTCGCGGATGTGGGCGTAGAGGACGTTGGTGCGCCGTCGTGCCAGGCAGATGGTGACCTGGATCGGTTTCTTGCCCTGGTCGCGTTTGGATTGGTAGTACACCTTCGAGCGGGGTCGCAGCGGGCTGCGGTGAGTGCGCACATGTACATCACGCGGCGCAGTCGGCGACTGTAGCGCCGGGGAGTGTGCAGCCGTCCGCTGGCGTTTACCGGAGTCGCGTGGGACAGGAGCCAGTCCGGCCCAGGGCGACGAGTTGGTCGGCCGAGCCGATCAGAGTCGGGTCGCCGACGGCGGCCAGGAACTGTGCGCCGGGACGAAACCCGAAACCCGGGCATGCTGGTGATCACGTCAGCCAGACGGTGGCGGCGTCCTCACCGGGCAGACACACTGTTTGTGCTTTCGCGGCGGCCACCGCAGCGTTGGCGATCGATGCCGCGTTACGCACCCCGGCGTCGGTCAATGTTTTCGTCAGTCTCGAACATCGCCGTT
>Ga0180221_1002483_pt1 | contig 10658 bp, 12 predicted proteins | sample eDN5th37CKraftMG_FD_151339 | JGI IMG/M metagenome (GOLD analysis project Ga0180221, IMG submission 151339) | Enriched Miracle-Growth compost microbial communities from Emeryville, California, USA - eDNA 5th pass 37_C Kraft MG (version 2) (version 2) ...
GAGCGGGCGCGTCGTTGCGGACGAGCACCCGCACCCGGTCGTCGTCGCGGGCGTCGACGAGGACGGTGCACCGCGCGCCCGGGGCGTGCCGCGCCACGTTGGCGAGCGCCTCCTGGACCACCCGGTACGCCGCTAGCTGGGCGAGCGGCCCGACGGCGCCCGAGGTCGCGAGCTCCTCGACGGGTCCGGCCGTCTCGAGCGTGACGTCCATCCCGGCCGACCGCGCCCGCTCGACGAGCTCGGAGATCCCGCCGATCGTCTCGACCCGGACGGCACCCGTGGGATCGGTGGGCGCGTCCGTGTCCCGCAGCAGGACGACGAGGTTGCGCAGGTCCCGCAGCATGGCGGTGCTCTGCTCCCGCACCTGCGCGACCGCGCGCTTCGCCCCGTCGGGGTCGGTGTCGATCTGCCGGCCGATCGCGCCCGTCATGACGGCGATGCCGGAGAGGTGGTGCGCCGCGATGTCGTGGAGCTCGCGGGCCATCGCGGTCCGCTCCCGCTCGACCGCGACCCGGACGAGCGCGTCCCGCTCCCGACCCTGGGCCGCCTCCGCGTCCGCGAGCGCGGCGACGGCGTCCCGCCGTGCGGCGACGAGCCCGCCCAGCACGAACGGCAGCCCGACCGACCCGGCGGCCTGCAGCACGCCGGACAGGAGCGCCGCCCACCACCCGGCACCGGTGCGCAGCACCCCCCCGCCGACGCCCGCCGCCACGAGCGCGCCCGCGCCGAGCAGGGCGGGCAGCAGGCGGCGGGGCGGTCGCGCGACGACGGCCCGGTACGTCGCGACGGCCACCGCGACGAGCCCGACGCCGATCGCGTCGCCGATGCCGAGGAGCAGCGGGAGGCCGCCGGCCACGACGACGAGGGTGGCCCGCGGGGTGTCGCGCCCGAGCCCGAGCGCGACCGCCTGGGCGGTCAGCACGGCGGCCGCCCACCACCACCCCGGCTCGTCGAACCCCGGGACGCCCCGGAAGACGGCCGGGTCCGCCTGCGCCACGAGCACCGAGACGGCGAGCAGGCCGACCGACAACACCCAGCACGCCGCCGGGACGACGAGAGCCGTCCGGCGGGCGCGCTGAGCGGTGCGCTCGGTCACCGGCGTCACGATAGACGCGCCGCCTCGTGCACGGGCCGGGCCACGGGCTCCTCGAGCTCGGGCACGTACCCGAGGCGTCCCCGCGACCCGACGAGCGTGAGGACCGCGGCCACGGTGGCCGCCAGCAGGAGCGAGTGCTGGAACACGTCCACGTCGAGCGTCGGGAACGTCTCGGCCCACACGATCGACGCGAAGTTGTTGATGCTGACGTGCAGCAGCATCGCCATCGGCAGGCTCTGCCCGGTGCGGTTGAAGACCCAGGTCATGAGCACGTTGAACGTGATGCAGAAGAGCACGAACTCGATCGGGCGGTACCAGGAGACGTCCGGCCAGCCACCCCACTCGGTGAGGTAGAGCGGCATGTGCCACAGGCCCCACAGGGCGCCGATGACGACGGCCGCCTTCGGTGCGCCCAGCAGCCGCTGCACCCGGGGCAGGGCGAAGTCGCGCCAGCCCGGCTCCTCGGCCAGGCCGGTGGTGACCATCTGCGCGAGCAGACCGGGCACGAGGGCTGCCAGCAGGGCGGCCGACGGCACGTGCAGCTGCCCGCCGGAGAAGACGAGCGCGGAGAGCACCATCGCGAGCGGGACGCCGAGCAGGATGCCGACGTACCAGCGCCAGCCGACCTTCCAGCGCCACAGCCGCCGGGCCCACGTCCGGACGCCGGCGCGGCCGTCCGCGATCGCGGTCACGAGGAGGGCGGAGCCGATCGGCCCGAGGTAGGCGCCCGGCAGCACGCCGAGCAGCTGGCCGCCGATGGGGCCACCTGGGTAGTGGAAGTCCCAGACGCCGAGGCCGTGCAGGGACAGGATGTAGGGGATCCAGGCGATCCAGCTGGCGAGGTTCGCCAGGACGAAGAACGACACGATCGGGTGGCGCCGGACGGCGCCGAGCAGACCCCCTCGAGGGGGTGCCACAGGTGCTTCGGGAGCGGTCAGGACGCTCATCTCGGTTCCTTTCGTCGCAGTGGTCCGACGTGCCACGACGCTAGGAACGGCCCCACCCCGCCCGCGCCGGGCGGAGGACGGAACCGCGGCGGTTGCATCGAAAGGTGGAGGCGGCCCCGTCCGGCGGGCGCAGTGCGGCCTCCGGCGCGCGTATCACCCCCGCGCGCCCGCGTCTCCTGCGCCGGCTGATCCCCTGGCACTCACGGTCGCGCGAGACGTGCCGTTGACAATATTTGTTGTCAAGGGCACGGTGGACCCATGCACGACGTCGAGGTCATCGAGGACGTGGAGGCGGCCGCCACCGCGCTCGACCCGGTGCGGGCGCGGCTCCTGCGCGAGCTGGCCGAGCCCGCCTCGGCCGCCGGGCTCGCCGCCCGGGTCGGCCTCCCCCGCCAGAAGGTGAACTACCACCTCAAGGCGCTGGAGGCGCACGGCCTCGTCGAGCTCCACCAGGAGCGTCAGCACGGCGGGATCACCGAGCGCGTGCTGCGGGCGACGGCGGCGGCGTACGTCGTCTCGCCGGCAGCCGTCACGGCGACCGCCGCCGACCCGGCGACGAGGGCCGACCACCTCTCGGCCGGCTACCTGATCTCGCTCGCGGGCCGGCTGGTCCGCGAGGTCGGCGCGCTCGCGCGCCGGGCCGGCGCGTCGGGCAGGCGGCTGCCGACGCTCACGATCGACACGCAGATCGGCTTCCGCTCCGCCGCCGACCGCGCCGCGTTCGCCGACGACCTCACCGCCGCGGTGCTGGACCTGGCCGCGCGCTACCACCACGACGACGGCCGCCCGCACCGCCTCGTCGTGGCCGCCCACCCGCTCCCGGAGGAGGAGACCCATGAGCACGGCACCTGACGTCCCGTACCGCCTCGAGTTCACCGTCGAGGTGCCCGGCACCGTCGACGAGGTCTGGCAGGCGATCGCCACCGCCAAGGGCATGAGCGCCTGGTTCACGCCGACCGAGCTGGAGGAGCGCGAGGGCGGCTCGCTGCGTTTCCGGATGGGTCCCGAGATGGACTCCGTCGGCCGGGTCGTCCGTTGGGAACCGCCCCACCGCCTCGTCTACGAGGAGGACTGGGCCCGGCTCATGGGGCAGGAGCCGGACGCGCTCAGCCCGCTGACCTCCGAGTTCGTGGTCGAGGCGCGCTCAGGCGGCACGTGCGTCGTCCGGGTGACGAGCAGCGGCTTCGGCACCGGCGCCGACTGGGAGCAGGAGTGGTGGGACACCCTGGCGCCCGGCTGGCTGCCGTTCTTCGACAACCTGCGCCTCTACCTCGCGCACTTCCCCGGGCAGGAGGCGACGCCGCTCGAGGCCTCGGCATCGCACCCCGGCGAGGCGGAGGCCGTCTGGTCCGCGCTGCGGCGCGGTCTCGGGCTCGGCGACGAGGGCACCGAGGTGGACCTGCTCGGCGCGACGGGCACCGTCGAGCGGGTGGGCGACCGGCAGGCGCTCGTCCGGCTGACCGCACCGGTCGCGGGGTTGCTCAACGCCTTCACCTACGGGGAGGGCGAGGGCACCGAGCCGGGGACCTCGACCGCGGGCGTCCGGGCGTACCTGTTCTCCCCCGAGTCCGCCGCGTGGGTGCAGCGCGAGCAGCCCGCCTGGCAGGCCTGGCTGGAGCAGCTCTCCGTGCCGGCCTGACGGCCCGCCCGACGAGGCGGCGGGCCCGGGTGGCACCGGGGCCCGCCGCCTCGCACGTCAGGAGGGCCGGCGCAGGTGCCGGTCGAGGAACCGCGCCGAGTCCTCCAGCTCGAACCGGGGCGTGCCGAGGTGCCCGCCGGGGTTCGCGTGCAGCGTCTTCTCGGCGCTGCCGAAGGCGTCGAACAGCTCGAGCACGCCCTCGCGCGGGTTGCCCTCGTCGTCCCACTGCAGCAGGAGCAGCAGCGGGACCGTGATCCGACGGGCCTCCTCCCGCTGCGCCCGCGGCACGTACCCGCCGCCGAACAGGCCGAGCGCGGCGATGCGCGGCTCGACCGCGGCGAGCCGGATGCCGAGCGCCGCCCAGCCCGAGTACCCGACCGGGCCCGTGACCTCCGGCAGCTCCAGCAGGGCGTCGAGGGTCGCCCGCCACTCGGGGACGGCCGCCTCCACGAGCGAGCCGACGACCTGCTCGAGGAGGTCGCCGAGCGGCTCACCGGCCTGCAGCGCCCGGCGCACCTCGGTGCGCGCCTCCGCGAGGCCGGGCAGGGGTGGCCGCTCGCCGCAGCCGGCGGCGTCGATGGTCGCCACCGCGTAGCCGTGCCCGGCGGCGACGAACCGGGCCCGGGCGACGAGCCGCGGGTCCCGGCGGGGCAGCCCGTTGTTGTGGGCCATGAGGACGAGCGGGGCCGGGTCCGACCCGCGGGTCCAGAGGGTGGCGGGGATGTCCCCGAGGACGAGCTCGCGCTCGACGACGCCGTCGTCGTGGAGCTGCTCGGAGGTGGTGCGAAGAGTCGTGCCGAGGTTCATGGTCGTGCCTCTCGAGAGCGCTGACGGCGCTCCCGGGCGACCTATCGCCCGACCGTGACCCCGGAGGGGAGCACCCACGTCGATCCGTTCACGGGTCCCACCTCCTCGTCCTGTCGCACGGCGGGCACCAGCGTAGGCAGAGCCGGACGAGGGCGGTCAACGAGTTTCGCCCGAGGCGTTGACGGCTCACTTGTTTTTTGCAAGTGTGGTCCACGTCACCCACCGGAACCCATGAGAGCGAGACCCGTCATGACCTCGATGTTCGTCAACCTGCCGGTCACCGACCTCGACCGCGCGAAGGCCTTCTACGCCGCGCTCGGGTTCCGGATCAACCCGCAGTTCACCGACCACAACGCCGCGTGCGTCGTGGTCGAGGAGGACCACAGCTACTTCATGATCCTGGTCCGGGAGTTCTTCCAGACCTTCTCCGACCGGCCGGTCGGCAACCCGGCCGAGACCGTCTCGGTGTCCACCGCGATCTTCCTCGACAGCCGCGAGGCGGTCGACGCGCGGGTCGCCGACGGCCTGGCCGCCGGCGGGACCGAGGAGCGCCCGCCCGCCGACTACGGCTTCATGTACCAGCGCCAGCTCACCGACCCCGACGGGAACGTGCTCGAGTTCGGCTGGATGGACCCGGTCGCGGCCGCGCAGGGCCCGGAGGCCTTCCAGAACCAGCAGGCCTGATGGCCGCACGCGAGTACGGGCAGTACTGCGGCGTCACGCGAGCCCTGGAGCTCGTCGGCGAGCGCTGGGCGCTGCTCCTGGTCCGCGACCTGCTCGTCGGGCCGCGCCGCTACGGCGAGCTCGCCGCGGGCCTGCCCCGCATCCCGAGCAACATCCTGGCGGCGCGGCTCAAGGAGCTGCAGGAGGCCGGCATCATCCGCCGCGCGCCCCGCTCGCGGGTCATCGTCTACGAGCTGACCCCCTACGGCCGCGAGCTCGAGCCCGTGGTGCTCGCGCTCGGGGCGTGGGGGTTCAAGGCGATGGGCGAGCCCCGGGAGGGACAGGTCGTCACCCCGGACTCGATGACGATGGCCCTGCGCACGGCGTTCCGTCCGGAGGTCGCCGCCGCGCTGCCGCCCACCGCGTACGCGGCACACGTCGGGCCCGCGGACCTGCTCGTCCGCGTCGACGGGCCGAGCCTCGCCGTGAGCCGGGGCGACGGGCCCGTCGACCTGGCGTTCGCCGCGGGCCCCGGCATCCGCCGGCTCATCTCGGGCGAGCTGGCGCCCGAGCAGGCGATCGCCACGGGCGTCGTCGAGGTGCTGCACGGCAGCGACGACCTGCTCGACCGGTTCGCGAGCACGTTCCACCTGGCCGCCTGACGAGCGGGCCGCGCCACCACCGGCCGAAAGGCGTGGCGGCGCGGCCCCGGGCGTGCCACCGTCCCCGGGTGACGACCCGCCTCCACGACGACGAGCTGGCCATCGACGAGGAGCTCGTCCGTGGCCTGCTGCGCGACCGGCTTCCCGACCTCGCCGGCCTCCCGCTGGCCCGCGTCCCCTCGCTCGGCACGGTGAACGCGCTGTACCGGCTCGGCGACGACCTCGTCGTCCGGCTGCCGCGCGCGGCGCGCTGGGGCGGCGACGTCGAGCGCGAGGCCGCGTGGCTGCCCGTGATCGCCCCGCACCTCTCGCTCGACGTCCCGCGGGTCGTGGCGGTCGGCCGGCCCACCGACGCGTACCCGTGCACGTGGGCGGTGTACGCGTGGCTCGAGGGGCGCTCGTGGGACGCCGCTCCCCCCGACGACGAGCGCGAGGCGGCCCGGGCGCTCGCGCGGCTCGTCCGCGAGCTGGGGGCGATCGACCCGGCGGGTGCGCCGCGGGCCGGCCGGCGCCCGCTGCGGGAGGTCGACGACGAGACCCGCGCCGCGCTCGACGCCGCGGCGGACCTGGTCGACCATGACCGCGCGACCGCCGTCTGGGCGCACGCCGTCGCCGGCGACCCGTGGCGCGGGGCGCCCGTGTGGATCCACGCCGACCTGCTGAGCCCCAACCTGCTCGTCCGCGACGGGCGGCTCGCCGCGGTCGTCGACTGGGGCACGTGCGGCGCGGGCGACCCGGCGAGCGACCTGGTCCCCGCGTGGGCGGTGCTCGGCCCGGCCGGGCGCTCGGAGCTGCGCGCGGCGCTCGACGTCGACGAGGCCACCTGGGTGCGGGCGCGGGGCATCGCGCTCGCCCAGGCGGCGGCCATCGTCCCCTACTACCGGCGGACCAACCCCGCGTTCGCGGCGACGGGCGTGCGCACGATCGAGCAGGTCGTGGCGGACGCCGCCGGCTGAGCGCGACGAGGCGCCCGGCAGCCGCAGCCGCCGGGCGCCTCGGCGCGTGGCGTCGTCAGCGCGCGAGGAACGCGAGCAGCGCCTCGTTGACCTCGGCCGCGTGCGTCGTCAGCAGGCCGTGGGGAGCGCCCTCGATCTCGACGTACTCGGCGGACGGCAGCTCCTTGGCGAACCGGCGCGCGGTGGCGTCGATCGGCAGGATCCGGTCGGCGGTGCCGTGCAGGATGAGCGCCGGCACGTCGATCTTCGGGATGTCCGCGCGGAAGTCCGTCCCCCACGTGAGCGGCGCAGCGGCCGACGCGACCGAGCCGGAGCCGGCGGCGACGTCCCACGCGTGCCGCACCTGCTCCTCGCTGATGCGCGTGCCGAGGTTCTCGTCGAGGTTGAAGAAGTCCTGGTAGAAGCCCGTGAAGTACGCGTACCGGTCCTTGCGCACGTCCGCGGAGACGCCCTGGAAGAACTCGGCCGGGGCGGCGCCGTCGGGGTTGTCGTCGGTCTTCGTCAGGTACGGCTCGAGCGACCCGAGGAACGCGGCCTTGGCGACGCGGGCGGAGCCGTACGTGCCCAGGTAGCGACCGACCTCGCCCGTGCCCATCGAGAAGCCGACGAGGACCACGTCCTGGAGGTCCAGCGTCTCCAGGACCGTGTGGAGGTCGGCGGCGAACGTGTCGTAGTCGTAGCCGACCGACGGCTGGCTCGACCGGCCGAACCCGCGACGGTCGTACGTGATCACGCGGTAGCCGGCGTCGAGGAGCGCCGCGGTCTGGCCCTCCCACGAGTTGCCGTCCAGCGGGAAGCCGTGGATGAGGACGACCGGCTGCCCGGTGCCCTTGTCCTCGTAGTGCAGCTCGATGTCGACCGAGTTCTCCGTGCCGACCGTGATGCGACCCATGACATACCCCTTCGCTCGGGTGGAGAACGATCGTTCTCCGCTGAGGTGACCTACACTAGAGAACGAACGTTCTCCCCGCAAGGGGCTGGACGTGACCGGAATGCGAACATCTGGAGAGAGGCGGTGCACCGTGGCGACCTCGCCCGGCACGACGACGGCTGACGAGACCCGGGAACGGGTCGTCGCGGCGGCGGACGCGCTTTTCTACGCGCGCGGCATCCAGGCCGTCGGGATGGACGAGGTGCGCTCCGCAGCCGGCGTCTCGCTCAAGCGCCTGTACTCCGAGTTCCCCGGCAAGGAGCAGCTCGTCCTCGCCGTGCTCGACTCCCGGCACAGGCAGTGGGAGGAGGGGGTCGCCCGCGCCGCCGAGGGCGTCGACGACCCGCGCCGGCGCATGCTCGCGGTGTTCGACTTCCTCGAGCAGTGGTTCGCCGACGCGACGTTCCGCGGCTGCGGGTTCATCAACGCGTTCGGCGAGCTCGGCGCGACCTCGCCCGCGGTCGCCGAGGCCGCGCGCCGGCACAAGGAGTCGTTCCAGGCGTACGTCAACCGCCTCGCCCAGGAGGCCGGCGCCGACGAGGAGCTCGCCGCCCAGCTCGCCCTGCTCGCGGAGGGCGCCCAGACGACCGCCGCCATCGCCGGGCGCGACGACGCCGCGCGGCACGCCCGGCGGGCGGCCGAGGTGCTCGTCGACGCCGCGCTGGGCGCCGCCTGAGCCGTCCCGCCCTCGTCGTCGGGCCGCTCCCCCACGCTCCGGGTGAACCGCCCGCCCCACCGCGCGGGACGCGGCGACCCGACCTAGCGTGGCGTGCGACCGATCTGTGAGACCCACGGAAGGAGCACCGCATGCCGACGATCGACGAGACCATCGACATCGACGTCCCCCTCAGCACGGCGTACGACCAGTGGACGCAGTTCGAGGAGTTCCCGCAGTTCATGGGCGGCGTGGACGAGGTGCGCCAGCTCGGCGACACGCTCACGCACTGGAAGACCTCCATCGGCGGGGTCGAGCGCGAGTTCGACGCCGAGATCGTCGAGCAGGAGCCCGACCGCGTCGTGGCCTGGCGCAGCATCGACGGCACGACCCACGAGGGCCACGTCTCGTTCGAGGCGCTCGGCCCGGCGCAGACGCGGGTGCGCGTGCGCACCAGCTGGCAGCCGGAGTCGCTCGTCGAGAAGGCCGGGGCCGCCGTCGGTGCCGACGACCGCCAGGTCAAGGCCGACCTCAAGCGGTTCAAGGAGTTCATCGAGGCGCGCGGCGTCGAGACCGGCGCCTGGCGCGGCCAGGTCTGACCTGACCCGACGCTGACGTCCCCCGCGCGACGCCCGGCTCCCCCTCGGGGGCGCCGGGCGTCGTCGCGCGCGGCCGACGGGGTGACGCCTGACGGGCGCGGACCGGTCAGCGGCGTCCCGGGAAGTGGAACGGGATGGGGATGCCCCCGCAGCAGCAGACCCCGCTCACGTCGGTCTGCGCCAGCAGGGCCGCGGCCTGGGCGCACGCGACGAACCGCGCGGCCGTCGGCCGGACGGCCCGCAGCACCCCCCGGCGCGCGACGAGCTCGCGCACGGCCGCGGAGCACGAGGGCCCGCCGTGGGCGACGCGGTGCGCGCAGCTCCACCCCTTCCGCGGGGACAGCTTGCGCTGGTAGGCGACGACGAGACGGCCGACGGCGGTGGCTGCGAGGCTCATCGCCTCACGCTAGGCACGGGTCGGCGGGACCGCCCGGTGGGAGGCCCGGGTGGGCGGTCACGCCTGCGCCGGGTCGCCGGTCCCCTGCTCCGTGCGCGGCTCGGACGCCGGTCGTCGCGGAGCGGGCACGAGCACCGTGGCGAGCAGGGCCACCGCGGCGCCGAGCAGCGTCGAGAGCAGCCGCTGCACGGCGGGCGCCGACGTGCCGACGACGACCCCTCCCGCGACCGTGAGGACGGTGGTGCCGAGCGTCACGACGAACGGGCTGCGCAGCAGGTACGCCAGGCCGACGACCATCGCCAGCACCGCGACGACGCCGACCGCGGCGGGCGGGAGCACCGCGGCGAGGGCGTACGTGACGACGATCGCGGCGACCGCGCCGAGGGTCCGCGCCAGGGCCCGGGTGGTCGTGTCGCCCGCGACGGGCTGCGTCACGGAGAACGCGACGACGAGCGCGTACAGCGCGACGGGGTCGCGCCAGGCCTCGAGCACCCCGACGAGCGGCGCGAGCACGACCCCGCGCCGGACCGCGAGACGCACGTAGGGGTTCGTCCGCCACTCCTTCAACGCGCGCCCCACCGCCCGCACGGTGCGACCCAGCCAGCGCCCCGGCAACCGGGGCGGCGCGGCTGACGCGGCCGCGCGGCGGCGCATCAGCACCTGCAGCCCGGCGGTGAGCGCGGCGCCCACGACCAGCCCGACCGCGCCCGCGAGCAGCGCGTGCGCGACGACGACGTCCCGCACGGCGCCCATGCCCACCGCGAGCACGTACGCCGTCGAGCCGAGCGCACCCGTGAGCCGCCCCGCGGGCACGTCGACCTGCACCAGCGCGCCGAGCGCGAAGACGACGAGGGCGACGAGGCCGGCGACCAGCGGCCGTCCCTGCCCGAGCAGCGCGAGCGGCGGGGACAGGGCGACCGCCACCCACGCGGGCACGGCGACCTGCCGGGCGAGCGAGGCCGGGACGAGCGAGCCCGCGGCGCCCGACAGGGCCGCGACCAGGCCCGCGGCGAGGGCGACGTCCCGCAGCCCGAGCGCCAGCGCCGCACCGGCCGCGAGCACGACACCGAGCAGCGCCACGACCCCCGTGTGCCACAGGCGCGGCGCGTCGGCGGTCCGGACCGCCCGCCGGACCCAGCGTGGGACGCCCACGGTCAGCAACGTACTCGCGCGGCCCGTGCGCGCCAGGGCCCGGACGGCGCCCGGCCGGCGTCAGCCCTGCGCGACGACGCCGAGCCGGTCCAGCAGCGCGCGGACGCGGCGCTCGATCTCGTCGCGGATCGGCCGCACGTCCTCGAGGCCGCGC
>Ga0180221_1002488_pt1 | contig 10641 bp, 8 predicted proteins | sample eDN5th37CKraftMG_FD_151339 | JGI IMG/M metagenome (GOLD analysis project Ga0180221, IMG submission 151339) | Enriched Miracle-Growth compost microbial communities from Emeryville, California, USA - eDNA 5th pass 37_C Kraft MG (version 2) (version 2) ...
TGAAGGCCGGGGGGAACTGGAACAGGGTGATCATGGCGAGGCTTCCTGCGCGGGCTCGCCTGGTATTTAAGCGCATGCCAGGCGCCGCGGCGAGCCCTGTCGGAGTGCTATCAGACATGACCGGGTTCGCCGGGTGGCTCGGGTGCCGCCTCCGTAACGGTTCTGAAACCCGTCATTCCCGCGGACGGAGGGCGTATGAGCGTTCACGGTTATCCGCCCCTGGTCGTGCCACCGGGGCGTCCGGCGTGGCCGGGGAATCCAATCGCGGACAGAGTCCGCTCCTACGCCGCCCAACCCACGCCATTCCAATGTAGGAGCGCGCCCTGCGCGCGAAATCGCGGGCAGGGCCCGCTCCTACACCTTCCAGCAAATATGACACCCCGTAGGATGGGTTGAGCTTGCGAAACCCATGCGGTGACGCTGATGGGTATCGCTTCGCTCAACCCATCCTACGAAGAGCCATGCTCGCTCATGCCATAGGAGCGGCCGCCCTGCGATGAAACCGGAACACCCCGCTCTATCTCAGTTGAACCACTCCATGGCCGTGCGCCAGACACACACGCCGACGAAATACGCCGAAGCCACGAACCACAGCCACAACAGCCAGGTCTGGTCCACCGGCTGCTGCAGGATCAGCAACGCGCTACTGAACATCCAGACGAAGGTCACCGCAATATTCAGCGGCATGAACTGGCGCACCCGGAAGGGGTGCAGGAACTTCATCCGCGTCAGCGTCAGGCCCGCCAGCACCAGCACCGTGACCAGGCTTACCCACGGGCCGGGCCCGAGGACGAAGAAATACACCGCCACCACGTTCCAGGCCGCCGGGAAGCCGACGAAGTAGTTGTCCTTGCTCTTCATGTTCACGTTGCAGAAGCAGAACAGCGAGGACACCAGGATGACGCCGACGATCGCCAGCTCGCTGTGCACCGGCAGCGGCACGTAGCGGTAGATGAAGATCGCCGGGATGAACACGTAGGTGAGGTAGTCGATCACCAGGTCCAGGGTGGAGCCGTCGAAGTGCGGCAATACCGCCTTGACGTCGAACTTGCGCGCCAGGGTGCCGTCCAGGCCGTCCACCAGCAGGGCCGCGCCCAGCCACAGCAGGCAGGCCTGCGGGCGGTTGTCGACCAGCGCGAGCAGCGCCAGCAGGGCCAGGATGACGCCGCTGGCCGTCACCGCGTGGGCGCTCCAGGCCTTGGCTTTGCTCAGGTTCAACGGAGTGAGGGTCAGGTTCACGGCGCTTCTCTTCAGTCAGGCGGCAGTGCGAGCTATTTCAACGTATAGCCCATCCGTGGGTTTCCACAGGATGCTCCTGGGTATCGGAACACCGATCCGACGGCCGAGTTCAGCCGGCCGGCCTTGGTGGGCGTGGAAAAGGCCAGGATACGCCGAAGCGCACCCGCAGCGCCAAGGGCGCTGACGAGCGTAGGACGGCTTTGCGACGGCTTTCGGACGCCAGGGATGCGGCGCGGCCCGCGGGGGCCGCGCCGCGCAGGCTCAGTGGATGATCTGGCTGAGGAACAGCTTGGTGCGGTCGGATTGCGGGTTGTCGAAGAACTGGTCCGGCGGCGCCTGTTCGACGATCTCGCCCTTGTCCATGAAGATCACCCGGTTCGCCACGGTGCGGGCGAAGCCCATCTCGTGGGTCACGCAGAGCATGGTCATGCCGCTCTGGGCCAGGCCGATCATGGTGTCCAGCACCTCCTTGACCATTTCCGGGTCGAGCGCCGAGGTGGGTTCGTCGAACAGCATGATCTTCGGCTTCATGCACAGCGCCCGGGCGATGGCCACGCGCTGCTGCTGGCCGCCGGAGAGCTGCCCGGGGAACTTGCTCGCCTGCTCGGGGATGCGCACCCGCTCCAGGTAGTGCATGGCCACTTCCTCGGCCTCGCGCTTGGGCATCTTGCGCACCCACATCGGCGCCAGGATGCAGTTCTGCAGCACGGTCAGGTGCGGGAACAGGTTGAAGTGCTGGAACACCATGCCGACCTCGCTGCGGATCGCCTCGATCTGCTTGAGGTCGTTGGTCAGCTCGGTGCCGTCGACGATGATGCTGCCCTGCTGGTGCTCCTCCAGGCGGTTGATGCAGCGGATGGTGGTGGACTTGCCCGAACCGGACGGGCCGCAGAGGACGATGCGTTCGCCCTGGCGCACGGTGAGGTTGATGTCCTTGAGCACGTGGAACTGGCCGTACCACTTGTTCACGCCCTTCATCTCGATCATCACGTGATCGCCGATGGCCGGGACGGTCTTGTTGCTGGCTTCAGACATGATGACGAACTCCTAACGCTTGTGGCCGGTGTCCAGCTTGCGCTCCAGGTGCATGGAGTAGCGGGACATGCCGAAACAGAAGACCCAGTAGACCAGCGCGGCGAACACGTAGCCCTCGGTGGACATGCCCAGCCAGGCCGGGTCCGCGGTGGCGCGCTTGATGCTATTCAGGAAGTCGAACAGACCGATGATGATCACCAGGCTGGTGTCCTTGAACAGCGCGATGAAGGTGTTGACGATGCCGGGGATCACCAGCTTCAGGGCCTGGGGCAGGATCACCAGGCCCATCATCCGCCAGTAGCCCAGGCCCATGGCCGCGGCCGCCTCGTACTGGCCCTTGGGGATGGCCTGCATGCCGCCGCGGACCACCTCGGCGATGTAGGCGGCCTCGAACAGCACCACCATCACCATGGCGCGCAGCAGCTTGTCGAGGTTCATGCCCTCGGGCAGGAACAGCGGCAGCATCACCGAGGACATGAACAGCACGGTGATCAGCGGCACGCCGCGCCAGAACTCGATGGTGGTGACGCACAGGACCTTGATCGCCGGCATCTTCGAGCGCCGCCCCAGGGCCAGCAGGATGCCCAGCGGCAGCGCCCCGGCGATGCCCACGGCGGCGATCACCACGGTCAGCATCAGGCCGCCCCACTGGCTGGTGGGCACGTTGTCCAGGCCGAGGAAGCCGCCGTGCAGCAGCCAGTAGGACACCAGCGGCAGCGCCAGCAGGTAGGCCAGGCCGTACTTGAGCTTGTGCTGGAACTGGCGCAGGAACAGCGGCGCAGCGCCGACCACCACCAGCAGCACGTTGAGGTCCACCCGCCAGCGCAGCGCCTCAGGGTAGAAGCCGTACATGTACTGGCCGATGCGGGTGCTGATGAACACCCAGCAGGCCCCCTCGCGGCTGCAGTCGGCGCGGCTCTCGCCGACCCAGTCGGCCTTGAACACGGCCCATTCCAGCAGCGGCGGGACGATCAGCCAGATGACGTAGAGCCCGACCAGGGTCAGCAGGGTGTTGATCCAGCTCGAGAACAGGTTGGCGCGCAGCCAGCCGATGACCCCGACGCTGAGCGCCGGCGGCGGCAGATCGGGCTTGAAGGTATGGTTTGCCATGGCGTCCCCCTAGCGTTCGATCAGCGCGATGCGCTTGTTGTACCAGTTCATCAGCAGCGAGATGCTCAGGCTGATGGCCAGGTACACGCTCATGGTGATGGCCATGGTCTCGATGGCCTGGCCGGTCTGGTTGAGCACGGTGCCGGCGAACAGCGAGACCATGTCCGGGTAGCCGATGCCGGCGGCCAGCGAGGAGTTCTTCGCCAGGTTCAGGTACTGGCTGGTCAGCGGCGGCACTATCACCCGCAGCGCCTGCGGGATGATGATCAGCCGCAGCGTCTGCCCCGGGCGCAGGCCCAGGGAGCCGGCGGCCTCGGTCTGGCCGTGGCTGACCGCCTGGATGCCGGCGCGCACCGTCTCGCCGATGAAGGCGGCGGTGTAGATCGACAGCGCCAGGACGATGGACACCAGCTCCGGGATCACCACCCAGCCGCCGCGGAAGTTGAAGCCCTGCAGCACCGGCACGTCCCAGTGCACCGGCACGCCGGCCACCAGGATGGTCAGCGCCGGCAGCACGATCAGCGTGGCCAGGCCCGTGAGGAACACCGGGAAGGTCTTGCCGGTGGCGTGGCGGCGCACCTTGGCCCAGCGCCAGAGCACGGCCCAGGCGACGATGGCCAGGAGGACTGCGATGAGGAACGCCGGCAGCGCCTCGGTGGCCACCGGCGCCGGCATCTGCATGCCGCGGTTGTTGAAGAACAGCAGGCCGCCGACGCTCAGGCTCTGCCGCGGCCCGGGCAGTTGCGCGAGCACGGCGAAGTACCAGAAGAAGATCTGCAGCAGCGGCGGGATGTTGCGGAAGGTCTCGATGTACACCGTGGCGATCTTGCGCACCAGCCAGTTCGGCGACAGCCGGGCCACGCCGAGGACGAAGCCGATGATGGTCGCCAGGACGATGCCGATCACGGTCACCAGCAGGGTGTTGAGCAGGCCGACGAAGAACACCCGCCCGTAGGTGTCGGACTCGCTGTAGTCGATCAGGTGCTGGGAGATGCCGAAGCCGGCGCTGTTGCCCAGGAAGCCGAAGCCGGACTGGATGCCGCGGTGGGCGAGGTTGGTCTGGGTGTTGTCGAAGAGGAACCAGCCGAACGCCACCACGGCGACGACGGCGATGATCTGGAAGGCCCAGGCGCGCACGGCCGGGTCGCTGAGCGACAGGCCGCGCGGGCGCCGGGCTTTGACGGAATTCTGCATGTAAGCCCTCTCGCAGGCCGCCCCGGCGGGCACGGGGCTACGCCCGTGACCGCGCGGGGGACCTCACGTCGTTCGAAACAGGGCCCGCGCCCAGGATCCGGGCGCGGGCTGTGGGAGGTCAGCGCACCGGCGGTGCGTACTGCAGACCACCCTTGTTCCACAGGGCATTGAGGCCGCGCTTGATCTTCAGCTCGCTGCCTTCGCCGACGTTGCGCTCGAAGATCTCGGCGTAGTTGCCGACCTGCTTGACGATCTGCACCGCCCAGTCCTTCGGCAGCTTCAGGTCCTTGCCGTAGTCGCCCTCGGCGCCCAGCAGGCGGTTGATGTCGGGGTTCTTCGAGGACTTGGCCATCTGCTCGACGTTCTTCGAGTCGATCCCCAGCTCCTCGGCGTTGAGCATGGCGAACAGCGTCCAGCGGACGATGTCGAACCATTCCTCGTCGCCCTGGCGCACGGCCGGGCCGAGGGGCTCCTTGGAGATCACTTCCGGCAGCACCACGTAGTCGTCCGGCTTGGCCAGCTTGATGCGCTGCGCGTAGAGCTGCGACTGGTCGGAGGTGAGCACGTCGCAACGCCCGGATTCCAGCGACTTGGCGCTTTCGTCGGAGGTGTCGTAGGTGATCGGGGTGTACTTGAGGTTGTTCGAGCGGAAGTAGTCGGACAGGTTCAGCTCGGTGGTGGTGCCGGCCTGGATGCACACGGTGGCGCCGTCCAGCTCCTTGGCGCTGCTCACGCCGAGCTTCTTGTTCACCAGGAAGCCCTGGCCGTCGTAGTAGGTCACGCCGGCGAAGTTCAGGCCCATGGCGCTGTCGCGGGAACTGGTCCAGGTGGTGTTGCGCGAAAGCACGTCGATCTCGCCGGACTGCAGCGCGGTGAAGCGCTCCTTGGCGGTCAGCGGAGTGAACTTGACCTTGCTGGCGTCACCGAAGACCGCGGCGGCGATGCCATGGCAGACATCGACGTCGATGCCCTTGTAGACCCCCTTGGAATCGGCATAGGAGAAGCCCGGCAGGCCGTCGCTGATGCCGCACTGCACGAAGCCCTTCTTCTTCACCGCGTCCAGGGTGGCGCCGGCCTGGGCCATGCCGCTGAGCCCGAGGACGCTCAGAGCGGTCAGCACCGCCAGCGTGGATTTCACCATCTTCATCGATCACCTCCAGTTTGCTTTTATTCGTGTTGGAGTCCCGGCCCACTCGCCCTTGTGAGGCGCCGCACGGTCTGCTCCGGACCTTGCATCGAAGTGGAAACCTTAGGTCAGTCTAGCCGGCTCTGCGGATACGTCCGCTTCGCCGCCCAGGCTGCCCCGCTCGCGGATGACGCGAGCCGGACGTATTGCGGGGGCCGCCCTCACCTTGGCGGCCTGTTCAATGGGCTGCCCGCCCCGCCGACGGCACTGGTTTCCGGATGGGGGTCGGATAGAGTGTTACGCCGGCGGGACGGATCGCAGCCTGGTGCCTGAGTTAGCAAGGGCCGTACCAGAATGCCTCCCGCCCCTCGTTTCGGCGAAGGTCAAGTCGATAAGTTATGGCAAAGCGACATCCTTTTCGCAGATTCGCCGATCCTTTTTCCGGTGTGCGCGCCTTTGCGGCGCACATGCCCCATCCTGGAGCCCCCAATGAGCCAACCCCTGCTACTCGAACCCACCCAGCCGGCCGACTCGTGCGTCATTTGGTTGCACGGCCTGGGCGCCGACCGTTACGACTTCGAGCCGGTGGCGCGCATGCTGCAGAAGGTTTTGCCGCGCACCCGCTTCATCCTGCCCCAGGCGCCCACCCGCCCGGTGACGGTGTTCAACGGCATGCCGGCGCCCAGCTGGTACGACATCAAGGCCATGGCGCCGGCCCGGGCCATCGACGAGGCGCAGCTGGACGCCTCGGCCGACGCGGTGATCGCGCTGATCGAGGGCCAACTGGCCCAGGGCATCGCGCAGCGGCGCATCGTCCTGGCCGGCTTCTCCCAGGGCGGCGCGGTGGTGCTGCACACCGGCTACCTGCGCTGGCCGGGCGAGCTGGGCGGGGTCATGGCGCTGTCCACCTATGGCCCGACCTTCGACGACGACCTGCAACTGCCCGAGGCCAAGAAGCAGCAGCCGGCGCTGTGCCTGCACGGCACCTACGACGACGTGGTGGCGCCCGCCATGGGCCGCGCCGCCTACGACTTTCTCCAGCGGCAGGGCGTGGCCGCGCAGTGGCGCGACTACCCCATGGCCCACGAAGTCAGCAACCAGGAGATCGCCGACATCGCCGCCTGGCTGCGCGAGCGCCTGTGACGGCGCATTGCGGGCCTCTCGCGGGATAGTCGTCAGGCTGGGCCGACCGCTGGTCGGTCCACCACGCCAGCGAATTGCCAGTACGCAAAAGTCATTAATACTGAAGTTCCCGAAGGACGAACCAGACTACGGAGAGTCGTCGTGCCCCTCAGCGGAACCTGTCGAAAGCCCCATCAGCCATGAAGCCGACACAGTGGCAGCAGGATATCCAGCAGTTGCGCCACCTGCGGCTGTTCCAGAACGTCGCCGGGACCGCCTTGCAGCGGCTGCTCAACGAATTCCGCGCGCTGGAGCTGGAGGCCGGCGAGGTCCTGCTTTCGCCCTTCAACCGCAACCACTTCCTCTACCTGGTGCTCGAAGGGCAGCTCAAGGTCTACCTCGGCTCCCTGGACAACTCCCCGGTGTCCACCCTGGGCAGCGGCGACTGCGCCGGGGAAATCAGCTTCATCGACCATGACCACCCGTCGGCCTACGTGGTGGCCACCGAGGCCACCCGCGTGCTGCGCCTGCACCGCGAGGCGCTGCTGAGCCTGTTCGAGCACTCCCCGCAATTGATGCAGAACCTGCTGGAGATGCTCTGCGCGCGGGTGCGCCAGGGCAACCGGATCATCCTCAACACCGAGCAGAACGCCAACATCGACACCCTCACCGGGCTGTTCAACCGGCGCTGGCTGGAGCACGTCTACGAGCGCGAGAGCACCCGCTGCGCGTTCAACGAGCAGCCGCTGGCGATGCTCATGCTGGATGTCGACCACTTCAAGGACTACAACGACCGCCATGGCCACCTGGCCGGCGACTACGCCCTCTGCCTGGTGGCCCACACCCTGCGCAGCCAGCTGCGGCCCAAGGACAGCATGGCGCGCTTCGGCGGCGAGGAATTCGTCATCCTGCTGCCGGAAGTGAGCCTGGACGAGGCCCGCGCCATCGGCGAGCGCCTGCGCATGAGCCTGGAGCAGATCGACTCCTTCTATTCCCCGCTGGGCGCCCTGCCCGGCGTCACCGTGTCCCTCGGCGTGGCCGAGATGCACCTGCAGGAAAGCCTGCAGGGCCTGCTGCGGCGCGCCGACGAGGCCCTGTACCGGGCCAAGCAGCACGGCCGCAACCGCCTCTGCGGCTGATCCACGGCAGGCTTTGGCCGACGCCCCCAACGCACGGATTTCGCCTGGCTGGCAACTTGCTTTACACTGACGGCCGTTCAATCCTTAACCACTACGAGATCACCGTGCTCAAGGCACTCAAGAAAATCTTCGGCAAGGGCGAGGGCGAGCAGCCCGCCGCAACGCCCACCCCAGCCCCCTCCTCCCCCGCAGCCGCCAGCCAGGACGGCGAACAGCGCCCGCGCAAACCGCGCGCTCCCCGCCCCGAAGGCGAACGCAACGACAAGCCGCCGCGCCCGCCCAAGGGCGACAAGCCGCGCGGCGAACGCCAGGACCGCGGCGGCGACCGCCCGGAGAAGGCCGAGCGCACCGACAAGCCGCCGCGCGAAAAAACCGAGAAGACCGAGCGCCCGCGCCGCGAGCGCAAGCCCAAGGCGCAGGTGGTGGACAACTGGAAGCTGGAAGACTTCGTGGTCGAGCCGGCCGAAGGCAAGACGCGCTTCCACGACTTCAACCTCGACCCGCGGCTGATGCACGCCATCCACGACCTCGGCTTCCCCTATTGCACGCCGATCCAGGCGCAGGTGCTGGGCTTCACCCTCAGGGGCCAGGACGCCATCGGCCGCGCCCAGACCGGCACCGGCAAGACCGCCGCCTTCCTCATCTCGATCATCACCCAGCTGCTGCAGACGCCGCCGCCCAAGGAACGCTACATGGGCGAGCCGCGCGCGCTGATCATCGCGCCGACCCGCGAGCTGGTGGTGCAGATCGCCAAGGACGCCGTGGGCCTGGCCAAGTACACCGGGCTGAACGTCATGAGCTTCGTCGGCGGCATGGACTTCGACAAGCAGCTCAAGACCCTCGAATCGCGCTACTGCGACATCCTCGTGGCCACCCCCGGCCGCCTGCTGGACTTCAACCAGCGCGGCGAGGTGCACCTGGACATGGTCGAGGTGATGGTGCTGGACGAGGCCGACCGCATGCTCGACATGGGCTTCATCCCCCAGGTCCGCCAGATCATCCGCCAGACCCCGTACAAGGGCGAGCGCCAGACCCTGCTGTTCTCCGCCACCTTCACCGACGACGTGATGAACCTGGCCAAGCAGTGGACCGTGGACCCGGCCATCGTCGAGATCGAGCCGGAGAACGTCGCCAGCGACACCGTCGAGCAGCACGTCTACGCCGTGGCCGGCAGCGACAAGTACAAGCTGCTGTACAACCTGATCGCGCAGAACGACTGGACCCGCGTGATGGTCTTCGCCAACCGCAAGGACGAGGTCCGCCGCATCGAGGAACGCCTGACCAAGGACGGCATCAGCGCCGCGCAGATGTCCGGCGACGTGCCGCAGCACAAGCGCATCAAGGTCCTGGAAGGCTTCCGCGAAGGCAAGATCCGCGTGCTGGTGGCCACCGACGTGGCCGGCCGCGGCATCCACGTCGAAGCCATCAGCCACGTGATCAACTTCACCCTGCCGGAAGACCCGGACGACTACGTGCACCGCATCGGCCGTACCGGCCGCGCCGGCAGCACCGGCACCTCGATCAGCTTCGCCGGCGAGGACGACGCCTTCGCCCTGCCGCCGATCGAAGAGCTGCTGGGCCGCAAGATCACCTGCGAGATGCCGCCCGCCGAGCTGCTCAAGCCGGTGCCGCGCAAGCACTGATCCCCGCGCGAAACGGAAAAAGGCGAAGCCACGGGCTTCGCCTTTTTCGTTTCCGCCGGCGTTACGCCCAGTGACGCCAGGCGAGCGCGGTGACGCACCGGCGCGGTGCGCAGCGCCCCATTCGTCCCGCCGGGTCCGCCGGGACGACGCCTCCCCTCTCCCCACCAAACAATGGCACCCGGCCATCATCCTGCCTGGGCCCGGGGCTGACAGCTGAGCAGATAAACGAACGGCCTGATCGATTTTGTTTACGCTCGTAAATAAATTTGCACGCTTCTTGCAGAATTTTTTACGACATCCTTCAGAACAAGCCTTCGGAATCCCGCCCATGCCCTTGCGCGCCAAGCTCGCCCTCAGTTTCCTGCTCATCGGCCTCATCCCGGTGCTGGTCATGGCCATGGTGGTCTACCACCAGGCCAGCCGCGCCCTCGAAGAACAGAGCCTGAACGCCCTGGAGGCGGTGGCCAGCATCAAGCAGCGGCAGCTGATGGACGCCTGGCAGGCGCGCCACGACCAGCTCAGCAGCCTGGCCGGCAACCTCGGCGCCAACTACGCGGGGCTGGAGAGCGAGGCGCTGGTCACCACCGCCAACTACGACCGCCCGGTGTTCGAGAACTTCACCAAGACCTTCGGCTACCGCGAGCTGCGCCTGGTGGCCAGCGACGGCAGCGTGGTCTTCAGCCTGGGCCGCGGCGCCGACTACCAGCAGAACATGAACGCCGAGCAATGGCGCGATACGCCCTTCGGGCGCTTCGTCCGCGGCGCCCTGGGCAGCGGCAAGGCGAGCATCAGCGACCTGGAGCCGGCCCTGGACGACAAGCAGCCTGTGCAATGGCTGGCCGCGCCGATCAAGGACCACGACAAGCTGCAGCTGCTGCTGGTGCTGGAGCTGCCGCTGAAGGCGATCAACGACGTGATGCAGAGCCGCCAGGGCCTGGGCGAGGCCGGCGAGACCTACCTGGTGGGCGGCGACGGGCGCCTGCGTTCGGACTCGGCGCGTTTCGCCGACCATCGCGTGCGCCGCGCCGGCGAC
>Ga0180221_1002489_pt1 | contig 10638 bp, 12 predicted proteins | sample eDN5th37CKraftMG_FD_151339 | JGI IMG/M metagenome (GOLD analysis project Ga0180221, IMG submission 151339) | Enriched Miracle-Growth compost microbial communities from Emeryville, California, USA - eDNA 5th pass 37_C Kraft MG (version 2) (version 2) ...
CTCGGGGATCAGCATCGCCTTCGCCATCGGCGCGTCGCGCCCGCCGCGCACCAGCAGCTCGAAGACATTGTCCAGCGTCGCGGTATCGGAGCCGCCGGCCTGGATGACGGGCTTGATGTCCTCCATGAACGGGTCGAGCAGGTCATGGGCGAGCCGCGTCTCGTGGCTCTTCATCCAGTTGATGTTGCCGTTGACGGTGTTGATCTCACCGTTGTGGGCGAGCATCCGGAAAGGCTGCGCCAGACGCCAGGTCGGGAAGGTGTTGGTCGAGTAGCGCTGGTGATAGATGGCGAAGCGGCTGACGAAGCGGCTGTCCAGCAGGTCCGGATAGAAATCCGTCAGGTTCTCCGCCAGGAACATGCCCTTGTAGATGATCGAGCGGCTGGAGAGGCTGCACAGGTACAGCTCCGGCACCTGCGCGGCGATGGCCTGCTTCTCGATGCGGCGGCGGATGACGTAGAGGTCGCGCTCGACCATGGCAGTCTCGCGCAGCTCCGGGTCCCAGATCAGGATCTGCTCGATCTCGGGCCGGGTGGCATTCGCCTTCTCGCCGATGCAGGAGACGTCGATCGGCACCTGCCGCCAGCCATAGATATTGTAGCCGGCGTTCAGGATCTCGGTCTCGACGATCTGCCGGCAGCGCTCCTGCGCGGAGAGATCGGACTTCGGCAGGAAGACCTGCCCGACCGCGATGCGGCCCGGGCGCAGCCGGTCGCCGCCGCGCTCCAGCACCTCAGCGAAGAAGTCCTGCGGGATCTCGATATGGATGCCAGCGCCGTCGCCGGTCTTGCCATCGGCGTCCACCGCGCCGCGGTGCCAGACCGCCTTAAGCGCGTCGATGCCGGCCTGCACCACCTCCCGGCGCGGCTTGCCGTCCAGCGCGGCGACGAGGCCGACACCGCAGGCATCATGCTCCGTCAGGTCGAGATGCGCTGCTTCGCGCAGGAGGGACGTGTTAGCCTCATACTGGGCGACGTAATCGTTCATCCTATCGTCTCCCGACCGATCAGAGCTTGAATCCACGGGCACGCAAGGTCGCGCCGTGCTTGGCAAGAGCGTCCTCAGCGATCCGCTTTCCCCACACCTTGCCCAGAGTCGTGCTCTGCGCCGTCATCACCGGCTGCAGAGCCAGCACCCGCCGGCCGAGAGGGGAACGGTTGAACTCGGTGAGGGCGCGAAGATCCTCAACCGAGAAGTGGCTTGCCCAGAGGTCTGCCACTGTGTCGGTCAGCTCCGGCAGCCGCGCCACCATTTCCGGAAGGATCAGCTCATCAATGACACGCAGCGTGGCCGCGAGGTCGCGCCCGTTGCTGCGGGCGAGGGCTTCGGCCATGTTGTGGCTCGCGATCGTCGCCATCTGCTGGATTTGCCCGGCGATCCCGGCCGCCTCCATCAGTTCGCGGGCAGCCGCCCTCTGCTCGGCGCTGATGCCAGGACGGCTTTCCGGCGCGGGGGACTGTGCCGCAACCGGCGCGGAAAGGCCGGATAACAGCAGGAGGCCGAAACCGCAAAGCGCAAGCTTCCGCACTGCGTTCACTCTGCGGCGAGGGCCGGCGAGGAAGCCTTCGCCAGCACGTAGGATTCGATCTGGTCGGCCACGTCGCGGCCGTCGCGGATGCCCCAGACGACCAGGGAGGCGCCGCGCACGATGTCGCCAGCGGCGAAGACACCCTCCAGCTTGGTCATCATGCTGCGGCGGTCGATGCTGAGCGTACCCCAGCGGCTCACCGTCAGGCCCGGCTCGCTGAACATGGTCGGCAGGTCCTCGGGGTCGAAGCCGAGCGCCTTGATCACGAGATCGGCCGGCTCGCTGAAGGCGCTGCCGGGGATCGGCTCGACCTGTTGCCGCCCGGTGGCGTCCGGCAGGCCGAGATGCATCTTCACCGCGCGCACCGCCGTCACCTTGCCACCCTCGCCCTCGAAGCCCTCCGGCGCCGAGAGCCAGGCGAAGCGCACGCCCTCCTCCTCGGCATTGGCGACCTCGCGCATCGAGCCCGGCATATTCGCCTTGTCGCGGCGGTAGAGGCAGGTGACGCTCCGCGCGCCCTGGCGGATGGCGGTGCGGACGCAGTCCATTGCCGTGTCGCCGCCGCCGATCACCACCACCGTCTTACCGGCGGCGTTCAACGTGCCGCTCTCGAAGGTGGGCACCACGTCGCCGAGGTTCTGGCGGTTGGAGGCGGTCAGGTATTCCAGCGCGGGCACGATGCCGGCGAGATCGGCGCCGGGGCCGCCGATGTCGCGCGCTTTGTAGACGCCCGTCGCGATTAGCACGGCGTCATGCTTCGCGCGCAGCGCCTCCAGGGAGATGTCGCGGCCCACCTGGCAATTCAGCACGAACTCGATGCCGCCGGCGGCGAACTGCTCGGCGCGGCGGAGCACAACCTCCTTCTCCAGCTTGAAGTTGGGGATGCCGTAGATCATCAGCCCGCCGACGCGGTCATAGCGGTCATAGACTGTGACCTTCCAGCCGCGCCCCCGCAACCGCTCCGCCGCTGCCAGCCCCGCCGGCCCGGCGCCGATGATGCCGACCGAATACGGCACCTCCCGCACGGGCGCAGGCGGCTTCACCCAGCCTTTTTCCCAGGCGGTGTCGGTGATGTACTTCTCAACCGCGCCGATGGTGACGCTCTCGAACCCCTTCTCGATGACGCAGTTGCCCTCGCAGAGCCGGTCCTGCGGGCAGACGCGGCCGCAGATCTCGGGGAAGGTGTTGGTGGCGGAGGAAACTTCATAGGCTTCCTCCAGCCGCCCTTCCGCCGTGAGCTTCAGCCAATCCGGGATGTTGTTGTTGAGGGGGCAGTGGATCGAGCAGAAGGGCACGCCGCACTGCGAGCAGCGGCTGGACTGCTCGGAGGCCCGCTCGGCGCTGAAGCGCTGATAGATCTCACCGAAATCGGTTCGGCGCGTCGCCGCCGCACGTTTATCCGGCTGTTGTTGCGACAGGCGCACGAACTGCAGCATGCGATCGGCCATAGGCGAAGGTCCTTCGGGCAGGGAAGGTCGGCCGGGAAGCCCGAGAGACGCCAGACAAGCGCGCAAGGTGGCACGCGTGGAGGCCTCTTTCTCCCCGGTGCGCGGAGGATTGCCACAACTCCGAGAGCGATGCGAGCCCAAATTGCCCTATTATGTCACCTATGCTGACATAATATGGCGATTAATTTGAGTGTCCTCAGGAGATGGCAAAACCTACCCTGAAATAAGAGGCCGATATGGACCTTTAGGCGAAAGCCCTTCTCCGGCGCCCTCCCCCCTTGCGAAAGCGTGCCAGGTATCCTGGCACAACCAGTTCCATGGCGGTGGGCTGCACGCCCAGTGCGGCGAGGCCTTCCGCCCCTGGCGCCACGACATTGTCCTTCCGTAGCTGCGCAAGCTGGTCGCGGGTCAGCGGCGGGTTGGGCAGGCTCTCACCCAGGCGGGCCTGCAGGCGCACAAGGCCGTCCGGCAGCGAGACCAGCCGCTTGTGCCGCCCAGTCACCTCCAGCACATAGCCCATCAGCTCCCGGAAGGTGGCGACGCGCGGGCCGCCCAGCTCATAGGTGCGGCCAGGAGCATCGTTCCGCTGCGCCGCGGCGATGATCGCGTCCGCCACATCCCCGACATAGACCGGCTGGAACCGCGTGGCGCCGCAGATCACCGGCATCACGGGCAGCCACTGCGCCATGGCGGCGAAGCGATTGAAGAACTGGTCACCCGGCCCGAAGATGATCGAAGGGCGCAGGATGGTCGCCGCTGGAAAGGCCTCGCGCAGCGCCTTCTCCCCGGCCGCCTTGCTGCGCGCATAGGCACTCGGGCTCGACGGGTCCGCGCCGATGGCCGAGATATGCACCACCCGCTCTACCCCACCCGCAGCGGCGGCGCGGCCGATGCGGCCGGGCAAGTCGCCCTGCAGCCGCTGGAAATCGCCGGAACGCTTCTCGGCCAGGATGCCGATCAGGTTGACCACCAGACAGGCATCGGCCACCGCCGCGGCCACGTCTGCGTCCACGCCCAGTCGCGCGGACCAGGGCTCGACCTGCCCGACCCGCCCCTGCGTGGCCAATGGCCGCACCGCATCCGGATTGCGGGTGACCACCCGGATCTCATAGTCGAGCCGCGCCAGCCGCGGAATCAGGTGCTGCCCGACGAAGCCGGTGCCGCCGAAGACCGTTGCGAGACGCCGTATGGCCATGTTCCACCCTCTGCTGAATCGCCTTCCGACGATATGGGGTGCCCCAGGCCTCGCCAAGCATTCAGCGCGGCCCTGCCGGTCGGGCTTTGACCCTCCCCCTGCCCCTCTCTATATGCAGTGCATCCGGGGCGGTTCGAGCGATCCGCCCGACCCGACTGGTAAGGTTTCCCATGCCACTGCCGCTGATGCCGAAGGCCACCGCCGTGTGGCTCATCGAGAAGACGTCCCTGAGTTTTGAGCAGATCGCCGATTTTGTCGGCATGCACCCGCTCGAGGTCCAGGCGATCGCCGATGGCGAGGTCGCGCAAGGCATCGTCGGCTATGACCCTGTGCAGCACGGACAGCTCACCCGCGAGGAGATCGCCCGCTGCGAGGCGAGCCCGGACGCCCGCCTGCGGCTGCTGGAAAGCGCCATTCCGGTGCCGAAGAGCCGTGGCCGCGGCGCCCGCTACACTCCCATCTCCAAGCGCAACGACCGGCCCGACGCCATCGCCTTCCTGCTGCGCAACTACCCGCAGCTCTCGGAGGTGCAGATCAGCAAGCTGCTCGGCACCACCAAGGACACCATCGCCAAGGTGCGCGACCGCACACACTGGAACAGCGCCAACATCAAGCCACGCGACCCGGTCATCCTGGGCCTTTGCAGCCAGTCGGACCTGAATGCGGCGGTGACTGCCGCCGGCGGCAATCCCGCCGCCCCTGCCGGCCTCACCGAGGACGAGGACCAGGACGCGCTCTGAGGGCGCGGCGGCCGGGCTCCTTGCCCGCCCGCCCAAGAAGGAAGCGGCCAGGCATCCGGCCACCTCCAGGGGCCAGAGCGGGGGAGCCGCGGCCCTCCCCGCTTCCGTGCCTTACACGCGGCGGCGGCCTGGCGCCGCAGCGCCAGCCTTGGGCGCCGGCGGAAGATCCTCATCGAGAATGGTGAGGTGCACGGCATAGGAAACCTCGCCCTCCTCCGCATCGCGGTGCACCGTGCCGATCACCTCGTCGTCCACCGCCAGCTCGACCGAGAGGCCGGGCCGCGCGGGACGGATCAGGCTGATCCGGTCGGTTCCGAAGAGGCGACGCAGATAGGTCTGCACGCGCGAGATATCCGAGGCATCCATACGGCGCCAATGCTCCTTGTTGATCCTGGGAGGGCCGTCCTGACCCGGCTCCGCCATGCGGAGCACCCCTGGCCTTCTGCGCGCTCCGGCGCGGCCACGCAAACCCTTTTCACGCGCGCGTGACTGAAAGCCGGAAGGAAGGGCCCCCGCGGCGCATGGCCGCGGGAGCTTGAAGAGTGGCGCGGCGTTATTCAGCGGCCGAGGCGCAGCCTTTGCATCTCATCCTTCAGCCGCAACTTGGCTCTCTTCAGGCGGCTGAGTGCGCCGGGATCTGGTTGCGGGCGGGTGCCCTCGGCGGCGATTTGCCGCTCCAGCGTGGCATGGCGTTCCTGTAGGCTGCGCAGGCGGGTCTGTTGAATCATCGACGCGCTATCCTCCAGTGGGTTGGACTCCCGCGGGGATGAAGCCGCCCTCTCCTAGGGCCAATCTCCTCCCGCAGGGCGGGCCGGACATGCCGAGCCCTTCAGGCACCTCCCCCGGATGCAACCGGAGCGGGCCGGAAGATCAGAGCATGCTGTGCGGCCACGCCACGACATGATATGGCGCTTCCACCCTCAGATGCGACTCAAACCGATCAACCAATGAGGCCCATCCTGGCCGACCGAGACAGTCTGCTCCGCCGCCTGCACGAGCTTCGCAGTGAACATCGCGATCTGGACACCGTGATCGCGCACATGGAAGGCTCGCTGCTGGACCAGCTTCAGCTGCAACGGCTGAAGAAGCGCAAACTGAAGCTGAAGGACGAGATCGCCTGGCTGGAAAGCCGACTGCTGCCTGACATCATCGCCTGAACGGCGTGAGCCAACCTGCCGGCACGCGCGTCGCGGAATGGCAGCCAAACGCAAAAGGGGCGCCTTTCGGCGCCCCTTCGCATGTCCCGGTCGGGAGGGTGTGCGGCTTAGCGCAGCACGATCTCGACGCGGCGGTTCTGCGGCTCGCGCACGCCGTCGGCGGTCGGCACCAGCGGGCGGCTCTCGCCGAAGGCCTGCACCGTGATCGCCGAACGGGCGACGCCCAGGCGGACCAGCTCGGCCGCGACCGCGTCGGCGCGGCGCTGCGACAGGCGCTGGTTGTACTGCGGCGTGCCCGCGCGGTCGGCATGGCCGGCCACTTCGATGCGGGTGGTCTGCACGCGGCTGGAGTTCTGCGCGGCCTCGGCGATGATCTGGCGGGCACGGTCCGTCAGGTCGGCGCGGTCGAAGTCGAAGAACACCAGGTAGGTGCGGGCGGGCGCCGGAGCGGCGGCCGGCGCGGGCGCCACGACCGGAACCGGCGCCGGCGGCACCGGCTGGTTGAAGGCGTAGCGGAGGCCGATGAAGGCGGAGTGGTTGTAGTTCTCCGTCTCGACCTTGGTGCGGACAGCGGCGCCGGTGGCGGTGCGGCTAACCGCATCCATCTCCGGATCCAGCGAGCCCAGGAAGCGGTACTCGGCGGTCAGCGCCAGGCCCGGCACGGCGGAGATCGGGAAGGCAAGGCCGGCGATGCCCTGGAAGGCGAACTTGCCCTCGTCGTCGTCGATCGTCACGCTGTTGACACCGGCATTGCCCGGGGTCGCGCGGCTGCGGACGGTGTCGTAGTCGTGCCACACATAGCCGACGCCGGCACCGATGTACGGCACCACCGGCAGGCCGAGGTGGAAGTCGTACAGGGCGTTGACCATCGCGCCATAGGTGCGGACGGTGCCGCCGATGCCCGGCAGCGCAGGGCCGGCGCTCAGCTGGTCAACCTCGTTCTCGCGGTAGTTGCCTTCGATCTCGGCGCGCAGGCCGTTGCCGAAGCCATAGCCGAGGCTGACCACGCCACCCCAGCCATTCTCGAACTCCGCGCTGAGGGAACGGCGGGGGCCGTAGGCGGTGCCGAGGGACGGGCCGCTGCCGTCCACCGTGATGTCGCTGTCCTGGAGGTAGTTGTAGCCGGCGCCGGCGCCGACATACACGCCCGTGACAGGCTGCGCCTGAGCCGCGAGCGGCAGCGCCAGAACGGTCGCGGCCAGAAGCGCCTTCTTGAGGCTCATTAGAATTCTCCTCGATCCTTCAGAGGCATGCTCGCTGCGCTTGGCCACGAAGAAGTTTTGCCTTCGAGTCCGGCGCCGCGTCCGAGTGATGTAGCATCCCGAAGGAAACAGCGCAGTATGCGCTGCTGTGATTTCTGCCACATGTGGCATTCACGCCACAGGAGAATTCAAGGACTTATTCACGTGCCCGTGAGAGGGGCTGCCGTGCTGGAACCCGCCAGCGAGCCTCGCGCGAGCAGATGGTTGGCGTGCCCCATCTTGCGCCCCGCGCGTGCGGAAGCCTTGCCATAAAGATGCACCGAGGTCGCCGGGCGCGCCAGCAATTCCGGCAGCAGCGCCATTCCCTCCGGCCCGACGAGGTTCTGCATCACGGCGTCCGAATGCCGTTCGGTGCTCCCCAGGGGCAGGCCGGCGACGGCCCTGATATGCTGGTGGAACTGGCTGGACTGGCAGGCATCCATCGTCCAATGCCCGGAATTGTGCGGGCGCGGGGCGATTTCATTGCCCAGCAGCCGTCCATCCGGCAGCAGGAAGAATTCCACCGCGAGCACGCCCACCAGTTCCAGCTCCGCCGCGACTCGCGCGATATGGCCCCGTGCCGCCTGTGCCACAGCCTCCGGCACGCGCGCAGGCGCAAAGGACAGGTCCAGGATGTGGTGCCGGTGCTGGTTCTCCACCGCGTCATAGACCGCCGTGGCGCCATCCGCGCCGCGTGCCGCCACGGCCGAGATCTCCTGGGTGAAGGGCACGAAGGCCTCCAGGATCAGCGGCTTCGGCTCCAGGCGGGCAAAAGCGGGCGCGGCATCCTCCAGCTGGCGCAGCACGGCCTGCCCGCGCCCGTCATAGCCGAGGCGGGTGGTCTTCAGCACGGCGGGGAGGCCGATCTCGCCGATCGCCGCCTCCAGTTCCTCCAGGCTGTGCACCGGGCGCCAGGGGGCAACGGGGACACCCGCCTGCTCCAGGAAGTGCTTCTCCAGCAGCCGGTCCTGGCAGATCGCCAGCGCCTTGCGGCCGGGCCGGCAGGGCACCAGGGGAGCAAGAATATCCAGCGTCGCGGCCGGGACATTCTCGAACTCGAAGGTCACGACATCCACCGCGGCTGCGAAGGCGGCCAGCGCGTCCGGATCCTCATAGGGCGCCACCGTCTGCGCCGCGGACACCTGCATGCCGGGCGAGTCGGCCTCGGGCGCGTAGATGTGGCAGCGATAGCCCAGCTCGGCAGCCGCAAGCGCCGACATGCGGCCGAGTTGCCCGCCCCCCAGGATGCCGATGGTGGAATTGGGCGGCAGCGGGAAGTCGCCGGTGGGCTTTGCCTCGCTCATGCCGGCTCCTCCGCCACGGCGGCCGTCTGCTCGGCGCGGAAGGCCTCGAGCCGCCCGGCCAGCGCGGCATCGGTGGTCGCCAGCATGGCGGCGGCGAGCAGGGCGGCATTGACCGCCCCGGCACGGCCGATCGCCAGCGTGCCGACCGGCACGCCGGCCGGCATCTGTACAATGGAGAGCAGGCTGTCCATGCCCTTGAGCGCGTGGCTTTCCACCGGCACGCCGAGCACCGGCAGGCGGGTCATGGCCGCGGCCATGCCGGGCAGGTGCGCCGCGCCCCCGGCCCCGGCGATGATGGCGCGCAACCCGCGCCCAGCGGCGGCATGGGCATAGTCATAGAGGCGCTGGGGCGTCCGGTGCGCCGAGACCACGCGGGTCTCGTGCGGGATGCCGAGGCGGGTCAACGTCTCGGCCGCGTGGCGCATCGTCTCCCAATCCGAACGGCTGCCCATGATGATGCCGACGAGCGGCGCGGCTTCGGTCTCGGTCACGCGGAGGATCCTGCGGCAGAAAGGAGGACAGGGCCGGCCTGTGCAACGCCCGGCCGGGATTGTCCACCGCTTTCGTCACGCGGAGGCGGGAAACCCTCCCCCTGCCGATGTTCGGGCCGGCTTGCGGCGGCAGCGCTGCAGCCGCCCCAGCTCGCCCAGCCGCCGGTCTAGGAAGGCCAGCGTCGCCGCCGCCTCGGGATCGGGGTCCTGCAGCCAGAAGCCCAGCGTCGCGACATAGATCCCGGCCAGGGTGGCGCGGCGGGTGTAGAAGGAGGCATCGGCCGAGGTGTCGCCGGCGGCCTGCCACATGGCGTCCACCGTGCGGGCGGTGGCACGCGTGGCAGCGCCCAGGTTCCAGGGCAGCGCCAGCAGGGCCAGGGCGCGGCGCACCGCCTCCTTGTGCGGCGCCTGCTGACGCAGGCGGATGGCGATCAGGCTGCGGACGCGCGCGGGAATCCGCTGGCTGTCCAGCCCCGCCTCGGCGGCCTCGGCCACCATGTCGCGGTCGGCCAGGTCACACCAGGCCTCCACCAGACCGATCGGCCCGCGCGGGAAGAGCCACTCCGCCGCCTCCGGATCGTCGCCACGGGCCGCGAGTCCCGCCCGCAGCGCCTTGGTGGTCCAGCCGAGGCGCGGCACCTCGGGCAGCATGGCGCGCAGGGCGGCATCGCGCTCGGCGCTGCGCTCCAGGCTCATCGCGGCGGCTCCGCCGCGGTGGGCTGCGCCTGTTGCTGCTGATGGGCCAGCACGGCGGCGCGGGCCAGTTCGTCGGTGAAGCCGAACAGGGAGAGATCGCTCATCCGACTCGGGTAGAGGATTCCGTTGAGATGATCGAACTCGTGCTGCATGACGCGGGCCAGCATTCCCTCCGCCTCTCCCTCCACCGCCTTGCCCTCGATATCCAGGCCCCGGAAGGCGACCCGCGCGGCCCGCTCCACATTGCCGCGCAGGCCGGGAATTGAGAGACAACCCTCCCAGCCGCGCTGGTCGGCCGGGGTGAGCAACTCGATCTCCGGGTTGAGCAGGGCGGCGACGTCGTCACCGTTCCGCCAGACGAAGATGCGCAGCGGGACATGCACCTGCGGCGCGGCCAGGCCGAGGCCGGAAGCGTCGAGCATGGTCTCGGCCATGTCCTCCACGAGGTCGCGGATCTCCGGGGCGGTCGGGTCGTCCACCGGCTCGGCGACCTGCAACAGGACGGGGTGGCCCATGCGGGCGATCTTCAGGATGGCCATGCGCCGTCTCCGATCGAGGGGAACCGCGTGACATTTGGTTGTGCGCGGGGCGCGTGGAAGGGCTTCCAATCCGGCGCCGAGGCGTGTTATTCGCTGCGCTCCTTGCAGGAAGGCACCGGCATGCGCCGGCGCTTCGTTTTTGCTTATCCACAAACCTGGCTTCCAGGCCCTGGCTGAAAGAGGAGACCGCACAGCGTGCAGGTCGTCGTTCGGGACAACAACATCGATCAGGCCCTCAAGGCCCTCAAGAAGAAGCTGCAGCGCGAAGGCGTGTTTCGCGAGATGAAGCTGCGCCGCCA
>Ga0180221_1002492_pt1 | contig 10628 bp, 9 predicted proteins | sample eDN5th37CKraftMG_FD_151339 | JGI IMG/M metagenome (GOLD analysis project Ga0180221, IMG submission 151339) | Enriched Miracle-Growth compost microbial communities from Emeryville, California, USA - eDNA 5th pass 37_C Kraft MG (version 2) (version 2) ...
AGACCGCGGAACATTATCCCGACGCCAGGCTGTTCGGTATCGATATTTCCGCGGAAATGCTGGATACGGCCCGCCGGGCTGCGGAGCGCGCCGGCATCGAAAGCCGCGTCCGGCTTGAGCGTGCCGATGCCGCGCAATTCGATCCCGAACGATTGTTCGGACAAACGGGCTTCGACCGGATTTTCATTTCCTATGCCGTGTCGATGATCCCGCAATGGCAATCGGTCATCCGGGAAAGCATTCGGCATCTCAATGCGGGCGGCGAACTGCATATTGTCGATTTTGGCGATCAGGCCCGCCTGCCGCGCTGGTTCGCAAAAGCCCTCTTCAAGTGGCTCGAATGGTTTCATGTCACGCCGCGCAGCGACCTGTTCACGGTTTGCGATCAACTCGCGCAGAAGCACGGCGCCACCGTTGAACGGCGCATTCTGTATCGCGGCTTTGCGTGGATAGCGGCCATCCGTTCGGCCTCATCGCCAACCTCCGCAGATTAGCAGCAAACTGTCGGTCAGACTGGTGACGTCCGGCTCCGGATCGCGTAACCGTTAGAGGACTGATTCGCGACACGGAACCATTCTATGAACCGTCTGGCCAGCTGCTGCATTCTCGCCCTGGGCGCTTTACTTCTTTCCGCCTGCACGACGGTGAACTACGACTTTTCCGATGTGAAGAAATCAGGCGGCTCGGTAGCCCGGATTCCGCCGCCCTCCGGCCCTGTGAAGGCACCGCGTTTCGGTGATCGCGACCCGCACGACTGGACTGGCAAGACCCCTTGGCACTATCCGATCCACGGCACGGACGTTTCCAAATATCAGACCAATATTGACTGGAGCGCCGTTCGCGCCAGCGGCATTTCCTTCGCCTTCATCAAGGCGACCGAAGGCGGTGACCGGGTTGATGACCGTTTTCAGGAACACTGGAACGGGGCTCGTCAGGCAGGCATCGCACGGAGCGCCTATCACTTCTACTATTTCTGCCGTCCGGCCATCGAGCAGGCGCGCTGGTATATCCAGAACGTGCCGCGTGACCCCGGCGCGCTTCCGCCCGTCCTCGACATGGAATGGAACCCGCAATCGCCGACCTGCAAGCTGCGCCCCAATGCAGCCGTTGTGCGCAAGGAAATGCGCATCTTCCTGCAAGCGCTGGAAAAGCATTACGGCAAGCGCCCGATCATCTACACGACGGTCGATTTCTTCGATGACAATGACCTGCGGCAGATGGCGGATTATCCATTCTGGCTACGCTCCGTTGCCGGTCATCCGGACGAGAAATACGGTCCGCATCCGTGGACGTTCTGGCAATATACGGGCACCGGCTCCATTCCCGGCATCAAGGGCGACGCCGACATCAATGTCTTCGCTGGCGATGCCAACACCTGGAAAAAGTGGCTGGAAAGCAACAAGGTTCGCTAACACGGCTCGGTTTGGCGGTTCACTCTAAGTTTTGCTTCATTTCCGATGCTTGTTGAGGCAATAGCAGAACAATCCTCGGAAGGGAGCCGCATGCTCCCGATCATTAGTGTGAGTTACCAATGAAGTTTTTTGCTTCAGTTATCGCAGCCGCATTGCTCGCGTCGACAACCATGTCCACCGCACAGGCCGCCGCATCTCCGGCGCCCGCTGTGACGCCATCAGAAAACACCGTCAATCTTCCAAAGCCGGAATGCGAGATTGATTTCGGCCAGTGGATGGACAATCTGACCAAGGAAGCCCGTGACGCCGGTGTCGGCGAAAAAGGTATCGCGGAACTGCACAAGGCCATGCTTGAGCAAAAGGTGCTCGACCGCGACCGCAAGCAGACCGTCTTCAATCTGACCTTCACTGAATTTTCCAAGCGTCTCATTTCGGATGCGCGCCTGAAGAAGGGCCGCGAAAATCTGGTCAAATATGCCGATGTCTTCAAGAAGGTTGAGGACACCTATGGCGTTCCCGGGCCGGTGCTTGCCGCTTTCTGGGGGCTTGAAACCGATTACGGCGCGATCCAGGGCGATTTCGATACGCTCAACGCACTTGTCACCCTTTCCTATGATTGCCGCCGCCCGGACCTGTTCCGCCCGCAGCTCATCGCCCTTCTCAAGCTTTTCGATCAGGGCGTCGTCGATGCGGCGACCACCGGCGCTTGGGCCGGCGAAATCGGCATGATGCAGCTTCTGCCGAAAGATTATCTGGAGCGCGGCGTCGACGGCGACGGCGACGGCAAGGTCGATCTGAAGAACAGCGTTCCCGATGCCATGATGACCGCCGGTCGCATGATCTCGGAACTTGGCTGGAAACGTGGCCAGCCCTGGCTTGAGGAAGTTCGTCTGACCAAGGATCTGCCTTGGGAAGAAGCGATCCGCACCAACCGCAAGCCGCATTCCTGGTGGGCCGAACAGGGCGTGACCGGGATCAATGGCCCCCTCGGGCCGGATGACGGCGATGCGTCGCTTCTGCTGCCGCTTGGCCGCAAGGGACCGGCTTTCCTGTCCTATCCGAACTTCGACGTATTCGTGGAATGGAATAAATCCATCGTCTACGCCACGACGGCTGCCTATTTCGCCACACGTCTGGCTGGCGCGCCCGCCTTCGATCCGGGCAATCCTGATCAGGGATTGACGCAGGACCAGTTGAAGGAACTCCAGACCAAGCTTCAGGCGCGTGGCTATGAAATGGGCAAGATTGATGGCGTTTTCGGTGTCGCCACCCGCGATGCCGTGCGCGCCGAACAGATGCGCCTTGGAATGCCGGCCGATTCATGGCCGACGCCGGAGCTTCTTGATAAGCTCTGATTTTCGGCAAGGCGCGGAGTTCAAAGCCCGCGCCTTTTCCTTTCCTGAACTGAAATGCGCCCCATGCTCACCACGCTGTTCGTTGTCCTTCCCGTTTTCGCGCTGATTTTCTCCGGTTGGGGTGCCTTCAAGCTGAAAATACTGGGGCCTCATGCAATAGCGGAGCTGAACCGCTTCGTCGTCTATCTGGCGCTGCCCGCCCTTCTGTTCGACATCATGGCCAATACAAATGGCAGCGAACTATGGCAGCCCGGCTTCATTGCGGTGTTTCTGCTTTCGAGCGCAATTGCTTTCGCATTGCCGTTTGTGGTGCGGCTGCGCGGAAAACTGCCGCTTGCGGATACCGCACTCGACGGCCTCAACGCCGCCTATCCCAATACCGGCTATATGGGCATCCCGCTTTCGATGATTGCCTTCGGCTCCGGCGTTCTGGCCGCAACCACCATTTCGATCATCATCACCGTCTGCGTCACCTTTGCTTTCGCAATCGTGCTGATCGAAATCGGCCTGCAAACCGAGAAGAAACCGCTCCGCCTCATCTGGAAGGTCATGCGGTCCCTGATCCGCAATCCGCTGCTTGTCGCTCCGGCGTTGGGCGCGGCTGCGTCTTTTCTTGGGCTCACCATCCCCGCCCCTGCGGAAACCTTCCTCAAGATGCTCGGCGGCGCCGCATCCCCTTGCGCGCTGGTTGCGCTTGGACTGTTCCTCGCCCAGCCCCGCAAGATCGAACGCGAAAGCGTCAATGCCATAGCCTTCCTTGTTGCTGTCAAGCTGATCGTGCAGCCGCTCGCAACCTGGCTGCTGGCGGTCTATGTATTCGGACTGCCGCCCCTCCTCGCGCAGAGCGCCGCCCTTCTCGCAGCCCTCCCCACCGGCACCGGTCCCTTCATGCTGGCCGAGCATTATCGCCGCGAAGCAACGATAACCTCCAACGTCATCCTCTATTCGACCGTGCTATCCATCCTCACTTTGTCGGCATATCTGGCGCTAATTCGCTAAAAACCACAAAAAACATGCCAAAAAACCTGTGGCAACTGCGGCGAAAACAGCACCAAACGTGGCAGTTCGATGTCTTTTTCATGAAATGTGAACAAATTTTTCTGGTCAAATATTTCAATGATTTAGAGGGTAAACAATAGGTTTATTCCCCTATCACGGCAGATTGCAGAACGAAATCTTCTTTTGTTCGAGGCGTTTTGCGCTTAGATTCCTGTTTCCTACCAGCGCGCGTCCGCTCCGTCGGGCGCATATGAAGGAGACAGACCAATGGGACTTACGCGATCTTTGAATGTCCTCATGATCTGTGCGGCATTTGCATTTGTTGCAGCGTTGATAGCAGGGGTCATCCCTTAGAGCATGTCTCCTGAAAGTGGAAACCGGTTTCGGGATAAAGACATGTGTGAAAACAAATCGAGAGCATTTCCGACGATCCAGCCTAAACGGGAAATGCTCTAAGGGAAATGGCCTAAACCATTACGGCGGCTTCGGTTTTTGAGGATAGGCCGACCCGCACGAAAACGAGAAAGCCCGGCGAAATTGCCGGGCTTTCTTATTTCAGGCAACCTCAAGAACCGCCTCTGCCTTCGGCCTTATGCCGATCATGTGACAGATTGCAAAAGGCAGATCGGCGCGATTCATCGTATAGAAATGGAAATCCTGCACGCCGCGTTCGATCAGGTCCATCACCTGTTCCGCAGCAATCGCCGCCGCCACGAGCTGATGTGTCTGCGGATCGTTGTCCAGCCCCTCGAATCGTTCCGCCAGCCAGCTTGGAATATGCGTCGCCGAGCGCGCGCAGAAATTCTTGACCTGCTTGAAGTTATGGACCGGCAGCACGCCCGGAACGATCGGAATGTAGATACCGGCGCGGCGTACGCGCTCGACATAACGCTCGTAAAGATCGTTTTCGAAGAAAAACTGGGTGATGGCGCGCGTCGCTCCATTATCGACCTTGCGCTTCAGCATATCGATATCGGTCGCAAAATCCGGGCTTTCCGGATGTTTTTCCGGATAGGCAGAGACCGAAATGTCGAAATCCGCAATATTGCGCAGGCCGGAGACCAGTTCGGCGCCGTTCTGGTAGCCGCCGGGCGTCGGCACATATTTCTCGCCGATACCGGCTGCCGGATCGCCACGCAGCGCCACGAAACGATTGACGCCAAGCGAAGCGAATTCACGCACCACACGGTCGACTTCCTCGCGCGTCGCATCCACACATGTCAGATGCGCGGCGGGCTTGATGTCGGTTTCCTTGAGAATGCGCGCTACGGTGCGTGCCGTGCGTTCCCGCGTGGAACCGCCCGCGCCATAGGTCACCGAAACAAATTCGGGCTGCAACGGGGCAAGCCGCGTGACCGTATCCCAGAGACGCTGTTCCATTTCTTCCGTCTTGGGCGGGAAGAATTCGAACGATACCCGGGTGGTCTGGCCAACGTCCGGTCGGCGGGAAAGACCGTAAAAACCCATCAAACTGTCTCCGTCATGCTCGGAGCATTTTGCAGCCGGATACAAACATCTGGCGTCGCATAATGCCGTGAATACAAATATTCAAAGCGCGTTTCCGTCCAACCTCGTCAGGCCGAAACGCGCTCAATTGTTTTCGACACCGGGTCGGCGATCAGAAGGCGCGGATCGCGAGCAAGCCACAGCTTCACTGTCAGCCCCTCATCTCCGTTGGTGGCCTTCGGCTCCAGTTCCAGTGTCTTCTCCGGCTCAAGTCCGGCATCCTTCATCCAGCCCAGCATCTGCTCATCGCTGAAACCAAGCCGCAAATGTGCGTGTTCCTCGCGCAGGAACTCAAGCCTGTGCGGTGCAAAATCGACGATCAGCAGCCGTCCGTTGGGGCGCAGCGCCCGCGCGCCCTCCCGGATCGCGGCCAGCGGGTCGTCAAGAAAGTGCAGAACCTGATGAATAGTCACCAGATCGAAACTCTCGCGCTCGACTGGCAGCGCATAGACGTCGCCCTGGCGAACCTGTGCATTGCCGATTGCCGCCAGATCGAGATTGGCACGCGCCACGGCCAGCATGTCGCGATTGATGTCGATGCCGACGCCGCGCAGGTAAAGCGGCGCAAAAAGCTCCAGCAAGCGGCCTGTACCCGTGCCGACATCCAGCATGGCCTGAAACGGCTTGTCGCCGACAATCTTCTTGAGCGCGACCTCGACCGCATCCTCCGAAACATGCAGCCTGCGAATCTGATCCCAGCTTCCGGCATTGGCGCTGAAATAGGCGGCCGCCTTTTCCTGTCGGCTGGACTTCACCTGCGACAGCCGCTCCATGTCGCGCTCAACCAGCGCATCGGCGCTATCGAGACGCGCCAGAAGCCCACGCGCAAGATCGCCGCTGATCGCATTGTCCGCAAGACGGAAATAGGCCCACGCCCCTTCCTGATAGCGATCAATGAGATCAGCTTCGGCCAGCAGCTTCAGATGACGCGAAACCCGCGGCTGTGACTGCCCCAATATTGTCGTGAGGTCGGAGACGGTCAGGTCGCCCCGCGCCAAAAGCGCCAGAATGCGCAAACGGCTTGGCTCCGCCACCGCTTTCAACACATCCACCATCTGATCGAGTTGCAGTTGCAAACCGCTCATCCCTTGCCCTCAGGCCGACTAAAAGACATAAAGATATGTTTATATGGAAAATGATTCCGACGCAAGGACTTTTCATGCAGAATGGGTGACATAAGGGATTCGCAGTGGAGCGCGATCCGTCCTTGCGGACGCACAAAGGACATTCAAAATAGCGAAGCCACGCATCGCGCATTCAGAAAATCGTTTCGGATTTTCAGGCAGATGCAGAACATGGAAGGAGAGCGGAATGAGCGCAGGCACCAATCGCCAGAAGGCAATTGCCAAATCGCTGACACTCCTGCTTCCGGCAGTACCCTATTCGGATTCCGAGCCGATCCGCGCCGCAGCGCTCAGCCCGCACATGAAGGCGCTGCCGCCATCCACCGCCGTGTGGCTCGCAACCGTTGCGCATGTGCGCCACACGCATACTGACTACGATGCGCTGCGGGATGATGGATATGACAGGGATTCGGCACGTTTCTTCGTCATGGATGCGATCAACGCGAAACTTACGGAATGGCGCGCCACCCGTCTCGTCTCGCCGGAAGACGACGAAGCGGTGCAGATGTAAATCAGCCGGGACCTATTGTTCTGTTCCCGTACATTTGGGGCGGCTCAACCGCACCGTATATTGCCGCGGACCGACCATGCCCCGCGGCGTGGGCAGGGTGACGATTTCGGCCTTCAGCCTGCATGTCCCGACCAGAACGTCGTAGGAATCGAAAGTCTGCCGGGTGATGCTCTTGATGGGTTGGCCGGGAAACCGCTTTCCGACAGCCTCGGTCACGGAGGCGAGTTCGCGGGCTTGCTCGACATTGGGTGGAAGCACCGCATGGGCAGGGGAAGCCAGCAACACCAGGGACAGAGCAGCCCCGATAAACGGCAGCCCGAACGCTTTATGCCTTTGCTCGAAATGCCATGATCTCAAATAATGTTTCATGAAACGACCTCAAATTCCAAGATGATAGCGCATCGCGGAAGGCAAGGCCACAGAATGTATTGAGGCCCGGACCATACGATCCGGGCCTCAAATATTCAGACATGGCGAATGTCAGTCGACCGAGCCATGCCCTTGCAGATAGCCATGCTTGCGCGGGTTGGGCATCACGATACTGACGGCGAAGACGACCACCATGATTACGGTCACATACCAGAAGAAGCCGCTTTCCATGCCCTGCTGCTTGAACCAAAGCGCCACATATTCAGCCGTGCCGCCAAAAATCGCATTGGCGATGGCATAGGAAAAGCCGACGCCCAGCGCCCGCACTTCCGCCGGAAACAGCTCTGCCTTCACGATGCCGCTGATGGAGGTGTACATGCTGACGATCGCGAGCGCGATCACGATATAGATGAATGCCCACACCGGGCTTTGCACCGAACCGATCAGCGTGAGAAGCGGAATCGTGGTCAGGATCGAAATGCCGCCAAAGCCGATCATCATCGTCTTGCGCCCGATCTTGTCGGACAATGCGCCGAAAAGCGGTTGCATCAGCATATAGACCAGCAGCACGAAGGTCATGGTTTCGCTGGCTGTTTCCTTGCTCATGCCGGCGGTGTTGACCAGATATTTCTGCATATAGGTCGTGAAAGTATAGAAGGCGAGCGAGCCGCCAGCCGTGAAGCCGACGACGACAAGGAAAGCCTTGCGGTGGTTCTTCCAGATATTGGCGAAGCTGCCTGCCGCCTTGTTGCCGCGGGTTTCTTCCGTCGAGGTCTCATGCAAGGTCCGCCGGAGGAAAAGCGCCACGATGGCCGCAACACCGCCAATTGCGAACGGGATGCGCCACCCCCATGCGTGAAGCTCATCCGATGTCAGGAAGAACTGCAGCACCACGATAACCAGAACGGCCAGCAACTGCCCGCCGATCAGCGTGACATACTGGAACGAGGAGAAGAAGCCGCGGCGACCGGCCAGCGCCACCTCGCTCATATAGGTTGCGGTGGTGCCGTATTCGCCACCGACGGAAAGCCCCTGCAAAAGCCGCACGATCAGCAGCAGTAACGGCGCCAGAATGCCGATGCTCTGATAGGTCGGCAGAATGGCAATGGCGAAAGAGCCAAGGCACATCATCGTGACCGAAATCAGCATGGATGTGCGCCGGCCGAGCCGGTCGGCAATGCGGCCAAAAAGCCAGCCGCCGATAGGACGCATGAGGAAGCCAGCTGCAAAAATCGCAGCCGCGTTCAGCAGCTGGCTGGTCTGGTCTTCCGCAGGGAAAAACTGCGATGCGAAATAAAGCGCACCGAAGGAATAGACGTAAAAATCGTACCACTCCACCAGATTGCCCGATGCGCTGGCCACGATGGCAAACACGCGGCGGCGCGTGTCATGGACATCGTGTGCCGCTTCGATCTCGCCATTGGCGTCAGCATGCATTTCTGCATTGTTCATTCTGAAAACTCCCGATAGCAGGCGGTTTGTGAAACCGCCTGCAAGCCGCCGGTCCCACACGCGGGATGACCGAAGTCGGCGCTTGTTTCACGTCACAAAGGTGCGGGCCGCACTTCAACCACAAGGCAGGCACGCATTTGAAATGTCCTCCCGGCCAAACCATGCCGTCTCAATCGCTCGCGACGGCGAGCAGTCCTTGGACCGGCGGTCTCGGTGTTCATTCCCAACGAAAAATGTAACGGAGCAAAAGCATCGAAACCGGCATCCTGAACGAAATCGCAACGGGATGAAGCATCATGGCGTTGCGATCACAGGCTCCATATCTAGAGCAGTTTCAGGATGCGGCCAGACCATAGGAACAAAATCGTTTGCATGCAATCTATTCCAATATAAGAAATTGCTGACGGACACGACCGGAACCGGTGCGCAAATCAGGCACACTGCAACCCTTTGAAATAACGTTGAAATAATAAGGGACGGCCTACACGGGCAATTGATCAAATCCCCGTGTAGAACGATTCTTGAGCCCGCTATTTCTTCTGGGCAACCAGAAAAATACGCGGAAAACGCAACAGGACTTTTCCGTCGACCGTTGCCGGATAATGCGGCGCGATCCGCGCCTTGTAAGCCGCCAGATAATCCACCTGCTCCTGTGGGTCGAGCGGATCGAGAAAAGGCCGCAAACCTGTTCCCTTCACCCACTCCACAATCGCATCCACGCCATCCAGCGTATGGTTGTAGATCGTATGCCATATATCGATGCGTGCGGAATGAGCGGCCAGCGCGTTGTAATATTCCGCCGCCGGCGGCAGAGGGTCCCTGCCCTCAGTGCCGATCCTGGCGGCAAAGGCTTCGGTTCTCGCAACATCACGCATACCGACATGGGTTGGCTCAGCCATATTGTCAGGCATCTGCACGGCCAGCACCGCGCCCGAACGAAGCCGCGACAGAAGGCGCTTCATCTGCTCCATGTGATCCGGGAGCCACTGGAAAACGGCATTGGAGAAAAGAACGTCGGTTTCCGCATCCGGCTCGTAGCTTTTCACGTCGCCGATAGTGAAATTGACCTGCGGCAAGCGCGCACTGGCCTTTTCGATCATGTCAGGCGATGTGTCAAAGCCGGAAATTTCCGCGTCCGGCCAGCGTTCGGCCAGAAGTTCCGTCGAGTTGCCCGGTCCGCAGCCGATATCGACAACCTTGCGCGGCTTGCCGAGCGGTATCCGGGCCAGAAGGTCACCCGCCGGGCGGCTGCGTTCGTCTTCAAACTTCATATATTGCTGCGCAGACCAGTCTTTCATTTCCGCCCACTGTAATTTCTACCAAATGGTTAATATGAAAATAGTTGTTATCTATTCCTTGTATTTGGAAAGGAACTATTATGAGCTTAACACCTATTATTCTCAACGGCTATGTATATATCCCTGTCGGCCCCGCTTCCAACGATACTTCGTATTCGATCGGAAGTGGTGTCGTTCCCCAACCGCAGCCTCCACAGCCATCACAACCCCCTTATAATCCTTATAATGACGACCCTCAGCCACCGTATAATTCCTATGCAGACGCGTCACAGCCGCAAGACTAGGATACGTTCGAAAGAACCGTTGGCGATCTGCTACCGATGCTAGCTGAACATATGGAAAAACCCAAAACCGTTATGGTTTTGGGTTTATAACGCATATACACGGAGAATTTATCCTAGACGCTCGACATTACCGCGTCAGCGGCTTGTAGGTCACCCGTTTCGGGTTGACGCTGTCCGGTCCGAGACGGCGAATCTTGTCAGCTTCATAGTCCTCGAAGTTGCCTTCAAACCATTCGACGTGGCTGTCGCCTTCGAATGCGAGGATATGCGTTGCCAGGCGATCGAGGAACATACGGTCGTGGCTGATGATAACGGCGC
>Ga0180221_1002493_pt1 | contig 10627 bp, 11 predicted proteins | sample eDN5th37CKraftMG_FD_151339 | JGI IMG/M metagenome (GOLD analysis project Ga0180221, IMG submission 151339) | Enriched Miracle-Growth compost microbial communities from Emeryville, California, USA - eDNA 5th pass 37_C Kraft MG (version 2) (version 2) ...
AGGGGCGGCGATGGCACGCTGCGCCACGAGCGACTGCCCAGCGCTGGGAAGCCGATCACGCACGGCATCAGTATCCGGCGCGGGATCTACCCCGCCCGGTTCGATCGGTTCGGTCATGCTCAGCCTTGGGGTGCCGTGTCTCGGGGCGGCGCCGCGGCACCGGTGGCAGCGATCTCCACCGCGGCCATCTGCGCTGCGTCCTGCGCGGCGCCGGACTTGGCGACGCGGCGCGGATCGGTATCGAGGGCGAGGCCGGCCTCGTCGAGCAGGGCGTTGGCCTCGCGGATCAGCTCGACCGCGGCGCGGAAGTCGTAGCCGAAGGCGCCGGCCGCCTCGGGCTGCGGCACGAAGCCGGCGCGCACCTGGGCGATCAGGGCGGTGGTGTCCTTCAGCGGGTCGATCATCTCGTGCGCCGGCGGGACGTGGCTGACGCCGTCCGGCATCTCCGCACCCCACAGGCCGAGCAGCGCGCCCTGGGCGTGGAAGCGCTCGGCGACGGGACGGACCAGCATCGGGATCAGCATGCCGTACTGGACCTGCTCGCAGAGCCGGCGGAACTCGATCTTGCCGGCACGGAGCGAGGAGTAGTTCGCCTGGGTCAGGTCGCCGGAGACCTGGTCGTAGGTCAGGCCGGCGCCCACCGCCGCCGCCTCCAACGCCCTGCGGGCGAAGGCGGCGTGCGACCCGCCCCCCGAGGGATTCACCACCTCCACGCTGCCCATGCCACGGCGGTACAGGATCATCCCCGGCTCGAAGCTCTCGACCGCCCGGCCCTGGGCGTCGCGGAGCAGACCGGAAGCGGCGCCGGTGAGCGCCTCGTCGCCCTCCTCCGTGACCACCGCGGCGAGGCAGGCCTCGATCTTCGCCTTCATCAGCAGCGCCGCCTCGTAGTCCCCGAGATCGCGCAGCCGGAGCAGCACCGGCGCCAACCAGGAGACGTCGCGCAGCTGGCCGGGCCGGCGCTTGCGATAGACGTGCAGCACCTCCGACGCCGGGATGCGCTCGCTGCTCTGCCAGGTGGCCCCGGGCAGGATCCAGGCGGCGCCCGGATGCACGCTGTGCAGCCAGTAGCCGATCGGCGCGCCGGCCTCGCCGAGCGCGATGCCCTGGATGGTCGGCACGCCGTCCACCATGCCGTTGCGCGCCGTGTCGAGGTGATCGCTCTCCAGCACCTGCAGGCGCAGGCCGATCGGATTGGCGGGCGACGGCGGCGCCAGCAGGAAGCGGACGAAGCACTCACCGCTCTCGACCACCGCCCGCATCACCAGCGCCTGCAGGCCGTAGAGGTCGAGCCGTCCCTCGGCATCGCACGCGGTGCCCTCCGCCCAGCGTTGCCAGGCGCGGCCATGCGCGTCGTCCGGCCAGCGCGTGGTGATGCCGGCGCCGACGGCGTTGCCGGTCCAGAGGTCGACGATGCGGCTGGCGTAGGGGTCGTTGCGGACGGCGTCGCGGGCGCGGCGGGCGACCGTCGCGGCAGCCAGACCGATCTCGGCATTGGCGCTGCCGCCGGAGGGCGCCCAGGCCGAGGCGCGGTGGTCCCCCGCCGCGGCGTAGCCGCGCAGGACCTGCCATGCGTCGCGGAGGCGTCGGATCACCCGGTTCTCTCCCGCGAGAAGCTGGCCAGCGTCACAGAGGGCCGACGGGCGGCGCTGTTCTCCGCGCCGCGCAACATGGCCAGCGCCCGGCCGAGTTCGTCGAGGCTCCGATACTCGACGGTGCGGCCTTCGAAGCTCACGCGCGTGGTGCCGCCGGTGTAGGCCGCGGCCAGCGCCGCCGCACGGCTGCCCGCCGGCTGCGCCAGCGCCCAGGCCAGGACGGAGGGATCCATCACGCCGCCCGCAGCGTCGGCAGCGGCGCCGCCGCGTTGACGAGATAGGACAGCCCGCTCGGCGGACTCGGCATGATCGGCGCGCCGGCCTGGTGCGTCAGCGGCGCGAAGAACCCGTTCTCGCTGCCGGCGGCGCCCCCGCCGGCGCCGCCATCCGCCGCGGCCGAGCCGAGCAGCAGCGTGTTGCCGCCGCTGAAGGCCTGGGTGCTGGTGCCGCGCACCGAGGGCGTGCCCGAGAAGCACAGCAGCAGCCACCAGATCCCGGCCGGGATCCAGCGCGGCCGCGCGAAGGGGCAGACCGCGCCGCCGGCGGCGGCGGTGTCGGCGTCCGCCAGCGGCTCCTCGATCAGCGCGCCGGGCCGGCCGGCGCTGTTGTCGGCGGCCAATGCCATGCGCAGGACGCCCGCCGCGCCGGTGGTCACGCTGACCGCCATGGCCGCGAACAGCCCGGGCCGGGCGAGGACATAGGGCACGGCATACAGCCGGTTCGCCGTCATCGCGACGGCGCCGCCGACCGCGCGCGCATGCTGCGAGGCGTAAAAGCGCCCCGAGACGTAGGGCAGCATCGCCGGCGCGGGCGGTAGGTGGTGCTGGAACAGAGCGGTCATGCGAGGGGCCGGATGCCGAGGGTGAGGAGGCGCTCCGCCGCCTGGTCCACCGGCGCGGCGGCGAGGCCGGAGCGCAGCCGGAGCCAGCGCCAGCCGAGCAGCAGGGTCGGCGGCAGGGTGAGCGCGCGGCCGGCGGCGACCGTCAGCACCACCTCGTTGCCGAGGTGGTCGTGGAGGTCGGCCCAGCCGGCGGGCTCCCCCTCGTCGAGCGAGCCCTGCAGGGTGAGCGGGGCGTCGGTCCAGGCGGCGGGCAGCAGCAGCAGGCAGACGCCGTAGCCGACGCTGGCGACGGGTCCGCTCAGCGCCTGGCCGGCGGCGATGCTGGTGCGCACCGGGACGATGGCGGCCATGTCTTTCTCCAGGTCAGCGCAGCCAGCCGCTGCGCGGCGCGAGCCAGCCACGCGGGCGATGAGTGTCGGTCGCGACCGGTGGCGGTGATGGGGGAGCGACATTCCCGCCGGTGGGAAGCTCGCTCGGTTGGAGTGGGGCGTTGGCGACCTGCTCGCGCAGCTGCGCCCAAAAACGCTCGCCGTAGCGGTCGGCGCCGAGCAGCCAGAGCGCGGCACGCGCCAGTACGGCGCAGTCCAGCGCTTCATTCCTCTCGCGCAGCTTCGCCCATTCCTGCCGGGCGAAGCCGCGGCGGTCCTTCACCGTGCGCAGCTGCTCGGCGACCAGCTGCTTCACCCACTCGGCCTCGATGCCCTGCGGCAGATGCACCCAGCCGGGCGGGAACTCCTCTGCGTCGCCGCGGCCGAGCCAGAGCCGGCGGTAGAGGTCGGCCTTCCAGGTCGAGACCGACACCGTCCACAGCTTGAGGCCGCGGCGGAGCTTGCGGCCATCGACCAGCGCATCGACCGGTGTCGGACCCTGCACCGGCTGCGCCCGGTTCCAGCCCTCGACGCCCTTGGTCGGCGCGATGCGCGGGTCCCGCAGCCGGCGGAGATGGCCGTAGACGGCGGCGGTGTCGCGCCCGCCGGTGTCGACGCAGGCCTTGGCTATGCGGATGGTGCCGCCGCCTTCGCGCGGCCAGTCCCTGGCGAGCAGCTTCGCCAGCGCATCCCACGGCTCCCGCTCGCGCGGGCTGCCGGGGATGACCAGGTGGTCCACCAGCCAGGAGGAGAACCCCTCCGCCCAGCCCCAGACGTCGCACTCGAGCCGGTCGTCCTGCACGTCCACGCCCGCCGTCAGCACCAGCGCGCCTGGCGGGACGATGCCCATCCGGAAGTCCTCGCGCCGCTCGACCAAGCGCTCCCAGTCCGGCGCCTCGCCCTGCTCCTGCCAGGTCTCGCCGAGCACCGTGTTCTTGAAGGTCTTCAGGTCCTCGGGCTTCCCTTGCGCCGCCTCCCAGTCGCGGGCGATCTGCTCCCAGGAGAGCCAGCCCACCGGCGAGTAGAGTGCGGAGATGTGGAAGCCGACCGTGTGCGGGTCCTGCGCTTCCGCCGTGGGGCGCCACTCGCCGCCGGCCAGCATCGCGGTCTTGTGGTGCTCCTCGATCCCTTCGTCGCAGGCTTCGCAGTGGTAGCGGACCGAGCGCGGGTCGCCCTTCTCCCAGCGCAGGCGCTCGAACTTGAGCCACTGCATCTCCTGGCAGTGGGGACAGGGCACGAAATAGCGCCGCTGGTCGGAGGCAGCGTATTCGCGCTCGATCCGGCTGCGGCCGGCGATGGTCGGGGTCGAGACCAGGAAGGCCTTGCGCCGCCAGCCGAAGGTCCGCGCCCGCGCCTCGGCCAGCGCGATCGGGTCGCCTTCGCCCTCGACGTCGCCGGGATAGGCGTCCACCTCGTCGAGGAAGAGGAACCGCGCGGTCATCGAGCGCAGCCCGACCGCACTGTTCGCGCCGGTCAGCACCAGGATGCCGCCCGGGAATTCCTTCGACAGCAGCGTATTGCCGCTGTCCCGGGCGCGGGCGGGCGCGACGCGCTCCTTGAGCGCCGGCGTCTCCTCCAGCAAGGGGTCGATGCGCTGGCGCGAGAAGCGCTTGGCCAGCTCGACGGTGGGCTGCACCGCGAGCACCGGGGCCGGCACATGGTGGAGGATGTAGCCGAGCCAGCAGTTGCCGCTCTCGGTGGCGCCGACCTGGGCGCCCTTCATGAACACCACGCGCCGGGCGGGGTGCACCGCCGAGAGCGCGTCCATCACCTCGCGCAGGTACGGGGTCCGGCTGGTGCGCCAAGGGCCGGGTTCCGAGGAGGCACGGCTGCCGAGGATGCGGTGCCGTTCCGCCCATTCCGAGACCCTGAGCTGCGGCGGCGGACGGAGCATGGAGCCCGCCCGGCGCCGGACATGGTCACGGGTCCTGGGCCCGATCTCCGAGGCCTGGGGGATCGAAGCGATCGGCCGCCTCCGAAAGCAGGTCGGTGATGTGCCCCTGCAGGACCGTCTGCAGCAGGTGCGGGTCGACGCCGAGCTCGGCGGCAATCAGCCCGGAGACGCGGGCCGGCCAGTTCAGCAGCGCGTCGCGCATGGCGCCCGCGATCTCGTCGATCGTGGCGTTGACCTCCGCCACATCGAGCAGCCGGCGCTTGTTCTCATCGAGGGCAAGCCGCTGCGCCTCGACCTTGAGGGCGAGCTGCGCGACCTTCAGTCGGGCATAGGGCGTGCCCTCGGCACCCGAACCGCCAGCGAGCGGGGAGCGGTGCGGATCCGCGGTCTCCACCAGGCGGCGGCGGGTCTTGTCGATATCCCACTGGCCATCCGGCTCGCGGACGATGCGGCCGCTGCCCTCGGCCTTGCGCAGCGCCGTCTCGCTGATGCCGATGCGGCGGGCCGCCTCGCGGTTCGATGGGGTCATCTCGGGCATGGCGGCGACCTCCCGCCGCGCGCGACGATGATGCAGGCCTCGTCAGGTTGGATTGACGGCGCGCCGGGAGGATCGCCGGCGCATGTGATCGCGCGGCACCGCGCATTCTGCGTGCGCCTCACGGGGCACGCGGCGCATCATCGCCGCGACATCAGCGGAGAAGCGGGATGTCGCCGAAGGATCCCGAGAAGATGGTGATGGCGACCGCTTACGCGATGGCCATGGCGGACGGTGGCGTTGGCACGCCGCGGGTGGTTCGGCTCTACGTGGATGACGCGCGGAAGGTGCTGGTCGATGTACTGAAAGCGGCGAAGCGCCAGCAATGGGAGCTGTCGGAGATGCTGCTGGCGCTCGATCCGCCGAAGCCCAAACCGAAGCCCTGGGAGAAGTATCAGGGCCCGCTGCCGTCGCGCCGCGAGCCCTGAGCCGTTCTGCGGGGCGTCACCCGGCGATGCGGTACACCGTGTAGGAGCCGCGGGCGCCCTCCTTGTTCGGCCCGACCTGGCGCACCCGCTCCAGCACCTCGACCGCGATCCCCTGGCGCTTCTTCAGCCCGGCGAAGAAGCCGCGGACCGTGTGCGGCGCCCAGCCGGTCGCCTCGGCGATCTGCGCCACCGTCGCGCCCTCGGGCCGACGCAGCATGGCCAGCACCTGCTCCTGCTTCGTGCCCTCGCGCGGCTTGCGCGGCGCTCCGGGCTCGCGCGGCATGCGTGCCGGCTTGCCGGCCAGGGCGGCGCGGAGACGCGCCATCGGGCCTTCGAGGGCGCCGATCATGTCGGTGTCGCGGTTGGTCGCGTCCTCCCAGGCGGTGAGCACCGCCGCGGCGGCATCGCGCAGGCTGCCCCGCGGCGCGGGGCCTGGCGCCGCGAGGGCCTGGTCGAGCAGGGCAAGGTCCTCCGCGCGGGTGGCGTCGTCCGGCGCCGCAGGCGCGGCCTGGGTGGGTTCGGTGGCGCCGGCGGGGTTGGCCTGCGGTGGCGCCTCCGGTGCGCCCTTGGGCGCCGCGTCCGGGGCCGGTGCGGCGCCCTGCGGGTCGATGCCGATGGCGCGCAGTCCCTCGTCCGTGATCTTCAGCAAGACGCTGTCGCCATCCACCATCCAGAGGGCCTGCGCATCGTAGGCGGGGCGGTGCACCGCGATCACCAGGTCGTTCTTCAGCAGCGCCTTCGCCACCGCCTGCCGCGCCGCGGCCGGCAGGCGCTCGGGCGGGTAGGCCAGGTGCTCGGGGTGCCGCGCGGCGGCGGCCAGGATCGCCATCTGCGTCTCGGTGAGCTTCATCCTCGGGGTCCTCGGTCCGGCACCCGACCAGCCGGGTGCTACCGCCCCGAGCCCCGCCGGTCGCCACCCGGTCGGGGCCATGCGGGTGGCGACCGCATCAGCCGGCGTATTCGCCGCGCTTGAAGTGCTGGTCCGCGATGTCCTTCAGCTTCGCGGCGGCGTCCGCGAGCCAGGCGGTCTCGCCCCAGAGCACCGCCTCGGGATCGGCGCCGAAGTGATCCGCGCTGGCCTGCTGCAACTCCGCGAGCAGCGCATCGAACTCGGCCTTCTTGGCCAGGAAGGCCTCGAGGCTCCGCTGCTGGTTGGCTTCGCGCTTGGTCATCGGGCTCTCCGTCCTGCTCATCGCGTGACGGACCATTCGCGCTGCGGCGCGCCCGAGCCAAGCAACATGCAGCGTCAGATGATTGCTCTTATTGGGCTTTCTCGGTCATCCCAGCTTCGCCGACGCCGCGGGCCGCGGCGATGTCGCCGAAGGTGCGGTCCTCGCCGTCCAGGACGGCGGCCTCCCCGGTGGCCTCCTGCCAGCGCCGGACGATGACGTCGGCGTAGGCGGGATCGAGCTCGAGCAGCACGGCGCGCCGCCCGGTGCGCTCCGCCGCGATCATGGTCGTCCCGGAGCCGCCGAAGGGATCGAGCACGGTGTCGCGCTGCTTGCTGCTGTTGCGGATCGCGCGCTCCACCAGCGCCACCGGCTTCATGGTGGGGTGCAGGTCGTTCCGCGCCGGCTTGTCGAAGTGCCAGACGTTGCCCTGGTCGCGGGCGCCGCACCAGTAGTGCTGGGCGCCTGCCTTCCAGCCGTAGAGCATCGCCTCGAACTGCTGGTGGTAGTCGGCGCGGCCGAGCGCGAAGGTGTTCTTCGCCCAGATGATGGTGCTCGACCACTTGCCGCCGGCCTCCTGCCAGGCGCGATGCAGCGTCGGCCACTCGGACGAGGACATGCAGACGTAGCAGGCGCCCTTCGTCACCGAGAGCAGGTTCGCCAGCGCCGGGCGAAGGAAGTCGAGGAAGCCAGAGCCCAGCGCGTCGTTGGCGATGGTCATCCTGGCCGCTGTGCCGCCCCGGTAGGCGACGTTGTAGGGCGGGTCCGTGAAGGCCATGTCGGCGAGGCGGTCGGCGCCGAGCGCCCGCTGCACATCGGCGAGCTTCGTGGCGTCACCGCAGAGCAGGCGGTGCTCGCCACAGCGCCAGAGGTCGCCCGCGCGGGTGACCGGGACGGCGGGCGGCGGCGGGGCATCTTCGGCATCCTCGTCGAGGCCGGCATCGGCCGCGGCCAGCAGCCGGTCGAGTTCCGTCCCCGAGAAGCCGAGGACGTCGAGGTCGACCACCGCCTCGTCGCGAATGCGGGCGATCTCGGCCGCGAGCAGCGCCTCGTCCCAGCCGGAGTTCAGCGCGATCTGGTTGTCGGCCAGGCGCAGGGCACGGGCCTGCGCCTCGGTCAGGTGGGCGAGACGGATCGCCGGCACCGCCGCCATGCCGAGGCGCTTCGCGGCCATGACCCGGCCGTGGCCGGCGACCAGGACTCCGGCGGTGTCGACCAGCACCGGGTTGACGAAGCCGAATTCGGCGATGGACGCCGCGATCTGCGCCACCTGCGCCTCGGAGTGGGTGCGGGCGTTCTCGGCATAGGGGACCAGCGCCGCCACCGCCATGGTGGTGACCTGAAGGTCAGGCTGCATTGGCCGTCTCCTCGGCCCGGGTCCGCACCGCGGCGACGGCGTCGTAGTCCCGCCCGTCGCCTTCCAAGGTGACCGGCTGGTCCGGGTGCAGCAGGCGCCAGCGGGCGATGGCCAGATCGACATAGGCTGGGGCGAGCTCGATGGCCCGCACCTTCCGCCCAGTCCGCTGGCCGGCGAGGAGCGTGGTGCCGGAGCCGGCGAAGGGCTCGAACACCGCCTCGCCCTCGTCCGTGTAGGCCCGCATCAGGAACTCCGGCAGCGCGACCGGGAACACCGCCGGGTGCTCGGTCTCGATGCCGCGGCCCTTGTGGCGGGTGATCCGCAGCACGCTGTCCGGGATCCGGCTCTCCTGCACCGGCAGGCCGATGTGGGTGTAGGCCTTCACCTCGCCGTCGGCGGCGCGCAGCCCGCTGCCCTTGTTCGGGGTGCCGGCCCACTTGCAGGGCACGATCTTGTTCGGCTGGCGCGCCTCGCGGTTGAGGTGGAACACCAGCTCGAAGGCCGGCGCGAGGCGGCCGTTCCAGTCCCCGGGCAGGCCGGGACCCTGGTCCCAGGCGTAGAGGCCGAAGCGGCGCCAGCCCTGCGCTCGCATCCAGTCCAGCCAGCCGGACCAGTAGGGCTGCCATTCCCCCTCGCGGTGGATCAGGCCGAGGTTCACCAGCGCCTGGCCGTCGTCCCGCAGGATCAGCGGCAGATGCTGGAACACGCCCCGCATCAGCGCATCCCAGTCGGAGACGCCGCCGGTGGTGTAGTCGCGCTGGTTGCCATAGGGCGGGCTGGTGAACAGCAGCGCCGCGTGGTCGCCAGCCATGACCTGAGCCACCGAAGCAGCGTCGGTGGAATCCCCGCAGAGCAGGCGGTGCTCGCCGAGCAGCCAGAGGTCACCGGGGCGGGTGATGGCCTGGCGCGGCGGGTCCGTTTCGGCATCGGCGGGGTCCTCCGCCGGCGCCTCGTCCGTATCCGCCATGCCAGGCGCGCCACCCCCGCCGGCCTCCGGCTGATCTGCTTCCTCGGGCGCTTCGCCATCGGTGACGGCGGTCTCTGCCGCCGCGAGGATCGCGCTCAGCTCGTCGGCCGAGAAGCCGAGCGTGGCCACGTCGATCTCCGCCGCGGCCTGCACGCCGGCCAGCGCCTCGCGCAGCAGCGCCTGGTCCCAGGTGGCGTTCTCCGCGATGCGGTTGTCGGCGAGTCGGAGCGCGTCCTTCTGCGCCGGCGAGAGGTGGCGCAGCACGATCACCGGCACCCGCTCGATGCCGAGCGCCACCGCCGCCTCGAGCCGGCCATGGCCGGCGATCAGCACGCCCGCCTCGTCCACCAGCAGCGGGTTGGTGAAGCCGAAGGCCAGCATGCTGGCCTTGATCTGCTCGATCTGCGCCGCGCCGTGCACCCGGGCGTTGCCGGGGTGGGCGCGCAGCTCGGCCACCGGGCGCAGCAGGATCTTCGCCGCCATCCAGGGGAGCGTCATCGGGCCATCCGGGATCAGGGTGGGTGCGAACCATGCGCGGCGGCCAGCGGGAACCGCGCGCCGCCACGGTTCGCAGCTAAACGATTGAGATCAGGGCCGTGTGGTGCGAACCGCGAACCATGTTTTCGGCCTGGCGCTGGCGAAGTCGCGCGCTTCCGCGTCCCGCATACGCCAGGCCCAGGAAGGACCCTGCGGCTCGCGAGCCACTGTCTCGATCGAGCGACGCTGTGGCTCGTTCGCCACCGCCGCGTCGAGCTACACGATCTCGACGTAGCCTCAACCTAGCCCCATCGATTTGCGCGCCGCCACGGGGCGAATTGTAACAGAGCGATCGGGCACGGCCCGCCCTGCCGCTCCGCCACGGCCCCTGCGCCCCCTGCAGCCAACAGCCCGACGAGGTGGCTCGCATTGACCGCTTCTCGCCCTCTTGCTCATTCTGATGCCAAATAAGAAAGCTCCGCTCCGCATCCGATGGCTCCTACCACCCACTTCGGCCGCTTCTCGCCCATCCTCCGAGACTGCGGTGCCGCCGCGGTGCGCCGCCCCGACACGCTGCTCGCGAGCCAGCCGCCCTACGAGATCTTCTACATCCCCTTCGAGCACGTGAATCCGCGGGCTCGCCTGGTGATCGTCGGCATCACACCCGGCATGAACCAGCTGGAGCTGGCCTACGCCGAGGCCCAGCGCCTGCTGCGCCTCGGGGCGAGCGAGGCCGCGATCCTGGAGGCGGTGAAGTCCGTCGCCGCGTTCGGCGGCGACGCGATGCGGCCGAACCTCTTGCGCATGCTCCGGCACTTCGGCTTCGCCGCCATCCTGGGAGTCGACGACGAGGCGGACCTCTGGGGCGCGGCGGCAGGTCTGCTGCACTCGACGTCCGTCGTCCCGCATGCGGCCTTCAAGGGCGGCAAGATGTTCAGCGGCAGCTTCGAGGAAGTCCTCAGGGTGGGCGCCCTCCGGGAGCGGTTCGAGGCGGAC
>Ga0180221_1002494_pt1 | contig 10627 bp, 5 predicted proteins | sample eDN5th37CKraftMG_FD_151339 | JGI IMG/M metagenome (GOLD analysis project Ga0180221, IMG submission 151339) | Enriched Miracle-Growth compost microbial communities from Emeryville, California, USA - eDNA 5th pass 37_C Kraft MG (version 2) (version 2) ...
GGCCTCGTTTCCCCGGGGAAACGCCGATGAGCACAGCCCCCGACGAGGCGCTGCGCAAGCGCACGGGGGGACAGTTCGACCTGTTCCTCCCCTATCTCGCCGACCTGCCGCTGCGCGACCAGCGCGAGATGATGGAGCGCCCCTTCTTCAGCCTCGCCAAGTCGAAGCGGGTGAAGCCGATCGACTATCGCTCTCCCGACGGCAAATTGTGGGTCCATGTCTCGGCCAGCCCCGATTACGGCATGGCGACGATCTGGGACGCCGATATCCTGATCTACTGCGCCTCCGCGCTCGCCGACATGGCGCGGCGCGGCGCGAACGACATACCGCGCAAGCTCCACCTCATGCCCTACGACCTGTTGCGCGCGATCGGCCGGCCGACGACGGGGCGCGCCTATGAGCTGCTCGGCCAGGCGCTCGACCGGCTCGTCGCCACCACCGTCAAGACCAACATCCGCGCCGAGAACCGCCGCGAGGCCACGTTCAGCTGGCTCGACGGCTGGAACCAGCTCGTCGACGAGCGGACCGAACGCTCGCGCGGCATGACGATCGAGCTGTCCAACTGGTTCTATGAGGGCGTGCTGATGCAGGGCGGCGTGCTCTCGATCGACCGCGCGTATTTCGACATCACCGGCGGGCGCGAGCGCTGGCTCTACAAGGTCGCCCGCAAGCATGCCGGCGGGGCAGGGGAGGGCGGGTTCGCCATCTCCATGCCCACCCTGTTCGAGAAATCGGGCGCGGAAGGGCAATATCGCCGCTTCAAGTTCGAGATCGCGAAGATCGCCGAGCGCGACGAGCTGCCGGGCTATGCGCTGGCGATCGAGCTGCCGGCGGGCAAGCGCGAGCCGTCGCTGCGGATGCGCCGCCGGTCCGAGGGGGAAAGGATCGCGCGTGCCGCCGCGAAGCCGCCCGCCGCACGGGCGGCGACAGGAAAGGGCGGCGGACGGCCCGCGCCCGCCGCGGCGCCGCCCATCGCGGAACATATCGACGCCACGGCGCTCATCCGCCGCACCGTCACCAGCCTTTCGACCCGTGGCGGCGCCGGCGAGATCAGCGACGCGACACTCGCCACGCTGCGCGCCGAATGCCCCGGCTGGGATTATCAGAGCCTCCACCAGCTTTTCCGCGAATGGATCGGCGACGATCCCGCACGCACGCCCGTCAATTACCAGAGCGCCTTCATCGGCTTCGTGCGCCGCTATGACGAGAAGAACCGGCACACGCTCCGGGCGTGAGTCCGTATCTCCCCGCCGCCGGGCATCCTGACCGGCCGCTTCCAAAGATGCCTGTCGCTCCGCCCTTCCTCGCTGTCGTTCCCCAAGTGGCGTTCCCGAAGTGTCGGGTTCTGCGCGCGAAGGGAGCGGGGGAGGGGGCCGCGATTCGCCGGAAGCGCGCGCGCCCCTGTCCGCTTGAACGAGATTGGCGAGGGGGCATCGCGAAAAGATTCAATCCGCGCCCGCGAAACGCCGCTTTTCCGCGAGCATCGACATTTCGGGAACGAGCTTCGGCACTCCGGGAACCGCAAGACGACACATCCGGAACGCATCCTCCGATCCATCCGGAACGATCGCCCGACACTTCGGGAACGGCCTCCCGCGCGCGACTCGCGCGCGGCGGCGGGATTCGGCGGGCGATCGCCCGGCTTAACCCTCTAACATCCAGCTAAACCCTCTAACCGGGGAGATTTTTTCCTGAAGATGAGGAAAGGGCGCAGGATGCCATGGCGCGCCTGCAAGAAGTCGGCCCCACGCTCCAAATGAGCCGGGACGTTCGAACGCCGCCGCCGGAACGAAACGTGAAACGCGCGCAGGGCCGTTTCAAGGCCCGTCAGAGCGCGTTCCCGGTCTCCGGACCATCCGGACCATCCGGACCATCCGGATCGTCAGCCGTGTCATTTGGCGTTGAGCGGCCTTCCTGGGGCCCCGCTTTCCGCGGAGACAGGCGCGCCAGAAGCGCGTCCAGCCCCTCCATCGCCGCGTCGACCTCATTGAGCAGGCCCGACATGTCGGAGATCGTCCACGGCGTCGAACGCGCGACGGGCGGCGGCGTCCACCGGTAGGGGCCGCGCCTGTCCCCGGGCGCGCGCGCAACGAGACCGGCGGAAACCAGAGTGGCGAGGATCGTATCCGCGCCCATGGCCGTCAGCCCGAAGCCGGTGGCGATCTGCGTCCGCCGAAGCGCGCCCAGTCCGGCAATGCCAGCGAAGACATCCGGCGCGCGGGACGTGCGACGGCATGTCCGCAAGGCATGGGCGGCATGCGCCGCGAGACGCACCGCTTCGTCAAGCTCGGCCATGGCCTGACGCGCCGCCCGCGCGATCGCGTCGGCCAGGGCCACCGCGCGCTCGCGGGGGGGCATATCCATGCGCAACGCGGCTGCCGGCACGCTGCCGGCGAGCGGCACCGGCCGGGAAAGAAGACCGAGCGCGCGCAGGCTTTCCCCCATGGCCAGGCCCAGCGCCCAATGATGCGCACGGGGCGGGGGCGGCGTGATGATCGCGATCCCCGCCAGCGTATCGATCGGCACGGGATCCCGCGCGACGGGCGCGAACGCCGCCGACGCGCGCGCGCCTTCGACACGGGCCTCCAGCCAGGCCAGCGGATCGTCGACGTCGTATAGCGGCCGGGACGGCACCAGCGCGCGCCGCGCCTCGGCGGCAATTTCCGCCAGCGGCTTTTCACCGGCGGCCGGCGTTCCGGCCCGGCCCAGATGCTCCGCGGCGCGCGCGACAAACCGGGCGGCTTCCGCGACCGGCGCCCAGCCGCCATCGGCCAGCGCCGCCAGCACCGCGCCGGATATCGCGGGGGCTTCGGCGGCGGCATATTGCGGCGTCGCGGGCGGGGGGGATTCGCGGGCGATCCAGCCGTCGATCGCACGGTCCGCGCCGGCAAACCCCGCGTCGGCAAGCGCGCCGATAAACGACCGGCGGACAAGGCGATAACCGAACAGCCGCAGGGCCGACGGGCTCGCCATGCGCACCGCGCCGTCGAGCCGCCCCAGCGCGATACAGGCCCGGCCGCGCGCCGCGCCGACCTCGGCCGTGGAGTGATCGTCAAAGGGATCGATCGGCAGCATCTCGGCCCGTCCTTTCGGGCGCTATATATAGCTAAATCTCCTTGGCTTTACTATTGCTATGACGCGATGCCCGGCCGCTTTGCGGGGCCCGGGTCCGGGGCCATTGCGCGCGCGCGCAAAGCCGGATGGAAGGACATTCCGGAGGGGCATCGCGCGGGATCGGCGACAGGCGTGTCGATGCGGGTAAGGCGGCTTATCGATCCGCGGGAAGGGGCATGCTCACCATCCGCCGCCCAGCGCCTGGAACAGCGCCACGCTGTCGGCGAGCCGGGCGGCGCGCGCCTGGACGAGCTGGGATGCGGCTTGCGCGCGCGCCGCGCTGGCGTTGAGCAGGGCCAGCGTGCCGACATCGCCGAGCTGCAACTGGCGCGTCACGAAGCCCAGGCCGCGCGCCGCCGAGGCGTCGGCGCGGGCGGCGGCATCGAGCGCGTCGGCATCGCCATGCAGCCCGGTGAGCGCGTCGGACACGTCGACGAACGCCTGGATCACCGCCGCGCGATATTGCGCCCTGGCGCCGTCCAGCGCGGCCTCGGCGGCCTTTTGCTGATGGCGCAGCGCGCCGCCGTGGAACAGCGGCTGGGTGACGCCGCCGATCAGCGACCAGAAGGGATTGCCGTCGGCGAACATCTCGGCGAAGCGGGTCGCGGCCCCGCCCGCCGTGGCGCTGAGCTGGATCGAGGGAAGGCGCGCGGCGATCGCGGCGCCGACATCGGCCCCGGCGCCCTTCATCTGCGCCTCGGCGGCAAGAATATCGGGGCGGTGGCGCACCAGCTCGGACGGCACGGCGACCGGCAGGTCGGCGGGCACGTGGAGATCGCCCAGCGCGGGAAGCGGCGGCAGCGCATTGCCCGGCGCGATGCCGATCAGCGCCGCGATCAGCGCCTGCTGATGCGCCATCGCGCGGGCCAGCGGCGGCAGCGCGCCCTCCGCGGCGGCGAGCGCGGTTTCCTGCGCGGCCACATCCGCCGCGCCGATCGCGCCGAGCTGCTGGCGGCGGCGCATCATCGCCAATATCCCGCGATCGGCGCGCACGCTTTCGTTCGCCGCGTCGACCTGCGCGGCCAGCGACGCCTGCTCGACGACGGCAAGGACAAGATTGGCGACCACCGTGGTCCGCGCCGCCGCCAGCCGCTGGCGCTGCACCTGCGCCGCCGCGCGGGCCGAGGCGACCTTGCTGCGCCCCGCGCCGAACAGGTCGAGCGGATAGCTGACCGAAAGCTGGGCGGTGTGGAGCGTGTAGAGCGTCACGTCGGGATTGGCGAGCGGCGGCGAGATCGTGGCCGAGGCGCGCGCGCGCTCGACCTGATAGCCGGCGTCGATCTGGGGCAGGGTGCCTCCCGCCGTCGCCTTCGCCTGCTCGCGCGCCTGGCGGAGCGTCGCGTCGGCGGTGGCGATGTCGTTGTTGGCGGCCAGCGCGCGGTCGACCAGCGCGTCGAGCCGCGCGCTGCCGAAGCGGCGCCACCAGTCGGCGGGCACGGCCTCCCCCACGTTCAGCGCCTGCGCGGGCCCGGACGCGGGCGCGATCGGGGCGAGCGACGCATTGCCCGCGGGCGTGGGGGGCAGCGAGAGGGCGGCGTGCGGGTCGCGCGGCCCCAGCGTGCAGCCGCCCGCCAGCAGCACCGCGAGGGGGATGAGGCGGCGCGCGCTCATGCCGGCTGCTCCGGGGCGTGCGGATGGTGGCCGACATCGCGCCCGTGCGCGCCCCGGTCGTCCGGGCAGACGTGGCGCGAGCAGCGTTCGATCAGCACCGGCAGCACCAGCAGGATGAGGATCGGGGCGAGCGTCATCCCGCCGACCACGACGAGCGCGAGCGGCTTCTGCACCTGGCTGCCGATGCCGGTCGACAGCGCGGCGGGCAGCAGGCCGATCGCGGCGACGAGGCAGGTCATCACCACCGGGCGCAGGCAGGTGCGCACCGTCAGCACCAGCGCCTCGTCGCGCGGCACGCCGCCGTCCACCGCCTGGTTGAAGGTGGCGACGAGCAGGATGCCGTCCATCACCGCGATGCCGAACAGGGCGACGAAGCCGATCGCGGCCGAGATGCTGAACGGCGTGCCCGTCACCGCGAGCGCCAGGACGCCGCCGATGACCGTCATCGGGATCACGCTGAACGCCAGCAGCGTGTCGCGGATCGAGCTGAAATTGGCGTAGAGCAGGATCAGGATCAGCGCGAGGCTGATCGGGACGACGATCTCCAGCCGGCGCACGGCGTTGTTGAGATTGCCAAGCTCGCCCGCCCATTCGAGATGATAGCCCGGCGGCAGCTTCACGTTGCGCGCGATCCGCGCCTGCGCCTCCCCGACGGCGCCGCCGAGATCGCGATCGCGCACGCTGAACTTGATCGGGACGTAGCGTTCCTGATGCTCGCGATAGATGAACGACGCGCCCGATGTGAGCCGCACCGTCGCGACCTCCGAAAGCGGCACCTGCACGATGCCGCCGGCGGGGGAGGGGGCGCCGATGGTGATGCGGCGGATCGCCTCGATGCTGTCGCGCTGGCCGGGGCGCAGGCGCACGACGATCGCGAAGTGGCGATCGGTGCCCTTCTCGTAGAGGTCGCCGGGCGACTGGCCGCCGATCGCGGCGGCGACGGTGGTGTTGACGTCGTCGGGCGTCAGGCCGTAGCGCGATGCGCGCACGCGATCGACGTCGATGCGTACCGTCGGCTGGCCGAGCGACTGGAACACGCCGAGATCGGCGATGCCGCGCACCTTCGCCATCTCGTCCCTGATCCGGCTCGCGACCCGTTCGAGCGTGGCGAGATCGGGGCCGAACAGCTTGATCGAATTGGCGCCCTTCACGCCAGAAGCGGCCTCCTCGACATTGTCCTCGATATATTGGGAGAAGGCGAAGTCGACGCCGGGATAGGCCCGCGACAGCTTTTCGGAGAGTTCCCTGGTCAGCTTGTCCTTGGTCATGCCGGCGGGCCACTGGTCTGCGGGTTTCAGGGGGGTGAAGAATTCCGCGTTGAAGAAGCCGGTCGCGTCGGTGCCGTCGTCGGGGCGGCCATGCTGCGAGATCACGTCCTCCACCTCGGGATAGCTCGCGAGGATGCGGCGGATGCCGTTCACGGTCGGCTGCCCCTCGTCGAGCGAGATCGAGGGCGGCAGGCTCGCGCGGATGTAGAGATTGCCCTCCTCCAGATGCGGCAGGAACTCGACCCCCAGCGAGCGCATCCCGACCAGCGACGCGCCCACCAGCAGCAGCGCCCCGCCCAGCACGACGATGCGGTTCGCGAAGGCGAAGGCGATCGCGGGCTCGTAGATCCCGCGCAGCCAGGAAACGATCCGCGTCTCCACCTCGCTCAGCCGGTCGGGCAGCAGCAGCGCGGAGAGCACGGGCGAGATGGTGAAGGTGGCCAGCAATCCGCCGGCGATGGCATAGGCGTAGGTCTTGGCCATCGGGCCGAAGATATGCCCCTCCACCCCGCTCAGCGTGAAAAGCGGGATGAAGCTGGCGATGATGATCGCGGCGGCGAAGAAGATGCCGCGGCTGACCTCGCCGCTGGCGTGCAGGATCGCGGAAAGGCGCGTGGCGTGGGAGAAATGGCCGTGGCCATGCTCCACATGCGCCGACCGCTCGACCATGTGGCGGAAGATGTTCTCCACCATGATGACGCTGGCGTCGACGACGAGCCCGAAGTCGATCGCGCCGAGCGAGAGCAGGTTGGCGGATTCGCCCTGCATCGTCAGGATCAGCACCGCGAAGGCGAGCGCGAAGGGAATGGTGGCCGCGACGATGATCGCGCTGCGAAGATTGCCCAGGAAAATCCACTGGAGGAGGAAGATCAGCACGATCCCCGCGACCAGATTGTGCATCACCGTGTGCGTCGTCACGCCTATCAGGTCGGAACGGTCATAGACGCGCTCCAGGCTGACGCCGGGGGGCAGCACGCCGTCGGCGTTGATCGTCGCCACCTCCTTCTTCACCGCCTCTATCGTCGGCAGCGACCTGGCGCCGCGCTGCATCAGCACGATGCCCTCGACGATGTCGTCGTCCCAGTCATGGCCGGCGATGCCCAGGCGCGGCTCGTTGCCGATCTTCAGCGTCGCGACGTCCTTCAGCAGCACCGGATTGCCGTTGTTGGAGGTGATCAGGACATTCTCGACCTGGTTCGCCGACTGGATCAGGCCGACGCCGCGCACGATCGCCGCCTGCGGGCCGAAATTGATCGTCTGGCCGCCGACATTGGCGTCGCTCTTGCCGATCGCGGCGATCACCTGGCCCACGGTGGCGCCGTGGGCGATCAGCCGGTCATTGTCGACCACCACCTCATAGGTGCGGATCTTGCCGCCCCAGCCGGTGACGTCGATCACGCCGGGGATCGTCTTGAACCGGCGCTGGAGCACCCAGTCCTGCAACGTCTTGAGGTCCATCACCGAATAGCCGGCGGGCGCCTTGATGCGATAGCGGTAGATCTCGCCGATCGGGCTGGTGGGCGAGATCTGGGGCTGCGCGCCGCCCGCCAGCGGGGGAAGCTGGGACAGGCGGTTGATGACGCGCTGCTGCGCCTCCTCGAAGCTCACATTGTAGCTGAACTGGACGCGCACGTCGGACAGGCCGAAGAGCGAGATCGAGCGCACCGCCACGATGTCGGGCACGCCCGCCATCTGCACCTCGATCGGGATGGTGACGTTGCGTTCCAGCTCCTCGGCGGACAGGCCGTTGCTCTGCGTCACGATCTCCACCATCGGCGGCACCGGATCGGGATAGGCCTCGATATTCAGGTTCGCGAACGCCACCGCGCCGGCGGCCAGCAGGCCGACGAGCAGCGCCACGATCAGCATGCGCTGGCGCAGCGCGAAGCGGACGAGGCCGTTCACGCCCGTTTCCCCCCGATCGTGCCGTTCACTCGCCCAGCCCCGCTTCGTTGACGAAGATCGCACCGGCGGTGACGATCCGCTCGCCCGGCGCGAGGCCGGCGACGATCCTCACCATGCCGCCGTCGCTGTCGGCGACGCGGACGTCGCGTGCGGCCAGCAGCCCGTCGGGCCGCGCCACCCAGACGCGCGCGCTGTCGCCTTCGTGGATCACCGCGCTCGCGGGCACGAGGATCGCGCGGCCCGGCTCCGGCCGCTGGATCGTGAAGCTGGCGAACATCTGCGGCTTCAGCGCGCCGTCCGGATTGGGAATGGAGGCGCGCACGGCGAGGCGATGCGTCGCCGGATCGAGCGCGGCGGCGACATTGTCGATCACCGCATGGAAGACGCGGCCGGGAAAGGCGGGCGTGGTGACGTCCACCCGGTCGCCGGCGCGCACCTGCGCCGACTGGCTTTCGGCGAGCTGGGCGACGAGCCAGACATGGGCGGGATCGATGATCGTTATCACCGGCTTGTCGCCGCCCGCCGCGACATATTCTCCGGCGGAGACGGCGCGGCTAGCGACGATCCCGCCGATCGGCGCGCGCAGCACCGTCTCCGCATGCAGGTCCGCGATCTTCGCGCCATGCTCGATCCCGCCGATCTCGGCCGGGGATTTGCCCAATATGGCGAGCCTGTCGCGCGCGGCGCCCAGCGCCGCCTCGGCGGAGCGCGCAGCCGCGCGGGCGGCGACGAGGTCGCTTTCGGCCTGCTGATAATCCTTCAGCGCGCCGCCGGCGCTCTTGTAGATCTCCTCCTGCCGCGTCGCATTGATCTCGGCGACCCGAAGCTGCGCCTGCGCCGTGCCGCGCTGCGCGGCGGCGGCGAGCAGGGTGTTGCGCGCATCGACGAAATCGCCGGTCCTGATCCGCAGCAGCGCCTGTCCGCGCGCGACCGGCTGGCCCGGCTCAACCAGCACCTGCGTCACCTGCCCCGAATAAGGCAGCAGGATGGGCGTGCTGCGATCCTCGTCGATCGCGATCGTGCCGCTGGCGACCGTCAGGTCGATGCTGGCGCCAAGGCCGACAGGCATGATCGACAGCCCGGCGCGCTGCTCCGCGGTCGGCCGGAAGGTGCCGGGCGGCTGCATCACGCCCTCGGCCACGGGGGGCGCCAGCCATCTGCGCGTGAGCGCGGTCGCCGCGATTATCAGGACGCAGGCTAGCAATGCCCATCCCAGCAGGCGATATTGCGCGGCCGACGGCAGCGATCGCGCGGGCGGAAGCGGGGGCAGAGAAGGTTGGTCGATCATCGTCGTTTCCGCATGACGCCGGCAGCGGCCTCGGGCGCGGTCCCTAGCCGGGGCGGCTTACAGGGCGCTTACACGGGAAGCATCTGCGCCCGAACCATTTGGCGGGGACGGGGATGCGGCTGCTGATCGTCGAGGACGATGCCGAGCTGGCGGGCGCGCTGCGCGCGGCGTTCGCCCGGCGCGGCATCGCGACCGATCACGCCGCCAGCGCGGGCGATGCCGATCATATGCTGCGCGGCGCCCATTATTCGGCGGCGATCCTCGATCTCGGCCTGCCCGACGGCGACGGGATCGACGTGCTGCGCGAACTGCGCGCGCGGGGGAGCGCGCTGCCGATGCTGATCCTCACCGCGCGCGGGGACGTGCAGCGGCGGATCGAGGGGCTCAACGCCGGCGCCGACGATTATCTGGTCAAGCCGTTCGATTTCGAGGAGCTTCAGGCACGGCTCGACGCGGTGCTCAGGCGGCAGGGCGGCTATGTCGGGCGCGCGCTGATGCTGGGGGCGCTGGTGCTCGATCCGGCGACGCGCGAGGTAACGCTGGACGGCGCGCCGGTGGCGCTTTCGGTGCGCGAGACCGAGCTGCTCGAACTGCTGCTGCGCCGCGCGGGGCGGGTGGTGCCCAAGCGCATGGCCGAGGACCAGCTTTTCGGCATGGACGAGGGGCTGGGGTCGAACGCGATCGAGGTCTATGTCCACCGCCTGCGCCGGCGGCTGGAGCAGAGCGGCGCCGCGCTGCGGATCGATACGGTGCGCGGCGTCGGCTACATGCTGCGGGCGGCCGAGTGAGGACCGGCGGGATGCGGATCGGCCGGATGCGGATGGGATGGCCCCGCTCGCTGTTCGGGCAGATCGTCCTGTTCCACGTGCTCACCATCCTCGTCGCCGCGCTGACCCTGCCGCTCGCCGTCTCGCTGATCCTGCGGCGCACGGCGGCGCATTATCAGGACGAACTGCTGACGCGGCAGGCGGTCACGGTGGCGCAGGGCCTTTCGCGCGATCCCGGCGGCGGCTGGCGCGTGCGGCTGGGCCCGGCGCTGAACGTGCTCTACGCGCACGGCTATGACGGCCGCGCCTATGCCGTGCTCGACGCGCGCGGCGCCGCGCTGCTGGTCAGCGCGCCGCCGGGCCGCCCGACGCTGGCCGCGGCCCCGCGCGCCCGGCGTCCGGCCTTCTTCAAGGCGGGGAGCATCGATGCGCTCAGCGTGCCCGTCGAGCGGGCGGGGCAGCGATTGTGGGTCGTCGTCTCGCAGGACATCAACGATCCCGAGGTGGTGACCGACGATATCGTCAGCGCCTTCCTCGCGCGCTTCCTGCTGGTGCTGCTGCCGATCCTGGCGCTGCTGCCGCTGATCAACGCCGCGCTGATCCGCCGGTCGACCGACGCGGTCCACCGCGTCTCGCGCCGCGCGGCCGATATCGGCCCGGCGACGCTGAAGGTG
>Ga0180221_1002496_pt1 | contig 10604 bp, 9 predicted proteins | sample eDN5th37CKraftMG_FD_151339 | JGI IMG/M metagenome (GOLD analysis project Ga0180221, IMG submission 151339) | Enriched Miracle-Growth compost microbial communities from Emeryville, California, USA - eDNA 5th pass 37_C Kraft MG (version 2) (version 2) ...
GCGGGTCTTGCGGCCGCGCTCCGCCGCCAGCGACACCAGCTCGCCCACCCCGTCGCGGTCGAGGGTGACGAAGGGGTCGTGCTCCAGGATGCCGGCGCGGGTGTAGTCCGGCAGGAAGGTGCCGGCGTCGTCGCGGCTGATGCCGAAGGTGGTCTGGGTCAGGTCGTTGGTGCCGAAGGAGAAGAACTCCGCCGTCTCCGCCAGCTCATGTGCCCTGAGGGCGGCGCGCGGCAGCTCGATCATGGTGCCGACCAGGAAGTCGAGCTTGATCCCCTTCTCCTTCTCGACCGCCGCGGCCACCGCCACGATCGCGGCCTTGAGGATGTCGAGCTCCTTCTTCGAGAAGGCGAGCGGGATCATGATCTCCGGCGTCACCGTCTCGCCGGTCGCGGCCTTGACCTCGGCCACCGCCTCGAAGATCGCGCGCGCCTGCATCTCGTAGATCTCCGGGAAGGAGATGCCGAGGCGGCAGCCGCGATGACCGAGCATCGGGTTGGTCTCATGCAGCTGCGCCGTGCGGTGCCGGACCTTGCCGAGATCGACCCCGGCGGTACGGGCGACCTCCTCCAGATCCTCCTCGGTCCGCGGCAGGAACTCGTGCAGCGGCGGGTCGAGCAGCCGGATCGTCACCGGCAGGCCGGCCATGATGGTGAACAGCTCGACGAAATCCTGGCGCTGCATCGGCAGGATCTCGGCCAGCGCCACCTTCCGCGCCTCCACCGATTCGGCCACGATCATGCGGCGCACGGCGGTGATGCGGTCGGCCTCGAAGAACATGTGCTCGGTCCGGCACAGGCCGATGCCCTCGGCCCCGAACTTGCGCGCGGTGCGGGCGTCCAGCGGGGTCTCGGCATTGGTGCGGATCTTCATCCGCCGCACCTCGTCGGCCCAGCCCATCAGAGTGGCGAAGTCGCCGGACAGCTCGGGCTGCACCGTCGGCACCTCGCCCTTCATCACCTCGCCGGCCGCCCCGTCGATGGTGATCACGTCGCCGGCCTTCAGCGTGACGCCGCCGACCGAAACGGTCTTCGCCTTCGGGTCGATGCGCAGCTCGCCGGCGCCGGAGACGCAGGCCCGGCCCATGCCGCGGGCGACCACCGCCGCATGGCTGGTCATGCCGCCGCGGGTGGTCAGGATGCCGGCGGCGGCGTGCATGCCGTGGATGTCCTCGGGGCTGGTCTCCTCGCGCACCAGGATGACCTTCTCGCCCATCTGGGCCAGGGTCTCGGCCTCGTCCGCGGTCAGCACGATCTTGCCCGAAGCGGCGCCGGGCGAAGCCGGCAGGCCGCGGGCGATGACGTCGCGCTTGGCCTTCGGGTCGAGCGTCGGGTGCAGCAGCTGGTCCAGCGCCTGCGGCTCGACCCGGCGCACCGCCTCGCGCTTGTCGATCAGCCCTTCATTCGCCAGCTCGACCGCGATGCGCAGCGCCGCGGCCGCGGTGCGCTTGCCGTTGCGGGTCTGCAGGATGTAGAGCCGGCCCTGCTGGACCGTGAACTCGATATCCTGCATATCGCGATAGTGTCCCTCCAGCTTCCCGCGGATCTCGCAGAGCTGCCGGAAGGTGTCCGGCATCGTCTCCTCCATCGACGGGAGATCGCTGCCCGAGGCCTCGCGCGCGGCCTTGGTCAGGGTCTGCGGCGTGCGGATGCCGGCGACCACGTCCTCGCCCTGGGCGTTGACCAGGTACTCGCCGTAGAAGGCGTTCTCCCCGGTCGACGGGTTGCGGGTGAAGGCGACGCCGGTGGCGCAGTCGTCGCCCATGTTGCCGAACACCATGGCCTGGACGGTCACCGCGGTGCCCCAGCTGGCCGGGATCTCGTGCAGGCGGCGATAGGTGATGGCGCGCTGGTTCATCCAGGAGCCGAACACGGCGCCGACCGCGCCCCAGAGCTGGTCCTGCGGGTCCTGCGGGAAAGGCTGGCCGAGATCGGCCTCGACCACGCCCTTGTAGCGGTCGACCAGGATCTTCAGGTCGTCGGCGGTCAGCTCGGTGTCGAGCGAGACGCCGCGCTCGCGCTTGATGCCCTCGAGCTCGTCCTCGAAGCGGTAGTGCTCCACCCCCAGCACCACATCGCCATACATCTGGATGAAGCGGCGGTAGCTGTCATAGGCGAAGCGCTCGTCGCCGGTGCGGGCGGCGAGGCCCAGCACCGTCTCGTCGTTCAGGCCGAGATTGAGCACCGTGTCCATCATGCCCGGCATCGAGGCGCGGGCGCCGGAGCGGACGGAGACCAGCAGCGGGTTCGCCTTGTCGCCGAACCTGGCGCCGACCACGCTTTCCACCTGGGCCAGCGCCGCCTCGACCTGGGCCTTCAGGTCGTCCGGATAGCTGCGGCCGTGGTCGTAGAAGTAGGTGCAGACCTCGGTGGTGATGGTGAAGCCGGGCGGAACCGGCAGCCCCAGGACGCTCATCTCGGCGAGGTTGGCCCCCTTGCCGCCGAGCAGGTTGCGCATGTCGGCGCGGCCGTCGGCCTTGCCGTTCCCGAAGCCGTAGACCCACTTGGTCATGTCTTTCTTTTCTCCGCCTTGGCATTCGTGGAAGACGTTGGTCCGATCTTAGACCGGAAACGGCGGACGCGGTACGCCGGCCCCGGACCGGGAGTGCGGGCGAAGGACAGGCCGGTGGCCGCCCCCGGGGCCCTCGCGGTCGGAATCATCGCACCTCCGCCTCGATCCAGCGCAGCGGGAACAACGGTTGAATCCCCGTGCGTGTTCCGTGTCTTGCAGCGCAGCGACGAAGCGAAGTCAAGCATAGAAAAGCGGCAGAATTCCTCAGAGTTTTAGATTTTTGCGACGCAACATCGCCGCTTTTGGAACTGCTAAGGACAGAGATCGAAATCCGCGCCGATTTAATAAGCGGACATATATCCAAAGAAGCGTTCCGAGGCACCGGCGAGGTCATGCCGATGCCGCCATATTCCCGGAAGAACATGAGCGAATCTGTCCCGAACGATGCCGGGTGACAATTCACCCGATCGTCGTATCACCGTCGAGCGACGGTGCCGCATGCCGTGCCGTGGCCTCAGGCGGGTTGACGCGCCGAACGGTACCGGGCAGGTTCGCAGCTGCGAACCCACCCCTCTCTAGCCTTCCACCCGGGAGAAATCGGCGACGGCGTCCATCGATCGCGCCAGATCCTCCAGCAGCGCCAGGCGGTTGCGGCGCAAAGCCAGGTCCGGGTCGTTCACCAGCACCGCGTCGAAGAAGGCGTCGACATCCTTCCGCCAGCCGGCCAGCGTGGTCATCGCTCCGGCGAAGTCGCCGGCTGCCAGCGCCGCCCTCAACGGCTGCGCATCCGCCTCCAGTCGCTCGAACAGCGCCCGCTCCTGGGCCATGGCGAAGCGGGCGGGGTCGACCTCGCCGAACGCCTCCACCCCGTCCTTCTTGCCCTCGATCCGGACGATGTTGCCGGCGCGGCGGTAGGCGGTAAGGAGATTGGCCCCGTCCTCGCTGCCCAGGAACGCTGCCAGGGCGTCGACCCGGCCGAGCAGGCGCAGCAGGTCGTCCTCGCCGCCGACGGCGAAGACCGCGTCGATCAGGTCGTGCCGCACGCCCTTCTCGCGCATCGCCACCTTGAGCCGGTCGGCGATGAAGGAGAGCAGCTCCTCGACCACCACTGTGCGATCACGCAGGCCGTCGACGCGATAGGCGTCCCAGGCCGCGCCAAAAGCTGCGCGCAGCGACAGGGACAGCTTGTTCTCGGTGATCAGCCGGATCACGCCGAGCGCGGCGCGGCGCAGGGCATAAGGATCGCGGCTGCCGGTCGGCTTCTCGTCGATGGCGAAGAAACCGGCCAGCGTGTCGAGCTTGTCGGCCAGCGCCACGGCGATCGAGACCGGCGCGGTCGGGCAGCGGTCGCTCGGCCCCACCGGCTTGTAGTGGTCGGCGATCGCCTCGGCAACCGCCGGCGGCTCGCCCTGGGCCAGGGCGTAGTAGCGGCCCATCAGGCCCTGCAGCTCGGGGAACTCGCCGACCATGCCGGAGGTCAGGTCGGCCTTGGCCAGGCGCGCGGCCCGGTCCGCCAGGGCCGGGTCGGCGCCCAGCTTCGGCGCCAGCCAAGCGGAAAGCGCCGCCATGCGCTCGACCTTCTGCGCCACGCTGCCGAGCCTGGCGTGGAAGATGATCGGCTCCAGGTCCTTGACCCGGCTCTCCAGCGGGGTCTTGCGGTCCTGGTCCCAGAAGAACTTGGCGTCGGACAGGCGGGCGCGCAGCACCCGCTCATTGCCGGCGATGACGGTGGCGCCGCCGTCCTTCGTCTCGGTGTTGGCGACCACGGCGAAGCGCGGCGCCAGCGTGCCGTCGGCCCCTTCCAGGGCGAAATAGCGCTGGTGGGTGCGCATCGAGGTGACCAGCACCTCCTCCGGCACCTCCATGAAGGCATCGTCGATGCGGCCGAGATGGACCACCGGCCATTCGACCAGTCCCGCCACCTCCTCCAGCAGGCCCGGGTCGTCGCGCAGCGCCAGGCCGGCGGCCTTCGCCTGCTGCTCGACCTGCGCCTTGATCAGCGCCTTCCGCTCCTCACGGTCGAGCACGACATAGGCGTCGCGCAGCTTCGCCCGATAATCGGCGAAGCCGGCGACCGAGATCCGGCCGGGCGCCAGGAAGCGGTGGCCCACCGTCGAATCGACCGCCGCCTTGGCGCCCTCGCCCGAACCGTCGATGTCCGGCCTGTGCAGGTCGTAGCGGAACGGGACGAGCTTGCCGTCGAACAGCGCCAGCACGTGGTGCAGCGGGCGGACCCAGCGCACCACCTCCTCCGCCGCGCGCATCGACTTCGGCCAGGGCAGGCCGAGAATGGCCTTGCGGATGACCTCCGGCAGCAGGTCTGCGGTCGGGCCGCCCGGGATGATCAGGTTGGCGAACCAGATCTTGCCCTTGGGCGTGTCGCGCTGCTCGCATTGCTCCAGCGTCAGCCCGGTCGCCTTCAGGAAGCCGTCGATCGCCTGCTGCGGCGCGTCGACCTTCGGCCCCTTGCGCTCCTCCACCACATCCGGCCGCACCGCCGGCAGGCCGTCGACCACCAGGGCCAGGCGCCGCGGCGTGACGAAGGCTTCGGCCCGGTCGAAGGCCAGGCCGGCCGCCTTCAGCGCGCCGGTGACGAGGGTCTTGAGGTCCTCCGCGGCCCGCGCCTGCATGCGGGCCGGGATCTCCTCGGAGAAGAGTTCGAGCAGGAATTCGGCCATGTCAGGCGGCGTCCAGCCAGAGTCGGCAGCAGGCCCGGGCGAGGTCGCGCACGCGGCCGATATAGGCGGCGCGCTCGACCACGGAGATCACGCCGCGGGCATCGAGCAGGTTGAAGGTGTGGCCGGCCTTGAGCGCCTGGTCATAGGCCGGCAGCGCCAGGCGGCGCTCCAGCAGCGCCTTGCACTCCTGTTCCGCATCCTTGAAGTGCTGCAGCAGGATCGCCGCGTCGGCGTGCTCGAAATTGTAGGCCGAATACTCCCGCTCGGCCCGCAGGAACACGTCGCCATAGCGCTTGGCGCCCGGGGTCTGCGGGTCGTTGAACGGCAGGTCGTAGACGCTCTTCACGTCCAGCAGGTACATCGCCAGGCGTTCCAGCCCGTAGGTCAGCTCGACCGGCACCGGGTCGCATTCGATGCCGCCGACCTGCTGGAAATAGGTGTACTGGGTGACCTCCATGCCGTCGCACCAGACCTCCCAGCCGAGGCCCCAGGCGCCCAGCGTCGGGTTCTCCCAGTCGTCCTCGACGAAGCGGATGTCGTGCAGCGCCGGGTCGATACCGAGGGCATAGAGGCTCCGCAGGTACAGGTCCTGCGAATCCGCGGGCGCCGGCTTCATCAGCACCTGGAACTGGTAGTAGTGCTGCAGCCGGTTCGGGTTCTCGCCGTAGCGCCCGTCCTTCGGCCGGCGCGAGGGCTGGACATAGGCGACGTTCCACACCCGGTCGGGGCCGAGCGAGCGCAGCGTCGTCGCCGGATGCGAGGTGCCGGCGCCGACCTCCATGTCGTAGGGCTGCAGGATCAGGCATCCCTGGGCGGCCCAGAAATTCTGCAGCCGCAGGATGATCTCCTGGAAACTCTTCGGGGGTGGAGCGACCACTAAGTCTCGGGGCGGCATGTCTCGGGCTGGCGCTGAGTGAAGGCCGCGCACCATAGGGCGCCGGGCGGGAGGCTTCAAGCGCCCGGGGCGCCCAAACGGCTGGAATGGATCAAGACCGCCGGCGCCTATTGTTCGTCGCAGCGATGGCCGACGCCGTCGGCGTGGTAGGCGCCGCAATTCGGGCAGCGGACCAGGTCCTCGGCCCCCTTCTGCGCCTTCCGCGCCCGGTGCTGCTGTGACAGCGCATCGCGCCGGGCGGCGGCTTCGCGGGCGACGCCGACACGGCGGAGTGTGCCCATCAGCCAGAACGCGCCCACCACCAGGGCGACCAGGACGACGAGTTTGGCGAGCATGGGCGGCTGGAATCCTTCACAGCCCGTAGCGGGACCAGTGCAGCCGATCCTCCACCGCGCCGACGGCGCTGTCCATCGCGGCGGCGACCAGGCTGTCGGCCCGGGTCAGCCGGCGCAGCCAGCCGGTCGGCTGCTGCACGCCCTTCAGCCGGACCTTCGGCCCGAACTTGGCGCGCAGCACCGCATGGGCGTGGCCGATGCCGTCGGCGAGGCCGAGCGCCCGGCCCTTCGCGCCGGTCCAGAACTCGCCGCTGAACAGGGTGGCGTCGTCCGCCGTCAGCCGCCCGCCGCGGCGGGCGCGGATATGGGCGATGAAGGCGGCATGGATCTCGCGCTGCAACTCCTCCAGCTTGGCCACGTCCTCGGGCCGCTCGGGCTGGAACGGGTCGAGGATGGATTTCCGGGTGCCGGCGGTGTGGACGCGGCGCTCGACCCCGATGCGCGAGATTGCGTCCTGGAAGCCGAAGCCGGAAGAGACCACGCCGATCGAGCCGATGATCGAGCTGTCGTCGACCCAGATCTCGTCGGCGGCGCAGGCCAGCCAATAGCCGCCCGATGCGGCGACGTCCTCGACGAAGGCGTAGACCGGGACCTTCTTCTCGTCCGCGAGATCGCGGATCCGGCGCGCGATCAGCGAGGATTGCACCGGGGACCCGCCCGGAGAGTTGATCAGCAGCGCCACCGCGGCCAGCTTCTTGGGCCGGAAGGCCGCGGCGATGGGGCGGGCCAGCTTCTCCATCGACAGGCCCTGGACGAAGAATCCGCGCCCGCCGCCGATGACGCCGCGCAGCGCCAGCACGGTGACCAGCGGCGCGTCGCCGCGGCCGACGAAGGGAAGTCCGGACAGAAGGCCCATGATGCGCTCACGATCGGTTGCCGTCGGCAGGATATGGCGCGCCGGACCGCGAATGCAAAAGGCGGACCGTCACAGATCCAGCGGCGCCGCGTCGCGCAGCACCGCGTCCGTCGCTTCGGTGAAGCGCCCGTCGGCCCCGTGCAGCACCAGCCCGGCGGCCAGCACGGCGGGCGACCGCCCGCCGCGGCGGGCCCGTACCAGCACCCGCCGCGCCGGTTCCCCGGCCCTGGGCCAGAGCGGGAACAGCGTGACCGAGCCGAAGGCCGGCCGCAGCGCGGCGCAGATCTCGTCGACCCGGTCGGCGCGATGGATCAGGGTCAGCCAGCCGCGCGGCTTCAGGGCCCGTGCGGCCATGGCGATCCAGCCGCCGAGATCGAGATCGCCCTCGACATTCGCCCCGGCCCTGACCGGATGGGCGGAAGCCCGGCCGCGCCCAGGCGGCAGGAATGGCGGGTTCATCATCACCCGGTCGAAGGGCGCGCCCGGGATCGGATCGGCGACGCTGCCACGAAGGATCGTGCCCCGCGCCTCGAGGCCATTGAGCCGGAGATTCTCGATTGCCAACGCCGCCAGGCCGGGCTCCCGCTCGATCCCGACGACGACGACTTCGGGGCAGCGAACAGCGAGGCAGAGCAGCGCCGCGCCGACGCCGCAGCCGAGATCGGCCACCCGCTCTCCTGGGCCGGCCGCGACCGCGGCGGCGAGCAGCACCGGGTCGATCGCGGCCCGGTAGCCGTCGCGCGGCTGCAGCAGGCGCACCCGCCCGCCGAGCAGCCTGTCCTCGCCGGCGGCGGCTTCGGCGCCCCCGCCCTCCCGCCCGTCAGGCATCGGGCAGGCTCTCGCCCGCGGAGAGCAGGATGTATCGCGCCCGAGTCCAGTCATCGACCGCCACCATGAGGCGGCGCGGCAAGATGCCCAGGCTTCCTTCCAGCACCGATGTGTGCATATCAAGGATGATGCTTTCGATCTTCGCATCCGCCAGTAGCGCCGTCAGGAAGGACAGCCGGACCGGGTCGTTGGTTCGCAGAAGCTCTTTCACGGGGCCGATTTCTCGTCTATTCAGCGCACACGCGGGTCATGGTGACACAATCCGGGCCGGATCGCTGCCCCGCCGCAGGCCGGAGCCGGAGATCGGAACGTGGATGTTGAGGAGCCGGGCTTGACCGCCAGTCTTGGAGCGACGAGAGCCGAGTCCCTGCCGCCGGAACCGGCCGCCGACGCCGGCGCGCTCGACCGACTCACCGCCCTCGTCGCCGAGGATCTGGACGCGGTGAACGCCCTGATCCTGGAGCGGATGCAGAGCTCGGTCGACCTGATCCCGCAGCTGGCCGGCTATCTCATCGCCTCCGGCGGCAAGCGCATCCGGCCCGTCCTCACCCTCGCCTCCGCCCGGCTCTGCGGCCATCGCGGGCAGCGCCATATCGGCCTGGCGGCGGCGGTGGAATTCATCCACACCGCCACGCTGCTGCATGACGACGTGGTCGACGAGAGCGACCTGCGCCGAGGCCAGGCGTCCGCGAACGTGGTGTTCGGCAACCAGGCCAGCGTCCTGGTCGGCGATTTCCTGTTCTCCCGGGCCTTCCAGGTGATGGTCGAGGACGGGTCGATCGACACGCTGCGCATCCTGGCCAACGCCTCGGCCGTGATCGCCGAGGGCGAGGTGCTGCAGCTGTCGGCGGCGCACGACACGGTGACCAGCCGCGACACCTATCTGCGGATCATCCGCGCCAAAACGGCGGAGCTGTTCGCCGCGGCCTGCGAGATCGGCGCGGTGGTGGCCGACCGCAGCCCGGCCGAATGCGCCGCGATGCGCAGCTTCGGCACCGAGCTCGGCATCGCCTTCCAGATCGTCGACGACGTGCTGGACTATTCCGCCCGCCAGGCGCGCCTGGGCAAGACCATCGGCGACGACTTCCGGGAGGGCAAGATCACGCTGCCGGTGATCCTGGCGATGGAGCGTGGCAGCGAGGAGGAGCGCGGCTTCTGGCGCCGGACGCTGGAGGACGGCGAGCAGGCCGAGCAGGATCTCGATCACGCCGTGACCCTTCTGCAGCGGCACGAGGCGCTGGCGGACAGCATGGCGGCCGCGCGCGCCCATGCCGAAAGCGCGATCCGGGCGATCCGCCTCCTGCCGTCCTCTCCGATGCGGACGGCGCTGGAGGAGGTGGTCGACTTCGTGGTCGAACGCGATTTCTGACGGAACTGCGACACAGGCCTTGCAGCCCCCCGCCAGTCCCGCTATAAGCCCATCCGCCGGCGCGACGGAGTGTAGCTCAGCCTGGTAGAGCGCTACGTTCGGGACGTAGAAGCCGGAGGTTCGAATCCTCTCACTCCGACCATCTCCACCGGTTCTCACGGCGCCTTCCCGAGGCGCCGTTTTCATTTGCGCTTCCTCCCTGAACGGAAAAGAGGCCTGACGGAAAAGAGGCCGGCCCGTTGCGGGGCGGGCCGGCCGAGAGTGGAGCAATGGAGTCAGTCCGGCGAACCTTCGCCGGCCGCCCCGACGAGGTCGAGACGGCATCGACGAGTGTCGATAATCCGCACCGGCCGCGACACCCCCATTTGGGAGGTCGACGTCGGATTTCCGGACACGGACGCTCAATCGTGGTGGAACAGCTCGGGCATCACGGCCCACCACTCCCCCTCCCCCCGCGTCTCGAAAGGCTCCTGGCAGGGCGAGCACAGCGCCCACCACTCTTGCGTCTTCGGGTCCGCCGCCATCCGCGTCATGTCCGCGGCGAAATCCGCCCCATGATATTCCCAATAGCCGAACAGGATGTTCTCCGGCTGCTTCAGGAAGATCGAGTAGTTGCGGATATGACAGGCGCTGAGCATGGCCAGCACTTCCGGCCAGACGGCCCGATGCAGCCGTCGGTATTCCGCCACCGCTCCCGGCTTCAGCCGGATGCACATGCCCATGCGCTGCATCGCCGTTCTCCTCAGCGCCGGCCGCGCCAGGCCAGCCGGTCCTGGCGAGTCGCCTCGGCGACCCGGAGGACCGCGTCGTGCAGCCAGGCTGGTTTCCGGGATTCGAGATCGGCGGCAATGGCGCGGGACCGCGAGCGGCGGGCGGAATGCAGGTTGGCCAGCTCCGCCCCCATCGCGGTCAGGAGGCGCCGCGCCAGGCCGTGATCGGCAAGCGCCGGGACGTCGAGCTTGCGGCTGTTCGGTGCCAGGCGGCGGACGATGATGCCCTTGCGCAGCTTGAGCCACGGGTCGGGCACGCGGAACCTGCCGGACGCGATCTCGGCGAAGCGGAGCTTGCGGTCCCCGCCATGGGTCAGCGACCAGGCCGAGGGCAGCAGCGGCTTCGCCTCGCGCGCCGCCGGGGC
>Ga0180221_1002500_pt1 | contig 10587 bp, 10 predicted proteins | sample eDN5th37CKraftMG_FD_151339 | JGI IMG/M metagenome (GOLD analysis project Ga0180221, IMG submission 151339) | Enriched Miracle-Growth compost microbial communities from Emeryville, California, USA - eDNA 5th pass 37_C Kraft MG (version 2) (version 2) ...
CCCAGCCGCATGCCATTGGCGGCGGTTTTCTCTTCGAACAGCACGGGGGCGTTCATCGGATGTCGGCTCCTTTGTCGAGCAATTGGCGGGCCACGATCACGCGCATGATTTCGTTGGTGCCTTCCAGGATCTGGTGTACGCGAGTATCGCGCACCAGGCGCTCGAGCGGGTAGTCGCGCAAGTACCCGTAGCCGCCGTGGATCTGCTGCGCGTCAAGGCAGACCTGGAAGCCCATGTCGGTGGCGAAGCGCTTGGCCATGGCGCAATAAGTGGCGGCGTCGGGCGAGCCGGCGTCGAGCTTGCAGGCGGCCAGCCGGACCATCTGGCGCGCCGCCACCAAATGGGTGGCCATGTCGGCCAGCTTGAACTGCAGGGCCTGGAATTCCGCCAGGCGGCGCCCGAACTGGCGCCGTTCGTCCATATAGCGCCGCGCCGCGTCCAGCGCGCCCTGCCCGGCGCCCACCGAGCAGGTGCCGATGTTGATGCGGCCGCCGTCCAGGCCCTTCATGGCGATCTTGAAGCCCTCGCCCTCGTTGCCCAGCATGTTGGCGGCCGGCACGCGCACGTTCTCGAACGAAATGGGCCGGGTGGACTGGCTGTTCCAGCCCATCTTTTCTTCCTTGCGCCCATAGCTGATGCCGGCGCTGTCGGCCGGCACCGCGAAGGCGCTGACCCCGCCCGGGCCCGCGCCGCCGGTGCGCGCCATCACGACCAGCAGGTCGGTGTCGCCGCCGCCCGAGATGAATGCCTTGGCGCCGTTCAGGACGAAGGCGTCGCCGTCGCGCTCGGCCCGGGTGGCCAGCGAACCGGCGTCGGAGCCGGCGCCCGGCTCGGTCAGGCAGTAGGAGGCAAGCTTCTGGCCGCTGGCCAGCAACGGGCCCCATTGCTCGCGCAGGGCCGGCTGCCCCCACTGTCCCACCATCCAGGTGGCCATGTTGTGGATGGTCAGGAAGGCGGTGGTCGAGGGGTCGACCGCCGCCATTTCCTCGAACACCAGGGTGGCGTCGAGGCGCGGCTGGCCCAGCCCGCCGATGTCTTCGGCGGCATAGATGGCGCAGAAGCCCAGCTCGCCCGCGCGGGCGAAGGCTTCTTTGGGGAAGATGCCCTCGGCGTCCCAGCGGGCGGCGTGCGGCGCCAGCTCGCCCTGGGCGAAGTCACGAGCGGCCTGGGCAAAGGCGCGCTGCTCGTCGGTCAATTCCAGATCCACGGCTTTGTCTCCTGGTGGTCGGCATCGACGGTGCCGCGGCCGTCTCGTGAACTGCCGCGTCCGCCATGGGCCGATTTTGCATGACGTTAACGTAAACGTAAATCTATCATGGCCATCTTACGCCCGATCGACGCCGGAATTTGTCCTGATCGTGACAATGGGCGCGGGGCCCGGGACCCGCTACAACAGGCCGGGCGGACGCTCGCGGCCCAGCCGGGCGGCCGCCTTGGCGCGGCGGTGCTCGGCGCGGCGTCGGCGCGACACCATGGGATCGTAGGTCAGGGGACGGTAGATTTCGACGCGATCGCCGTCGGCCAACGGCGTGTCGGCACGGCATTGCCGGCCGAAAATGCCCACGCCGCAGGCCCAGGGATCCAGGCCGGGAAACGCCGCGGCCAGGCCGCTGGCCTGCAAGGCCTGGGCCACCGTGGCGCCGGCCGGGAGCGCGAGCGTGCGCTGCCACACCGCCGACGGCATGGCGTGGCACACGCTGACCCGCAGCACCCCAGCCTCACTCGCCATACAAGGCCTGCGCGCGCTTGGTGAACGAATCGATGAAACTGGTGGCGATCCGGTTGAACACCGGGCCCACCACCATTTCGAGCGCCCGGTTGGAAAAGGCGTATTCCATCGTGAACAGCACCTTGCAGGCGTCCTCGGCCAGCGCCTGGAACTGCCAGTGGCCCGCCAGCATCGAGAACGGCCCGTCGACCAGTTCGAGGTCGATGCGCTCGGGGTAGTCGTGCGTATTGCGGGTGGTGAAGCGCTGCTTGAGGCCGGCGAAGCTGATCAGGATGGATGCCTGCATGCCGTGCTCGCTGCGCGACTGGACCTCGGCGCCGCCGCACCACGGCATGAACTCCGGATACTTCTCCACGTCGGCCACCAGATCGAACATCTGCGCGGCGCTGTAGGGAACCAGGACGGATCGCTGTACTTTGTGCATCGGCTATCGCAAATGGCTAGAATGATAGGATTTTACCGGTAGAAGCGCTGCTAGCCGGTTTCCCGCCCCATTTGCGCCTTTATGAGCATCATCGACAACCGCAAGGCCACGCACGACTATTTCATCGAAGACCGCTACGAAGCCGGCCTGGTCCTGCAAGGCTGGGAGGTCAAGGCGATCCGCGAAAACCGCGTGCAGCTCAAGGAAAGCTACGTCATCGTGCGCGACGGCGAGCTGTTCCTGCTGGGCATGCACGTCAGCCCCCTGCCCACGGCCTCGACCCATATCCATCCCGACGCCATGCGCACCCGCAAGTTGCTGCTCAAGGCCGAGGAAATCAGCAAGCTGATCGGCAAGGTCGAGCAACGCGGCTACACCCTGGTGCCGCTCAACCTGCACTACAAGAACGGCCGCATCAAGCTCGACTTCGCGCTGGGCCGCGGCAAGAAGCTGTACGACAAGCGCGACACCGCCCGCGAAAAAGACTGGCAGCGCGAGAAAGAGCGCATGATGAAGCACGACACGCGCAATTCCCGCAAGGACAGCTGATTGACCCGGCGCCGCGACGGCGGCGCCCAGGCGGGCGGAATGCACCGCCGGTGTCTGACACCCGCAGGGTGCCAGGCGCCCCGCCCCTTGGCGCAGTTGCGCGTCAGCCGGCCTTGCCGGTCTTGACGATGGCCATCGCCGACGCGATCAGCCCGCCCACGTCGGACAGGTTCGACGGCAGGATCAGCGTATTGCCTTCCTTGGCCACGTTGCCGAAGGCCTCGACATAGCGCTCGGCCACTTTCAGGTTGACGGCTTCCATGCCGCCGGGCTGGCGCACCGCGTCGCCCACCTGCGCGATGGCCTTGGCGGTGGCTTCGGCAATGGCCAGCACCGCCGCCGCCTCGCCCTGCGCCTGGTTGATCTGCGCCTGCTTTTCGCCTTCCGAACGGGCGATGGCGGCCTCGCGCTCGCCGGTGGCGATGTTGATCTGCTCCTGGCGCCGCCCTTCCGAGGCGGCGATCAGGGCGCGCTTCTCGCGCTCGGCGGTAATCTGCGCCTGCATGGCGCGCAGGATCTCGTTGGGCGGGGTCAGGTCCTTGATCTCGTAGCGCAAGACCTTGACGCCCCAGTTGAGCGCGGCCTCGTCCAGCGAAGCCACGATGGTGCTGTTGATGAACTCGCGCTCTTCGAAGGTGCGGTCCAGTTCGAGCTTGCCGATGACCGAGCGCAGCGTGGTCTGCGCCAGCTGGGTGATGGCCGAGATGTAGTTCGACGACCCATACGACGCCCGCATGGGATCGGTGACCTGGAAATACAGCACGCCATCGACCTGCAGTTGCGTGTTGTCGCGCGTGATGCAGACCTGGCTGGGCACGTCCAGCGGGATTTCCTTCAACGAATGCTTGTACGCGACCCGCTCGATGAACGGGATCACGAAGCCCGCGCCGGGCGACAGCACGCGGTCGAACTTGCCCAGGCGCTCGACCACCCAGGCATGCTGCTGGGGGACGATGGCGATGGCCTTGACGATGATCAGCAGCGCCAGGACGACCAGTACGATCAGGACGATGGTGGAGGTATCGAGCATGGTGGAGATATCCTGCGTGAGGGAGTGAGGGGCCGGCTCAGGCCGGGCCGGCGGTTTCCTTGCGGGCCAGTACCAGGCGCGTGCCGCGCACTTCCGCGATGACGTGCGTGCCGGCCGCGCGCGGCTGCCCGGCGGCCAGCTCGGCCTGCCAGTGGGCGCCGCGGTACCAGACCCGCGCCAGGCCGGCGTCGGACCAGGCTTCGACTTCGACGGCCTGGCCAATGTCCATGTTGACATCGGCGTTGCGCCCGGCGTCGATCTCGCGTTTTTTCAGCACCCCGGTGCGGCGCAATACCAGCAGCCCCAGCAGCGCCACCGCGGCGCAGGCCACCAGTTGCCATTCGAACCCCGCCGCCAGCCATGCGGCAATGCCCCCGGCCGCCAGGCCCAGGGCAACCAGCAGCAGGTAAAACGTGCCGCTGGCAACCTCGCCTATCAGTGCGGCCGCTGCCAACCCGAACCAGATCCACATATCCCACGCCTCGTCCAAGTTGAGTACGGCGTCGATTGTACGGATTTCCGCCTGGGGCGGTGCGAAAACCCGTCGCGACGACTATCATGATGCCCATGAACGCTCCCGCCGCCTCCGCATTGCCGGTCCTCATCCTGCATACCGGCGACCCCGACGACGTCCTGCGCCGGTCGCACGGCGACTATGCGCAGATGCTGCGCCACGCCGCCGGCCTGGAACCCGCCGCCGCCCGCATCGTGCGGGCCGACGCGGGCGAGCAGCCACTGGCCCCGTCGTCCTATCGGGCCGCGCTGATCACCGGCTCGCCGGCCATGGTGACCGACCGCGCGCCCTGGAGCGAACAGGCCGCCGCCTGGCTGCGGCAGGCAGCGGCGGCCGGCCTGCCGATCTTCGGCGTCTGCTACGGGCACCAATTGCTGGCCCACGCCCTGGGGGGCGCGGTCGACTACAACCCGCGGGGGCGCGAGCTGGGCACGCAAACCATTGAATGCCTGCCGGCGGCCGCCGGCGACCCGCTGATGGCCGGGCTGCCGGTCAGCTTTCCGGCGCAACTGCTGCACGCGCAGACCGTCACCCGCCTGCCCCCCGGCGCCGTCGCGCTGGCGCGCTCGGCGCTCGACGATCATCAGCTGGTGCGGCTGGCGCCCAGCATTTACTCGGCCCAGTTCCATCCCGAATTCGGCCCCGAGTTCATGCACGACCACCTGCTGCGCTACCAGCCGGACTACGCCCGCGAAGGCCTGGACGCCCGCGCCCTGGCCGCCGGCCTGAAGCCGACGCCCACCGCCGCCAGCCTGCTGCGGCGGTTCCTGGGCCTGCGGCAGCCCGCGACCACGCAACCCTGAGGCCTGGCCCCGCACTTTTGACTACCACGCAACCCGTCAAAGGTGTCAGACACCCGCCGGGTGTCTGACACCTGGCCCGCAGCCGGACCCATTCGACCGCCGCTTGCGGATCAAAAAAAGCCCCTGCCTCTCGCGAGACAGGGGCTTTTGCCATGTCCGCCCGGCGTGCCGGACGGGCATGGATCATTTAGCCAGGCGCTGCCAGGTATCGACCACCGTATCCGGGTTCAGCGACATGGACAGGATGCCCTCGTCCTTGAGCCACTGGGCGAAATCGGGGTGGTCGCTGGGGCCTTGGCCGCAAATGCCCACGTACTTGTTGGCCGCCAGGCAAGCCTTGATGGCCCGGCGCAGCATGAACTTGACGGCATCGTCGCGCTCGTCGAAGTCGGCCGCCAGCAGTTCCATGCCTGAATCGCGGTCCAGTCCGAGCGTGAGCTGGGTCATGTCGTTCGAGCCGATCGAGAAGCCGTCGAAATACTGCAGGAACTCCTCGGCCAGGATGGCGTTGGACGGCACTTCGCACATCATGATGAGCTTCAGGCCGTTCTCGCCGCGCGCCAGGCCGTGGGCGGCCAGCAGGTCGACGACGCGCGCGGCCTGGCCCAGCGTGCGCACGAACGGCACCATGATCTCGACGTTGGTCAGGCCCATCTCGTCGCGCACCTTCTTCAGCGCCTCGCACTCCATGCGGAAGCATTCGGCGAAGTCGGCCGCGATATAGCGCGACGCGCCGCGGAAGCCCAGCATGGGGTTTTCTTCTTCCGGCTCGTAGCGCGAGCCGCCCACCAGCTTGCGGTACTCGTTCGACTTGAAGTCGGACATGCGCACGATGACCGACTTGGGCCAGAACGCGGCGGCGATGGTGGCGATGCCCTCGGCCAGCTTCTCCACGAAGAACGCGCGCGGGCTGGCATAGCCGCGCGCGGCCGACTCGACCGCTTTCTTCAGTTCGCCGTCGACGTTCGGGTAGTCGAGCACGGCCTTGGGATGGATGCCGATGTTGTTATTGATGATGAACTCGAGCCGCGCCAGGCCCACCCCGGCGTTCGGGATCTGCGCGAAATCGAAGGCCAGTTGCGGGTTGCCGACGTTCATCATGATCTTCACGTCGATCGGCGGCATCTCGCCGCGCCGCACTTCCTCGACCTCGGTTTCGATCAGGCCGTCATAGATGCGGCCCTCGTCGCCCTCGGCGCACGACACGGTGACCGCCTGGCCTTCCTTCAGGACGTCGGTGGCCTCGCCGCAGCCCACCACGGCCGGGATGCCCAGCTCGCGGGCGATGATGGCGGCGTGGCAGGTGCGACCGCCGCGGTTGGTGACGATGGCCGAGGCACGCTTCATGACCGGCTCCCAGTTGGGGTCGGTCATGTCGGTGACCAGCACGTCGCCGGCCTGCACCTTGTCCATTTCGGAAATGTCGGCCACCACCCGCACCGGGCCGGAGCCGATCTTCTGGCCGATCGCACGGCCGGTCACCAGCACCTGGCCGGTGGCCTTCAGGCGGTAGCGCTGCTGCACGTCGTTGCCGTTCTGCTGCGACTTGACCGTCTCGGGGCGCGCCTGCAGGATGTAGATCTTGCCGTCGATGCCGTCGCGGCCCCATTCGATATCCATCGGGCGGCCGTAGTGCTTCTCGATGATGACCGCGTAGCGCGCCAGCTCGGTCACCTCATCGTCGGTCAGCGAATAGCGGTTGCGCTCGGATACCGGCACGTCCACCGTGCGCACGGCGCGCCCTTCGGGCCGCTCGGGGTCGAATTCCATCTTGATCAGCTTGGAGCCGATGCGGCGGCTGACGATCGGATAATGCCCCTGCTCGAGCGTCGGCTTGAAGACGTAGAACTCGTCGGGGTTGACGGCGCCCTGCACCACCGTTTCGCCCAGCCCGTACGACGAGGTGATGAACACCACGTCCTGGAAGCCCGACTCGGTGTCGATGGTGAACATCACGCCGGCGCTGCCCTTGTCCGAGCGCACCATGCGCTGCACGCCGGCCGACAGGGCGACCTCGGCATGCGCGTAGCCCTTGTGGACGCGGTACGAAATGGCGCGGTCGTTGTACAGCGAGGCGAACACGTGGCGGATCTTGTCCAGCACGTCGTCGATGCCGACCACGTTCAGGAAGGTTTCCTGCTGGCCGGCGAACGAGGCGTCGGGCAGGTCCTCGGCGGTGGCCGACGAGCGCACGGCGAACGAGCCCTTGCCGTCCGCGTCGAGGGCGGCGAAGGCGGTGCGGATCTGCTGCTCGAATTCCGGCGAGAATGGCGCCTCGATGATCCACTGGCGGATCTCGGCGCCGGCCGTGGCCAGTTCGCGGACGTCTTCGGGGTTGAGGGTGCTGAGGCGGGTGGCGATGCGCTGGTCCAGGCCGGAGGCCTTGAGGAAGTCGCGGAAGGCTTCGGCGGTCGTGGCGAAGCCGCCCGGCACGCGGACTCCCGCGCCGGACAGCTGGCTGATCATCTCACCTAGCGATGCGTTTTTGCCTCCTACCGAGTCCACATCCGACATGCGGAGCTGCTCGAACGAAACGACGTACGACATTGAAGTCACCTTTTACAATGGAGAGAAAGCGAGTTTGGTCAATGCATCCGGATGCGCTGACCAAACTGGCCTTGGACCGCTCTTGGGGTGACTTATTTCGGGGTCAGATTGTACCCGGTCGGGCACCTTGGCTTTCCCCTCTGGTTGGAATATTTTACATATGGCTTCGACCCCTATCGAACGCACTGTCTACATTGTTTCGGACAGTACCGGCATCACCGCCGAGACCTTCAGCCACTCCGTGCTGTCGCAGTTCGAGCAAGTGCGCTTCCGCCCGGTGCGCCTGCCTTTCATCGACACCCTGGACAAGGCGCGCGAAGTCGCCGCGCGCATCGACCGCAACGCCCTCGAGACGGGGGTGCCGCCGATCGTCTTCAGCACCCTGGTGGACCCGCGCAGCATGGAATGCGTGCGCAGCGCCAACGGCATTTTCCTGGACTTGTTCGGCACTTTCGTGGGGCATATCGAACAGGCGCTCGGCCTGAAGTCGAGCCATTCGATCGGCCGTTCGCACATGGCGGCCAACTCCGAGCAATACCGCAACCGGATCGACGCCATCAACTTCAGCCTGGCCCACGACGACGGCCAGTTCATCACTCAGCTGGACCAGGCCGATGTCATCCTGGTGGGGGTGTCGCGCTGCGGCAAGACCCCCACCAGCCTGTACCTGGCGATGCAGTACGCCATCAAGGCGGCCAATTTCCCGCTCACCCCCGACGACTTCGAGCGCGGTACCCTGCCCTCCACCGTCGCGCCGCACCGCGCCAAGCTGTTCGGCCTGTCGATCCAGCCCGAGCGCCTGGCCGAAGTGCGCAACGAGCGGCGCCCGAACAGCAAATACGCCACCCTGGAACAGTGCCGCTACGAAGTGGCGGAGGCCGAGCGCATGATGCGGCGCGAGGGCATCTCCTGGCTGTCCACCACCACCAAGTCGATCGAGGAAATCGCCACCACCGTCATGCAGGAAGTGGGGCTGGACCGCTCGAACTGACGCCGCCCGGGGCGGACGGGCCGCCGCGCCCGGGACGCGGCGGGCTCAGGCCGAGCCGTACGGGATGCTGACGCCGGCGTGCCTGGCGACCTCGCCCCAGCGTTTCAGCTCGGCCTGGTTGAAGGCGGTGAATTCCGCCGCATTGCGCAGGCGCGGCTCGAAACCGGCCGCGATGAACTTCTCGCGGTATTCCGGCGTGTCGAAGCCCTTGACCAGCGTATCCGAGAGCAAGGCGACGATATCGGGCGGGATGCCGGCCGGGCCGTAGACGCCCAGCCAGCTCGTCACGTCGAAATCGGCCATGCCCTGTTCCTGCATGGTCGGCACGTCGGGCAACTGGCGGGCCCGGTAGCCGCTGGTCACAGCCAGGGCCTTGAGCTTGCCGGACTGGATCATCGGCAAGGTGGGCGGCAGGTTCATGAACAGCAGGTCCAGGTCGCCATTGGCGACCCCGACCAGCGCGTCGCTGGCGCCCTTGTAGGGCACGTGCTGGACCTTGAGACCGGTGCGCAGCCCGAACAGCTCGCTGGTCATGTGCGACGAACTGCCCACGCCGTTGCTGCCGTACAGCAGCGGCTTGCCGGTTTTCTGCTGGTAGGCGATGTACTCCTGCAGCGAATTGGCCGGGTGCCGGCTGCCGACCACCAGCACGTTGAGGAACTCCGCCGCCTGGGCGATGGGCATGATGCGCTTGGGAATGTCCAGCGGCATGCCGGTGCGCGTGACCGGCGGAATCACATTGTGGCCCAGGCCGCCCAGCTGCAGCACGTAGCCGTCCGGAGGCGACGCCGCCACTGCCAGCATGCAGATGACGCCGCCGGCGCCCGCGCGGTTCTCGACCACTACGCTCTGCTTGAATCTTTCCTGCATGACCTGCGCCGCCATGCGGGCCGCCAGGTCGGTGGCGCTGCCCGGCGTGGAGCCGACCATCATCGTCACCTGCCGCGCTGGATAACCCTGCGCCTGCGCCGCCGACCACGCCGGCATGGCCAGCGGCGCGCTGCCCAACAGTTTCAATACGGTACGCCGTTTCATCATTTTCCCCTGTCGATTTTGTGTGGATATGACCCGGTACAACGTCCCTGCGTCCGGCGCCTAGTCGCGCGGCGCCAGATCCTGCCAATCGAGGCCCTTCATGAACTGCGCCCAGCGCCGGTAATAGGCCCGCGCGTTTTCCTCGGTGAACTCATTGCTGACGACGGCGCCGCGCAGCTCCGGCACGGGCTGCGCGTGGCCGATGCCCATCTGGTAATTGAAGTACAGGCCGCGCGCGACCGCGCCCTTGCTGGCGTCCGTCGCGCAGGTCCAGTTCTCCATGTCGTCCGATTCGGTCATGCCGCCGGGCCCCGAGTAGCGCAGGTAGTAATGCCGCGCCGCTTCCTTCACCTCCTCGGGCGCATCCTTGTCGACGAGATACATGCGCCACATTTCCATTTCAGTGGGGCTGACCGGGTGGTAGACGGTGATGGTCCGGGGCTGCCAGCCGTGAAACGACATGTTGGGGAAAATGGTGCCGACCCGGTGCCGCACCCGCATCCGGTCGCCCAGGTTGGCCACCCGCTTTTCGTGGATTTCGCGGTAATAGCGCTCGAGTTCGGGGTGCTGCTGGTAGGTGGGGTTGTAGTCCGGCTCTGCGAAATGCGGCAGGTTGCCCAGCAGGCCATGCCCCAGGTCCTTGAAGGCGATGGCCACCCGCCCCTTCATCGCGTCGCGCCGCCCTTTCCCTCCGCTGGGCCCGATGCCGACGATATCGACCGAGCGATGGCTGATGTCGTGATAAAGATCGCCGATGAAGTTCTCGGCCGGCATCTTCCAGTTGCAGGGCACGCGCCACTTCTGCACGCCGCCGATCACCTCCGAACCGCCGGGGCTACCGTCGCGGTGGTCCAGCGCCGAGTCCAGGTAATACTTCATGTCGCCCAGGTAGTCCAGGAACGGCACGGCGTGCTCGTCCCAGGTCGCCCAGATCGCGCCCTTGTAGTTATAGACCTGGGCCACCG
>Ga0180221_1002502_pt1 | contig 10585 bp, 7 predicted proteins | sample eDN5th37CKraftMG_FD_151339 | JGI IMG/M metagenome (GOLD analysis project Ga0180221, IMG submission 151339) | Enriched Miracle-Growth compost microbial communities from Emeryville, California, USA - eDNA 5th pass 37_C Kraft MG (version 2) (version 2) ...
GGCCTGGCGAGAGGTGAAAAAGGAGGGGGGATTGTATACAAAAAGAGGTAGGGCGGGTCCAGGTCGGACGCTGGAATGGTGGCGGAGTCCGTCACCCTCACCCCAACCCTCTCCCAGAGGGAGAGGGAGCCGTTCGGCGTGGACGGAAAGTTCGGCCTCAACCTGGGAGCGAGCTTGCTCGCGAACAGGAGCTGCCGGCTGACTGCGTGGCCCCCCGTTCTGCCCAACGGTCCCCTCTCCCGCTTGCGGGGGAGGGTTAGGGAGGGGGTGCGGAGTTCGGGCCAAGCGCTGGAGTGAAGACGAAGTCCGTAACCCTCTCCCCAGCCCTCTCCCTGAAGGGAGAGGGGGCCGTCCGTGCCGGCTGGGAGAGCGGCTTTAGCCGGAAATTACGGTGGGGCCGGCTGACTGCGTGGCCCCTCGTTCTGCCCAACGGTCCCCTCTCCCGCTTGCGGGGGAGGGTTAGGGAGGGGGTGCGGAGTCCAGGCCAAACGCTGGAGCAGCGGCGAAGTCCGTAACCCTCTCCCCGGCCCTCTCCCTGAAGGGAGAGGGGGCTTTCCGTGCATCGGGGAAGACTCGAGTACGCCGGCCAGCCCAGCAGGAGCCCGGCCGGCTCCGCGTTTACAGATGCGCCTCGGCGAACTCCGCCAGCACCGAGCGCGGTACCCCTTGCAGGGTCACGTGCACGCCGTGGGGGAAGTCCTTGAAGCGTTCGGTCAGGTAGGTCAGGCCGGAGCTGGTGGCCGACAGGTAGGGGGTGTCGATCTGCGCCAGGTTGCCCAGGCAGATCACCTTCGAGCCATTGCCCGCGCGGGTGATGATGGTCTTCATCTGGTGCGGGGTGAGGTTCTGGCATTCGTCGATGAGGATCAGGCTCTGCTGGAAGCTGCGGCCGCGGATGTAGTTCAGCGATTTGAACTGCAGCGGCACCTTGCTGAGGATGTAGTCGACGCTGCCGTGGGTGCATTCGTCGTCCGAATGCAGCGCTTCGAGGTTGTCGGTGATGGCGCCCAGCCAGGGTTCCATCTTCTCGGCCTCGGTGCCGGGCAGGAAGCCGATGTCCTCGTCCAGGCCCTGCACGCTGCGGGTGGCGATGATGCGCCGGTAGCGCTTGGTGACCATGGTCTGCTCGATGGCCGCGGCCAGGGCCAGGATGGTCTTGCCCGAGCCCGCGGCGCCGGACAGGTTGACCAGGTGGATGTCCGGGTCGAGCAGCGCGTACAGCGCCAGCGACTGGTACAGGTCGCGCGGGCGCAGGCCCCAGGCCTCCTGGTGCAGCAGCGGCTCCTGGTGCAGGTCGAGGATCAGCAGTTCGTCCTGCTGGATGCCCTTGATCCAGCCGACGAAGCCCTGCTCGTCGACGATGAACTCGTTGATGTGCACCGCCGGCAGGTTGTCGGTGAGCTGCACGCGGTGCCAGGTGCGGCCGTGGTCCTGGCGCGTCTCCACCTTGCTGACGCGGTCCCAGAACGAGCCGTTCAGCGAGTGGTAGCCACGCGGCAGCAGGGCCACGTCGTCGATCAGTTGGTCGGTGTGGTAGTCCTCCGCCGCCACCCCGCAGGCGCGCGCCTTCAGGCGCATGTTGATGTCCTTGGTGACCAGCACCACCCGGCGGCTGCTGTTGCGGCTCTGCAGCTCCACCAGCTGGTTGATGATCTTGTTGTCGTTGAGGTGCTCCGGCAGCCAGGTGATCGGCTCGGCGCGCTTGCTCATGAGGATCGACAGGCTGCCGCAGGGGCCGCTCTTGCCACGCTGGATGGGAACCCCGTCCTCCACCTGCTCCGGGCTCGCCTCGCCCAGCACCTGGTCGATCAGGCGGATGGCCTGGCGGCATTCGGCGGCGACGGAGTGCTTGCCGGTCTTGAGCTTGTCGAGTTCCTCCAGCACCGTCATCGGGATGGCGACGTGGTGTTCCTGGAAGTTGAGCAGGGCGTTGGGATCGTGGATCAGAACGTTGGTGTCGAGGACGTAGAAGATCGGCTGGGTGGTGCTGGAACGTCCGTGGTCATCCATACGCGTGTCACCTCATTCTGGGGGCGTTACGACGGAATGCCGTGACAGCGCTCCGCCGTGCGGTGAGACGCCGGCTCTCGATGCCGGGGCTCGAGAGAGGTGCAAGCAAGGGACGGGCCGGGGCCGCCACCTGTCTGCAGGGTTCGGCGGTCTACGGCTCCAGAAATACAGGAAAAATTGTGACGGTAGAAAGTCTTTTTCCTTATCAGACGAATTTTTTTCGCCGGCTGACGAAATACCTTGGCGCGGCTGCGTTACGGCGCTAATTTTATTAATCCGATCATCGGCTTATCCGCACCCGACGGTCTCCCCGCGCCCCTCCTCATTGGCCCCGCCTATCGTCCCCATGGGTGGAGCCGGCCCCGGCAACTCCCTACAATCGCCCGACGCTTCGAGGAGACCGCACGATGCTGATGGTGATTTCCCCCGCCAAGACCCTGGACTACGAGACCCCGCCGGTCACCGACCGCCACACCCTGCCGCTGCACCTGGACGATGCCCAGGAGCTGATCGGCGTGCTGCGCGAGATGACTCCGGCGCAGATCGGCAGCCTGATGAGCCTGTCGGACAAGCTCGCCGGCCTGAACGCCGCGCGCTACGCCAGCTGGCACCCCGACTTCAGCCCGGCCAACGCCAAGCAGGCGCTGCTGGCCTTCAAGGGCGACGTCTATACCGGCCTGGCCGCCGAGGACTTCGACGCCGCCGACTTCGACTTCGCCCAGCGCCACCTGCGCATGCTTTCCGGCCTTTATGGCGTGCTGCGGCCGCTGGACCTGATGCAGCCCTACCGCCTGGAGATGGGCACCCGGCTGGCCAACGCCCGCGGCGCCAACCTCTATGAGTTCTGGGGCGAGCGCATCAGCGCCTGGCTGAATCAAGACCTCGCCGAGCAGGGCGACGCCGTGCTGCTCAACCTGGCCTCCAACGAATACTTCGGCGCGGTGAAGCGCAAGGCGCTGGACGCCCGCATCATCGACACCGAGTTCAAGGACCTGAAGAACGGCCAGTACAAGATCATCAGCTTCTACGCCAAGAAGGCCCGCGGGCTGATGGCGCGCTACGTGATCAAGGAGCGCCTGACCGACCCCGAGGGCCTGAAGGACTTCGACTACGCCGGCTACCGCTTCGCCGCCGAGGAGTCCTCCGCCGACCGCCTGGTGTTCCTGCGCGACCAGCCCGACGCCTGACCTGCCCCCGAAAGTGGCGGCCAAACGGCCGTCACGCCCCCTCCCCCGCTACCGTCGATCCCCCTCCAGCCCCCATGTGCCGCCGAATTACCCACACGGCGAAAATGGTCAAGGCTACCGTTCGTCGGCAACAGCCAAGACATTGAAAAAATTTTTCTCGCTCCCGCGCGCCATCACCACGGCAGAAAAGCGCCTTTTTTGCCATCGCGCATGTAATCCATTGGCCATTAAAAGCACCCCGCCATTACATGCAATTCACGATTGCAAGTTGCACGAAATACCTTGAAACACCCTCCCCGTCATCCTGAACGGTAGCTGAACGAAGTGTAAAACGGCTGAATCACCGCGGAACTTTTTCCAATCCTTGCATTTTGCAAGTCCGCCAAAAACGACAGTCGTGTTTCAGCTTGATATCAAAAGCGCCTTATTTGATGGCGATTGGATATTTAATTCCGACCACTCCTCAGGATGGGTGGCAGGAACTATCGAGCGGCCTCGAACATCCTACTTCCGCAACGCCCATCATGGGTTTGTTGCCCATAACCAGGTTTTTCGAAAACGCATCGAGCGCTGCTCGAGGCCCTCGTTCAACCTGAATAATTTCAATGAGTTATGAAATTAATGCAGAACTCCAAAGCAAACTTTAGTGCATCAGAAGAGTGCAATTAGTTCTAACTTTGCAATCACCCTGAAACATTAAAGTGCATGCCGCGGAACTCTGCCCGAATTGAGTGCAGAAAATTCGAGTCACTCACGGACTGCCTGAAGCGGCGCGCCTGACAGGGGCGCCGCAGCAAAAGGGAATTGGCCAGAAGGCCAACTTTTAACAGCTCGACAAAGCAGAGGTGAATACGATGCGTATCAGCATCTTTGGTCTTGGCTACGTCGGTGCAGTATGCGCCGGTTGCCTGTCCGCCCGTGGTCACGAAGTGATCGGCGTGGACGTTTCCACCACCAAGATCGACCTGATCAACCGCGGCAAGTCGCCCATCGTCGAACCGGGGCTGGAGCCCCTGCTGGAACAGGGCATCCGCACCTCGCGGCTGTCGGGCACCACCGACTTCAAGCAGGCGGTGCTGGACAGCGACGTCTCCTTCATCTGCGTCGGCACCCCGAGCAAGAAGAACGGCGACCTGGACCTGGGCTACATCGAGAGCGTCTGCCGCGAGATCGGCTACGCCATCCGCGAGAAGGCCGGCCGTCACACCGTGGTGGTGCGCAGCACCGTGCTGCCGGGCACCGTGAAGAACGTGGTGATCCCGATCATCGAGGACTGCTCGGGCAAGAAGGCCGGCGTCGACTTCGGCGTGGGCACCAACCCCGAGTTCCTGCGCGAGAGCACCGCGATCAAGGACTACGACTTCCCGCCGATGACCGTCATCGGCGAGCTGGACGCCCAGACCGGCGACCTGCTGGAGGAAATCTACCGCGAGCTGGACGCGCCGATCATCCGCAAGTCCATCGAGGTCGCGGAGATGATCAAGTACACCTGCAACGTCTGGCACGCCGCCAAGGTCACCTTCGCCAACGAGATCGGCAACATCGCCAAGGCCGTCGGCGTCGATGGCCGCGAGGTGATGGACGTGGTCTGCCAGGACCGCAAGCTGAACCTGTCGCGCTACTACATGAAGCCCGGCTTCGCCTTCGGCGGCTCCTGCCTGCCCAAGGACGTGCGCGCCCTCACCTACCGCGCCGGCCAGCTGGACGTCGAGCACCCGATGATCGGCTCGATCATGCGCAGCAACGCCTACCAGGTGCAGAAGGCCTTCGAGATCATCACCGCCCACGGCAGCCGCAAGGTCGGCCTGCTCGGCCTGTCGTTCAAGTCCGGCACCGACGACCTGCGCGAGAGCCCGCTGGTGGAGCTGGCCGAGATGCTCATCGGCAAGGGCTACGAGCTGCAGATCTTCGACCGCAACGTCGAGTACGCCCGCGTCCACGGCGCGAACAAGGAGTACATCGAGTCGAAGATCCCCCACGTCTCCTCGCTGCTGGTCTCCGACCTCGACCAGGTGGTGAAGACCTCCGACGTGCTGGTGCTGGGCAACGGCGACGAGCTGTTCGTCGACGTGGTGAACCAGGCGCCGCAGGGCAAGAAGGTGGTCGACCTGATCGGCTTCATGTCCCACGGCTCCGACGAGCGCGCCGAAGGCATCTGCTGGTAAGCGCCGCCGGCTCTTCGCAGGAGCGAGCCTGCTCGCGAACGCTCTTCCCGGCGGTACCGGTGCCGGGGCGGTTCGCGAGCAAGCTCGCACCTACGGGAGCCCACCTGTTCCCACGAAGCCAAGACGCGACTGACGGACCTGACCATGGACGCATACAAACGAGCCCTCGGCGAAGCCACCGGCTGGCTGGCCTTCCTCTGCCTGCTGATGGGCCTGGCGCTGATCGTGCCCCCCACGGTGTTCGACCCCAATGCCCGCGACTTCCTGCTGATCATCGGCGCGGTGGGTATCTGGCGTTATTCCATGGGCGGTCTGCACTTCCTGCGCGGCATGCTCTTCCTCCACGTCGTCTACCCGCACTACAAGCGGCGCCTGCGCAAGCTCGGCAAGGCGGCGGCCCCGTCCCACGTGTACCTGATGGTCACCAGCTTCCGCATCGACGCCATGACCACCTCCATGGTCTACCGCTCGGTGATCCAGGAGGCCATCGCCTGCGGCTACCCGACCACCGTGGTCTGCTCCATCGTCGAGATGTCCGACGAGGTGCTGATCAAGCAGCAGTGGCAGAAGCTCAACCCGCCCGCCCACGTGAAGCTGGACTTCGTGCGCATTCCCGGCACCGGCAAGCGCGACGGCCTGGCCCACGGCTTCCGCGCCATCTCCCGGCACATGCCCGACGAAGGCTCGGTGGTGGCGGTGATCGACGGCGACACCGTGCTCGAACCCGGCGTGGTCCAGGCCACGGTGCGCTGGTTCAAGCTGTTCCCCCAGGTCGGCGGCCTGACCACCAACGAATTCTGCGAGGTGCAGGGCGGCTACGTGATGAGCCAGTGGCACAAGCTGCGCTTCGCCCAGCGCCACATCAACATGTGCTCCATGGCCCTGTCCAAGCGCGTGCTGACCATGACCGGGCGCATGTCGGTGTTCCGCGCCGCGGTGGTCACCGACCCCGACTTCATCGCCGACGTCGAGGCCGACCACCTGGACCACTGGCGCCTGGGGCGCTTCCAGTTCCTCACCGGCGACGACAAGTCCAGCTGGTACAGCCTGATGCGCCTGGGCTACGACACCTTCTACGTGCCGGATGCGGCCATCAACACCGTCGAGCACCCGCCGGAGAAGAGCTTCGTCAAGGCCAGCCGCAAGCTGATGTTCCGCTGGTACGGCAACAACCTGCGGCAGAACTCCCGCGCCCTGGCCCTGGGCCCGCAGCGCCTGGGCTGGTTCACCACGGTGGTGCTGTTCGACCAGCGCCTGTCCATGTGGACCTGCCTGCTGGGCCTGGTGGCGGCGATCATCGCCAGCATCAAGTACAGCATCACCTTCCTGCTGGTGTACCTGCTGTGGATCGGCATCACCCGCCTGATCCTCACCCTGCTGCTGTCGCTGTCCGGCCACCCGATCGGCCCGGCCTACCCGCTGATCCTCTATTACAACCAGATCGTCGGCGCCCTGGTGAAGATCTACGTGTTCTTCCGCCTCGACCAGCAGTCCTGGACGCGCCAGAGCACCAAGCTCGACCGCGGCCTGAACAGCTACCAGCGCTGGTTCAACACCTGGTCCTCGCGCGCCATGACCTTCTCTGCCGCCAGTGTGTTCGTCGCAGTACTCCTGACGATCGTATGACCCCTTGAGCAACCGGCCCGCGGCCGATCCGACCCGTTTCGAACATAGGACCGACTTCATGAATACCGCCGTCAACGTCAACGTCGTGCACGAATCCGAAGCCCAGCGCCAGCACGCGAGGGTCAAGCTGCCCGCGCGCATCCGCTACATCGGCGCCAACCGCGAGGGCGTCGACGCAAGGCTCTTGGACCTTTCCGCCGGCGGCTTCGCCTTCACCGCCAGCGGCGCGCCGATCCAGGTCGGCGACATCCACAAGGGCAAGCTGCTGTTCCAGATCGACAGCATCAGCTTCGCCCTGGAAGTGGAGTTCCAGGTGCGCTCCTTCGACCCGGACAGCCGCCGCACCGGCTGCGAGTTCCAGCACCTGAAGCCGCGCGAGGTCGCCGCCCTGCGCTACCTGATCACCGCGTACCTGGCCGGCGAGGTGGTCAGCGTCGGCGACATGCTCAACACCCTGCAGCGCGAGAACTTCACCAAGGCCCGCAAGCACGGCGGCGCCGGCGGCGGCATGGGCTTCTTCGGGCGCATCCGCGCGGTGACCCTGAGCACCGCCATCTTCGTGGTCGGCGTCGGCGCCTTCGCCTTCATCCTCAACCAGCTGTACAACCTGTACTTCGTCACCCATGCCGACTCCGGCGTGGTCAACATCCCCGCCCAGCAGATCACCATGCCCCGCGAGGGCACCGTCGACAGCCTGGTGCAGATGGACGCCGAAGTGGCCAAGGGCGCGCCCATCGCCACCTTCTCCACCAGCCTGCTGGACCTGCTCAAGGGCAACCTGTCCGACGAGCAGCTCAACCCCGGCAACATCGAGAAGCTCTTCGGCCACCAGCTCAAGGGCACCCTCACCAGCCCCTGCGACTGCCGGGTGATCGAGCAGCGCGTCGCCAACGGCCAGTACGCCAACAAGGGCGACGTGATCTTCACCCTGGCCCCGCGCGACGCCAGCGCCACCGTCGAGGCGCGCTTCGCCTACCGCAACGCCGCCGAACTCTCGCCGGGCACCCTGGTGCACTTCCAGGTCGCCGGCGACAGCGAAGTGCGCAGCGGCCGCATCCTGCGCACCGCGCCGGTGGACGGCGACCTGTCGTCGGAGATCCGCGCGCAGATCCAGCCCGAGCAGCCGCTGGACAGCCAGCTCGCCGGGCGCCCGGCGGAAGTCAGCATCGGCGGCCTGCCCGGCCGCACCCTGCTGAACAAGGCCATGGCCATGGCCACCGCGCGCTGAGGACCCAAGCATGAACGCCATCGCCCACCATCCGCTGCGCGGCGCCGCCCTGGCCCTGGCCATCGGGCTGGCCGCCGGCTGCGCCGGCCTGCCGGACCAGCGCCTGGCCGACGAAGCCATGGCCCGCGGCGACATCGCCACCGCCCAGGCCAACTACCAGGCCCTGGCCACCCTCGGCTACACCGACGCGCAGATCGGCCTGGCCGACATGCAGGCCGCCAGCGGCGACAGCGCGGCCCAGGCCAAGGCAGAGAAGCTCTACCGCGACGCCGCCGAGACCTCGCCGCGGGCCCGCGCGCGCCTGGGCAAGTGGCTGGCGGCCAAGCCCGGCGCCACCGACGCCGAGCATCGCGAGGCCGAGCAGTTGCTCAACCGCGCCTTCAACGAAGGCGAGGACAGCGCCCTGGTGCCGCTGATCGTGCTCTACCTGCAGTACCCGCAGGCCTGGCCGGGCGTGAACCCGCAGCAGCGCATCGACCAGTGGCGCGCCCAGGGCCTGCCCCAGGCCGACCTGGCGCAGATCATCCTGTACCGCACCCAGGGCACCTACAACCAGCACCTGGGCGAGATCGAGCAGGTCTGCCAGCGCTGGCTGACGCGCATGGACGTGTGCTGGATGGAGCTGGCCACCGTGTATCAGGTGCAGGGCGACGCCGACAAGCAGAAGGCCCACCTCGACCGCCTGCGCGCCGCGCACAAGGCCGGCCGGGTGCCGCCGGAGCGGGTGGAATCGGTGGCCCAGGTGCTGGCCAACGCCGACCTCGGCAAGCCCGACCCACAGACCGCCCAGGCCCTGCTCAACGAACTGGCGCCGACCTACCCCGCGGCCTGGGTCGACCTGGCCAAGCTGCAGTACGACTACCCCGAGCTGGGCGACGTCGAGCAGATGCTCGACTACCTGAAGAAGGCCCAGGACGCCGCCCAGCCGCGCGCCGAGCTGCTGCTCGGGCGCCTGTACTACGACGGCAAGTGGATGCCCCAGGACCCGCAGAAGGCCGAGCAGCACCTGCTCAAGGCCGCCGCCAGCGAACCCCAGGCGCACTACTACCTGGGGCAGATCTACCGCCGCGGCTTCCTCGGCAAGGTCTACCCGCAGAAGGCCGCCGACCACCTGCTGATCGCCGCCCGCGCAGGCCAGGCCAGCGCCGACATGGCCCTGGCTCAGCTCTGGTCGCAAGGCCGCGGCGTACAGCCCAACCGCGTCAACGCCTACGTCTTCGGCACCCTGGCGCAGCGCCAGCAGATACCCCAGGCCGGCGACCTGATGAGCGAGCTGCAACCGCAGCTGCAGCCGGCCGAACTGAGCCAGGCGCAGCAGCTGCTCAAGCGCGAGGAACAGGCCCGCGGCGCCAACTGGCAGGCCACCGTCAGCCTCATGCAGAACGAACAGGAACAAGAAAGCCTATGAAGCGCCCCGACCCGACCTCCGCCCCGCTGTTCCAACCGATCCGCCTGGCCCGCGCCATCCGCCGCGCCCGGCTGTTCCCGGCGATGCTCGGCGCCGGCATGAGCCTGGCCGGCACCCTGTTCGCCGCCGGCGCCTGGGCCGACGACACGCCGCCGAAGAACTACGGCATCGACATCAAGATCACCGCCGAATCCGAGGACGACCGCGACCTGGGCACCGCCCACGGCGGCGACCTCAACGGCATCGGCATCGACCTGCGGCCTTGGGCCTTCGGCCAGTGGGGCCAGTGGAGCGCCTACGTGATGGGCCAGGCGGTGGCCGCCACCGACACCATCCAGACCGATACCCTGCAGTCCGACGAAGTCGACGCCAGCAGCCGCGACAGCGGCGACAACAAGCGCGAGCCGGACGACGCCTACCTCGCCCTGCGCGAATTCTGGGTGGACTACGCCGGCCTCACCCAGTACCCCGGCGAGCACCTGCGCTTCGGCCGCCAGCGCCTGCGCGACGACAGCGGCATGTGGCAGGACACCAACATCGAGGCGCTGAACTGGACCTTCGACACCACCCTGCTGCGCGCCCACCTGGGCGCCGCCCAGCGCTTCTCCGAGTACCGCACCGACATCACCGACCTGGCGCCGGAAGACGAGGACCGCACCCACGTCTTCGGCGACATCTCCACGCAGTGGGCACCGCACCACTGGGTGGGCCTGCGCCTGCACCACGCCGATGACAGCGGCAACCTGCCGGATGCGGGCGAGACCATAGACTCGCTGGACAAGCGCTCCACCGGCGACCTCACCTGGGTCGGCATCGAGGCCAACGGCGATGGCTACAACTACCGCTCGCAGATGCCGCTGAACTACTGGGCCAGCGCCACCTGGCTGAGCGGCAACCGCGACCGCCTGACCAGCGCCGCGGTGGATGGCGAGCGCGTGGCCACCGGCAAGCAGAGCGGCGA
>Ga0180221_1002504_pt1 | contig 10583 bp, 10 predicted proteins | sample eDN5th37CKraftMG_FD_151339 | JGI IMG/M metagenome (GOLD analysis project Ga0180221, IMG submission 151339) | Enriched Miracle-Growth compost microbial communities from Emeryville, California, USA - eDNA 5th pass 37_C Kraft MG (version 2) (version 2) ...
TGTCGATGAGCGCGCCCCACGCCGTGAGGTAGGCCATCCATAGCGCGGCCGACTCGATCGCCGAGACCCCGTTCGGGCGTCGCACAACGCCGTAGGCCGGCACGATGGCCGTCTCCGCGTAGACGCCGTAATCGTTCATGGAGAAGGCCGGGATGACGCTGACGAGATCGCCGCGCGCGAAGCCGTCGACGCCGTCTCCCAAAGACTCGATCGTAGCGGAGGCCTCGTAGCCAAGGCGCGCGGGCAAGCGTGGCGTTTCGAGGTAGGCGCCCGACCGAAACATCGCTTCGGCGCGGTTGAGGCCGATCGCCTCCACCCGCACGCGCATCTCTCCCGGTCGCGGATCGCCGACCGGGAGATCATCGAACTGCATCACCTCCGGTCCGCCAGTGCGATGGAACCTGACTACCCGTGTCATGGCGACGTGTCCTTACATTGCAAGGCCGGAGAGCATATGCGCCCTGCTCATTGAAGGCGCTGGTCGTCGCCCGCGGACGAGGACCAGCGGCTTCAGGCCGCCTGGCCCGCGCGTCCCTGCGCGCCTGCGAACAGCTTGATGGTTTCCCGGTTGAAAGCGGCCATGTCGTCGGGGCTGCGGCTCGTCACGAGGCCCCGGTCCACGACGGCCTCCTCGTCGACCCAGTTCGCGCCGGCGTTCTTGAGATCAGTCTTGAGCGACGGCCAGGAGGTCATGCGGCGGCCGCTTGCCGCGCCGGCTTCGATGATGGTCCACGGCCCGTGGCAGATCGAGGCGACAGGCTTCCCGGCGTCGAAGAACGCTTTGGCGAACGCTACGGCTTTGGCGTCGGCGCGCAGCGTGTCCGGATTTATGACCCCGCCGGGCAGGAGGAGAGCGTCGTAATCCCCAGCGTTCGCGGAAGCGAGCGGCGCATCCACAGGGTAGCGCTTGCTCCACTCTGTGAAGTTCCAGGCGCGGACCTCGTCCGTCTTTGGCGAGATCAGGGTGGTCTTGGCGCCGGCTTCGTCGAGCGCCTTGCGGGGCTCGGTCATTTCGACTTCCTCGAACCCATCGGTGACGAGGATCGCGACTTTCAGTCCCTTGAGCGTATCGCTCGGCATGAGAAATCTCCTTTGGGCTGGCCATGACCGGGTCGGGCGCCCGAGTTTCGGTCCGTCGTTCCGCCGCCGTCGGCGGTCTGCGGTCGGACGCGCCTCGGGAAGGCGCGTCCCGCAGCCGAATGCGGCTCAGGCGGCGGCCGCCAGTTTCGTCGTGTTGTGCGGATCGATGACGAACTTCTTGGGCGCGCCCTCGTCGAACAGCCGGTAAGCCTCCGTCGCCTTTTCGAGCGGAATGACTTCGACGTTCACGACCTTCGACAGGTAGGGCATCCGATCCCAGAGGATCGCCATCATCAGATCGCGGTTGTAGTGCATGATCGGCGCCTGGCCGGCCGAGATGTGCGGCGACTTGATCCAGGCCTTGCCGAAGTCGATGCGATACCGGCCCGCCTTGGCGTCCTCGTCGATCGCTTCGGGATCGCCTGCGGTGTAGATGCCGGGCGCGCCGACGGCGCCGTTGGCGCGCACGATCTCGATCATCGTATTGAGGACAGCGGCCGGATCCTCGCCGGCTCCGGGTCCGTTGCCATGCGCCTCAAAGCCGACGGCGTCGACGCCGCAATCCACTTCTCGCGCGCCGAGGATCGCTTCGATCTGATCGGCGACCGGCGTCGCCGAGGAGATGTCGACGGTCTCGTAGCCGGCGCTCTTCACGAGCGCGAGACGTCCCGGATTGGAGTCGCCGACGATGATGCAAGAGGCGCCGAGGAGCTGGGCGGAGGCGGCGGCGCATCGGCCGACGGGGCCGGCCCCCGCGACATAGACCGTCGACCCGCATTTGACGCCCGCCTGGACGCAGCCGTGAAAGCCCGTCGGCAGAATGTCGGACAGCAAAGTCAGGTCTTTGATCTTGGAGAGCGCCTGGTCTTTGTCAGGGAAGCGAAGCAGGTTCCAGTCGGCGTACGGGACCATGAGGTAGTCGGACTGTCCGCCCTGCCAGCCGCCGAGATTGAACCCGTAGGCGCCGCAGTCGACCTCGTCGTTAACGTTCATGCAGGTGTCGGTGTGCCGCTCCTTGCAGTTGCGGCACCGTCCGCACGAGACATTGAACGGCACCGAGCACAGGTCGCCCTTCTTGATGAAGTGCACGTCGGGTCCCGTCTCGATCACTTCGCCCGTCATCTCGTGGCCGAGCACCATGCCGGAAGGCGCCGGAAACCGGCCGCGGTAGATGTGCTGGTCGCTGCCACAGATGTTCGTGGTGACGAGCTGTATGATCGCCCCGTGCGGCGTGCTGTTGCCCTTCGGATCGACGAGCTTGGGATAGTCGAAGGTCTGCAGCTCGACCCTTTTCGGCCCCATATAGGTGACGACGCGATTTCCTGACGCCATGACTGATTCTCCTTCCATTTGTTGTGGATAGATTCAGGCAGGTCCAGCACGTGATCTTCGCGACGCCTCAGGGCAGCTTGGCCGCGATCACATCGAGTTTTTCGATCTTGGGGGGCGAGGCGAAAAGCTCGGGCGACCGCTCTATCAATGCGGCCGCCACGAGGCCGGAGAGGTGCGCTTGCCGTCCCGCTTCATCAGCGAAAGCGTCGAAAATCCCGAAAGTCGTCGGGCCCATGCGGACGCCGAACCACGCGATGGTTCCAGGCTCATTTTGAACGAGCGGCTGGCCGCTTCTTAGAAACGCCTCGACATCTGCTTCTTTACCGGGCTTGGCCTCCATGGTCACGAGGAGCGCGAACTTGACCATTCGCTTATCCTTTCAAAGATGACGAAGCGCCGATACCAAGAATACGTCAGTGGAGATGGCTATCGAGGCGCGCCTCATCTTGTCGACCGAACCCATGTTCCACGGCCGGCTTATCCAAGATGAAAACTTCGAGCCGCCGCTATCTTGACGCCGGGTCACGATCCCGGGACGCCGCCTCAGGCGCATCAAGTCTCACGCGCGGGCGCGCCGCCCTGACGACCGTCAATTTTGCGGATTGTTTCGAGGCCGCTCGACCGGGCGTGAAGGCGGAAGGCGGCGCCGGCCAGGCGACTGGCGCAGGGCGCCGACGCCAGAGCTCGCGCTGTGGCCGGCCGCCAGACCCGGACCGCTCAGGGTCGCGCGAGCGCCAGATGAGGCTGCCCTTAGCCGAAATGGCGTGGCGTCAGGCGCCGGCGAGCAGCCCGACCTCGTTCAGCGCCAGATCTTGATTGAGCAGCGCGTCGAATTTGGTCTCACCCATCGGCGCGGCGAACAGGTAGCCCTGGCCTACCGAGCACCCGACCGCCTTCATGATCGCGCGTTCCGCCTCCGTCTCGATCCCTTCCGCGACGACGCGGATGTCGAGCGCAGCGCCAAGCCTGACGACGCTTTCCACGATGATGCGCTTCGCCGCGCTGTGGGCGACGTCGTGCACGAAGCTCCGATCGATCTTGATCTCGCTCAGCGGAAAGCGCTCCAGATACCGTAGATTGGAATAGCCCGTGCCGAAGTCGTCGATCGAGATCCCGACGCCAAGTCGTCTCAAGTCCTCAAACGCCTGGCAAATGCTGTCGTCTTCGGGAATCATCAAGTTCTCGGTCAGCTCCAGCGTCAGCCATTCGCCCCGGCAGCCCGTTTCTTCGAGCGCCTGACGGACGAAAGCGGCCATGTCGCGCCGCATGAATTCGAGCGCGGACACGTTGAACGAAAAACGCAGCGGCGTGCGGCGGCCTTGATTGACCCGCGCCGCTTGCGCCGCGACCGTGCGCAAGCCCCATGCGCCGATCTCCAGCATGGCGCCGGTTTCTTCGGCGATGCCGAGGAACAGGCCCGGTGACTGGAGGCCGAAGACGCCGTGATTCCATCGCAAGAGCGATTCCGCGCCAATCAGATCGCCTGTCTCAAGATCAATCTGAGGCTGGTAGTGGAAGATGAATTCCTGATTGGCAACCGCGGTTTGAAGCTCGTTCGCAAGCCGAATGCGGTTCCGTGCGTTTCGCTCGTCCTCCGCCGCGAAGGCAAGGGGCGGATGGCCGGGTTTGCCCTTCGACCGGTGCAGCGCGGCGCCCGACTGCCGGACGAGGTGGAGCGGGTCCGTCCCGGCCGGTCCGACGGCGAAGCCGATGGCGAACTGAACCGCCAACGATGCGCCGGGCAGCAGAAAGCGCGGTCGCAGCAGACCCACGACACTCTCGACGAGATCTGAGGCGCGATCGGCGTCTTCCAGTTCGAACGCAAGCGCGAAGCTGTTGGTGCCTACCCTCGCGATCGCGACCGCAGGCAGCGTCGCCAAGCGTGCGGCCGCCGCGCGAAGCAGCGCGTCGCCCACGTCAAAGCCGAAGCCATTATTCACATCACGGAACTTTAGTATATCCGCCTTTATGATAAGTAATTTCGAGGTTTGTATCGCGTTCGCCGCGACCAGCCGGTCGATGAGACCGTAGCGGTCGAGAAGACCCGTCAGGCGGTCGATGTTCGAGGCGTATGTGACGTCTCGGATGACGCCGACGAAGTGCGTCAGGCGACTGGCCTCGTCATATAGGGGCGCCATCCGCAACGCGTTACGAAACATCGTTCCGTCACGCCGGTAGTTTCGCAGGATCACGGAACAGGCGCGGCCTTCCTCCAAAGCGGCCCGGACCTCCGCAATTTCGGGCTGCAGGCGGTCACTTCCCTGAAGATAGCGGCAATTCTTCCCAATCGCCTCATCGGGCGAATAGCCGGTGATCGCCTCGAACGCGCTGTTGACCTGGACAATCGGCTGTCCCCGCATCCGCATATCGGCAATCAGCACGCCGTCGCTGATATGGTCGAGCGCCACCAGGGACGCCGCCTGCGGGAGCGCCGGATCGCTCGAGCGCTTGATCAGGTTTCGCCACCGACCTGATTTGAATCCGCGGCCCAAATCGACAAGCGCGTTCGGCTCGAAGGTCATTGCGCGATCAAGTCGCGCATGCCCCTAAGGCCTTGGACTGCGCTGCGATTTCCCGCCGTGCCGCGCGCGTCGGTATCATGGTCCATGTCAGCCTCCGTGCGCGAACCTGCGGCTCGGTCGCCGACGCTTCAACCTATATTGAGCGACTGATCAGGACAAATCGGCGGCGCCGCCGTCGTCGTCCGCTTCTCCGGATGACGCCGTGGTCTGGAACCGGAGACGATATTCCACCGGAGAGACGCCGATGCGGCGTTGGAACGCTCGCCTGAGCGTCGTCGTCGATCCGAAGCCGGCGGCACGGGCGATCGCCTTGAGCGAAGACGGCGTGTCTTCCAGCATGCGCCGGGCGGCGTCGACCCTCGCCAGTTCGACATAAGCGGCCAGGCTCATGCCCGCCTCGGCGCGGAAGAGCCGCGAAAGATGCCGCGGGCTCACTCGGGCGACGTCGGCGAGGGCCTCGAGGCTCAGATCTGCGCGAGGGTTTTCCAGGATATGCAGCCTTGCCCTGTCGACCGGACCGGCGCCTGCGCTCTGCGCGGTCAACATCGCGCTGAATTGCGACTGGCCGCCGGGCCGTTTTAGGAAGACGACCAGCCGACGCGCCACCCACAGCGCCAGCGCGCGCCCGTGGTCTTCCTCGATGAGCGACAGTGCGAGGTCGATCGCCGCGGTGACGCCAGCGGAACTAAAGACCGGCCCGTCCCGGACGAAGATGCGGTCGGCCTCGACCCGGATACCCGGATAATCGGCGGCAAAGCGTTCAGCGTACTGCCAGTGCGTGGTCGCGGAGCGTCCGTCCAAAAGCCCCGCATGCGCGAGCAGGAACACGCCCGTGCAGGTCGAGCCGTAACGCCGCGCCTGCCGCGCCTGCTGGCGCAGCCACGACGCAACCTCGTCGCTCGGAGGGCCCGGCACCCCGTACGGTCCGGCGACGATCAGCGTGTCGGAGGGATCGGTCGCGTCGCGGATGCCTGCATCGGGCGCATACGTCATTCCGGACGCGCTGCTCTCCGGCTCGCCGCGCTCGGTCACAAGCCGCACACGATACTGCCGGCCAGCTTCGATCCTGCTGTTGGCCTCAAAAAAGGCGTCGCGAACGCCGGCGATCTCCAGGAGATGGACGTTCTCGGGCGCGAAAATCGTTATCAGCACAGCCCGAACTCCCCCGACCGGGCATAGCCCTTACGTCGCACACACGGGGGCCGCGGCAGCGCGTCGCGACGCTGTCCAACGATCCACCGCCAAGCCTTCGCCATCTTGATTGCGCTCAGGACTTGCGCCGGCGATGCGCGATCTCTGCTAACGCTTACGAAGCAGATCCTTCCCTGTCGCGACAGACCTTCCGCTCGCCGTGCGTCCGCAACCGCGTGCGCCGGCCTTTATGTCAGTTTCCGCGGGGCGGTCATCGCTATCCGCCTTGGGCCGTTGAGCTTGATGAGCCCCGCTCTCCGGAGTTCGGTCATGGCCCGGCTTACGGTCTCGACCGCGATCCCAAGATGGTCCGCGATATCGTAACGGGACACCGGCAGAACGACTGCGCCATCCTCCGCGCCGGAAAGCCGCGTCGACATCAGCAGCAGATAGGCCGCGATCTTCTCAGTGGCCGTCGTCCGCCCTTGAACCAACAATTGGCTCTCAAGTCGCGCAATGACGTCGCAGGCCAGCTGATAAAACAACCGATAAAGGCGAGGATCGTCCTTGGCGAGCTTGATCAGGTTTCGCTGCGTAAGGCGCGCCGTCAGAGTGCCTTCGGTTACAGCTTCGAACGAATAGCTCGCCGCGTCGTCTGACCCGAGAGCAAAGAAGTCGCCGGGCATGATCAGGTCGACGATCCGTCGCTGGCCGCTTTCATGGACGACACTTTTGCGGATGATGCCTGACAGCACCCAGCACAGTCCGCCCTCGGTCAACAGCGCGGCGCAGTTTTCCTCGCGCCGCCAGCGTGTGAACGCCACGGCGCCGTCGAGCTCGGGCGTGAAGTCCAGCAAATCCGGGTCGGCGCTCGATCCCGTATGCGGGCGTGGAATGGCGTTTGCGGAACGAATCTGAGCGGCGCTGACAGCGTACATCTCGTGTCTCCGTGTGAGCGCGACCCAATCGTCCAGGTCTTCCAGCCGTTCTGGCTCGGCGCCGAAAACTATGCTCATTCGAAGATGATCCGCGCGCTGACCCCGACGCGATCCGTCAAATCCCTAAGTAAAGGCCGCAGAGTGGGCGTCCGCGCCAGCCGCCCTAAGGACGGCGCGAGCGGCGCCGGACTGCCGGCTAGGTCTTCGGCCGCATGTCACCGGCGCCGCCAGAACCGCCTCGGCCACGGCGCCGACGCCGAGCCCCTCCACGACACGAGCCTTGTGTCGCTCGACGGCGCGGGGGGCTGATGCCGACGTGGGACCCGGGGCCAACTCGACATGTTCGACAGGGCGTTGACCTTCGACGCCTGCGTCGCGCTGGGACATCAGGCGATGAGCGCCCCCGCTGGTCGCTCTGGAGACGCGGGAGAAGACCGCTCGGGAGAGCGACGAGCTAGCGCGTCGTCGCCGGAAGCAGCCGATCGATGGCCTCTCCCAGTCCAAACACCCCGTTCGGGTCGTCATAGCGCGCGCCGTTGATGAAGAAGGTGGGCGTTCCATTGACGCCGCTGCGCACGCCGCCGATGAAGTCGGCTCGCACCTTCCCGGCGTAGAGGCCACTGGCGAGGGCGTCGCGCAGCGCGACAGTCGAAAGGTTCAGGCTGGAGGCCAGCGCGATCATCAACGGCAGGCTCAACCGGCGCTGATTGGCGAACAGCGCATCATGCATCGACCAGAACAGGCCGTTGGCGCCGGCGAACTCCGCCGTCTCCGCCGCCGGACCCGCATGCGGATGCACCTCGGCCAGAGGGAAGTGCCGGAAGACTAGGCGAACTTCGCGGCTGAAGCGCTCTTGAATCTGATCGATGACGGGCTGCGCTGCTCCGCAATAGGGGCACTCATAGTCGCCGTACTCGACCAGCGTGACGGGCGCGTCCTGGCTGCCTCGGATGTGGTCATGCGACGTCACGGGAACCCTGAGCGTTGTCATCTTTGTTCTCCGTTGCTGGTAGCTCCTCGAGCGCATCCAGGATGCCGTCGGCGCCGGGATTCACCGCGATCGGCGAACGGTAGCTCCAGGCGACCACGCCTTTCTCGTCGATGACGAACAGCGCGCGTTCGCTCACCCCCTCTGCCTCTCGGTAGGCGCCATAGCTTCTCGCGACAGCGCCCTTTGGTTCGAAGTCCGACAGCAGCGCAAAATGCAGCTTGCGGTCTCGGGCGAAGGCCTGATGGCACCAGACGCCGTCGACCGAGATGCCGAGCAGTTCCGCGCCGTGCCGGCGAAACTCTGGAAGGATGTGGTTGTAGAGGGACATCTGGTCACCGCAGACCGGACTCCAGTCCGCGGGGTAGAACGCCAGCACCACCCGCCGACCGGCGAATTCGTTGAGCGAGAGCGTCTGGTCTGGGGTGACGTGGAGGGTGAAGTCAGGGGCCTGTGCGCCCTTCGTAAGCAGTTGGGTCATAATTGCCTCCCAGGGGTTCAGGCAGACGCCGCCATTGGTTCTGGCGCGTGTTCGCCGCGATGCTTCCGGAGCTGGAAAGCCAAGGCGATCAGGATCACGCCCAGCACCAGCGAATAGGCCGCCAACCACCAGGTGAGCACCAGCGCGCCGACCAGCGGGGCGGCGAACAGCAGCACGCCGTAGATGAGCGAGGCGACCCCGCCGACGACCGATATCCACCGTCCGTGGCTGATCTTCAGGCTGAGCGCGGCGCCGAGCATCAGGGCGCCGGAGATCAGCGCCCACGCGCCGACCATGAAGACGAACGCGATCACCGTGATGCCCGGCCAGATCGCCGTCACCACGCCGACGAGCGCTCCGAACAGGCCGTTGAGGAGAAGCAGTCCCCAGCGTTCGCCTTTCCGGGCGCCGCGCACCGCAAGCACGATGTTGAGGATTCCGTCCACCAGGCTGTAGGCGGCGAAGATGAGCACGAGAGCCAACATCGCCGCGCCGGGCACGGCGAATGCGGCGATGCCGAACAAGATGGCGAGCAGGCCACGCAGCGCGACCGCCCACCAGTTGTCGGCGAGCATGGCGTTCATGGCGTTCATGCGGGGACCGACAGACTCGATGTTGATCATGGTGGGTCTCCGCGGCCTTCCTGTGCCTGAACATCATGCGCGCTTGAGCCTATTCGGCGGCTGGGCGGGCGACCTTGACGGTCGTCAATTCCTCGTCTTTCGCCGGCGCCGCGGTTAGATGCCCACGCGGTCGCGCAATTCGGGGCTGAGCACGGCGCGCAGGGCGGTGACGGCGCGCCCGGCTTCCTCTTGCGTGAGCCCGGAGAACAGCAGGGCCTGGTCGGCCAGGCTGAGGCCGGCCGCAAGATTTTCCGGGAAGACGACGCTCGCGCCGGCTTGGACGTAATCGGCGACGTCGTGATCGTCGCTCGTGCTGACGATGCACGCGATCGACGGGTTCTGCCCGTGCGCGAAGGCCAATATGCGCTTGACCACCGGGCGCCGGTCGAAGGTGACGATCAACAGCTTGACGCTCGCGATGCCGGCCGCGGCGAGGATCCGCTGATGGCCGGCGTCGCCGTGTACGACGTTGTGGCCGAGGCGCTGAGCTTCCTTGAAGCGCCCGTGGTCGTACTCGATCAGGACGTGCGGCAGCTCGGCGGCTTCAAGAGCAGTCGCCACCAGCCGACCGACGCGGCCGCAGCCGCACAGCACGATGTGGCCCTTCAGGTCTCCGGTCACTTTGCGGATCGCTGTTTCATCGGCGGTCGTCCGCGCGCGCCCGCGATCGAAAAGCCGCGCGAACATGGCGTTGCGCTGGATGATCAGCGGCGCGACGCACATGGTCAGCGCGAGCGCAATCAGCACGGGCTGGCCGATTGCCTGAGGCATCAACCCGCTCGTCATGGCGAGCGTCAGCAGGAGCAGGCCAAATTCTCCGCCATGGCCGAGGATGAGGGCGATCCGGAGCGAGTCCGCGAATGGGCGGCCGAGCAGAAGGCACACGCCAAGGACGACGATCGGCTTTCCAATGAGGAACACGGCCATCCAGGCGAGAATGGCGGCCGGATGCTCGAGGATCAGATTAGGATCGAGCGACATGCCGATGGTGACGAAGAACAGGCCGACCAGCACATCGCGGAAAGGCCGAATGTCGTCGTCGACCCGATGGCGGAAATCGCTTTCGCCGATCACCATGCCGGCGATGAAGGCGCCGACCGGGAGCGCGAGCCCCGCGAGATGAACGAGGTAGGCCGCCCCCAGCGCCATCATGAGCGCGGTGAGCAGGAACAGGTCGTTCGAGCGTGACTTCACCACGCCGGCGAACAGCGCGCGCACCACCGGACGCGAGATCATCGCCGCGGCGACGAGCGCGAGGGCCGCCAGCCCCAGATGCCGCAGGAGGTCGAGCGGCGCGACCGAGCCCCGTGTCGACCAGCTGTCCAGCAGAACGAGCAGGGGGATGGTCGCAAGATCCTGGAACAGCAGGATGCTGATCGCGCGCTTGCCGTGCGGCGTGCTGAGCTCGCCCTGCTCGGCTAACTGCTTGGCGGCGATTGCAGTGGACGACATCGCGACCGCGCCGCCGAGCAGGATGCAAAGCCGCGG
>Ga0180221_1002505_pt1 | contig 10577 bp, 9 predicted proteins | sample eDN5th37CKraftMG_FD_151339 | JGI IMG/M metagenome (GOLD analysis project Ga0180221, IMG submission 151339) | Enriched Miracle-Growth compost microbial communities from Emeryville, California, USA - eDNA 5th pass 37_C Kraft MG (version 2) (version 2) ...
CTTCATTGAGCGCCGGCTTCGGCGGCGGGTCGAGGAACGTCAGCGTGTCGGGCTCGGTCACGCCCCATTGCGCGAGGCTGAGCACGAAGGACGACAGGTCGGCGGCGAAAATCTCGGGCTTCGTGAACGGCTCCAGCGCGCCGGTCTGCGCCTCGTCCCACAGCCGGTAGCAGACGCCCGGCGCGGTGCGGCCGGCGCGGCCGCGGCGCTGGTCGGCGGAGGCGCGGGACACGCGCACCGTCTCCAGCCTCGTGAGTCCCACGTCGGGCTCGTAGCGCGGCACGCGGGCGAGCCCGGAGTCGATCACGATGCGCACGCCGTCGATGGTGAGCGAGGTTTCCGCGATCGACGTCGCCAGCACCACCTTGCGGCGGCCCGTCGGGGCCGGCGCGATGGCGCGGTCCTGCACGTCGGCGTCGAGCGCGCCGAACAGTGGAACAATATCGACGGACGGGTCGGAGACGCGCTCGCGGAGCAGGGTCTCGGCGCGGCGGATTTCGGCCGCGCCCGGCAGGAACACCAGGATCGAGCCGTCGTCGGCGCGCAGCGCCCGCATTACCGTGTCCGCGACCTGCGCCCCGATGCGCGCTTGCGGATCACGGCCGAGGTACCGCGTCTCGACGGGATAGGCGCGGCCCTCGCTTGCGATCACCGGCGCGTCGCCGAGCAGCTTCGCCACCCGCGCGCCGTCGATGGTCGCGGACATCACCAGGAGCTTGAGGTCGTCGCGCAGGCCCTGCTGCGCGTCGCGGGCGAGCGCCAGGCCAAGGTCGGCGTCGAGCGAGCGTTCGTGAAACTCGTCGAACAGCACGGCGGCGACGCCGTCGAGCGACGGATCGTCGACGACGAGATTGGTGAAGATGCCCTCGGTGACGACTTCGATGCGCGTCCTCCTCGACACCTTCGATCCGAACCGCACGCGATAGCCCACGGTCTCGCCGGCCTTCTCGCCGAGCGCCGCGGCCATGCGCTCGGCGGCGGCGCGCGCTGCGAGCCTGCGCGGCTCCAGCACCAGGATTTTCCTGTCCCGGGCCCAATCCTGCTCCGCCAGCACCAGCGGCACGCGCGTCGTCTTGCCCGCGCCCGGCGGCGCCACCAGCACGGCGGCGTTATGCGTCGCCAGCGCGGCGGCGAGGCCGGGCAGCGCGGCGTCGATGGGGAGGACTGGGACATTCGTCATCGGAGCCGTTACTATGACAGCCGAAACGAAATACCCAGGGCGGAAATTCATGGCCAAGGACTACGACTACATCATCGTCGGCGCCGGCTCGGCCGGCTGCGTGCTCGCCAACCGGCTGAGCGAGGACCCGGCGGTGCGGGTGCTGCTGCTGGAAGCCGGCGGCTGGGACTACAATCCGCTGATCCACATCCCCATCGGCGTCGGCATGATGCACAAGCATCGCATGCACGACTGGGGCTACGAGAGCGAGCCCGAGCCCAACGCCGCCGGCCGCCGCATCGAGGCGATGCGCGGCAAGGTGCTCGGCGGCTGCTCCTCCATCAACATCACCGGCTTCACCCGCGGCGACCGCGGCGACTACGACCGCTGGGCGCAGAAGGGCGCGCTCGGCTGGTCCTATGCGGACGTGCTGCCCTATTTCAAGCGGCTGGAGACCTGGGCCGGCGACGCGAGCGAGCATCGCGGCGATTCCGGCCCCGTCGGCGTCCAGCGCGCCGTCAAGTTCGACCCGATCTACGACGCCTGGATCGAGGCCGGCCGCGCCGCCGGCTACAAGGTCATCACGGACAATTCCGCCGGCGACACCGAGGGCTTCGCGCCGAGCCAGTACTCGATCCGCAACGGCCGCCGCTCCTCGGCGTCGACCGCATTCCTCAAGCCGGTGCTCTCCCGCAAGAATCTCACGCTCAAGACCAAGGTGCTGGCGACGCGCGTCCTGTTCGAGGGCAGCCGCGCCGTCGGCCTCGAATACGAGGAGATGGGCACGCTCGCCCGCGCCCGCGCCGCGCGTGAGGTGATCCTCTCCGGCGGCACCTATAACTCGCCGCAGCTGCTGATGCTCTCGGGCATCGGCCCGGCCGACCACCTGCGCGAGTTCGGCATCGACGTGAAGGCCGATTTGCCGGTCGGCTTCAACCTGCAGGACCACTGGTGCGTCAACGTCATGTACGCGCGCAAGACGCCCGGGCCGTTCCACCGCCTGATGCGGTTCGACCGCATGGCGCGCGCCATGCTGCAGGCGCAGTTGTTCGGCACCGGCCCGGCGACCTCGATCCCGAGCGGGACGCTCGCCTTCATCAAGACGCGGCCGGAGCTCGCCGTGCCCGACATCGAATACATGTTCCCCAACGCGCCGCCGGGCCCGAACCTGTGGTTCCCCGGCATCCGCGCGGCCTACCGCGACGCCTTCGGCATCCGCCCGGCGCTGATGCACCCGGACAGCCGCGGCCGCGTCACGCTGCGCTCGGCCGACCCGCGCGATCATGTCCGCATCCGGTTCAACCCCTTCTCCGCGCCGAACGACCTGCCGACGCTGCGCGAGGGCGTGCGGCGCGGTCGCGAGATCGCCATGCAGAAGGTCATGGACCCGTTCCGCGGTCCCGAGATCGCGCCGGGGCCGGAGGCGCAGAGCGACCAGGCCATCGACGACTACATCCGCCGCACCACCGTCACCGTGCATCATCCGGCCGGCACCTGCGCGATGGGCATGGGCCCGGACACGGTGCTCGACCCGCAGCTTCGGGTGCGCGGGGTCGATGGCCTGCGCGTGATCGACGCCTCCGCCATGCCGGACATGGTGACGGCGCACATCAACGCCTGCGTCATGATGATCGCCGAGAAGGGCGCCGACATGATCCGCGGCGTCGCGGCCGAGGCGGCGGCCGCGTAGGTTACGCCCACATCCGCCGCAGGATGGCGTCGCGGCGGACGAACCGATGGAACAGCGCCGCGGCGATATGGATGCAGACCAGCACGGCGATGGCGTAGCCGATCAGGTGATGGGCGTGGAACAGCCGCTCGGAGAAGGCGCGGTCCTCGGGCCAGATCGACGGCAGGTCGAACAGCCAGAACACCCTGACCGGCGAAGGATAGGCCGACGAGGCGATCCAGCCGACGATCGGCTGCGCCAGCACCAGCACATAGAGCGCCCAATGCACGCCGCGGGCGGCGAACTTTTCGATCGGCCCCATGTCGGCGGGCAGCGGCGGCGGGGCATGGGCGAGACGCCAGACGAGGCTCAGGATCACCACCAGGATGAGCGTCGCGCCCAGCGAGCGATGCAGATCGTAGAGCGTGTCGGCGAGCGGCCCCTCGTCCAGATGGTCCATCAGGTAGCCGGCGGGGATCGCCGCCAGCACGATGATCGCGGTGAGCCAGTGGAGGATGCGCGCGCCCAGCGAGTAGGTTTCGACCGATGGTGTCATGACGATCCGTCCTCAGCGGTGGCCGCGATGATACCGCAGGGCCGCGGGGCTGGCATCAGCGCGCCGGCAGCGGATGGGCAAAAACATCGTGATGGCCGACGGTCATGGCCGAGCGCCCGGCGGCGATGAGATCGCGGCGGCGCATCAGCCAGGCGGCGACGTCGGGCATCGCCACCTCGCCGGTCTCCTGGGCGGCGCCGGCCCACCACGCCGCCAGGGTCTCCTGCATCACGCGGGCATCCGGGCCGATGGTCCAGTCCGACGCCCCTTCCACGACGGCGTAGCCGGCGGCCCGGCAGGCCGCGCGCAGCGCATCGACCGCGCCCGGCCCGAGCGCGGGGCCGAAGCCCTTGTTGCGGGTGTGGTGACGATGGGTGGCGGCGATGATGGCGTCGTCCAGCGGGTCGCGCGGCGTCAGCGACACCCGGCCGTCGTAGGTCAGCGCGGCATAGAGCGGCAGGCTGCGGACTTGGCACTCCAGCACCAGACGGTCGAGCCACGGCTGGGACACGAGGTCGAGCAGGGCGGAGGTGGCGATCAGGTCCGGCGCGCCGTCGAGCACGGCTTCGAGATCGCGCGCGAGGTCGATGGGCACCGCGCGCGTGTCGCAGCCGTCGATGTCCGGCGCGGCGGCGGCGCGGGCCAGCAGGCTGAGGTCGTTGTCGGCCAGGAGCCAGTGCTGCGGCCGCGGCAGGTGCGGCGCGAGCGCTTCGCGGGTGGCGCCGAGGCCGCAGCCGAGATCGACGACGGTGAGGGAGGGCAGGTGCGCGAAATGCTGCGCCACCCGCGCCAGCACGTCGCGGTTGCGCGCCTGCCGGTCGAACGGCGCGCGCATCCTCAGCCAGTCGATGGTGAAGCCGCTCATGCGGCCGCCTCGACGGCCCGGGCGAAGCGGGCCGCGGTGTCGCGCCAGGCCGGCAGCGTGCGCGCCGCGGCGCGCGCCCTGTCCCTCAGCATGGCCCGCGTGGCCGGATGCGCGATGGCTTGCCGCAGCGCATCGGCAAAGTCCGCATCGGGCACCACCAGCGCCGCGCCGCGCAGCGTCTCCTCCAGCGCGCCGCCCTGCGTCGCCACCACCGGCAGGCCGTAGGCGAGCGCCGTCGCCGCGGCCATGCCGTAGCCTTCGAGCCGCGACGGCTGCACGAACAGGTCGGCGGTGCGATAGGCGTCGGCCAGGGCGTGTTCGGATAGCACCCCGGCGAGCGTCACGCGCCCGCCCAGCCCCGTCGCGGCGACCAGCGCGCGCAGCGTGTCGACGGCTGCGCCGTCGCGCGCGAGGTCGCCGGCGATGGTGAGCCGCCACGGCAGCGGAACGAGCGTCGCTAGCGCCGCGACCAGCCTGTCGTAGCCCTTGCGCGGCGACACCGCGCCGACGGCGAGGACATGGACGGTGTCCCTGCCGCTGCCCTGCGCGAACGGGACGCGATCCGTGCCCGGCTCGGCGATGGCGATGCGCTCCGTCGGCACGCCGTAGTCGGCGGCGAGCAGGCGTCCGGTGAACGGGCTCGACGCGATCACGCCGCACGTCGCTTGAAGCGCGGCGCGCTCGGAGGCGCGCAAGGCCGCGGCTTCGGCTTCGGAAAGACCGGTCTCCAAAGCCAGCGGATGATGCACGAGGCCGACAAGCCGATGCGAGCGCGCCACTACGCGCGCTTCGTCCGGCAGCGCGCCGAGCGCGAGCCCGTCGATCACCAGCGGCGCGTCGGCGGGCGCTTGCTCGAGCAGGGTGAGGGCCTGCGTGCGCTTCTCTTCCGTCGCGTGCGGAAAACCCTCGCCGATGTCGAGCGCGTCCACCTGCCAGCCAAGCCCGCGCAATTCCGCGGTCACGCGGCGGGCATAGGCATAGCCTCCGGTCGGCGTCGCAAGATCGCCCGGCACGGCGAAGGTCATGCGCCTCACCACAAGGTCTTCTCGTAGCTCGCCCGCGCCACATGGGATTCCGAGAGCGTGACGCGGATGGCGTGGAGGTCGCGCGGCTCGCGGCCGAGGTCGCCGGCATAGGCCGCCCTGGCGATCCGGTCATGGATGTGCTTGCAGAGGAATTCGGTGGTGGTGTTGACGCCGGCGAACGCGGGCAGGTCGTCGAGGTTCTTGTAACTGAGCGGGTCGAGCGCGGCCCGGAGCGCCGCATGGGCGCGGCCGATGTCGATGACGATGCCATTGGCGTCGAGCTCCCGCGCCATCACCGCGGCATCCACCACGAAGGTCGCGCCGTGCAGCCCCTGCGCCGGGCCGAAGACATCGCCGCGGAACGAGTGGGCGATCATGATGTGGTCGCGGACTTCGACGGTGAACATGGCGGCCTTTCTCAGTAGTCGATGCGTTGGCACAGGACGCCGCTGCCGGGGGCGAGGATGCGCGGCAGCGCGGCCGGCAGGTCGGTGAAAGCGATGGGCGGCGCCAGCAGCGCGTCGAGCCGCGCGTCGGCGAGCAAGGCGAGCGCGGCGGCGAGCCGCCGCCGATGGGTCCAGCGCGTCCGGTGCGAGGGCGCGACGCGGCCGACCTGGCTCGCGACGATGGACAGCCGCCGGCTGTGGAACGCGCCGCCGAGCGGCGCTGCGACATCGTCCGCGCCGTACCAGCTCAATTCGATCACGCGCGCCTCCTCGCCGGCCGCGGTCAGCGCCGTTGCGAGGCCCGCGCCGCTGCCGCTGGCGTGGAACACCACATCGCAATCGGGCGGCGCGTCGACCGCAAAATCCAGGCCGAGCGCCCGCGACAGCGCGGCGCGCGCCGGGTCAATGTCGACCAACGTCACCTGCGCCCCGCGCAGGCCGGCGCAGAGATAAGCCACCAGCGCGCCGACCACGCCGCCCCCGATCACGGCGATGCGGTCCGCCGGGCCGGGCGCGGCGTCCCAGACCGCATTCAGCGCGGTCTCCATGTTGGCGGCGAGCACCGCGCGATGGGGCGGCACGCCGACCGGCACCGGCACCGCCGCGTCGGCGGCGATGTCGAACGCGGTCTGGTGCGGATGGAGCGCGAACACCGTCGCGCCGTCCTGCGTCCGGCCGACCGTGGCGTAGCCGTATTTCACCGGAAAGGGGAACGCGCCGCCCATGTGCGGGCCGCGCATGCGCTGATATTCGCTCTGCGGCACGCGGCCGTGGAACACCAGCGATTCCGTGCCGCGGCTGAGCGCGCCGTGGAGCGCGCGCACGCGCACCGCGCCCGCGCCGGGCGCTGGCAGCGTCTCGTCCCTGACCTCGGCCCGGCCGGGGGCCACGTACCACAGCGCCTGCGCCTGCATTTTCCCGGTTTCGCCGACCTGTTTGCTCATTATAACCCCACACGGGGAAATACCTGACAACGGGAGGGCGTTAAATCCATGACAGAGGCCATGACCGATCCTCCGCCTGGCGGCCGCCTGGCATTGCGCCGGGCGCTGGTGGCGGCGCTGGTCGGGGTCGCGACGGCCGGCCTCCTGTGGCTCGGCGCGGCGGCGCTCTCGCCGCTCGACGGCCTCGACATCGCGCTCCTGGTCCTGTTCGCCGTCGCGCTGCCGTGGACTGTCCTCGGGTTCTGGAACGCGGTCATCGGCCTCCTCGTCATGCGGCTTGCCCGCGACCCGGTGGCGGCGGTGTTCCCCGGCATCGCGACGGTCGAGCCCGGCGCGCCGATCGTGCTGTCCACCGCCATTCTCGTCTGCATCCGCGACGAGGATCCGCGGCGCGTGATCCGCAACCTCGCGCCCATGCTCGACGGCCTGGCGAGGTCCGGCGCCGCGGCGCGGATGCACGTCTATATCCTCAGCGACACCGCCGGCGGCCCCGCCGCCGCGGCCGAGGAGGCGGCGTTCGCCGCCCTGCCGCCGACCAGCATCGCCGTGACCTACCGCCGCCGCTCCGACAACGCCGGCTTCAAGGCCGGCAACATCCGCGACTTTTGCGAGACCTTCGGGGCGCGGCACGACATCGCCGTGGTGCTCGACGCCGACAGCGTGATGCCGGCGGCGGCGGTGCTGCGCCTCGTGCGCGTGATGCAGGCCGAGCCGCGGCTCGGCATTCTCCAGGCGCTGGTGGTCGGCCTGCCGGCGCAGAGCGCCTTCGCCCGCATCTTCCAGTTCGGCATGCGGCTCGGCATGCGCTCCTACACCGTCGGCAGCGCCTGGTGGCAGGCGGACTGCGGCCCCTACTGGGGCCACAACGCCGCGCTGCGACTCCAGCCGTTCATCGCCCATTGCCGATTGCCCGAATTGCCCGGCGGCCGCGCCGTGCTCAGCCACGACCAGGTCGAGGCGGTGCTGATGCGCCGCGCCGGCTATGCGGTGCGCGTGCTGCCGGAGGAAGACCTGGGCTTCGAGGAGAACCCGCCGACGCTCACCGAGTTCATCCGCCGCGACCTGCGCTGGTGCCAGGGCAACATGCAGTATTGGCGCTTCCTGTTGATGCCGCGGCTCACGCCCGTCAGCCGCGTGCAGCTCGTTCTGGCGATCCTGATGTTCCTGGGCTCGCCGGCGTGGATGGCGATCCTCGTGCTCACCACGATTGGGGCGGCGCGGGCGCCGGCGTCGTTCGTCCATCCGGCCCAGGGCGAATGGCTGCTGGCGGCATTCCTCGCGATGTGGTTCGCGCCCAAGATCGCGACCGTCGCCGACGTGCTGGCGCGGCCGGACCTGCGCCGCGGCTTCGGCGGCGGCGGACGGTTCCTGCTGAGCGTCGCGGGCGAGACCGTGTTCTCGCTGCTGCTGGTGCCGATCCAGTGGTTCAGCCACACCGCGCTGCTGCTGCGGCTGCCCTTCGGCGGCACGCCGGCCTGGGGCGCGCAGGCGCGCGACGCGCACCGCGTTCCGCTCGTCCACGCGGCGCTGCGCTTCTGGCCGCAGACGCTCACCGGCCTCGCCTCGCTCGGCGTGCTCGCCGTCCGTAATCCGGCGGCGCTGCCCTACGCGCTGCTGATCGCCGGTGGTCTGGCCACTGCGATCCCGCTCGCGGTGATCAGCGCCCTGCCGTGGCTCGGGCGCGCGCTGGCGCGGCTCGGCCTTGGCCGCCTGCCGGAGGAGACCGCGCCGCCGGAGGTGCTGCGCGCGCTCGCCCGCCATGCTTGAGCGGCTGCGCACGGCGCGCGGCGTCCTGCGCTCGCTGCGGCTCTATTACGGCGATCGCGCCCGCGCCGCGGCCATGGACCGGCTCTACGGCGCGTTCGTGCGGCCGGGCGACCTGGTGTTCGATGTCGGCGCCCATGTGGGCGACCGCGTCGGCGCGTTCCGCCGCCTCGGCGCGCGCGTCGTCGCCGTCGAGCCGCAGCCCGCCCTGGTCGCGTCGCTGCGGCTGCTCTACGGCCGCGATCCGCAGGTGGCGATCGAGCGGGCCGCCGTGGGTCGCGCGCAGGGCGCGGCGACGCTGAACATCAACGTCGCCAATCCCACGGTTTCCACGGCCTCGGCGGCATTCGTGACGGCGGCCGCCACCGCGGCGCGCTGGCGCGCCGAGCGATGGACGCGAACGCTGACGGTTCCCATGACCACGCTCGACGCGCTGATCGCGCGCCACGGCGCGCCGGCGTTCATCAAGATTGACGTCGAGGGCTTCGAGGCCGAGGCGCTGGCGGGGCTGACGCGGGACGTGCCCGCGCTGTCCTTCGAGTTCACCACCCTGCAACGCGACGTGGCGCAGGCGGCGCTGGCCCGCTGTGCCGCGCTCGGCTTCACCCGTTTCAACGCGGCGCTCGGCGAAAGCCAGCGGTTCGAGCATCCCGGCTGGATCGATGCCGGGACGATGGCGGCGCGGCTCGCCGCGCTGCCGGAGGAGGCGAACTCCGGCGACGTCTATGCCGCGAGGTTGCCGAACCGCTGAAGGTTCTCGCGCTGCTTCTCGTTGCGCGGCGGCAGCTTGAACAGCCGCGCCGCGGTGCCGCCGAGGATGTTGTGCTTGGCCTTCTCGGAGAGGAACGGCAGGTCCCAGATCACCGTCGGCAGGTCGAAGTCCCAATGCGGGTAGTCCGACGAGAACATCAACTGCGTCTCGGCGTTGATCATGCGGAACGTGCATTCGAGCGCCTGCATGTCCTGCACCTCCATGGGCTGCGTCGAGTAATACATGTCGCGCATGTAGTCGGAGGGCTTCTTCTTGAGAAGCGGCGCCTCCGACGTGCGCAGCATGTATTCGTGGTCGAGCCGCTGCATCAGGAACGGCACCCAGGCGAGCCCGGCCTCGATCCAGATCACCGGCAGCCTGGGGAAGCGCTCGCCCATGCCGTTGATGACCCAGTTGGTGCAGTGGAGAATGTTGTAGAACGAGAAGCCGAGCGCGTGCACCGAGAGGAAGCGGTTGCAGCCCTTGAACACCGGCTCGGACCAGTTGATGCCGGAGTGGAAGGCGAGCGACAGCCCGCGCTCCTCGATGGCGCGATAGGTCTTCATCAGCGAGTTGTCGTGGACCGGCAGGTTGCGCACGGTCGTCACCATGAAACCGGTGACGCCCTTGCAGCCGCCGAATTTCTCGACGGTGCGCAGCGAGCCCTCGGCGTCGGAGAGCGGCAGGCACAGCATGGAGAAGAAGCGGTTGTCGGATTCCGGCAGCACCTTCTCCGTGAGCCAGCGGTTGTAGGCCCAGCACAGCTCGAACTCCATCTCCTTCTGCGGATGCGAGCCGATGGTCAGCATGCCGGTCGGGAACAGGCAGGAGTAGTCGACGCTCATGGCGTCCATCCAGCGCCAGCCGAGCTCGACGTCGCGGATTCTTCCGTCCGGCGTCTTCTCGCTCGAGCGCAGCGGGTAGCGCGTCACGCGCCCGCCCATGTCCTGGTAGGCGATGACGGACGGCATCAGGTTGTTGCCGCGGCCGCCCTTGGCGCGGCCCGCCATGGAGAGCTGGCGGAACACGTCGTTCTCCATGAACGGCAGGATTTCGCTCATGTGCTCGGCTTCGTAGTGGTGCGCGTCCACGTCGACGATCAGCACGTCGTCGAGGTTGCGCCGGTCGGCCTCCTTGCGCGCGTGGGCGAGGAGCTGGGTGGTGTTGAGCTCCTCGACCGGGACGCGCCGGCCGCGATCCGCGATGAGATCCATGATCGTCCTCCCTGCCGGGTCAGCGCCCGGTCCAGCTTTGCCACATGCCCAGTTCGAACACCGCCAGGTTCGCGGCCTTCAGCAGGCCGCTGGCGGCGGTCATCACCTCGGTCGGCGCCAGCGCCGTGAGCCCGCGCAGCGGCAGCACGTTTCGCCCGGCCTCGACCTGCGCCGCATAGGTCCG